>Ga0307427_1000377_pt1 | contig 29043 bp, 20 predicted proteins | sample SalMarWE160190MG_FD_202162 | JGI IMG/M metagenome (GOLD analysis project Ga0307427, IMG submission 202162) | Salt marsh sediment microbial communities from the Plum Island Ecosystem LTER, Massachusetts, United States - WE1603-190 | ecosystem: Environmental > Aquatic > Marine > Intertidal zone >...
CGATGACCAGGTAAGAGAGCGGCCGGGGCTTTGCCTCCACGGGCTTGCCGTTGATCGTGACGCTCGCGCCCTTGCACCACGCGGGCACCCGCAGGTACAGGGGGAAGCGGACGGGCTTCGGCGCCGTGACGCGGAACCGGATGGTCTGGTCGAACGGGTACTCGGTGTCCTCGGTGATCGTGACCTCGGCGCCGTCGGCGACCTTGGCGGTGACTTCGCTGGGGCAGTAGAGGGAGGCGCAGAGTCCGCCGTCGGCCGTGGCAAGCCAGAGTTCCTCCGCGTAATACGGCCAGCCGTGCGAATGGTTGTGCTGGCAGCAGCGATAGCGGTGCGGATCGTAAGCCAACATGCACCCGCCGTTCTGGATGCCGGGCGAGTGGTTCTTGGCGTCGAGGACGACCATGTTCGGCGCGGTCAGGTAGTGCAGACCCTTGAGGTCGGGCGGCTGGGAGGCGGGGAAGGAGTTGAAGGCCACGTCTTCGCAGCGGTCGGCCCAGAGCGGGTCGCCGGTCATCTTGGTGAGCATCTCGAAGGAGTGCATGAATTCGACCATGGAGCAGGTCTCTGCGGCTTGTCGCGGGTCGTCGCATCCTTTGCGGCAGTTCTCGTCTGCGCCGAACATGCCGCCGGGCACCTGCCCGTAGAGGCCCATGACGGTGTCGTAGTTTCGGTAGGCGGCCTGGCGGAACTTCTCATCCTTTGTCTGCATCCAGAAGATGGCCGGCTGGCGGAAGCACTGGGTGATGTTGACGCCGTGCCAGTTGGCGACGCCGCCCGTCCAGTCGATGGTTCGGCGATGGACCTTCTCGGCCACCTGGAGCAGCCACTTCTCGCCCGTCCGATTGTAGAGCCAGTAGATGCTGGCGAGGTTGTCGCCTGCCCGCACCTTCTGCCAGGAGCCGACGATGAAATCCTCTTCAGGGACGGACGCCTGCCAGCGGAAGTACTTGGTCATCAGGGGCAGGACGCGCTCGTCTCCCGTAAACTCGTAGTGGGACTGGAGGCAGTTCATGGCGATCATGTTCGGCCAGATGTCGGACTTGCCGCCCACGTTGGTCAGGTTCGAGCGCGGCCCGAACCAGCCGTCGTCGCGCTGGCTGGAGAGGATGCCCTCGATCCACTTGCGGGCCTCCTTGATGATGCGCTCGTCGCTCAGGACGTAGCCCATGTCGCCGAAGCCTTTGAGCCAGTAGGGCAGTTCCTCCCACGGGCTGTGGCCCTTGCCTTCGGGGCTGAGCCAGGCGTTTCCGTCGGCCTTGCACCATCGGCTGAGTTCCGTCAGATGGCCGACCATGCCATCGGCCTCCAGACGGAGCATGTGCCTGAGCCACCCGCGGGGTTTTACGGCGCCGATGGGGAGTTTGACGAGCGGGCTTGGAGCGAGCGGCTCGCGGTTCGACGGATACAGCGCGGCTCGCTGATCGGTCGGCGGCCGTGGCACCGACTCGATACGCGCGTCGGCGGCGGCGCAGCCGGTCACCACCGAGAGAAGCAGAATCGAAACTGCCGGCAGAGACCAAGCGTTCATTGCGCATTCCTCCCTGTCTTCCTGACCGTTCCTTGGGTTCACCGGATCTTGTAGGCGATGGTCATGCCGTCTTTCTTCTCCAGGGAAGCCCGGACGGTGACTATCTCGTAGTCGGGGCTGTCCTGGAGGTAACCGAAGAAGTCCGGCATGGCCTTGGCTGAGCGGATGGTATTGTCGGCGACGATGACGGCGCCGGGCACCAGTTTGGGCTCGATGGCCTTGAGGTATTTGAAATAGTCGCGTTTGACGGCGTCGATAAAGACGAAATCGAACTCACCCTCCAGTTTGGGGAGCGTCTTGAGGGCGTCGCCCGTGATGCAGGTGACGGTTTTTTCGAGTCCGACTTTCCGGAGGTTCTCGCGGCACTGGTCGGCGGTTTTCGGGTTGATTTCGAGCGTGGTCAGGCGCCCGCCGTTCCGCTCAAAGCCGATGCCCATGTTGATGGCGCCGAAGCCTTTGAATGACCCCACCTCGACGCCGCACTTGGCCTTTCGTGCCTCGACCAGGATGCGCAGGAGCATGGCATCGCCGGGCGTCGTGTCCATGCCGGTGCGATTGAAGTTCTTGATAAACTCTTCGCGCTCGGCGTCGCTCATTTTCCTGGCCTCGCCGGAGTGGACCGACGCCCCGACGAGCGCCACCAAGAGAAGGCTCAGACCCAAGATTGACAGTCGGTAACGTCGCATGACGATCTCCTTTCGCAGGGGGTTCGAATACGGCGGTATTATACCAGGCGGCGGCGCGGATACGAGGGGTTAGGTTCCAGCGTCGCCTCGCGGTTGCCTGCTCTTTTTGCGGCCGCGGCCGGTCGGGCAACGCGGATTTGTTTGAAGATTGTAGTTGTATGGGTCCGATGAGTTGTAAGAGGGTGTATCGAAAACGTGCCAGCCGGCCGAAAGGGGCCGTGGGGGACGGCGCCGATTCCTCGCCGCGGGATGGAAGGACGCAGAATGCCATGAGGAGCCGGTGGCACTATTGGCGGCCTGTTCTGGACTATCTGGGACTGCTGACCTGGATATTCGGCGTTCTGGCGCTTCTGCCGCTCGCCGTGCAAACCATGCTCGCCGGTCCGGATGGGGAGGCGGTGACGGCGTGGGCATTCTACGTTCCGGCGGGGGTGGCGCTGGCGGCAGGACTGGTCCTGAAGCGGAACATGCGGCTTCCGCCGCTGGACAGACGGCGGGCGATGATCCTGTGTGCCCTGGCATGGTTCATGGTTTCTGCCGTCGGGGCGCTGCCGCTGTGGCTGGGCCTCGGCATTCCTTATCTCGATGCGTACTTCGAGTCGGTCAGCGGGTTTACGACGACCGGCATCACGATGCTCCAGGGCCTTGAGCATCTGCCGCAGAGCATCCTGTTCTGGCGGTCGTTCATCCAATGGCTCGGCGGCCTGGGCATCCTGACGTTCTTCCTGGCGATCCTGTACACGGGCGAGAGCGCGCACCAATTGTTCGGCGCCGAGAGCCACAAGGTGTTCGCGCGGCGTCCGGCGCCGGGCCTTTTCAACACGCTCAAGATCCTCTGGGTTATTTACGCGGGCTTCACGGCGGCGGTGACGGCGGCGCTGGTGCTGGAGGGCCTGAGCCTGTTCGACGCCGCCAACCACGCGATGACGGGGCTCTCGACGGGCGGCTACTCGCCGTACGACGCCAGCATCGCGCACTACCGCGAGACGGGCCACCCGCACTTCGTGCTTATCGAATACACGGTGACGGCCGCGATGCTGCTGGGGGGCATCAACTTCTTCGTTCATTACCGCGTGCTGCGCGGCGGCATCCGGGCGCTGTGGGACAGCCTGGAGATGCGTCTGTGGTGGACCATCGTGTTCGGCGCGACGGCCCTGGTGATGCTCGACCATTTCCGGAAGTTCGGACTGGACCTGAGGGATGCGGCGCGCGTGGAGGAGACGTTCCGCACGAGCGTCTTTCAGGTGGTGGCGCTGGTGACGACGACCGGTTTCGGCACCCAGGACATTGCGGGCGATTACTTTCCCGGCATGGCGAAACAGATCTTTCTCGTCCTGATGGTCATCGGCGGGTGCGTCGGCTCGACGGGCGGCGGGCTGAAGGTGCTGAGGGTGGGCGTGCTCCTGAAGATGGTGGGCCGGCAGACGCGACGGCTTATCTACGGACGGGCCGTGCTGAACCCGGTAGTGGTTGACGGCGAAATCGTCGAAACGGAGGAACTTCGGCGCGTAGCCGCGCTGCTGTTTGCGTGGATCATTCTGCTGCTGTTTGGCGGCGCGGCAACGGCGCTGCTGTCGGATCACGGGGCGCTGGAATCGGCGAGCGGCATGTTCTCGGCCCTGGGCAACATCGGGCCGTGCTACATCTCGGTGCCGGACATGGCAGCCCTTCATCCGGCGATCAAGGTGGTTTACATTATCGGCATGGTTGCCGGGAGGCTCGAGATCCTGCCGCTCCTCCTGTTGGTGAGCCGTCGAACCTGGAAGTAGGGGAACCCCATGTATATCGTGATTGCCGGTGCGGGACTCGTCGGTCGGGGGCTGGCGGCGCAACTCGTCAAAGCGCGCCACGACGTCGTGGTCATCGACAAGGACAAGGAGGTGTGCGAGCGGGTCGCGTCGCGCCTGGGGGCGATGGCGCTGTGCGGCAGCGCGAGCAGCATCGAGATTCTGAAGCAGGCCGGCATCGACCGGGCCGACGTGGCGGTCTGCACCATGCGGGCCGATGCCGACAACCTGGCCTTTGCGGTGCTGGCGAAGAGTTTCGGCGTCCAGCGGGTCATCGCACGCCTGCGGAGCCCCCAGTACGAGAGCGCCTACAAACTGGCCGGCGTCAACACAACGGTCCACGTGGCCAACGTCTTCGCAAGCCAGTTGCTCCTGGAGATCGAAGAGCCGCACCTGAGGCAGGTCTACAGTTTCGGCGCCGGCCAGGCCTCGATCGTGGTGGACACCGTTCCGGACGGCGCGGCCGTGTCGGGCAAGTCGGTCAGCGAGATCGGGGCCGACGCCGGCTTCCCGGATGAGTGCGTCATCACGGGCATCTATCGTCCGGAGACGCAGACGTTCATCATTCCTCGCGGCCGGGCCCAGATTCTGAGCGGCGACCGCGTGTTCATGGTGGCCGAGCACACGAATCTGCGCCGCGCGTCGAAGTATCTGCACAAGAAGGCCTAGCCCTACAGCGCCAGTTAGCCATTTCGCGCGGCGGGTCGGGAGACCCGCCGCGCGGGAAGTGGCGTTGTAGGGCAAACTGCCGCAGGACCGCTTATACTGGCAGGCGATGAGTCGAACCGCCGCAGGGAGACGAACATGGCGGGTGGCACTGGCACGGACCGGATGCCGCTTGAAGCAGTTGGGGTGTGGCATCTATCGCTTTCTCTTCGCAATTGACCGGTAGTCGTTCGCGGATCTGCGGTTTAACGCGCGTGGAAGGACACTTCGCGAAGGAGGAGGCTTTGCTGAGCCACCTCGGCTGGTTTCTCGCCGCCTGCTTACTTCTCTTGCCGGCCGCCACGGCTGCGCCGGGCGGGGAGGTCCCCGCTGCCGAGAAGGCCGTGGAGGTCTTTGAATCGCTCTACGGGAAGCAGGTCCGGCAGGTCATGGCCAGCGCCGACCGCAAGGACGACGTGGCCCTCGCCGGCAAACTGCTGGAGGCGGCGCGGGCGGCCGAGGCCAGCCCAGGGTTACTGGGCGTCCTGTGCGAGAAAGCCCACATGCTGGGCCTACGCCATCCGGACGGTCACAAGACCGCCGTCGGGGCGATGGACTTTCTGGCCGAGAAGGTTCCCGGGCAGAGACCGGCGGCCTTGGACAAGTTGGTGGACTTCCACCAGACGCAATACAATCGTGCCCGCAGCGCCGAACGCAGGGGCATGGGGGAAGTGCTCTTCGATGCCATCGCCCGCGCGGCCAACGGCCGGGCTGAGGCCAAAGACTTCGCCGGCGCAGCGGCCCGGTGGCGCCGGGCGCTGCCCCTTGCGAAGATCGCCAAGTCCACCTTGGCCGACTCGGTGCAACTCGCGATCAAGTTTGCCGAATCCCGCCGCCAGGCGATGGAGGGCGCCGCGGCCCTCCGGCAGCGCCTCAAGGCGAACCCCGACGATAAGGAAGCACGCAACGCCCTCGTCACACTCCACATCGTAGAGTTCGACGACCCGGCCGAAGCCGCCAACTGCCTCCCGCCCGACCGCAGCGACATGCTGTCGAAACTCGTGATCGTGGCGGGAATGAGCGTCGAACGGATGCCGCAGCGGGCCTGCCTGGAACTGGGCGACTGGTACCGTCGCCTGTTCGAGGAAGCGACCGAGGCCAGCAAGGGCGCCACGCTCCGACACGCCAGGGACTACTACCGGCGGTACCTGGAACTGCACACCGCTGAGGATCTGAGCCGCACCAGGGTCAGACTCGCCCTGAAACAAATCGAGGAGGAACTCGAGGCGCATCCGTCGCTGGCCGTCCTCGCCGTCGGCAAGCGTGCCCCTGTCGCGTCCGGCCTTGTGGGCGCCAAACGCGCGGGGGCGATGAGCGACTTGGCGCTGGTCACGCGGCCGTCGCCTGTGCCGGGCGTGGTGTCGTGGACCATCGAGACGCGGCAGCCACGCGGCTTCATCCTGGCCGTTGCCTTCAGCCCGGACGGCAAGCACCTGGCGGCGGCGGGAGGCACGGGGACCATTCGGCTGCTTGAGCCCCAGAGCGGGCTCCCGGTCCGCATGATGTTCGGGCACAACGGTCAGGTTCGTGGCTTGGCCTTTTCGCCCGACGGCAAGACGCTTGCCTCGGCGAGCAGCGACCGGACCATCCGCCTTTGGGACGTGGCGTCGGGCCTTCAGGTCAAAGTCCTCGAAGGCCACGAGGGCAGCGTCAACGCGGTGGCGTGGTCGCCGGACGGCAAAACCCTGGCATCGGCCGGCAGCGACAAGACGGTGGGGCTGTGGGACGTAGCGTCGGGCAAGATGACCCGGTCGCTCGAGGGCGCCGAGTATGGGGTCCGGTCGGTGGTGTTCACGCCCGACGGCAAATCGGTGGTCTCGGCCGGCTACCGGGTGCGGTTCTGGGACCTCGGCACAGGACAGGAAAGGCCGACGGCGGAGCCCATCAGCGGCCGTACGCTGGCCGTCTCGCCCGACGGCAAGACACTCGCGATCGGGCACAGCCGCGGGACGACACTGCTCGACCTGGCTACCTTGACGTCTCGCTGGAAGTGGAAGAGCGAGGGCGCCTACGGAGGCGTTTCCTCCGTGGCCTTCTCGTCCAGCGGGCAGTTGCTGGCAGCCGGATCCGTTCCCCCGGCCATCCTCAACGCCGAGTCGGGGAAGGCGGTGCGGGTTCTCGACGCGAAGGGCGACACCGTGGACGGCATCACGTACTCCCCCGACGGTGGACTCCTGGCTGCGTGTGTGCGCGAGAGCAGTCCACCGACCGTAACGCTCCGCGTCTGGGACCCGATCAGCGGCGAACGCGTCTGGAGTGTCACGCGGGCGCTGAAAACGCTCGGCAAGACAGTTGTCTCGCCCGACAGGAAGTGGCTGGCCTGTGCCGGCGGGCAGCCCACGATGGTCCGCTTCTGGAACCTCGAAAACGGGATGCTGTTCAGGGTGCTCGAACTTAGCAGCAGTTATTCCACCTATGCGATCGCTTGGTCGCCGACCGGCAAGGTGCTGGCCCAGTCGGTGTACGGAGGGGGCATCCGGTTACTGGACATCCGGACCGATCGTCGGCTCAAAACGCTCGGCTCGGAACAGACGTTCTATTCCCTTGCGTGGTCCCCGGACGGCAAGGTCCTGGCGGCGCAGCAGCGGGAAGGCACGCTGGAGTTGTGGAACGTGGTTTCAGGCAAGCGGGCTGGCAAGGTCAAGGGAACCGCAGGCACGGGACCGTGGTCTCCCGGAGGCAAGTGGCTGGCCTGCCCGGCGTCCGGCGGCGGCATCGCCATTGTGGACGGCCGCGCGGGACGGGTGCTTCAGACGCTCCAGGCCGTATCCCGGAAGATCAAGATCGGCCGGTCGGCCTGGTCGCCGGACGGCCGGTTCCTGGCAGCAGGAGAGACGGCGAGCCGCCAGGCCGAGTTCAGCGGTGTTTACATCTACGACACCCAGACGTGGCAGGCGGCGGCCACGGTGAAGGCGGCCGAGGGCGGTCAGGGCACGACCGCACTGGACTGGTCTCGCGACGGCACGCAACTGGCGGCCGGCGACGCGACGGGCACGATTCGCTTCTGGGACGCCTCCGGCAAGCCGGTGGGCGAGATTTTCCACCGCATGGGGCAGGTCGGCCTGTTGGCATGGCTTCCGGATGGTCGGCTGTTGGCCGGCTACGAGCGGCTCGCGCGTGTGTGGGATCTTGCGGCGGGCCGACCGGTCCGGACCTTCATGGCCATCGGTCAGAAGGACGGGATTACCTTCGCGGATTCGGGCCATTTCGCGGCCACGGCAGGCGTGCAGGCGGCGAATGATTTTCTCTACGTGGTTCGTGACAACAGGGGCATTCGTCTTCTCACACCCACCACCATGGCCGAGGAGCACGGGTGGGCGAACGACCCGAAGAAGGTTGCCCGATAGGCCGGCGGTACGTGTTTAGCGTGTCATTCCGAGCGAGTCCCGGCGCGCCGGGACGAGTCGAGGAATCTCGCCGTTATCCGTGTCCGGACGACGAGATTTCCTGCGGGCACTCGGGGTACAGCGCTCCGCTCGCCCTCGCCTTTGGCGAGGGCTCGGTCGAATTGTCTCGCTTCGAGAGCACGCTAAACAGGTACCCCTGGCGGCGGCCTCACTTCCTCTTCTTCGAGCGCGGGCCGGGCAGGGCGGGCCAGTGCTTCGACGGCGTGCGTGCGCCGGCCATGAACGCCTCGATCTTCTTGATGACCTCCGGGTGACCCTTCGCGACGTCGTTGTTCTCCGAAAGGTCGTCTTTCAGGTTGTAGAGTTCGAGCGGCTGCTGTGTGCCGTGCCGGATGCCTTTCCAGTCTCCCCATCGGACGGCCTGCTGGAACCCGCCGGTGCGGAACTCCCAGTAAAGAAACTCGTGCTGCTGTTTCTGCTCTGTGCCCAGGATGGCCGGCAGCATCGAGATACCGTCGATGCCCGCAGGCGCCTCGGCGCCGGCGAGGTCGGCGGCGGTGGGCAGGAAATCCCAGAACGCCCAGACCTGGTCGCTGACCGCGCCGGGCTTGATGCGGCCGGGCCACCGGACGAGCATCGGCACGCGGATGCCGCCTTCGTACAGGTTCCCCTTGTTGCCGCGAAGCGGGCCGCCACTCTTGAAGGCGCTCTTCGCGCCGCAGTAGGACGGCGTCCAGCCGTTGTCGGAGCAGAAGAAGACGATGGTGTCGGAGTCGAGGCCGAGTTCCTTCAGCAGCGCCATCAGCCGCCCCACGTCGCCGTCGAGCCGCGTGACCATGGCGGCGTAGTTCTTCTCGGCCTGGCTCCACGGCTTGTCGGCGTACGGTTTGTCGTCGGGCGGATGGAGTTTGCCGTGCGGAATCGTGTACGCCGCGTATAGGAAGAAGGGCTTCGAGCCCTCGGCGGCCCGGCGGATGAAAGCGAGGCCCTCCTTCGTCATCAGGTCGTGCGAGTAGGCCTTGCGATTCTCGGGCGAGTTGCCGGCGAACTCCACCTTCTCGGTGTTACGCCACAGGTACTCCGTCCAGTAGTTGTGGGCGTGGCGCTGGTTCAGGTACCCGAACCAGAAGTCGAAACCCTGCTTGTTCGGAATGCCCCGCGTGCCGGGTTCGCCGAGGCCCCATTTGCCGACGATGCCGGTTGTGTAGCCGGCCTCCCGGAGGACCTCGGCCACGGTCACGTCGTCGGCGTTCAGCGGGACTCGCCCGCCGCCGATGGCGCTGGCGTTTCCGCGGACGGTCGTGTGGCCGGTGTGCCGGCCCGTCATCAGGACGCTCCGCGACGGCGCGCAGACCGTGCTGCCGGCGTAGCATTGGGTGAAGCGGACGCCGGTGGCGGCGATGCGGTCGATGTGCGGCGTCAGGATGTGGCTGCCTCCGCAGCAACCGATGTCGTACTGGCCGAGGTCGTCGGCCATGATGTAGATGATGTTCGGTCGCTTGCGCCGGCCGGTGGCTGCGCGTGCGGGCTTGGGTGAGTGCATGGCCGTCGCGGCGGCGCCCGCGAGTGTTGCTGCCCCCATCGCGCTGAGGAACTGTCTGCGGTTCACGGGTTACTCCTTTGCGCCCTTCTTGGTGCCATGGACGGGAACGTTCCCCGCTGCTTCCGCAGCGGGCTCGAGCGGCACGGGCTCGAACGGCACGGGCTCGAACTACCGGGCTTGCGGCCAGCGGTAGGCGTTCGAGCCGGCGCCGGGAAGGACGGGGCCTTCCGGCAGCGTTTTTTGCCAGGCCAGGAGTTTCTCCGCAAGGCGTTCGACCACGTCGGGATGGGCGGCGGCCTTGTTGTCCACTTCCGAGGGGTCGGCCGGAATGTCGTACAGTTCCACGCGGCTGCGGTCGGGGTTCATCAGCAGTTTCCACTTGCCCTCGCGCACCGCGAGCATCGGACACTTGTGGATCGTGTAGCCGGCGACCGGGAACCGCCACTGCCAGAAGATCGGTTTGGCGCGCGGACGGGACTTGCCGAGAAGGATGTCCGCGGCATCCTCGCCGTCGAGGTCGTGGCCCTCGGGCGCCGCCGCGCCGGCGAGGCGGCACACCGTCGGCAGGAAGTCCACCGCCGTCAGGACCGACTCGGTCTCGACGCGTCCGGCGGGCACGTGCTTCGGCCAGCGGACGATGAAAGGCATCCGCACGCCGCCCTCGTACAGGCTGCGTTTGCGGCCGCGAAACGGTCCCGGCGAGCCCACGCCGCTGTGGACGGCGTTGCGGATGTGGATGTCCTCGGGGCCGTTGTCGCTCGAAAACAGGATGACCGTGTCGTCGGCGAGGCCGAGTTCGTCGAGCCGCGCGAGCAGCCGCCCGACGTCCCGGTCCAGCGCGGTGACGGTGCCGTAATAGATCTGGAGCGCGCCCTTGTACGGCAGTTTGCCGCCGGGCGCGAGGTTCCGGTACGGCTTCATGTCCTCCTCGGTCGGATGGAGGGTGGCGTGCGGCACGAGTGTCCAGAGGTTCACGAAGAACGGTTTGTCCTTGTTCGCTTCGATGAACCGGAGCGTCTCGTCCACGAACAGGCCGGTGGACTTGGCCCGGAAGTAAGGGTCGCTCTGAAGCCCTTCGTAGCCGGGCCCGTTGGAGTTGCAGGTGCGGTGGTCGTCGATGCCGTAGGCGCCGGGGTCTGGCGCCCCGTCGCCGCTGCCGAGGTGCCACTTGCCGAAATGGGCCGTGGCGTACCCCGCCTTCCGGAGGAGGTGCGTGACGGTCGGGACGTTTGCGTCGAGCCAGTCGGGCATGCCGCGCTTCGCGTTCTGGTCGTGCCGCGCAAGGTGCCCGTGGATACGGTGGCGGGCCGGGTACTGGCCCGTCATGAAGGCGGTGCGGCTGGGCGAGCAGACGGCGGAGTTGACGTAGAACTGCGTGAAGAGCGTGCCCTGGCGGGCGAGGCGGTCGAGGTTCGGCGTCTTGATCCGCGTGTGGCCGTAGCAGCCCAGGTCGCCCCAAGCGAGGTCGTCGCACAGGATGAAGATGAAGTTGGGGCGTTTCCTTTTCTCTTGCCCGAAGGCGAGGTGCGGCAGACCGGACGCTGCGGCGGCGGCTGCCGCTGCACTTCCGAGGCGCGCGAGGAACTGTCTGCGGTTCATCGAAGGCTCCTTGTGCTGGGGTCGAACTTCGGATTGGGTTCGGTCGGCACGGGCGCCTTGACCGACTTGCGCCAGGCGAGGAGGCGCTGGTGCAGGGCCCGGGTCTTGTCGGGTATCGTCTCGGCCAGGTTCTTTGCTTCGCCGATGTCGTCTTTGAGGTTGTAAAGTTCGAGCCGAGAGTCCTCGAAGAACTCGATGAGTTTGAAGTCGCCCTGACGGATGGCCCCCGCCGGCGTGGTCCGCCACGTTCCCTTGCTGCCCTGAAGGTACGCCGGGAAGTGCCAGAAAATCGCGTCGCGTTTCAGCGTGCCGGTCTGTGTGAGGAGCGGGACGAGGCTCTCGCCGTCGAGGACCTGGCCGGACTGCTTCTCGATGCCGGCGATCGCCAGAAGCGTCGGATAGAAGTCCAGGCCGATGACCGGCTCGTCGCAGCGGCTGCCGGGCTTCACGTTGCCGGGCCATCGGACGGTCATCGGTTCGCGGATGCCGCCCTCGTAGAGCATTCCTTTGCCGCCCTTCAGCGGTCTGTTCGATGTGATCTCGCCGCCGCTGATTCCAAGTTCGCGGTACCCGCCGACGCCGCCGTTGTCGGAGAAGAAGATGACGACCGTGTCCTTGGTGATGTCCAACTCGTCGAGTTTCGCCAGGAGGCGTCCGACGCCCTGGTCCACGCTCTCGATCATGGCGGCGTACTTGGGGTTGCCCTGTCCGCCGCTGGGCTCTTTCTTCTCGTATTTTCCCGTGAGTGCCTTCTTGGCCTGGATCGGCGTGTGGACGGCGTAGTGTGGCAGGTAGAGGAAGAACGGCCGGGCGCGGTTGGCCTCGATGAACTTCAGCGCCTCTTCGGTCAGGCGGTCCGTCAGGTACTCGCCCTTGGGACCGTCGGGCAGGTTCTTGTTGCGGTACGGGCTGAAGTAACCTCGCGGGCTGCCCGCCTGGTTGCCGGCCACGTTCACGTCGAAGCCCTGGCCGATGGGACCGAGTTCCGGATCGGCGCCCAGGTGCCACTTGCCCATGCTGGCGCTCGTGTAGCCGGCGCGTTTGAGCGATTCGGCCAGCGTGACGGTCTCGGCCGACAGCGTCGTGCGGTTCGGAATCGGGATGAGTTTGCGTCCCGCCGCCGGGCCGCGCTCAGGACTGCCGACCGTGTAAACGCCGTGGCGTGGCCCGTACTGGCCGGACATGAGGCACGCGCGGGTCGGCGCGCAGTTCGGCGCGTTGGCGTAGGCGTTGGTAAAGACCATGCCCTGGGCGGCCAGGTGGTCGATGTTCGGCGTTTCGTAGTAGCGGCTGCCCATGAAGCCGACGTCGCGCCAGCCCATATCGTCGATGAGGATGAAAAGGACGTTCGGCGGCCGGCTGCGGGCTGCGCGTGCTGCGGTGCGTCCGAGGGCGGCGGCTGCGGCGCCGGATGCGGCTGCTTTCAGGAAGTCGCGGCGTTTCATGGTTTGGTCCTTGTTGGTGATGGCGTCGGCTGTACGAAGGCCACGGCCGGCGAAGACCCCCCGCCGCTTCCGCGGCGGGCTCGAACGGCGCCGGGCTCGGCTGATTCCCACAGCGGGCTCGGTTTGCTACGCCGGCAGGCGCTTGACCATAACGACGTAGGCGCCGCGCGATTTGCCGCTCGCCTTGTCGGTCAGCCACGTCTGGAGCATGGCCTTGCCGGGTTTGAGGTCGGCGGCCAGCGTCACGCTGATGGCGCTGGAGTCGGCGTCCTTGGTGACCTCCACGTCGCCGATCTTCAGTTTCGCCTCGTCGGCGGCGAGGGGGAACTTTGCCTCGGGATGCGCGCGGTACAGCGTGAACTCGTATCGCCCGCCGCGCGAGACCTCGACCGCCCACGGGCCGTTGGCGAACATCTTCCGGTTGCGGATGTGACCCTGGTTCCACGGCACGTTGGCGGTATGCCAGTCGTGGCAGGTCAGCCGCGACGGGTTCTCCTTGTCGGAGCCGAGGACGATGCGGCAGTACCGGTCGAAGTGGACGGAGAGACCGTCCCACCACTTCTCGTAAGCCCCGCGCAGTTTTTTCACGACGTCGGGATGGTCGGCCGCGAGGTCCTTCTTCTGAGCCGGATCGGCCTTGAGGTCGTAGAGTTCTTTGCCGTTCACGAGCCTCCATCGCTCGGTCATGACGGCGGACTTTCGCCACTTCTGCGGATGGTCGATTCGCTGCGAGTGGACCAAGAGCGTGCGCTCGCGCCATTCGGCGCCCTTGAGCAGCGGTACGATGCTCGCGCCGTCGAACGTGACGTTCTTGGGGGGCTCAAGACCGCACAGGTCGAGGAGCGTCGGCATGACGTCGATGTGTGCGGTCAGTTGCGGGACGTCGCCGAGCGCCTTCAGTCCTGCCGGCCATCGGATGAAAAACGGGACGCGGTGCCCGCCCTCGTACTCCGAGCCTTTCTTGCCGCGCATCCCCCCCGCGTCGCCCGCTGCGGTGCCGTTGTCGGTCAGGAAGATGAAGATGGTGTTCTGTTGGAGGCCGAGTTCGGCGAGGCGTTTCTGGAGCCGCCCGACGTTCTCGTCGATGTTGGTGATCATGCCGTAGAAATTCGCCCGGCCGCCCCGCACGCCCGCGTCGGCGTACGGTTTGGAGTATTTCTCGGCCACGTTGTACGGGCCATGGGCGGCGTTGGTGGGGATGTACACGAAGAACGGGCGGTCCTTGTTGGCCTCGATGAACCTGGTGGCGCCGGTAAAGAAGACGTCGGTACAGTAGCCCTTGAACTTCTCAGGCACGCCGTTGTGCCAGTAGGTGTCGTCGAAGTAATCGTTGCCCCAGAAGTCGGGCGTCTGGCCGACGCCCCCGCCGCCGCACACGATGGTCTCCTGGAAGCCGCGGTCCTGCGGCCGGAAGGGGTAGTTGTCGCCCAAGTGCCACTTGCCGAAGACGGCGGTCCGGTATCCGCCTGCGGCGAAGGCGTCCGCGACGGTCACCTCGTGGGTCCCCAGGAGGGACCGGCCCATGATGGTGTGCCAGACGCCGGTCCGCGTCGAGTAGTGGCCGGTCATCAGGGACGACCGCGTGGGCGCACACGTGGGGTCCACGTGGAAGTTCGTCAGGTGCGTCGAGTGGGCGTGCAGCCAGTCGAGGTTCGGCGTCTTGACGTGCGGGTTGCCGTGGCAGCCGAGGTCGCCGTATCCCTGGTCGTCGGTCATGATGAGGATGACGTTCGGCGGCCTGGTTTGGCCGGGCGCAGGGCGTGCCGCCGGTTTGGGACCGGCGGCGCTGCGGCATCCGATGGTTGCAGCCGCACCGATGCCCGTGGCGCCGAGTCCCGTGAGGAATTGTCTTCGATTCATGTTCTGCTCCTTTGCGTTGCAGGCGGCGCGTTGGCGCGCCGAGGGTCGGACGCCCGGCCATCGGCGGGCAGGAGTCTTTGACAACTCATCCGCCCGTTGTATCCTCAGAGTAGTTTCGCCGCAAGGCCGCGGTTTTTCAAGGAGGCAATACGATGAGCAAGGTTAACGTCGGACTGATCGGCACGGGATTCGTTGGCGACATCCATGCGGCCGCCTTCAAGATGGTGCCCGATGCCCAGGTCGTCGCGGTTGCCTCGCCGACGCCGGGCAAGGCGAAGGCGTTCGCCGAAGAGCGCGGCATTCCGAGGGCGATGGAAGACTACCGCGACCTTCTCGCCCTCGACGAGGTGGACATGGTGACTCTCTGCCTCCCGAACGATCTGCACGCCCAGGCGACGATAGACGCGGCGGCGGCCGGCAAGCACGTCGTGTGCGAGAAGCCGCTCTGCCGCACGCTCGAAGAGGCCGACCGCATGATCGAGGCCTGCTGCCGGGCGGGCGTCCTCCTGATGTACGCCGAGGAACTCTGCTTCGCGCCCAAGTACGTCCGTGCCAAGACCCTCGTGGACGAAGGCGCGCTGGGCCGGGCGTTCCTGGTCAAGCAGAGCGAGGAGCATTTCGGCCCGCACATGCCGTGGTTCTGGGACGTGGAGCGCAGCGGCGGCGGCGTCCTGCTCGACATGGGATGCCACAGCATCGAGTACGCACGCTGGGTCTTCGGGAAGCCACGCGTCAAGAGCGTCCTTGCGAGCCTCGGCACGTACGTTCACGGCAAGAGGACCCGCGGAGAGGACCACAGCATCTGCATCATTGAGTACGAGGGCGGCAAGACCGGCCTCGCCGAGAACTCCTGGGCCAAGACCGGAGGCGTGGATGACCGGTGCGAGATCTACGGCTCCGGCGGCTTTACCCGGGCCGACCTGCTGCGCGGCTCGTCGCTGCTGACCTACAGCGAGAGCGGCTACGGATACGCCGTCGAGAAGGTGGCCTCGACCAGCGGCTACACGTTTACGATGTTCGAGGAGATCTGGAACTACGGTTTTCCGCAGGAGATGGCCCACTTCGTCCGCTGCGTGCGCGGCGAGGAGGAACCTGTTGAGACCGGCGAGGACGGCCGCCAGGTCCTCAAAATCATCTGCGCCGCGTACGAGTCGGCCGGAACCGGACGCCGCATCGAATGGCCGTACGACCCGCCCCAAGTGGACAAGCCGATTGACCTGTGGCTGGCGACGTAGTGCTACAACGCCACTTGACTGGTCTCCGCGCGGCGGGTCTCCGGACCCGCCGCGGATATGCGCCGTTTTGCGCGGTGGGTACTCCAGACCCACCGCGCAAAACTTATGTCGGACCGTTTAGGATCCGGGACCGGCGCCGGCTCCCGGCAGGGGGCGCCCGCGCCGGCGCTTCCGTCACTGCTGAAGGAAGACGTACACGCCCTTCTTGTTCGACGTGATGATGTCCGGTTTGCCATCGCCGTTGAAATCCGCCACCTCGAACTGCGTGCCCACGCCGGAGTCGTCGTCGATCTTGTGCGGGATGAACTGGAACTTACCCTTCGCGGGCCGCTTGAGTTCGAACCAATACAGGACGGCGGGCTCTTTGCCGCCGGGATCGTTGCCGCCGTGGGCGAAATAGCGCTTGCCGGTGACCAGGTCCTTGAGGCCGTCGCCGTTGATGTCAACCAGGTGCAGGGCGTGGGCCTGCGAAAACGCTTTGAAGAACTCGTGTTGGCGAAACTCTATGCCCTTCTCGCCCTTGACCTGCTCGTGCCACCACATGCCGTAGTTGTGGGCGGAGGAGGAGATGATGTCGTTGTCGCCGTCGTCGTCCAGGTCGTAGGCGTACATGTTGACGCACTGGGGGCCCAGTTTCACGGGATGGAACGTCCAGGGCGACTGCGTCCGGTCTTCGGGCGCCTCCCACCAGCCGTCGGTGATGATGATATCGGCCCGCCCGTCGCCGTTGACGTCGCCCGTGCCGAGGCCGTGGCTGTACTGCTGCGTGCCAGGCGCCTTGGGTCCGCTGACGACGTGCATGTCCCACGGGGCGTCGAGGTTCTTCGGGATCGAGAACCACGCCATGACGCCCTGCGGCTGTACGCCGCAGATCAGGACCTTCCTGCCCGTGCCGAGCAGGTCCGCAAAAAGGCTCGTCTCGTTGGCGGCGCTCTTCGCCACGAGGCGCTGCTTCCAGTGGCCCGGCTTGTTCTTGGGGTTCTCGTACCAGAAGCACTCCTTGCCGGGCCACGTGACGATGATCGAGTCGATCCAGCCGTCGGCGTTGACGTCGAACGAGAAGTTCTGGAAACACTGGCTGTAGCCCTTGGGGTTGTAGGTGCCGACCTTTCGGATCTCGTGCATCTTCCAGTCGGGGGCGGCGTACCAGACGTCGCCGGCGAGGATGTCGGTCTTGCCGTCGTGGTTGACGTCGCCGATGGCGACGCCCTCGCTGCGGAAGGTTTTATCGACCACGGTTTTCTTGAACCGGACCTCGCCCGCCGCCGCGAGCGGCAGCGCACAGGCAGCGACCACAACCACAGCCACTATCGCAAAGCGTCTCATGGTTCACCTCGTGAGCAGATGATTCTCGGGAACCGTCTCACACACCTGCCATGATGTTACCGTTGTTGGGGCGGAGGTCAAGCCATCACTTGGCGCGCGCAGGCGGTTGTAGCGCCGGGCTTTATGCCCGGCGGCCGTTGGCGGCGGCACCGGCCAGGATGCGCCGGGGATAAACCCCGGCGCTACAACCACCACAGAGGCCAAGCCGCAGGAAATCGTCCCATGCCAGAAATTGTTTCCACAGCCCACGTCAAACCTCGCCCACCATTTACTTGACCTGCAACTCCGCGGACCGTAGACTGGTTTGACGTGAGGCGGGAGTGTGCCCCGGCTGTGTGTACGGGTGCGGCCGCGCGCCGGTATTGCTTGTACCCGTTCTTTACACGTATTTCGGCACTCAGGTGGAGGGCAGACAATGTTGCGAGACGGTTTGACGAGGCGAGGCTTTCTCGGCAAGGCAGCGCTAGCCACTGGGGCGGCCGCACTTGCCGGTTGCGAAACCCAGACGCCCGATACGAAAGGGGGTAAGCCCTTGAACGTGCGATACGGCCTGAACCTGCTGGTGTACACGGCGGCATTCACGAAGGACCAAATTGACCTGATCCCGAAGGTGGCCGGGTTCGGATTCGACGGCGTTGAGATTCCGTTCAACGACCTCAGCCTGCTCGACGTCAAGGCCACGCGGGCGGCGCTCGAGAAGTCGAAGATGGGCATGACCGCTTGCTGCGTCATGATGCCGGGCACCAACCCGTGCAGCCCGGACGCCGACGAGCGCGCGAAGGCCGTCGCGCGGCTCAAGAAGATGATCGACATCACCGGCGAGATGGGCGGAGAGGCCGTGGCCGGACCGCTCTATTCCCCGTGCAGTTACCTGACCGGGAAGGCGCCCACCGAGGACGAGTTGAAGTGGTGCGCCGAGTGCCTCGGGGCCGCCGCCCAGCACGCCGAGCAGGCGAAGATACCGATGGCCATCGAACCCCTCAACCGCTTCGAGACCTACATCATCAACACGGTGGACCAGGCGCTGAAGATGGTTAAGACGGTCGGCAGCGACTATCTCACCGTCCAGGTCGACACCTTCCACGCGAACATCGAGGAGAAGGACACGGCCGCGGCGATCCGCGCCGTCGGCAAGGAGCACCTGGGCCACTTCCACGCCTCCGAGAGCGACCGCGGGGTGCCCGGCACGGGCCAAGTGGCATGGGAAGACGCCTTCGCGGCTCTTCGCGACGTCGGCTACGATAAGTGGGTGACGATCGAGAGTTTTGCAATTGGCATCCTGGACCTGTGTGCGGCGGCGTGCATCTGGCGGCCGATTTACGAGTCGGCCGATGGTCTGGCGAAGGACGGCCTGAAGTTCCTGAAAGAGATGGCCCGCACCGCCTGAGGCGGAGGGCCCGTTAAAGGAGATCACTTATGGGTGGCAAAATAGGGAGGCGTGAGTTCGTCGGCCGGACGGTGGCGGCCGGCGCGGGCGCGGCCGTGCTCGGCCGGAAGGCGGCGCTGGGGCAGGCTTCGGGCGGCAAGTCGGTTGTCGTCAAGGCCGTGCGCGACGATGCGGTCGCCGGCAAGAAGCCGAACCCCGCCGTCGTCAAGAAGATGGTCCACGCGGTCGTCATGAAACTCGCCGGCAAAAGCACCCCCGCAGAGGCCTGGAAGCAGTACCTCAAACCCAGCGACGTCGTGGCTGTCAAGATCAACTGCCTCTTCGGGAAAGGCGCCTGCACGCACCCGTGCGTGACGAGTGCGGTGGTTGAGGGTATCCGAATGGCCGGCGTCCCCGCCGACAAGATCATCGTCTGGGACCGCACGAGCAAAGACCTTGAGAAGAGCGGCTACCAGGTCGGCAAGATCGACGGCGTCGCGTACACGGGCGTGGACGGCGACTGGGAAGAGCAGCCGACCCGGTTCCACACCTGCGACGGGCGATTCGCCAAGATCCTCACGCAGAAGTGCACCGCTCTGGTGAACGTGCCGGTCCTGAAGACCCACAGCCTGGCCGGCATCACCTTCTCGATGAAGAACCACTTCGGCAGTTTCCACAACGCCAGCGCCGCACACGGAAACCGGAAGGATCGCAAAGTCCACGGCGGCATGTGCGACCCGTTCATCGCGGCACTGAACGGCCTGGACGTGATTCGCAAGAAGACCCGTCTTATCGTGGGCGACGCCCTGCTGCCCGTGGCCAACAAGGGGCCGCAGGCACGCGCGGAGTCCACCTACGCCGAGAAGGCGATCATGGCCTCGACCGATACCGTCGCGATCGATTACGTCGGCATCAAGATGCTCGACGCGCAGCGAAAGAAGATGGGCCTGGAGGGGCTCGAGGAAAGCGGCAGCGCCAAGTGCGTCTTCACGGCCGGCGCCAAAGGCCTCGGCGCCTGCGACATGAGCAAGATCGATCTGGTCACGGCCTAGCGTCCGTCGCCTGCGTCGTGCGCCTTGGCGTACATTGTGTGCGCCGTGCGCTTTCGTTTTCGCGCGACGATTACGTGTTGCGTCGCGCTAGTGTTATCGCGCGACGATGACCCGTTAGCCGCGGGGCTTGCCCCGCGCGTTAGTTTAGCGTGCGTTGTGCGCTTTGGTTTTCGCGCGACGATTACGTGTTGCGTCGCGCGCTAGTGTTATCGCGCGACGATTACGTGTTACGTCGCGCGCTAGTGTTTTCGCGCGACGATTACGTGTTAGCCGCGGGGCTTGCCCCGCGCGTTCGTGTCCAGCCATTGCAGGGAGGGAATCATGACAGCCAAATCCGTGAAGGAACTCGAAACGGTCAGCGAGAACGCGAAGCCGGTTGTTGAGGCGGCCATCGACAAGGGCGCCGGGTGCCTGAGGCTCGCGCCCAACTGGGTGCCGCGCTCCTTCCTGCATCCGGGCAAGCGGTTGAAACTTCACCCGGACGACCTGTACGCCTACGGGCTGGACCGCGGCGGCATCGACGAGCGGTGGTTCGCTTCGACGACCGAGGCCGCCAACGAAGGCCGCGTGCCCGACGAGGGCCTCTCCTACGTCGTCTTCGGGGACAAGCGGGTCCTGCTGCGCGATGCCGTTGAGGAAGCGGGCGCGGGGATCGTCGGCGACGCTATCTGGAAGAAGTACAAGCGCTGGCCGGTTTACAGCAAGTTCTTCGACAACATGGGCCCCATCCCGCATCACATGCACCAGAACGACGAGCAGGCCGCCAAGGTCGGGCAGGACGGTAAGCCCGAGTCGTATTACTTCCCGAAACAGCACAACAACGTCGGCAACAACTTCCCGTACACGTTCTTCGGCTTCTGCCCCGGCACCACGAAGGCCCAGGTTCGCAAGTGCCTCGAGGACTGGAACAAGGGCGACAACGGCATCCTCGACCTGGCACAGGCGTACCGTCTGAAGCCCGGCACCGGATGGCTCGTGCCGCCTTGCGTCCTGCACGCCCCCGGTTCCCTGTGCACCTACGAGCCGCAGTGGGGTTCCGACGTGTTCGGCATGTATCAGAGCCTGGTCGAGGGCCGCGAGGTTCCCTGGTCGCTCCTCGTCAAGGACGTGCCGCCCGACAAGCACCAGGACCTCGACTACCTGGTCGAGCAACTCGACTGGGAAGAGAACACCGACCCGAACTTCAAGGCCAACCATTACCTGGAGCCGATCCCCGTCGCCGACACGGCGAGCGAAGGCTACATGGACCTGTGGATCGATTACGGCCGCATCAACGGCTGGCAGTTCGTCTCGGCCAAGGAACTCACGGTGGACCCCGGCGTGCGTGTCACGGTTCCCGACAACGGCGCGTACGGCCTCATCACGGTGCAGGGGGAGGGCAAGATCAACAACCTGCGCCTCGCCTGCCCGAAACTGATCCGCTTCCACGACCTGACGGAGGACGAGGTCTTCGTGACGGAGGCGGCGGCGAAAGCGGGCGTCCTCTACGAGAACACCTCCGCCACCGAGCCGTTGGTCGTCCTCCGGTACTTCGGGCCGGAAGTGAATCCCGACGCCCCGAACGTCGGCGATGCGGCAAAGCAGTAGGCTTGCGATACCTCGCGTGCGCTGTGTTACCTCGCGTGTGCTGTGTTAGCCGGCGGCCTTGGCCGCCGCGCGCCGTGCGCGGCGGGTCTCCTGACCCGCCGCGAGAAGGGCTTAGCCGGCGGCCTTGGCCGCCGCGCGCCGTAACGAAAGGACCGAGTGAGTCATGAGCGACAACCATCCCAACAACTTCCCGAAACTGCACAATGCGGCCTGGCCCGGCGTCGTGGGCAAGGGCGACGGCGGCGAGCCGCCCATCGACCTGGACACCATGTTGGACCTGACGGCGGCGGCCGAGGTGGACGGCGTCACGTTCGACGGCGTGGACCTGTTCCTGTTCGCGCCGCACGTCGAGATCGACTCGACCGACGACGACCTGAAGGCGCTGGCCGACAAGGTCCGGGCGCGGAACCTGGTCATCGGCTCGGTGGTCGCGCCCGTCTGGCCGCCGACCGGCGGCGGCAGCGCGATGGGCGACGACGCGGAGCGCGAAAAGTTCCTCACGCAGGTCCGCAAAGGATGCCGCATCGCAAAGACCCTCCGCGAACTCGGTGTCCGCCCAAACGGCATCGTGCGCATCGACTCCGCGTGCGATCCGGGCGCCTGGGCCGAGGACCCCGAAGGCAACACCCGGAAGATCGCCGAGACGTTCCGCCAGGCGTGCGATGTCGCCGAGGAACACGGCGAGCGCCTCGCGGCGGAAGGCGAAATCTGCTGGGGCGGCATGCACTCCTGGAAAGAAATGGTCAAGTTGCTCGAACTGGTGGACCGGCCGCACACGCTTGGCTTCCAGTGCGATATGGCCCACACCATGCTGTACCTGCTGGGCTACAATGCCCCGGACGATCGGATTCTGCCCGAGGGCGCGGACCTCGACGACACGGCCGTCCTCGACGCGGGTCTGAAGACGCTGGCCGAGGCGCTGCGGCCGTGGACCATCGACTTCCACGTGGCCCAGAACGACGGGACGGTGCACGGGTCGGGTTCCCACGACAAGACCGGGCGGCACTGTCTGCCGAACGACCCGAACGGCAAACTCGACATCCCGCGCCACGCCGGCCTGTGGCTGCGAGACGACGGCGGCGAACTGACCAAGGCGTTTCGCCACCTCTGCTGGGACGGCTGCATGTTCCCCAACGACGTCATGATGCAGCCCGGGACGTGGAGCGACATCCTTGCCGCGATGGTTGCGGTCCGCGACGCTCACGGCTGGTGTGAGTAGGCGCCACACGCGCGGGCAGCGAACCATTTAGCCGGCGGGCTTGCCCGCCGCGCTCTTCGGCAAGAGGGTACCCTTCGTCGTGCTGGGTACCAGGGAAACACGGACCTCAAGCAGGAACGCATTGAGCAAGTTTGACCTTGAGCCCCAGAGGGGCGATTGAGCCGCTCGCCGGGCTTTCAGTCGCCCCTACGGGGCTCTCGGAAAAAGGAAAAGGGATATCCGGGCGGACACTTCCCACGGGCTTGCGCCCGTGGCTAGATCACAAGTGCCCCTTCGGGGCGTGGAAAGCAACAACAGGAAGAGGAGCGTGGAATCATGGCAACGAAACCACTGAACGTCGGCATGATCGGGTACGGGTTTATGGGGCGTGCGCACTCCAACGCCTACCGCATGGTCACCAACTTCTTCGACGTGCCGCAGCAGCCTGTCCTGAAGGTGATCTGCGGCCTGGTGGAGGAGGAGGCGAAGGCCTTTGCGGCGCAGTGGGGCTACGAGTCGCACTGCACCGACTGGCGCCAGGTCATCGAGCGTGACGACATCGACGTGGTGGACATCTGCGTGCCGAACAACGTGCACGCCGAGATCGCCATCGCCGCCGCCGAGGCCGGGAAGATGATCGTCTGCGAGAAGCCCCTCGCGCTCGATGTCGCCCAGGCCCGCACGATGGTGGAGGCCGTCGAAAAGGCCGGCGTGCCGAACATGGCTTCGTTCTGCTACCGCCGCGTCCCGGCCGTGACCCTGGCGAAGGCCCTGATCGACGAGGGCCGCCTGGGCCGGATCTTCCACTACCGCTCCGTCTTCCTCCAGGACTGGACGATCTCGGCCGAGGTGCCCCAGGGCGGCATGGCGACGTGGCGGCTGGACGTCAAGGCCGCCGGCAGCGGCGTCACCGGCGACCTCCTGGCCCACTGTATCGACACGGCCATGTGGCACAACGGCCCCATCACGCGCGTCAACGCCATGACCGAGACCTTCATCAAGGAGCGGGTGCACGCCGAGACCGGCAAGGTGGAGCCGGTGGGCATCGACGACGCCTGCACCTTCTTCTGCCGCTTCGAGAACGGGTCGATGGGCAACTTCGAATCGACCCGCTACGCCCGCGGTCACAAGTCGCTGTTCACCATCGAGATCAACGGCGAGGACGCCTCGATCCGCTGGAACCTGCACGACCTGCAGCGCCTGGAGTGGTTCGACCATCGCGATGAGGGCAAACTGCGCGGCTGGCGGTCCATCCACGTCACCGACCACGGCGGTGGGCATCCGTACATGGACCACTGGTGGGTGCCGGGGCTGGCGATCGGTTACGCCGAGGCGTTTGTCCATCAGGTGGCCGACTTCCTGACCGCCGTGGGCAAGGGCGAGCCGTGCTCGCCGACCTTCCGCGAGGCCCTCCAGACCCAGAAGGTCTGCGAGGCGGTGCTCGAGTCGGCCAAGACCGGAACGTGGATCGAGATTCCGGCCGACTGAGCAGTGCGGCAGTCTTGCATTGAATAAGCGCGGCGGGTCAGGAGACCCGCCGCGCGGAGTCTGCGCTTCGTCAGGTTTTGCGCGGTGGGTCTCTTGACCCACCGCGCGTCACTTGTGTCTTTCGAGCCTGAGCCTGCCGCGCGCCGGCCTTTCGCCTCGGTCCTTACTTGGTGTCTTGCCAGCCTCCGACAAGGAGTTTTCCGGTCGTCTTGTCCCACCGTGAGGTACGGCGGGCCAGGCGGTGTTTGCCGTGGCAGTCGGTGCAGATCTTCCTCGGCGTCTTGTTGGTGGTGGGGGCGAAGACGTCCCAGTGGTGCTCCTTGTTGGAGAGTTGCTCGGCGGGGTGGCATTTCATGCAGGCGGCGGGGATGATCGCTCTCGGGAACATGATGGTGGGCGGCGTGATGTTGTCCTCGTCGTTGCAGTGCGCGTCGCATGGGCCGTGGCACTTCTCGCAGCCGATGTTGTGCCTCTCGTGTAGCACGGCCAGTTCCTCCTGCCAGTAGTTCATGTGGCAGACGTGGCACCGGCTGTTGTCGGCCACCGGTCCCTTCGGCGGCGGGAGGTTGGCCAGTTCGGGGTTGCCTTGGTCCAGAAGGAACAGCGGCTCGGAACCGTCCAGGAGAAGCGGCTTCTCATTGCGCACCGCATCGCACCCCAAGGTCACGATCACTGCTGCCATCACCGCTGCCCGGAGCAACTGCTTCACGCCGCCTCCTTTCGCTGCGGAAGGTTCCGTGCGTCACTTTGTTTTTACCTCACACCTTACACGTACTCCCAGTTCTTGAGCCACTGGTAGCCCGGGGGCAGTTTGGCCCAGGCCTCGTCCATGGCCTTGTCGAGTTCCCTTCGTTCGGCGAGGTCGAGTTGTCGCCGCTCCGTGACGGCCTTGGCCACGTTGTCCACCTGTTGGATGTTGATGAGGCCGGGTATGGGCGCCGTGATGACGGGGTTGCACAGGATGTAGCGGATGGCGAGGCGTGCCAGCCGGTCGTCCGTTTCGGCGTGCGGGCTGCCGGGCGAGGAGTCGCCCTTGAAGAGCGAGTTCGAGGCGAACGGCTTGATGCCGAAGAACCCGACGTCGCGTTTTTTCAAGGCGTCGAAGACGCTGTCCTCGGGCATCTGCTTGGTCTTGGCGGTGTAGGGGAAGAGGATGACCTCGACCTGCGGAAAGTACTCGATCATCATTTTGATCCACCGGCGGTCGTGTGACGAGAAACCGATGAAGCGCGCCTTGCCCTGCTTCTTGGCCTTCTCGAGCGCCGCCACGAGTTCGCACGAGGTGTTGAACGTGTGCCGCCCGCCCGGCTCGAAGCACGTGACACGCCACAGGTCGGTGTACTCCTGATTGGATTCCTTGAGCAGCGAGTCGAGACTCTCGAGCAGTTTCTTGGCCGTCCGATGCTCCTTGTTGCGCGTCTCCTTGCCGCAGTACGACAGGGCCAGGTACATCTTGTCGCGGCGGCCCTTGAGGGCCTTGCTGTAAGCGACGTCCTCGGCACGGCAGCAGGCGTCGAGGTAGTTGATGCCGACGTCGATACACCGGCTGACGACGTCGTGGCGGTTCTTGTCGAAGTCCTGCTTCATCACGTTGATGCGTTTCCAGTGGCCGCCCATGCACACCGCCGAGATCATCAGGTCCGTCTTGCCGCAGCGGCGGTACTCCATGTTCTCGTTGTAGTTCAGGATTTTCTTCTTATCGACGTTGGCTGCCCCGGCCTTGACGGCGCCGGCGGCCACGCCTGCTGCCGCGACGGCGCTGGTCTGCACGAATTGGCGACGCGTCACCTTTTTCCCTGCCATCATTTGCGCTCCTTTCACCGCGCGGCGGGTCAGGAGACCCGCCGCGCCAAACGCGTGCTCTCCTTTCACCGCGCGGCGGGTCGGGAGACCCGCCGCGCAACGTCGCGGCCGATCCGCCATGGCCACGCAAGTTTACCCGCCGTGGCGGGCGTGGCCATGCCAGCCGGCGCTAAACACGTACCACAGCATGCTACGGTGCTACGCGGTCAGGCAAACGCTTATTACACGTACTCCCAGTCCTTGAGCCACTGGTAGTCCGGTGGCAGTTTGGCCCAGGCCTCGTCCATGGCCTCTTCGAGTTCCTTGGCCTCGGCCACGTCGAGTTTGCGCCGTTCGGCGACGGCCTTTGCCACGTTGTCCACCTGCTGTGTGTTGATCATGCCCGGGATGGGCGCCGTGATGGTGGGGTTGCACAGGACGTAGCGGATGGCGAGGCGTGCGAGTCGATTGTCCGTTTCGGCCTGGGGGTTGTCCGGCGTGGAGTCGCCCTTGAACAGCCCGTTCGAGGAGAACGGCTTGATGCCGAAGAAGCCCACCTTGTACTTCGCGATCGTCTTGAAGAGGCTGTCGCCCGGCATCTCCTTGGTCTTGGCGTGGTAGGGCGTGACGATGATGTCCACGATCTCGGGGTAGGTCTCGATGAGCGACTTGATGTGCTCGCGGTGGTGGGAGGAGAATCCGATGAACCGCGCCTTGCCCTGTTTCTTTGCCTTCTCCAGGGCCCTCATCATCTCCTCGACTTCCACCTTGTCGTGCTTGACGCTCTGCTCCTCCATGGTGATCCGCCACAGGTCCACGTACTCCAGGCCGGTCTCCTTGAAGCCGTGATCCATGGCCTCCCCCATTTTCTGCGTGACCCAGCCGGCCGGCTTCGGCTTGCCCTTCTTCTTGGCGTCCCGCCATTGGCGGCCTACGCTGCGCATCTCTTCCTGGTACCAGGAGAAGCCGAGGTACATCTTGTCGCGGCGTCCTTCGAGGGCCTTGCTGTACGCCTTGACCTCCTGGATGGTGCAGGCGTCGATGTAGTTGATGCCGACCTCCATGCACCGGGTGACGACGTCGTAGCGGTTCTTCTGGAAGCCCTTGTCGTTCAGGTCGGCGCTCAGCCAGCCGCGACCCTTGAAGACGCCCGGCACCATCTTGTCGATCCGCTTCCAGTGCCCGCCGAGGCAGGCGGCCGAGACCATCATGCCGGTCTTGCCGCACGGCCGGTACTCCATGTTCTCGTTGTAGTTGATGATCTTTTTCTTGTCCGCCGCCGACAGTTTGGAGGCTGCGCCCGCCGCCACCACACCGGCCGCCGCCGCCGCACTGCTCTGCACAAACTTACGCCGAGTTACTTTCCGCTCCGCCATGGCTCACTCTCCTTTTTCTATTTTGCGATTTTGCTTCAGGTCACACGCCATTCTACGTCACTGTAGGCCCGTTGGGGCTTGGTGTCAACAGGGAAGGGCACGCACGGCGCACTCCGGCACAGCGGTATCTTATGGTTCAAAGCACCACCGAGGGACTAATGTGATTTTGGGGCTACACCGCGCGCCGCCGACCAACAGGCCGAATGGGCGTTCAGCGGGTCGGCCGGCGCGCAGCCGCCGGATTCTACTCTTCCAGCATTTTAACCATCGCCTTGCCCATGGCTTCGCCGACGTTCATGTAGGTCTCGGCATTGCCGCCGTAGTGGCCGTTGGAGGCGCCGCCTTTGCAGAGAGGCTTGGTGTAGACCGAGGCGACATTGCCCTTGAATTCCTTGTACTTGCCCGTCTTGCCGTCGACGGCGAGCTGGGCCTCGAGGATTGTCCCTTCGTTGCCTGTGGCGCCTTTGGCGGTCTGACCCAGCGTGGCGCAGACAAACTTGGCCTTGGGGGCATTGAAATCCTTGCGCAACTGCTTGATCAGGTGCACGAGGTTCTTCTCGTAGCGGCTGGCGTGTCCGGCGTTGTAGCGATCCTTGTCGCCCTGCCAGAAGAAGAAGCCCGCGACCTCATAACCCTTGGCGCCGGGGTAATGCTTGTCCAGCTCGGCCAGCACCTTCTTGGCGTTGGCGATATCGCCGTCGTACTGCATGCCGGCGTACCAGGTTATCTTCTTCGGCTCGGTGCCTTTTTCCCACTTGTCCGGCGAATCCTTGTAGCCAGCGTAGACGGAGGTCTTCATTTGTCCAGTCTTCCTGTCCTTCGCTTCGAACTCAAACCGCTCGCTGCCGGGCGGCAGCAGGTCCCAGCCGAGGCTGCGGTTGCCGATGCAGCTCTTGAGGATCATCACCGGCGCGTCGGTGGCATGCGCTACGTAATGCCCAATGCCGAACTCCGGGCCGATTTTTCCGCCCTTGATGGTCATCCATTCGTTGTTGAACCGCCGCATATTTCCTGTGCCGCTCCCCATGACACGCACGTATCGCGCGTCCTGGCGGACGGTCCACTCGCCGGCGTCATCCACAAGGTAGGGGTACAGCTTCTTCTCCTTCACCGCGTGCGTCAGGGAGCCCTCGGCTTTTCCTCTCGACGGATTGATCTTGCCGGCGCCGACCATGTTGGACTGACCCAGCAGGATGTACACCTGCACGGGCTTGGTCATGTCGGCCGGCTTGCCGTCCGGGTCCGGCAGCGTCTTCGGCGCCTCGGCGGCCAGGATGGGCAGGTTCAGCGATACCAGGATGGCCAGCGCCAGTGCCGCTGTCTTGTGCGATCTGTTCATGTCTTTGTCTCCATGTTCAAGTAACCAATCGGGTTCACGGACACTTCACGTCTACTGATAAGATACCCGATTTTGCGGCTACCCCTCGGGCCGGCGGGCGGCTCTGCCGCGGGGTGGCGGGGCTCGCCCGCCTTCGGCCGCTACACCGGACTTCACTTCACCGGCCTCAGCGTGAAGTCCTTAATGGTCAATCCCTTGACCGGGTCGTTGCGCGAGAAGCGAAGGACATTCCGGCCCTTGACCAGCGAGACCTCGACCGGCGGAGTCTTACCCCACTTGCCGACGGTGTAAGGCACCGCGATGTCGGTCGGCTCCTTGGCATCGTTGGCCGCGACCAAGAGGTGCTGTTCGGCGCTGGTCGTCACCACCCGTGCGATGAGCGCGTATTTCCCGGCTGCCGGCGCGTCGAAGGTGTATTCGAACTCCTCGGGCTTCCCATTGCGGTTGTAGTGCAACTGCATCCCGCCCAGGTAGCTCTTCATGAAAACGATCTTCTGCGTGCTGTTGGTCGGTTTGCTGCAGGTCACGGATGGAATGGTGATCACCCCGTCCTTGCCGACGACGATCTTCCGGTCGGCCTCGGCTATGGTCACTGCTTCAACGACATCCTTTTTCTTGGATTCATTCGCCTCGCCAATGTCCTCACCAACCGCGGCCAGCATCACCGCCTTGGCCTGGTCAACAATCGCCCGCTGCCGGTAGAGCGCCACGCCATTCCAGAAGCCGGACGCCCCGGCGCAGAAACCGAAGGCCCTCTTTTCGCCAAGGGCCGCACCCACCCACTGGGCACGCAG
>Ga0307427_1000380_pt1 | contig 28887 bp, 34 predicted proteins | sample SalMarWE160190MG_FD_202162 | JGI IMG/M metagenome (GOLD analysis project Ga0307427, IMG submission 202162) | Salt marsh sediment microbial communities from the Plum Island Ecosystem LTER, Massachusetts, United States - WE1603-190 | ecosystem: Environmental > Aquatic > Marine > Intertidal zone >...
GCCCCCGGCAGATGCCGGAATGGGGTCCACTGATATGGGTGACGTTACTCACGTTGTTCCCGGGATTCATGCGTATATCCAGATCTGTGGAGAAGAAGTCGCTGGCCACTCGCTCGAGTTTGCTAAGATCTCTTGAGGCAGATTCAATCTGGCCAGTTGTCAACCGGTACGCTCATTCCTTCGGAAACAGAACTGCAGGTAATCTACAATGCTAGCCGAACTCCTATTCGTCAGGCACTAGACAAGCTGGCAGCGGAAGGCCTCATCGCTCGTCGCCCCGGTCGCGGAACCTTTGTTAGCAATACACCTCCTGGCTCGCCCGTTGCAGCGCTTTCTGGCTTCTCACGCTACTACCGGCACCATTACAGGGAAATCACTGCCCGGACCATCAGCGTTCAGATGAAGGTGCCTCCGCCAGACATCGCGGAGTTCCTCGAAATGCAGCCCGACCAACCGACCACTCACTTGGAGCGTCTGCGACTCGTTGAGGACAAACCGGTCGCCTATCTCAAGAGCATCCTAGCGCCGCAATTTGCCCCTGGACCATTCGAAGAGAACCAGACGTTCAGGAGTATGGCGGCATTCTTGCTGGAGAACTTCTTTGTTCGGTGCACGCAAGCAAAGGAAGAAGTTGATGTGATTCTTCCGTTGAGGGAAGACCAGAAGTTGCTGGAAATAGATGCGAATCACCCCGTGCTTCAGGTAAGACGGAAGGTCTACGACGAGACAGGAGAGCCGATCTTAAGCAGTCGATACATTGTGAATAGCGCAATATGGAAGTATCGGACATCACTAGCTGTCTAGAAAGAACGAAGGCATTCAAGCCGTTAGCGAATCGAATGATGAGATGATCTCAAGGAGGAAAGCGTGAAGAGCAAGGAATTGCCTAAGCACCGAGCAGTACCGGAGTACAGAATCAACTGGGATTTTGATCGCCCTGACCCGGATAGTTATGCAAAACTATGGCATTATCCGGTCGCTACCATTTCGGATGTATTAGGGAAGAGGAATATCTTCCCTGATTACATCAAGTCTGTTTACACCCCGGCTAAGAGGATTGTCGGGCCCGCGTGGACGATCCACAACTCCCCGGGCGACGAGCTACTAGTACTGAAAGCCATTGAGGTAGCAGAACCTGGAGATGTCATCGTTATCACTGGGAGCGAGCGAGCTCGCTTCTGCGTATGGGGTGGCATCATGGCGCTCATGGCAAAAACCCGCGACCTGGGTGGCATGGTGACGGACGGGCTGGTAAGAGATGTGAAGCAGATCTGGAAGACGGGATTGCCGATTCACGCTAGGGGAGTCACGCCGTTAGCCCCCTGCAGTAATGTTCCTCCGGGGGACATGAATTACCCAATCCAAATCGGAGAGGCAGAGGTTTATCCCGGTGACGTAATTGTGGCCGATGCAGATGGCGTTGTAGCGGTTCCCAAAAATGAGATTGCTGATGTGTGTGCAGCCGTGGAGACACAATTAGAACGCGAAGCCGGTTGGAGGAAAGAAATCTCAGCAACCTGTAAGATGATCCTTTCTGACCATGTTAACAGCTTGATTGAGTCGCGAACGTGCGAGTTTCACGACCGCTACGAACATCACAAGTAAGGAGGTGATAAAAGGGTGCAAAGAAAGATGTCCTCGGTGCAGGTATCGAAGGAGGAAGGTAAGTTGATTAGACGGAAGTTAGAATTGGCAAGAATGACCTTCAAAGAGACAGAAGAAACCTTTCGCAAAAATCCAGTCATTCTTGTTCCGATGGGGTCAACCGAGCAACACGGTGCACAATGTCCGGTGGGTGACTTCCGGATAGCAGAGGCTCTCTCCAAAGCAATCGCGCAACGAACCGATTCAATCAGTGCCCCGGTGATTCCCTATTCCGAAGGTGCTGCAGCGAGGAACTTCCCGGGTGCCATCCCGCTACGAGCAGATACGTTGTACAACGTTGTCTGGGACGTCTGTCAGGGATTCCTTCGCCTTGACCTTGACCACCTGCTGCTCGTTTGCGGAGATCATGGCAATGTCCCGATTCTAGAGCGCCTTATCCGGAACATGAAGGATCAATGTGGGATTCGGGTCGCCATGGTTGAGCAGTTCCGTTGGTTCACGCCTTCGTGGCTTGAAGAACTGTACAACCAACCCGCACCACCGATCGGGCACGGGGGTGACCCTGTTACTTCCCTTAACTTGCATCTATTGCCGAAGGATGTTCGACCAGATCTCATTGAACCTCCCGAGCGAAGGGAATTTCAAGACTTGCAGGTGAAGAGTCTGTCGCAAGTCGCCTTCGATGATCACATGTTCTACTTGCCTATAGACTACGACGAGGTCTCGCCTAAGGGCGTGCGTGGAGACGCTGCGATCGCCACTCGGGAAATCGGAGAGAAGATTTGGGAACGATTCACCCAAATCGGTGTTACGATTGTAGAACGATTTAAGCAAGTTGAAACAATGTGCAAAATCCTTGCGCGATCGCCTCGACCCGCGTCTACGCGGACAACTGTAAGTAACGGAGGTAGGTGATATGTCATCAGGCTGGAAAGATTCCAGGCTAGGATTCAAGGTTCTAAGGCGTCCCGCGACGCCGTCGTTGAATCTTACGAGACTTGTAAAGCTGAGTACGGCTAATGTTTCGGACATCATGGGGAAGTTATTGACGTTTGACTACCGAATCAAACCGGTGATTCCGCTAAAGGAAAGGGTGGCTGGGTTTGCGATCACAGTGGCCGTTCGCCCAGGAGACAATCCTGTCATCTTCAAGGCGATGGAGCTGGCGCAGCCGGGCGATGTGATCGTGATTGCTGATGAGTTCGATACCGACAACTCTCTTCTGGGTGGTGTCATGGCTGCGATGGCGGCGGCAAAAGGGATCGTGGCTTTTGTCACCGACGGGCTCGTTCGAGACGCGGAAGAACTCGAGCATGTTGGTCTGCCAGTCTTCGCTCAGGGGTTGACTCCTAAGGCTCCATCTTGGGGTGCTCGGGTGGGGCAGATCAACACCCCGATCTGCTGTGGAGGTGTGATCGTCCATCCAGGAGACGTTGTCATGGGGGACAAGGACGGAGTTGTTGTTGTCCCTACTGCGGACGTGGAGACGGTGCTAAGCCGCGGAAAGGACCTCAAGCAGAAAGAATGGGGCTGGCTTCATCCGGCGACTGCGGACGGGTATTCCCTGTATGAGAAGGCTCACGCCGAGCTCGTTCGACTCGGTTGCAATTTCGAGGCAAGTCCGGAATCGCAGATAGCTGAAGGAGGCACGCAATAAGAGTTTTCATATCGGTCGACATGGAGTGAATCACGGGCATTGCCGTTGCATCCCAGACTTCGCAGATACACCCGCTCTACAAACGGGGGTGTGAGTTTATGGTGGGTGACGTTAACGCGGCAATCGAAGGAGTATTGGGGGCGGGAGCCACCGACATTCTTGTCAATGACGGGCATGGCCCGATGACCAACATTGAGTTGGAGAAGATGAACCCAAAGGCTTCCCTTCTCTCTGGGGTGAACAAGCCGCTCTTGCAAATGGACGGTGTACAGGATTGCAATGCTGCTTTCTTCGTCGGCTACCACTCAAAGTACGGAACACTCCACTCGACGCTTGACCACACGTACTGGTCGTCGCTAGTCGACTCGATTGTGCTCAACGGTACGGAGGTCGGGGAACCTGAATTCAATGCTGTACTTGTAGGAGCTTATGGCATCCCAGTGGTCTTTCTGTCTGGAGATGAAGTGACATGCATTAGAGCAAAGGAGTTTATTGGGGAGTGGCTCAGGACGGCTGCTGTCAAGAGAGCTACAGGGAGAGAGTCAGCCATATGTCTTCATCCCGATGTCACAGCGCCGTAGCCGCACACGAATATCTCTGATCGATGCAACGGTAAAGGAGCTAGAGAAAGTAAGGGCAATGGTCAACAGAGGGAAACTCAAGGCCAGGGACAAGATTGGGCTGTGGGTCGGGAAGGTAGTGAATAAGTACTCGGGGGGTGTAGTAAGTTCCGAGTTGGTTACTACACCCCCCAGCATGGCCAAGCAACTTCCACCCTGACATCGAGGAAAGCCATTTCGACTACTGGGTGCTGGAAGAGAAGATGGGACAAGAGGCGGCATCGGACGCTCTGTATGTGATCCGTACTAGCCTCTCCAAGGGACGGATGGATGAAGCGGATGTGGCCAGGAGCTACAAGCAATTGTCCAATGTAGAGCGAGCGTTCCGCAGTTTCAAGGGGATCGATCTCAAGGTACGACCAATCTATCACCACCTGGAAGATCGGGTACGCGCGCATATCTTCCTGTGTATGTTAGCCTACTACGTGGAGTGGCACATGAAGGAAGTGTGGCGGGAGCTTCTGTTCAGTGACGAAGAACAACAAGCGAAGAAGATCCGTGATCCAGTCGCACCAACTGTAAGATCAGCTAAGGCGTTGAAGAAGGTTCACCGTAAGAGACTGGATGACGGGACAGGAGTACACAGTTTACATACATTGTTAACTGGTCTTTCTACCATCGTGCGCAACACCTGTTGCCGCAAGGGAGGAGGGCCAGGTAAGCCGAGGTTCACTATGACAACAACACCCAGCGCCAAGCAGAAGCAGGCGCTTGAGTTGATCGATACCATCGTGGTGCAGACAGAACGCTGCATCACGATTCTTGTGTAACTTCCCATCCCAATACGGTTATCGCTATTATGAGGTCAGGGACTTCGGTGTAATGCTCGCCTACTTACATTGGTGTCAGTAGTTTCACGCGACGCTAGGCCCCTCGCTTCTTCCGATGCTCTGCGCGAACGACGAGTCCTTCCTCCTTTGTCATTGGCCGGGTTAGTATCCCCGGAGTAGGTCAGGCTAGCTCCTTCAGTTCGGATCCGCAAAGCTTTGTCGCCTTTCTTGCGGTATTTGTAGTAGTACGTTGATCAGTGAAACACTATCGGGCCGCACGCCCCGCGCTCAGAGATCCCATAGTCTTCGGGAGCCTCAGAGAGTGGTTTCCACCTAGCTGTAGGGTTGAGCTATTTTCGTGCCGTGTCGTACGGGATTTGCTTGTCCAGAGTGAGCTTGCCGACCAGCTTCTTCAGCTAACTGTTCACTTTCTAGCGTGACTTTCCTAGTTAGCGAAAGGTTAGAACCCATACTAGTGCGATCAGTCACAGTAATCCAGTGCCTTTAATCCCAGATCGTATGCAACTTCTAAGATGGCATTACCTTTCGCAGCAGTTGTGTTGGAGATCGAGTTTAGGGGTAAATACCTATGACCTAAACATTCCTTGCGAAGAGAACCCAACGTCGAAGATCTATGCTGGGTGATAATCTTGAAATGAGGGGATAAACTCGCTCTCTACTTCCGCCACTTGACAAAGGACACATTTTATGCTATGACCTAAGACATGGCGAGCCTCATCAAGAAGAAGATCGGTAAGCACAGCTACTGGTATGCCCGTGAATGCGCCTGGGTTGATGGAAGGCCGAAGATTGTTTGGCAGAAGTACCTCGGGAGGGCCGAGGCCATTGTCGAGGCGATAACCGACAAGCCCAAGGTACCGCTCCCAAAGAAGGTAATCGTCTCAGAGTTCGGTGGGGTAGCTGCATGCTTTGCCATGTGTCAGCGTATCCGGCTACGGGAGGTCATCGACCGCCATGTACCTAAGCGGAACCAGGGGTTATCAGTAGGCACCTACATGGAACTGGCGACGATCAACAGGGTAGTTGCCCCTACCAGCAAGAAAGACTTTGCCAACTGGCATCAAGCCACTGTCCTGCGGCGACTGATTCCAGCCGGCAAGCCTCTCCTCACCAGTCAACGCTTCTGGGACCACATGGGGTACTTGGGAGAGAAGGAGATCAAGACGATCGAGGCAGACCTGGCTACCTACATCGTGGGTGAGTTCAATCTTGACCTGCGACGCCTCCTCTATAACGCCACTAACTTCTACACCTACATCGATACACAGACCAAGAGCAAAATAGCTCAGCGAGACCGCAACAAACAGAAGCGCAACGATCTGCGCCAGGTGAGCCTGGCGTTAATGGTGACCGAGGATTTCCACATTCCTCTGTTCCACGTCCTGTATGCGGGGAACATCAATGATACTACTGAGTTTGGATCGGTGATCGAGGAGCTGATCGAACGCCATAACGCGGTAGTCAGCCAGTGTGAACAGGTCACCCTAATCTTCGACAAGGGGAACAACTCTGAACACCACATTAAGCGCCTGGATGAAAGCCCACTTCACTTTGTTGGCTCATTGGTTCCCACCCAGCACCAGGATTTGCTTAACATTCCCCGCAGTAAGTATCAACCCCTCAAAGGGGAGCGCTTGGAGCAGGTACAGGCCTACCGGGCTCGGAAGAAAGTCTTTGGACAGGAGCGGACCATCGTGGTGACGTTCAACGAGGACCTCTTTGATGCCCAGGTGCGAGGCCTTGGCTGGCAATTACAGAAGAAACGCAAACAACTCCGCAAACTGAAGGCCCGGTTGGCAAGGAGGGCAAGTGGCAAGGTGAAGGGTGGCCGTAAGCCAACAATCGAGTTGGTGAAGCGACAGGTTGAGAAGATTCTCTCATGGCAATACCACTCCCAATTGTTCGACGTAAAGGTTCACCAGCAGAATGACCACGTTGTGCTGAGCTTTAGCACCAACACCACTGCCGTGGCCCGGCTTCACCGCCGACAGTTCGGGAAGACTATTTATTTTACCGACAACCACCACTGGACCAACAAGGAGATCGTCACTGCCTATCGAGGACAGTACAAGATCGAAGACGCATTCAAGCAGATGAAACATCCCGTCTTCGTCTCCTGGAAACCTCGCTTCCACTGGACTGACCAGAAGATGCGAGTGCATGCCTTTTACTGTATCCTCGCCCTGACGATCGCCTCCCTGCTACAGCGTGAACTCGCCAGAAAGAGCTTAAAAATCAGTATCCCTAAGATGATGGACAACCTATCTTCGATCAAAGAAGTTGCTATCTGCTACCCGAAGAACAAGGTCTCTGGCCCTCCGGTTAGCCTCACCCTCAGCGACATGAACAGCCTCCAGAAGAGGCTCTACCGCTTACTTGGCCTCAAGGACTACCGGGCCATTAGGTCATAGGTTAGTACTGGACGCAAGCCCTTATCTCTACAGGAGTTGCGGGTAACTTAGAAACGTAACTAGGAAAGTCACGCTAGGTCCTTGACCCGCTTCAGTTTGCTCGGGGTCAGCCCATCGTAACTTCTTGCGCCACTGGTACACGGTGTTCTCACAAACATCGTACTTGGGGCACTTCCTTGATCGGAATACTTATCTCGGACCGGTTTGACTCCATACACGATCTCAATCCCCGAGAACCTCCATTTACCCATGCAGATCTCCCTCTTCTGAGGCGCGAAACAAGGTCGATTGTCATTCCTGGCTCTGGTTTAGTTTTTCGGAGTGAAGCCCAGATCGTGGAGTGCATCTCGCTCGCGAAAAGGTTCGAAAAGATCGGTGGCTAGATTGTTCGTATTCCAAGCTCTATCTACGACTGAAGGATGATAACCAACGAACGGCTTCTCACTGTCTTCACTAGGAAGCGAGTCTTGGGTTGTCCTTGTTGCTATCCATAAGCAATATCGCCGAGAAAGATGAGAAAGCGTGATTCAGAAAGAAATAGTGTCTTTGTCTAGAAGTATGTTGTTATGAATATTAGGTGTGTATACTTGTCAAACCCTAATGCGTATTATATAATATTGTTATTATATTTGGTGGTGTGTAATGCCAAGTCCATTAAAAGAGCGTATCTACCGTGAGTTGCTTGATAAGATTCGTACGGGGGAGTTACGCACAGGGCAACGAATATCTTCGGAGAAGGATCTTCAACGATTCTACCAAGTAAGCCGTAGCCCAGTTCGTGAAGCTCTTGCGAGACTAGCCTCAGAGGGTGTAATTAGCCGTCAACCGGGGCGCGGCACCTATGTCTGCAATGTTGATCGTGGATCGCCGATAGCCACTCTCTCAAGTTTTATGTATTACTTTAAAACCTATCGCAATGACATATCATCCAAAACACTGAGTGTTGAAGTTAAGCGCCCGCCTCGCCACATTGCAGGAATGCTACAAGCAAGCATGGATCAAACTGTCACACACATTAGACGGGTACGGTTATTTAAAGGCGAACCTGTTATCTATCTTAAGGACATACTAGCGCCACGGTTTCCTCCTGAGCCGTTCAAGAAGAATCCGTCCTTTCTGAGCATGACACGGTTTATGAGAGAGACGTTTCACGTCTTTTGCACACACGCGAAAGAGGAAGTTGATGCGATTATTCCTTCCCTCAAAGAGCAAGAGATTATCCATATGAAGAAAGCAGAGCCTGTACTTCAAGTGAAGAGAATATCATATGATATACAAGGCGATTGCATAATATACGCTAGATACATTGTGAAGTCTACTACATGGAAATATCGGACCTCTCTATTTGTGTCGCAATGTGCAGATTGGACCTAAATACTACTAACACTCACAGGAAAGACTACAGCGGCCACGGAAAAACGTGTAGGTTGAGTTGTATCGGGACATATTGTGTCTCATGAGATATACAAGGAGCAGAAGATGGTACTTGGAGGTTGTTGTGTCAGGGATGGACGTATAGATGATGTATTCTCCGTGACACGCACTTTCGTGAAGAAGGATCTCGAAGTAAGAGCACTTGTAGAAGTGAGAAGTGGAGCTTGGGAGCCATCGAAAGAACAGAAATCATCAGACACGAGTTATGATGTTTCCTGGCAAAACAGAACACACTTTCTCAAGTCAGTAAATGCAAGGTCTCCAGAGTATTTTGAGAGACGCTTGTTCACAAGGAGGTGGTTCTGCCCCAGAAAAACGTATGCAGTGGTTTAGAGGCTATGGCAGTCAAGAATGTATTAAGGGAGGTACGACATGCAGGTGAATAGTAACAAAGGTGTACACGTTCCTAGCCGGTTCATTGGGCTAGCTACTTTGGTCGCGTTACTCTCGCTTCTGTTAGTTGTGTCAGGAGTGACGTACGGCGCTGATGAGAAGATCCTGATTGTTGCTCTAGGCGGTGAAGCATGGGGTTTGAATTGGATGGATGAATCGGGTGACCTTCCGGGTACAAACATCATGATGAATCTAAACGATAGCTTGGCAAGGATGAATTACGATACCGCCGAAATTTACCCCGAATTGGCCCTGGAATGGTGGCCGGAATCGGATACCACCTGGCTTTTCAGAATCAAAGAGGGAGTGAAGTTTCACAAAGGCTACGGAGAGATGACGGCAGAAGATGTAGCGTTTGGTGCAACGAGCATAGTACAGAATCAGTACAGATTGAAATTCCTTTTTGGTGGTATCGACCATTGGGAAGTTGTTGATAAATACACAGTACGAGCCCATCTCTCAGCGCCTTTTACTCCTTTTCTGATGAATACAGTCCAGGGTTTGGGGGGCAGTATCGTTTCGAAGGATGCATTTGAGGAATTGGGTCGAGATGCAATGAACCGAACGCCTATAGGACTGGGCCCGTTTGAGTTTGAGGAGTGGGTACCCGCAGACCATATCACAATAACAAAATTCGAGGACTACTGGGATGAAGGATACCCCTTACTTGACAAGGTGATTTTCAGGTTCATTCCCGATGCTACGGTTCGGCAAGAGCTTCTGATAGCTGGGGACGTCCACCTTATTGATCATCCACTGTTCAAGGACGTCGCGATGCTCAAAGAAGATCCCAACATCGTTATTCAGAGCGTTCCTGGTTGGAACTGGGACTACATAAGTGTTGGTCATCAGGACGGTCCATTTGGGGATAAACGCGTGCGACAAGCTATCTCATATGCAATTAACCGGCAAGAGATTGCTGATGCAGTTTACTATGGTGAAGCTACCCCTGCCGAGAAACCTTTGCCTCCTGGCTTCTTGTATGAAGATCCCGATGCTACGATGTATCCTGTTGAGGGAGACCTTGAAAAAGCTCGCCAGCTGTTGGCGGAGGCCGGATATCCCAATGGTTTCAGAGCAACAGCGGCAACAAGCGGAAGGGCGAATCTAAGACGCGAGCTAGAAATCGTTGCATACCAACTCGCCAAAGTAGGCATCGAGCTAGAACTAAACTTCCTTGACATGTCTTCGTATTCCTCGATTAGTCATGATTTGGGTGCCTACGATATCCTTCTCGAAGACATTACGATCATGTCAGCAGACCCGGATTCCGCGGTGAGATGGTTCTGGAAGAGTGGTGCGGATCTGGCGCATGGCTATAGCAACTCTGAAGTTGACGATCTTATCGAGCGTGGTGCGGCAGCAAGTGACTCTCAAACGCGCAAGGAAATCTATGCAGAACTGCAGCAGGTCATGCTTGACGAGGCTTTGTACGTATATATAGTACACGTGAATCAGGTTAGGGCACTCCGCAAAGAGGTAACCGGTTTCGAAGTGACCCCGAACGATATGGATCTTCTGCTAAAATACGTGAATCTGGAAGAATAGGACAGTGGAGGTAGAACTACTATAGTGGGGTTATTCTTCGATAACGGAAGGATAACCCCTTCCTCAGCGCGCAAAAGCGCACTTTCCGAAAGGCGGAACGGATGAATTATGATACTTCACTTAGAAAGGCATAGGGTACGTTGATACAGTTTCTTATACGCAAGATATGCTTTGAGTTCATTCCAACACTATTCCTGCTTTCGATTATTGTATTCCTTCTTGTTCACATCACACCTGGTGACCCGGTTCTAGCAATGCTAGGAGCGGAAGCCACACCGGAACTGATAGAAGCTATGCGAGCACAGTACGACCTAGACAAGCCCGTGATAGTGCAATATACATTATGGCTGAAGAAGGCTATAACAGGGGATTTAGGTCGTTCGATACAGACTCGCCAACCTGTCGCAACAATGATTGCCAGACAGCTTGGGGTGACAGTGTATCTTACCATATGTGCTATGCTTCTTGTACTGGTCATAGCAATTCCATGCGGTGTAGTATCTGCGGTTCACAAGAACGGCATTCTGGATAAGATTATCATGTTCTTTACATCGCTGTGTATCTCCTTTCCTAATTTTTTTACGGCAATTCTTCTTATTCTCTTCTTGTCCGTTAAGCTAGATATACTACCAATAACTGGATATGTTTCTCCATTCGAGGATTTCTCTGAAAGCCTGAAGTATATCATTCTGCCTGCTCTGTCTTTATCTTTGACCTATGTGGCATTGCTAAGCAGACTTGTTCGCTCGGACATGCTTGATGTATTGAGTGAGGATTTCATTCGCACGGCGAGAGCAAAGGGCATAAGAGAGAGCAAAACAGTAATAAAGCACGCCCTAAGGAACAGTATGCTACCTGCAATAAACCTCTCTGCAATGAATTTCGCTTATCTTCTGGGCGGAAGCATCATCATTGAATCTATATTTGCAATACCGGGAATAGGAAGGCTCATGATCAGAGGAATATATGATAGAGACTTTCCACTTATCCAAGGAGTTACATTGCTTGTGGGTTTTTTCTTCCTAATGAGCAGCGTAGTTGCTGATGTATTAGGTGTGATTGCCGATCCCCGGATGGAAAGGAGAGACTAGCTTGGTGGCTGGCGGAGACCGGACTAGGAGAAACGGGGTATTCTGGGAAGTCCTTTCCTTTGTAAGAAAAGATAGAGTAGCAAGAGTCAGTGCTCTTGTAGTGAGTCTGGTTTTCGTGTGTGCGCTAGTGGCACCATTGTTGCCAAGGATTGGACTACCAAATCCGTATGAAATGAATCTGCGGCTTCAAGTAGCTCCTCCATCTTCTCAACATCTGCTGGGGACAGATTCATTTGGACGAGATCTTCTGAGCAGGATAGTCTTCGGGGCAAGGGTTTCTGTCACTATTGGTTTTGTTGCCGTCGGTATTGCCTCAATTATTGGTTTGACACTGGGGCTGCTTTGCGGATACTATCGGGGTTATATCGATCAAGTAATCATGCGGATAATGGACGCCTTTCTGGCACTTCCACCAATCCTTCTTGCGCTTACTCTGGTCGGTTTTCTCGGGCCGGGCGCGCGCAATGTTATGATAGCTTTGGGCATTGTCTATACGCCACGGTTAACAAGAGTCATTCGAGCAAAGGTTATTTCAGTTCGATACTCTGATTACGTTCAAGCAGCTAGGGCCATCGGAGCAGGAGAGTTCCGAATCCTGTTCCGGCACATCTTTCCCAACAGTTTCGGGACGTACGTTGTTCAGTCTACCGTATCCTATGCATATGCTATTATCGCTGAAGCTGGAATGAGCTTTCTCGGTCTAGGAACACAGCCTCCAACCTCAAGTTGGGGGCTGATACTGAGTGAGGCCAGACCGTACATCAAGGAAGCCCCCTGGTTTATCTTGTTTCCGGGAATTGCGATTTCTGTTTCAGTATTGGCGATTACTCTTCTTGGAGACCGATTACGCGAAGCTATCGATCCGAAGCAAAGAGCAGGCTAATCAGTGCGAACACTGAGAAACGCCTGCCATGATTAACATGTAAGGAGGTAGGATGAATGAAAGAGAATTCGTAGTACAGAATCTTGGAGAGGCTATCGACCGTCTCGTTACCCTTGACATACGAGCCCAGGGAGTTATACCACATCTCTACCGAGCGGCAAGAGAGGTAACTGGCGGGCCTCTTGTTTTATCTGCTGCCGTACGTCTACTGCAAGTTGCAGAACAGGGGAGTACTGTGTTTATTTGCACGGGGTTCTGCTGTCCACCTGAAGGATTGGCGGAAACGGATGGACCAGTAGGAAGCGTTGTGCTTGCTCGGGCACTCGAAGTTGCCCTAGGGATTCATCCAGTGATTCTGTGCGAACAGGAAATCATCGAACCAATTGCGCAAATGGCAAGGTGTGCGGGACTACATGCCTATCGTGAGCCCTTGGAGGAGCGTTGTGCGAAACACGCAGTGACAATCTTGCCTTTCACAAAGGATCCAAGAAGTGCTCAGAAAGAAGCACGTTCACTTGTACAAACATGGAAGCCAGTTGCTGCTGTTTCAGTAGAACGCCCAGGGCATAACAAGCGACATATATACCATATGGGTAATGGGGTCAATGTGAGTGAATATGCAGCAAAAATGGATTCCCTTTTTGAGCTGGGGACAGACATGCTAACCATAGGAATTGGAGACCTAGGCAATGAGCTAGGTCTAGGCAAGATAAGGGAATCGGTTGAGAAATACGTGCTTTTCGGAGACAAATGCCAGTGTTCATGCGGGGGTGGTATTGCGGCGGCTATTCAAGCGGACAATATTATCATATCATCAGTTTCTGATTGGGGCGCCTATGCCTTGTCAGCTGTCATTGCTTTCCTTACGGGTGAATCTGGTGCTCTGCATAATGGGGATTTGGAAAGGAGATTGCTGCGAACAGGCGTAGAAGCTGGTCTGGTTGATGGCCCATCAAGGTATCACATTCCGCAAATTGACGGAATGAAAGAGAGAGTACATATCAGGGTGACAGAAACACTAAAGGATATTGTTGAATATGCTTCAGTATTCCCGCATCGTGCACCTAAGTCATATGAACTATATGCTAAGATGCATGGAGCATAGGATGTTAATCTCGTATTACACAGGAGAAAGATACTATGGGCAGGCATTTCCTGCCAGCTTTCGATAGGTAAGACATCTGCCGCAGGTAGAAAAGACGAGGAGTGAGAAAAATGGTTGACAGAGACCTACTTACAAAGATTAGAACATACCTTGACAAAGAGAAGGATAGACACATTAAGCGCATTTGTAGCTTCATAGCACAGCCAAGCATCTCTGTAGAAGATACCGGTGTTCGTGAGTGTGCCGAACAGCTTGTGGAACGCTTCAAAGAGTTAGGCTGCAATGAGGCAGAGCTAGTTGAAACTGGCGGACTCCCAGGTGTTTGGGCATATCTCGATGTAGGGGCCGATAAGACAATCGCGAACTATGCGAATTTCGATACGAGACCTGTGGTTGACAAGACTGCATGGGATTATCCTCCCTTCGAAGGTGTGGTTGTCTCAAAGGCGCCTTACAAACGGGTAATGATCGGGCGAGGCACGAGAGCTTACAAAGGGCCGTATATTGCTTGGTTAAACGCACTTGAAGCACTAATCGCAGTACAGGGAGCGGTTCCGGTGAACATCATGTTTCTGCTTGAGGGAGATGAGATACTCGGGAGTCCCCACTACCCTCAGATGTTCAACAGGTACAGAGAAAGGCTTCAAGTAGCAGATGCATGTTTCAGTCCTGGAATGTCACAGGATGCTCAAGGAAATGTGTCCCTAACCCTAGGGTTCAAGACTTTCATTCCTCTGCAATTACGCGTTAGCGGAAAGTCCTGGGGGCGTGGTCCGCAAGGCCATCCCGTACATGCAATGGGAAAATCTGTTGTCGATAGTCCTGTATGGCGACTTGTTCACGCCTTGGCGTCGCTGACCGAGGACGATGGCAATACGGTGAAGTTGCCTGGATTCTACGATAGTTTTCCTCAACCCACAGAGGAAGAACGTATAAGGATTGAGAAACTCAGAAAACAGCTTGGCAATAGGCCATTTGGTAGCAACTCATGGCAAGGTCTCCTTCGAGGAACGGAGAACGTAGAGCGAGCAATCTCCGATTGGTCTGACGAAGAAGTTTTCCTGAAGTATTTCTACGGCCCCAGCATGAACATATACGGACTACAAGCGGGATATACTGGGCCAGGAACAAAGGCCTTTACTCTTCCCAGCGAAGCTTCAAGTAGGATTGACATACGACTCCCGCGTGGGTCGAAAGCGCAGCCAGTCATCGAGAGTCTACGGCAGCACCTTGACAAGAAAGGATACGAAGATATCGAAATCCAAGTGTTTGGCGCATACGACTCGTCTCAGGCTGATCCAAATTGCGCTCTAGTAAACTCAATCAGGGATGTTTTCCGCTCAGAAAATATCCCGTTGATTGAATTCCCCAGCAGCGGAGGAGGAGGGCCCTGGTCGTTATATTCTACGGAGTTAGGTATCCCCTCCATTCGCGATGTAGGGGTTGGATTCGGCGGCAATGTGGGAACTGCCAATGAATTCTTAGTAATAGATGGGGACGGCAAAGCTGGCGGGCTTGTTGAATGCGAACTTAACCATGCCCATATGTTGCTTACGTACGCTTTGTCGTGATTACCTAGGTGCTGGATAAGGACAGCTTCGCAGCGTCAGATAAGACATGCTTGGCAGTTGTTCTTGAAACGAAAGGAGGTACCAATATTGACCGCAAACGAATGGAAGGAAATGTGTGCCTTGTTCCGGGACTACTTGCGCCTTCCTGATTACCCTATTGGAGTACGGTTGTTTCGAAGTGGCGAAACCTTGCCGGTCTTGCACGTTCCTGATCCGAACATTAGCCTCATCTGCCAGTTAGGCTACCTGGCCAGGGTAAACCATCAGATTGGTGTACTGCGGCGGACCGATGTTGGCTGCGGCTTAGGTGCAGCATGTCTCGGCCTAATAAAGACTCCAAGCTGCATGAGGGGAGAGGATTCAGTAGGTATGTACGTAGAAGACCACAGGGCAGGGTATAGGTTGCATACAGCTGTGTCAAAGCTTGGCGATACCCAGCAGCAATATGAAGCAATAGCCATTGCACCGCTTGATATCATTCCATTTGACCCTCAGGTGATAGCTATTTACGGAACGCCCGGGAGAATACGCCAGCTAATACATGCATCGATCTACAGAGAAGGTGAACCGATATCGGTGACGACTGCCGCTGAAGCAGCCATAGGTACAAGCATTGCAAAAGTCATTCTCTACCATCGCCCAGTGATTGATTTGCCTTGCTTGGGGGATCACAAGTACGGACTTGCGGGTGACGTGAATGCAATATTCGCTTTTCCAGCAAGTATGGTAGCACAAATAGCCGAGGGGTTGAGCAAGGCAGTCAAAATGGGCCATGGTTACCCAAGCAGGGTTGCTGTTGCCGGCGAGGAAGTGATCATATCTGAGGGTCATAGGATGCGACCAGAGTATCTATTGCAATAACGAAAACGAGGAGTGAGTTGCCGAATAAGCCATAACAGGTTTACGTTGTAGCTGTTTACATTTTTGCATTTACGAAAAGAGGAGATATATGGTTGGAATAGAGACAGAATCACTTGCTGTGGGGTAAAGGTGCCCAGCGATATTCAAGTGAGGCCTGGTAGTATTGATAGGGTAGGAACAATAGGACAATCGGCCTACACATCCGCTCAAGTACCAACAAGAGACGATGGAGCAATCCTTTGCATTGATAAGCTTGGAAAGGAGTTGAAGATCGGACAAGCCGACGATGCAGCAGAACTATGTGCTTTGAATTGTCTGGGTACGGCAGAAACTGCTACCTGCTCTCTTGATGACGTAGACTAAATCGTAAGGGTTCGTGGTTTTGTAAACAGCAACCCCGGTTTCTACGATCAACCCGAAGTAGTTAGTGGCACATCCGAGGTACTTATTGGCCTATTCGGTGAACGGGGAAGGCATGTGAGAACAGCGGTTGCTGTAGCAGCTTTCCCTGGAAATGTGGCAGTTGAAGTTGATATGTTAGTCAAGCTCAAGGAAAAGACGGAAGAACATGTTTGAACCGCAGGGAAAGCGAAAGACAAATACGCGTGAAATCTACTAGCGTCGGGATTTCGCTCTGCAATAGTGGTTTGAAGTAGACAAGTCTGGGTACGAACGGAGATCTCTAGCACAAAGGTATCTTACGCTCATCGGAGGCTCTCTGGAATGGTGTCCGTTACATGCAGAGGGTTTTGCCGTTCATTGGTGCTGAAAACTGGCTTTCATGTAAGTATCTCTCGTAGGAGTTGTGTAAATGACTGTAAATAAGTCGTTTCTAAGGGCAGTTTCTCTGCTGTTTGGGTTTTGCACACTTTCTGAACGACATCTGAACAAGAACCTTGTGCTACGCGATAACGTGTTAATATCAACCGAGACGTGGCTAGCAAGAATTGCCACATACCCATGTAACATTGTTGCTGAAGAACGTATTGAACGCTTTCCTGTGCACGCCGGCCAAGAACAAGCTGGTCTGTTGATAGACGAAACGAACTGACAATCAGTGAGGAGGAGAGCATGGTTAACAAGAAGGAACAGGTGTGCGACGCAGTTGATGAGCTGGAAACGCAACTTGTACGTGTTAGCAGTAATATTCACTCGCACCCCGAGCTAGAGTCGGAAGAACATATGGCCGCAGCTCTGCTCAGTCAGGAGCTAAATGCTGCAGGGTTTATTACCCAATTGGGTGTTGGGAAGTTGAGTACAGCCATTCGGACTGTGCATCCCTCTCGTGGTCATGCACCTACCGTTGCTCTCATTGCAGAGTATGATGCTCTTCCGGAGATCGGCCATGCTTGTGGACACAATCTGATTGCGGCTGCAGCATTAGGTGCGTCTGTTGCTGTCAGAAGAATCAAAGCAGAGCTGCCTGGGACACTTGTCTTTCTTGGAACACCAGCAGAAGAAGGGGGTGGAGGAAAGATCCTTATGCTTGAAGAGGGAAACTTTGATGGAGTTGATGCCGCACTGATGTTCCACCCGCATCAGCAAACCTTTGTTGGGCGTCCTCATCTTGCGTCGAGTGAGGTCAAACTGGCATTCTTAGGCAAGGAGGCACACGCCTCTGTCGCTCCAGAGAAAGGTGCCAATGCACTTGATGCCATTATTCAGGTTTTCATTAGTGCCGCTGTGCTCCACAAACATATGAGGAATGGATCACGACTTAATGGAATTATCACAGATGGTGGGGTTAAGACAAATATCGTTCCGCGCTACGCCGCAGCGGAGTTCAACGTTCGCGCGTTAGAAAATTCCTATCGCGAAGAGCTAGTCACTAGACTTCACAACTGCGCGAAAGCGGCTGCACTTGCAACGAACACACCCTGTCAGTTGAGCCAATTGGCTACAGCTATGACGCAACAAAGAAGAATCCGTCACTTGAAAATGCATTTACTCGTAACCTCGAATTGCTAGGAATAGAATGTGACGAAGAATGGAACGGTGGGATCGGTTCAACCGATATGGGCAATGTTAGCCAAGTTGTTCCTTCGATTCATGCATACATTGCTATCTGTGGAGAGAATGAAACCACGACGCACACCAAAGAGTTTGCCAAAGCTGCAATATCTCCGCAGGGGCACAAGATAATGATACAAGCGGCGAAGGCGCTAGCAATGACAACTGTGGACTTGCTAACGCAACCTCAGCTCATGAAACGCATCAAGAAGGATTTCAGTCGAACATGAGAGACGCTATTGGTTACGGCGAGTGCAACAAAGCAAGCTCGATCCAGGGATCGTGCAGTAAGATGGACGTATTGAGGGCGCGGTTAACAGGTATAAATGCTGGTAGGTTGCGGGCAAGTATAGCACTATTGAGAGTTATCTCTGTATTCTCTCTTTTGTGTTGAGCAAGATGATTCTTGTGCACAGTGAGGGTAATGTTGTTGATTCAATCCGAACCTAGCCCACTGGCAACTGGTGTTACCGCAATCTGTAGAGACTGTAAATGTGAGGAGGGCTGGAGACGGGCGCACTGCTCTGGGTTCAATTAGGCACTTGGATTAGCCCCGATGATGCTAGTTGCAGAGGTCTCCAAATGTAAGAATGAATCACAATAGAGGATACCATAATGAGACATTTTTCTGATATGGATGGAAAGCAAAGACAACTACTGATAGCACAGATTGCATCAACTGCACGTAAACTAGAGAAAGAATATGGTGCCTGTTCACGTTGTACTCTCTTTCCGTTTCAAGAGCATCTTGCCTTGGGAGGAGAGGAAGCGTATCTGGCATCGGTTCCTTTCTCAGGAGGGGTTGCGGGAAATGGGGAAGTATGTGGCGCCTTAATAGGCGCTCTTATGGCAATTGGTCTGGCGTATGGAAATGGGGAAGTAGTGTGGGGAAGCGAAGAAGATCGTGCTACGTTTGCTGATGTTAGAGTGCACAGCAATAGGGTGTGCGACAGATTTAGAGAGAGATTCGGTAGTCTGAAGTGTACACGTGTTCAAACCTGCATCCACGGTAGATCGTGGGATCTGAGAGATCCAGAGAGTGCTGCAGAATTCTCTAAGAAAGAGATACACGATAAATGTGGAGATGTGGTATACTTCGCTGCTGAGCTGGCTGCTAAAGAGATTATTTTGGAAACCGAGGCCAAATAGGGCTTTGCACCCGATTTTATGGGCCAATCGCAACGGATAGAATACATAGACCAGGAGCGACTGAGGAAGCAGCGGTGATATCTGTTCATTTCCTAAGGGAGTAGTGGCAGATGTGATCAACAACCGGGCGGAGCGGCCGCTACGGCTAGCGCTAATTGTACGGAAAACAGGAAACTGCAGCCACGCACGAACTGGCGCCAAGAACAATTCACTCTGGCAGCCTGTCGGTGACGGGGAAACGACAAGAGTAAGACCCATTGGAGTACTTGGTCAAGGTATTTACTGGCGCGAGGGAGCTACCACCTCTACATCTGCTGTGATCGCCCCCATCAGTTGAACCTGTCTGGTGCAGAAACACTGAGCATGTACTGACCAGTCTTAGGTCGTAAGGATAACAAGCTAGGGCAACTAGCACAAAAAGGAGAGTGACTTCATGAAGAAAGAAGTGATTTTAGGCAAGCCGGGTGCACCCTATGCCAAGGCAGTGAAAGCTAATGGCTTTCTGTTCGTCTCTGGCAATGTAGGCGTCGATCCCAAGACAGGTAAGGTGCCTGAAGGGGGCATCAAGGCGCAAACACGTCAGATACTGGAGAATCTAAAGGAGCTTGTGGAAAGCCAAGGCTCATCGCTGGCAGACACGGTTAAGGTCAACGTGTATCTAGTAAGCGTAAGGGATTTCCCCGGCATGAACGATGTCTACAAAGAGTATTTCGGTCCCGAGCCGCCGACTCGCACAACGGTTGTGATTCACGAACTGGCTCGTCGAGAGTTTCTTATCGAGGTCGACTTGACAACTGCTCTTTAGGTGCATTCGTTGTGTCGGCGATAGGGCCGGGTGCAAAGCCTGGCAAGGTATTGGGCCAAGTCAATTGGGAAGTGTTTACTGGCTTGGCCCGGATTCAAGCGCTGTTGCCTGGATGTAATCACCATCTGGGAGAGCTCAACCATGTTCAGAGCATCAAAGCCTCTTCCTGCAGAGGAGACGGAATGACAGGTTCCTAAAAGGAAAGGAGATTGCGGTGACCAGAGAGCTAGATTTTGCAAATGACTTACTAGACTTTATTTGTAGAAGCCCCAGCTCATTTCATGTGGTGGTGAGTATCAAGGAGTTGCTTGCTGCGGCGGGTTTCAGCGAATTGACGCTAACAGAGAGATGGAGCATCCCGAAAGGTGGTAAGTACTTCATCACCCGAAACGATTCAGCCATCATTGCATTTATTGTGGGTAGCGGAGAGATCGAAGAGGAAGGCTTTAGGCTGGTCGGAGTTCACACCGATTCACCGTCGTTTAGGGTCAAGCCCTCGCCAGAGATACTGGTAGAGAAAGGGTACCTGAAACTCAACACCGAAGTCTACGGCAGGCCCATTCTCAATACGTGGATGGATAGACCTCTTTCAATTGCCGGTAGAGTCAGCTTGAAGACGGATGATCTGTTTCATCCTGAGACAAGACTTGTCAGCATCAGTAAGCCCATTTTGACCATTCCTAATCAGTCTATACACATGACTCCAAACATCAATGAAGGCATAGAGCTCAATAAGCAGAAAGACATGTTGCCCTTGCTTGCTTCTGTGAATAAAGAGTTTGAAAAAGATGGCTTCTTGACAAAGCTGATCGCTCGCGAGTTGGACGCGGACGCAGACCGTGTCGCTGGCTTTGACCTCTTCTTGCACGAATACGAAAAGGGAAGCATCGTTGGCTTGAACGACGAATTCATTTCATGTACCAAGCTTGACGATCTGGCCATGGTTCACGCCTGTACCCATGCGCTGCTCCATTCGAAACCGGGAAGAGCAACTAACGTGATGATTTGCTATGACAATGAAGAAGTCGGTAGTCGAACCAAACAAGGTGCCGCTTCTCCGATCTTGCGGACTTTGCTGGAGAGAATGGTCATCGCTTTGGGCAAAGACCGGGAGGATTTCTTCAGAGCGATATATCAATCGTTCCTCATCTCGGCCGACATGGGACACGGCTTGCATCCCAATGCAACGGACAAACACGACCCCGGAAATAGACCGATCATCAACGGGGGGCCGATGATCAAAATTGCAGCCAATCAAAACTTTACGACCGATAGTAACACACATGCCGTCTATGAAGCCATCTGTAGGCAAGGGGGCATTCCTATGCAAAGGTTTGTTAGCCGTTCCGATCTCAAAGGGGGGTCAACGATCGGCCCTATTTCGGCCACCCAACTAGATATTCGCTCCCTAGATGTGGGCAATCCGACTCTGGCAATGCATTCCATTCGGGAGTTGTGTGGGGTCCTGGACCATTACTACATGAGAAAATCTCTTGAAGGGTTCTATGACCACATTTCTAATTTGTCTTAGAAGTAGGCCTTTGAAATGAGTATCAACAGAAGGAGAAGTATAATGGAATGGAGAACAGCTAGAAGACTATCGGCGTTGAGTCCATCGGCGACCGATCAGGCAAGCAACATCGCGAAGGAATTAATGAGTCAGGGTATCGATGTGATTTCTCTCTGCGATGGAGAGCCAAAATTCGACACACCGGAGAATATTAAAGAAGCTGCGTGGAAGTCATTGAAAGCGGGGAAGACAAAGTATGGCCCCACAGGTGGCATTCCCGAGCTTCGCGAATTAATCTGCGAGAAGCTAGCACGCGAGAACCACATTAAAACAGACGTCCAAAATGTTGTTGTTACACCGGGCGCGAAATTTCCAGTGTTCCTCGCCTTTTTGACGGTATTGAACGAAGGAGATCGAGTCGTGTTATTGGATCCCTCTTGGGTTTCCTATGCCCAAGCTCTGAAAGTGGCCGGGGCGGAAGCGACCCGTATCGGGTTAGAGGCGGGAAACGATTTTCAGCCAGACTTAGAACAGATCAAGAACGCTTTAACCAGGGAAAGAGTTAAACTTATTGTTGTAAATTCACCATGTAATCCCACCGGGGCCGTTTTTGACAAATCCACTCTGTTTGAGATCACCAAGCTCGCGAAGGAGCAGGGCGTGCTGGTGATGTCCGATGAAATCTATGAGCATCTGATATACGAGGGTGAACACTATAGCCCTGGTTCGGAGTTTGACAACGTTATCACCGTTAATGGGTTTTCGAAGCCTTATGCCATGACAGGCTGGAGAATCGGGTATGTAACTGCGCCTGAAGCGATTGTAGAGGCAATGCTTAAGGTATACTCACATTCCGTAACATGTGTTGCTGAATTCATTCAAGCTGGCGCTGTTGAGGCGCTAAGTAGTGGACAGTCGCGGCGTGCGCGGGACAAGATGGTACAGGAGTACCAAGAACGGCGCGATGTTATGATGTCTAAGATAGAGGCGTCCGAGTTTTTCGATTGTGTTGTGCCCCATGCTACAATTTACAGCTTTCCTTCCTACCGCCTGAAAAGTTCCTCGATCGAGTTTTCCAACATGTTACTTAAGGAAGCCCATGTAGCGACTGTGCCTGGTGTCGCTTTCGGGGAATCTGGCGAGGGTCATGTGCGCATGGAATATACCCCTAGCAAGGAACGTATTGTGGAGGCCTTTCGACGCATCGAGAGCTTCCTGAAAAAAGCAGTGTAGAGGGTGACAAATGCTTCGATTAGGTAAAAAGAAGCGAGTTTTGACTGGCAAGCACTTCATGCTTGGGAACTACGCCGTCGTTGAGGGAGCTCTTGCTGCGGGCTGTGACTTCTTCGCGGGATATCCCATCACTCCGGCGAATGAGATCTCAGAGCGCATGGCAGCTCGGATGCCAGAGGTTGGAGGCAAGTTCCTCCAGGGAGAAGACGAGCTATGTTCTATCTATGCGCTGACAGGAGCATCCCTTGCAGGGGCGAAGGCGATGACTGCCACCGCAAGTGCGGGCTTCAACTATATGCAGGAGGGGATCGGATACGCGGTGGCGGCGGAGATCCCGTTAGTCATCGTAGACGTTCAACGCTGCAGGGGCGATAACTATGCGACACAATCCGATGTAATGCAGATGCGCTGGGGCGCGAGCGGCGATTACGAGATGATTGTACTTGCCCCATCTTCGGTGCAAGAGTTGTTTGAACATACAATAAAGGCATTTAATCTTGCCGAGAGCTATCGCACCCCGGTTATTGTGATTTCGGAGACCACGATTGCCCTGATGCGAGAGAACTTAGTTATCCCCGACAAGAAGGACATCGAGATTGTCAATCGGGCAAGGCCAACGGTTCCGCGCAAGGATTTCATACCTTTTAAGGCCGACCCAGACGGGAGTCCCCCGCTACCGGACCTAGGAGAGGGTTACCACATCCTCCACTCTCTCAACCCACACGATGAATGGGGCGGGATCAGTTGGGACCCGGATGTCTTTGAGGCGATGTATGAGCGGATTGTCGGTAAGATCACAGATCATCGTGATGATATTGTGGAAACACAGAGGTTTTTTCTTGATGACGCTAAGATTGTGTTGATCAGCTATGGCAGTGAAACTAGACCAGCGCTTGATGCTGTTAACCAGGCACGGGAAAACGGTATCAAGGCAGGATTGCTAAAGCTGGTGACCATCTGGCCGGTTCCGGAAAAGGAGATCCGAACAGTGGCCAAGGAAGCTTCGGTGATTCTCAGTGTAGAGATGAACATCGGGAAATATGCAGGGGAGATCGAACGTGTCAGTGGTGGTTACTGCAAGGTGGTGCGGGTGACAAAGAACCGGGGCGAGATCCATACACCCGCTGAGATATATGCCGCGATCAAGGAGGCAGCAACATGAGAAGCAATCGGCTAACACGGTATTTACGCAACGGGAGTCTGCCGCATTTCTTCTGCCCCGGATGTGGTGCTGCCCAGGTAATGAACTTCTTCCTCCAGGCGGCTGATAAGGTGGGATTAGATTTTGACAAGCTTGTTGCAATTGGGGGTGTTGGTTGCGCGGCGAGAATTCCGGTTTATCTACACGCAGATGCTCTACATGGTATTCATGGGCGTACGCTTCCTTGGGCCACGGGAATGAAACTACACAATCCTAAGCTTGAGGTTGTGATCTTTGCCGGTGATGGCGATGCCGCCGCCATTGGGGGAAATCACTTCATTCAGGCTGCAAGACGCAACCTGGACGTGACAATGATCGTTGTCAACAACCTGAACTTTGCAATGACCGGCGGGCAGGTTGCTCCAACGACACCAGAGAAGTTGTGCACAATGACCACCCCGTATGGAAACGTTGAACCACCTTTCGATTTATGCAAGCTGGCTATTATAGCTGGCGCTACGTTTGTCAGTCGCTGGAACACGCACAGGGTCTTACAAGGAGTAAGGGCAATTGAAAGGGCCCTGCGGCACAAGGGCTTTGCTCTGGTAGAGTTTATTGCCCAGTGTCCCACCAATTTCGGCCGGCGGGCCCTGAGGACTGGCGATCCTGTAAAGTGCATCCAATGGATCGAAGAAAGATCTCTGACGCTCAAGGATGCGGAGGGTCTTTCAGATGAGGAGTTAAGGGATCGGTTTGTTCTCGGTGATTTCATCGAGTGCAAAAGACCTGTGTTTGAGGGTAGCTCGATCCTTGCCGCAGAAGGAAAAAACTGATGCAAAAGTGCCGAATCAACCTACAGTTTTGCGGATTCGGAGGCCAGGGGCTGGTCTTATCAGCGGCCGTCTTTGGCACGGCAGCTGTACACGCTGGGCTAAATGGGGTACAGACACAGTCATACGGGTCCGAAGCACGTGGTGGAGAGTGCCAGGCAGAGCTGATTCTTTCCCAAGAAGCGATTAACTCACCGTTGGCTGATGCGGTAGATATCTTGATTGCGATGTCACAACCCGCGCTTAATCGCTATCTTAGTCGGTTGAACCCTAATGGGATCTTGATCATTGATCCCACGTTTGTACTTGCGCCAGCTCGTGATGACATCCAAGTGTTAGAAATTCCGGTAACCAAGATTGCAAAACAGGAGATCGGGCAACAGATTACAGCAAACATGCTGATGTTGGGCTTCTTAAGACAAGCGACAGGGGTGTTTCCGGAGGAGGCTCTACTTAAGGCAATTCGTGAGAGCGTTCCTAGCCGTTTCTTGGAAGTGAACTTAAACGCTGCAAAACGTGGAAAATCACTGGCAGTAGAGCGGAACGTCTCGCTGGAGGTTTGAGGGATGCGATTACTTGAATTTCAAGCCAAGCGGCTCTTTCTAGAACATGGAATCCCAGTCCCCAGAAACATACTGTTGGAATCGTCGAGTAACTTAGAGAACCTGCCCTATCCCGTGATGTTGAAGGCTCAGGTTCCTGCGGGAGGCCGGGGAAAAGCAGGGGCGATAAGGTCGGTCGCGGATGCCAATGAAGCCGCCCTTGTGCTTGGTGAGTTGTTGAACACCCCCATCAGGGGAAATCTCGTCCGAGCGGTATTGGCGGAGGAGAAAGTGGAAGCGCAGAAAGAGCTCTATCTGGCCATTCTTATCGACAAACTGGCGAGGCTTCCGGTGATAATGGCCAGTGCCGCTGGCGGTATCGATATTGAACAGATAGCCAGGGAAAGACCTGCGCAGATTACAACGAAATACATCGATCCGTTCATTGGGCTATCGGATTACACAGTGCGCTATCTGGCCAAGAGAATTGGGATAGAAAAGGATCTCCCCGATCTTGGCAAACTTACAAGGTCACTGTTTGATATCTTCCGCGGCTATGACTGCACCCTTGTCGAGATCAACCCACTCGCTGTGACATCGACCGGGTTGCTGGCGTTGGATGCTAAGGTTGTGTTGGACGACAAGGCCGCTTACCGCCACGGCGATCTGTTCCGTAAGCTAGAACATGAGAAGACCCGCTCACAACAAGCCAACAGCTCTAAGGCGGAGCGGCTGGCCAACGATAAGGGCATCACCTACGTATCTTTGGACGGTGATGTGGGGATGATATCCGATGGTGCCGGGACCGGGATGCTCACAGTTGATCTGATTAAAGACGCGGGGGGCGAAGCAGCGAACTTCTGCGAGCTGGGTGGGTTCGGTGGCAAGGAGAGTATGCAACAAGCCCTGGAAGTTGTCCTGGCAAATCCACGTGTCAAAGTCCTACTGATCAGTTTGATCGGTGGACTTACCCGCATGGACGAAGTGGCGGATGGAATAGTTGCTTATGTAGAAGGACATGAACTAGCCGTTCCGTTGGTCGTCCGAATGTGTGGCACACAAGAACAGGCTGGACGAGCAACGCTGCAAGCGGTTGGAATAAAGGCTGTTGACGATCTTCCAACGGCAATCTGTACCGCTGTAGAAACCGCAGGAGATCGTGATGACAATTCTGGTTCATGAAAGCACCCGCGTCTTAGTACAGGGCATAACGGGTAGGGTAGGGTCATTTCAAGCGAAGGTGATGCGGGAGTACGGTACAAAGATTGTTGCTGGGGTAACTCCAGGCAAAGGTGGCACCACGGTAGACGGCATTCCCGTATATGACCTGGTCGAAGATGCGCTCTGCGAACACAAGGTTGATCTTGCCCTGAGCTTCGTACCGGCTCGGTTTGCCAAAGACGCTGCCATAGAAGCAATTGAAAGCGGGATACATGTTGTAGTATTGACCACAGGGGGAATACCTGACCAGGACGTACTGACCCTCCTTCACTACGCTGCCATCAAGGGGACCATGGTTCTGGGGCCGGATACGCCTGGCGTGGTCTCTCCGAGCAAGTGTAAGGCTGGTGTCCACCCGGATCGGGTGCTCAAACAAGGTCACGTTGGGGTCGTCTCCAAGAGCGGGGCCCTTTCTTATGAGGTTTGTAAGCTTCTAACGGAACACGGCATCGGGCAGTCAACGATTGTGGGTATTGGTGGAGGCCCAATTTGGGGGCTCACGCAAGGTGAGGTTCTAGACATGTTTGAGGGTGATCCGGATACCAAGCTCGTGGTTATGCTGGGAGAGGTTGGAGGTACTATGGAACACGAGACTGCAGCATTCATCGAACAACATATCACTAAACCGGTGATCTCCCTTATCGTCGGGCGCACTGCGCCAACGGGGGCTCGTATGGGTCATGCTGGTGCTATTATCGAGGGAGAAGGGGAGACGGCAGAAAGTAAGATCAGCGCGTTGAGGAAGGCCGGCTCTCTTATCGCCAGGGACCCCGCCGAGATTCTCTCCCGTATTCAAGCACTAGGGGTGTGATGTTCGATGAGCGTAAAGCAGATACATATCGACCAGAAGATTTGTAAGGGCTGTGGCTTGTGCATCTTCTATTGCCCCAGAGAGGTACTTAAGCTCTCAAGTGAATCTAATGTAAAGGGATACAACGTTGTTACTGTCTACCGCCCCGAAAATTGTGTTGGATGCAAGCTGTGCGAGTACAGCTGTCCGGATATGGCAATTTACGTTGAGAACCTTGTACTAGAAGGTGATTAGGGCTTACCGGACAGCTGACGATCTAGCTTTGGAAGGGAAACAATGAAAGAGAAAGCCATCGGCGTTTTTGATTCAGGCCTGGGGGGGTTAGCTGTTGCAAGGAAGGTGATGGACGAGATGCCCGAGGAGGACATTGTCTATTTCGCCGACTTTGCTCATCTTCCATATGGGCCGCGACCGCGTGAACAAGTAAGGGGCTTTGTGCTCCAGGTTGTTGACTTCTTTATAAGAAAAGACGTGAAAGCTATCTTGATCGGCTGTAATACTGCGACAGTTACAGGCGGCAAAGAGGCTCAAGAAAGAGCCAGCGATATCCCGGTTATCGGAATGATCGAACCCGCTGTCAAAGCTACCCTTAACCATAGCGACATTCGAAAGGTTGGGGTTATTGGCACAATAGGAACGATCAAGAGCAAGGCATATGAGGAGGCATTTCGTCAACTATCCCCTTCTGTTGAAGTGCTGGGCTATGCGTGTCCCGAACTGCTTCGTCTCGCAGAGCAGGGCAAGATTGACGACAGAGATAAGATTCGCCTTTTGGCTAAGGATTGTGTCTCTCCGCTTGAGAGAGAGGGTATCGATGCCTTGATTCTGGGATGTACAGATTTCACTTGTATCGCAGCTGAGTTGCGAGCGGTATTGAGTCCTGACATTCAAATGCTAGATCCCGCTAAAGAGGTGGTTAGAGAAGCTGCCAGGATACTTCAGGGAAATCATTGGAGGCGCACCGGAAAAGAAAGAGGATATGTCAGCTTCTTCTCAAGCGGTAAAGCTCCGCAGGGAGCGAAAGAATTCACTCAACGAATATTTGGTATTCAAATCGAAGAATTTCAAATCATATAATCAGCAATTGGAGCTCTCTGATAGGAAGCGAGATTGAGTTCACTTGCCTTACAAAGAAATCTGATATGTGATCTGTAAGTATAGAATTATCTTAATTAAGGAGGAGATTCTGTTGTATGGCTACACACAAGATTAATTTCGATTTATCGATACTGCATTTATCAGAATTACCGGAGATAAAAGTTGCACCACCAGGCCCGGAATCAAAGAAGCTATTAGATGAGCAAAAGAGAATAGAATCTAGTGCTGTGTCTTATCCAGAATCGATTCCCTTGGCAATTGACGAAGCCAAAGGAGCTACGATAAGAGACGTAGATGGCAACATATACCTTGATTTCTTTGGCGGGGCCGGGGTATTGAATGTTGGTCAATTGAACCCCAAAGTAACAAGAATAGAATTGGTGGCGCACAGGAAAGGGTTTTCGCCGCTATGATCCCAGAGACTTCGGGAAAAACTCTTTCTATTTCTCACGCGGTTGAACGCATTCACCTACGGCTATACCATGAGGGCAAACATGTAACTATGAGGAGGATTGATGAATAAGTACAAGGAAAGAATCTGCGCACACATCGATGAAATTAAGGAGC
>Ga0307427_1000382_pt1 | contig 28860 bp, 22 predicted proteins | sample SalMarWE160190MG_FD_202162 | JGI IMG/M metagenome (GOLD analysis project Ga0307427, IMG submission 202162) | Salt marsh sediment microbial communities from the Plum Island Ecosystem LTER, Massachusetts, United States - WE1603-190 | ecosystem: Environmental > Aquatic > Marine > Intertidal zone >...
TAGGTGAACAATTGGAGAACCTTCGTCCTGACGTGCTCGCGGGCCTGAAAGACTCTTATGAAGATCATTGCAGGAATTCAGCTCTTTGGGAACTACTTCGTGAGTGGAAGAGTCGATGTGAATGATTACACAACTTCGGCGGCCGGATTCCGACAGGTGCTCACAGAACTACAAGAAAACGTTCCTCTTCGCGTGTTCATGGTGAAGCATCTGCTGGGCCTGAGAACACAGTCTTGAGCAATCATAGGGCGGTTGGTTCGAGTCCTTTCGGGTACGCCTGAGGTCACTATATCTAGAACTTTCATCCGCCGATTCTCGGTACAACTGCGGTGAGTACGGCAGCCACAACAGGGATGGAAAGAGGTCCATTCGGCAGGCTATCTACAATCTGTTTAGGGTTACTGGCTCTCTTCCCAGGTGTTTGTGATCTCCGCGGTAGTCACCGCAAGCGCGTGTGCATCCGCAAGGAAATCACGAAGTAGGCGTTGGAGTCGCACGATTACATCTCCGGCGATTAGATGATCCTTTCCAAGGTCTGCCCAACCGAACTGCCACGGTCGTTGTTCCGCATCTCTCTCGAGCACGCGCCTGCACGTGCTTTCCGCTACGATCTCCGCCAAGACGGCGCGAAAGAGGGGAGAGCGTTGTCCCGGCCACCCGCGTTCAGCGGGGCCTATGTACCGAGCAATAGCCTTGTCTCTGGCGGCAACAAGGAGCTCGTTAGGACGCCCCTCCTTGTCCGCCCACCTTGCGCGGAACCCTACGAAATCCTCGTCTACGGGGTGGATCCGAATTGGGGATCCCGGCTGCATTCTTTCGACAACCTTGACTTGTGTCTTGGCCGTATGCCCTCCAATCTCTGCAATCACTGTTCCTTTGCCGTTGAGTGATCTACCTTCGACGAGGATCGTCCCAACTGCGAATCCTTTCCCATCTTCAGGGCTAAGGTGGCACTGCCCTTTCAGCACGAATCCCTTTCCAGTTGTTCGGACCTTGACAAGCTCTCTAGAACGGACTACTTCAGGGATCTTCGCATACAAGTTGAGGCTCCGTCTACGTCCCACCTGCACGGTGTGAACTTTGTGCTTGAACTCGAATGAATCCGAGAACTCATGCTCTTGTTGATCCATCGTGACTACTCTGACTAGAGCCTCCGCCTTCACTCCTGATGGCGTCTTGACTGTGATCAGTACAACTTCCTTTGGCTGGACCCCCTTAACCTTAAATGTGCCGACCATCTCGCTTTCCGATTCCTCCCGCTGATCTAGGGAAATGCGCTTACTGCTGATGCGGACAGCTTTGTAGGCATCCGTTTCCACTTCCACAACTGCTGCCTCTCCATCGAACAGCTCTTTCCGAGCATAGACGGTCATCTTGCGCTGCTTCCCTACTAAGATGGTCGCGTAGGTGGGAAGCAACACGATTCCCTTCTTGACGTAGCTATCCTTGTCAACGGCGTCTTCATCGGAGAAATCGCTGTCTTCGAGACGTTGTTGCATGAATCGGCCAACGAGCTTCCCGAGCCGCTCGAGATAGGCTTGAGTCTCGGAATCGATGATCTCTCGTCGCTGCTCACGAGCTGTCCTCTTCTCTTCCAACAGCAATTCGCGTAGACGTTCAGCAGGATGGCTCAGCAAAGCTCTTGTGAAGGGATGCTCTCGCTCGAGTCCGCCCTTCCGACCCGGATCAATCAGCAAACTGGGGTTTGTTGAAGGATGCTCCCGTCTTGCCTCGCGAGCTGTCTCGTATTCCCTAAGCAGATCATCAATGAAGTGACACTGGATGATTCCGAAGTAGCGCTGGATTCCGTGCTCGCGTCTCAGGCTTTCTGCTGGTATGCAGTTTTCATGGATAGCTCGCTCGCTTTGCACTAGAAGCCCGAACTGATCGAAACGACGCCCATTCTGGGAATCAGGGATCAACTCAGCGGTTCTCCAGATCCTCAATGCGGCGCTCGCACCGTCGTAACCTGGCACAGGGTACACCTCGTCGACAACGAGCTCGCCGATCGGGGGGCGATAGACGAGGCGCTTGGGCCGATCTCCGTGCCTGTTGCCTTTTCGTCGTAGCAAGACTCTTGTATCCGAGTCTTCTGCGAGAATTCCTCGTAAGGCGAAATGCTGAGGAAGGTTATCCTGGAGCGTTGACAGTCGGGGTAGCGAACGGTTCTGTCGGAGATGTAGCGTGACCAACGTTCCATTCCCGTGAGGAATACCAAGTGCATCACGAATCTTATCTGTGGCTCGCTGTTCATCGACCTCAAGTGTGTATTCGAGTGTGTGTGTGATCATTGCCCTGTAGTAGCGCTCGTCGACTATTGACTCGTAAGTGAGATCACCAAGTGCTGTGCAATCCTTCGCCCCACGCCCTAAGTATCCTCGGCTTCCCCGTTGGTCAGAGAACTCCCCGATTGTGGCGAGTGCCCGCTCCATGACCTCGCTATCCATCCCTTCAGCCCTGTCTCGAACTACGATGAGTGAGTGCGTTCGCTTTCGTCTCTCCTCGTGCTCGATCAGGATGTCACCGCCATCTTGGGCCCGTTTCCCTTCCCGGTATAGGTTGTGATATGAGTCGTCTGAGTTCGTGATAAGCTCCACTAAGGCATCATATATGTCACTGATTGCATATGAGGCCGCCAGCTGCACATAACGTTTGTTCGTTCTCAAGTCAATCGTCTGTCCGACCTTTGTCCGCATGGTTTCCCCCTTTCTTCTGGTCAGATCATTCGCTTAGGAACTCCTTACCACACCTCAATAGGAATTGCTTCACATGACAATCCCCGGCGATATCAGATACCGCCAGAAGCCGGTCCAGTTTAGTGCGGATCACATCGTCCTTTGCATCGGGACTGCAATTCAGAAGATCCAAGAAGCTATACAGATCTGCTGGGCTGCGCACCTCTCCGGTTCTGTCGAATGAGGCGAACAGACTGTGGTCTTGCACCTGTTTCAGAAGATGCTTTTCGCCCTTGCCAGCTTTGTAGCGAGGTACCCCTTCGAGTTGCGAAGTCATACGATCGCGGTTGCTGAGGAACCAAGCTGCGCCTTTTGCCGTTAGGCGCCACCCATCTTTGCTGGTGTCACGTTCATATTTGCCAATCACGAGCGCGTCATTCTTCTCCTTCTTCGCATCCTCTAGGGAGTTCCTCACAACCTCTTTGTCCGGCCAGCCTTTGCTTCGATAGTCCTTTAAGACCCAAGAGAACTGCGCAGGAGCGATTTTTTGGCAAAGTACTGCGATCCGTTCGGTATGAACCAGTCTCTTTGCCCCACCCAGAACCCCGACCGCGTAGCTGACCACCTCCACATTAGTTGCGTGCCTGATATCAGTCATGGCGGAAGCTCCCTTCTGTAATCCTGAGCCTTCGGGCCCAGGTCGTCCATCTTGTTCAGACATGGCGCTGCGACTTCATTCCAATCGTTGTCCAGGTCATACCGCACCCTGATCCCTTTCCTCTTTGGCCTAACGATTCCCATTTCACGCAATCGACTGAGCACACCAGACCGCATTGCCGTGATCTTCTTGGAGCTCCACGTCTGAGCAGGGAACCATCCTCTGTATTGCTGACCGAGTATCTGATCTAACTCGTCCGGCGTATCATGTCCTTCGGCAATTGCCGTAAGAGTGGCACCGATGTGTCGCTTCTCAGCTGGGATCTGATTGCATATATGATGAATGAGGAAGTGCACTTCATCTGGGCCCAGAGAAGCTGAGTAGTCGTCATGATCTAGAACTGGGTTCGGAGTGGTCGCGAACTGCCTACCCGCTTCTGTCAATCCGATATAGCACTCGTTGGTCGCTGTCTGAATCCCAATAAAACCTATTGTAGGTCCGAACCCGTATGGCACATGCTGACGGTTCACAGTCCCTACGTATTGCTCAATATAGCGCGACGTGCTCTTCTCGGGTTTCCGAGCGTTTGGGAAACCAACGGAGAGCTTCACTCCGTCCCGTGATTGCAGCCCAATCTCGTCAAGTGCTCGGAGCTTCCCGCCGAGCTCCTGAACGCGTTTTGCGACAATCTCATGGAAAGCATGGAGTTCCGGCCAAGCATTAGTAGAGGTATTCTCAAGCAATCTGAGAACAACCTTTAGCGGCAAGAACCTGTAGTATTGCCCCCACAGCAACTCATCCTTTGGCAGAGGACATTCGAGAACCGCGACGTCGGGATGGCTTCGCGCAACATATAGACCGTTGTGTAGAGAGCGCACAGAAACAGCCTGTGTAGTCTCAGTTCGGCCTTGGCTGGTGTTATGGTCGTGCAGGTTTGGATTTGCATCATTACTCAAGCCGCTTCCGGTTCCCTTCTCGTATGTCAGCTGATTCGTAATTGCCAGGAGAACGAACTCTTCCAGGCTGGTGTAGCGCTTGCTTGTGACAAAGGCACTAATCGATTGGACAGCGTCTACCGGGAGATTAACTAGGACAATTGGCATTGTTCTTTGCCTCCTTTCTATTTCTCCATTATTATACTACACAAATATCTAGGTGTCAACCCAAGTGGTAGAGAAATGCTGGGTGCCATGTAAATCTGCAATACAATTGAGGAGATATAATCGTCTAAGTCAGCATATATAGGTTTCACCGAAGAATCATAGACCATGAGATACGCCTACATCGCTCACTGTGCCGAGAACTTCCGTTCGTCAGTTCTCGGCACGATTGACACGAGTTCTCTGTCAGAGAGTAGCCTCTTGGCAACAGAGATCAAGATAACACTGCAGGGATGTTGAGTAAATGCGCTGACTGCCCATTCTGCCAAGAAGCATACTCAATAATGAGACAGCCAGCTAAACTCTGGAGTGAGGAGCTTGGTGGTTGCTTGAGGTCATGGACAAGCCCGGAGTGTCACGCGAGCCGACTCATGAGTACACACACCGGTCGGTCACTTTCTCTCGGGTTGGCCTCCCGTTTTCACTCATTCTGTGTAGATAGATACGTGGAATGTGCGAGGGGCACAATTTCGCAACGAAAGCCTTCTTGCGTTGCGGATCTCCAGGGCTTGTAACATGTCCCGTCAACACAATTACACATGTATTAAGTTGACCAAGATCGTTGAAGTAATCGGTGGTACGAATTGTCTTCTCCGTAGTCAGGATGCTATATTAAACAAAGCTTCGCCTGTACACGGGGATCATACTGGGGCCCTGCAGAGGAGAGCCCCAGCGTGTTCTTAATCGAAGGTTGAGTTCATACCTGCTCACAAAGGCAAGCAGTGCAAAGAGCGTAGAGCAAGCGCTGCAAGGAGGTCCGTTCGTGGCAGGAAAACGCAAAACAGTTCCCAAAGTATACCTATTGGACACATCGGTTGTCATAGGACGCGGGAAGGCAGTACTCCAGCAGGCTTGTGCCCAAGGTCAAGATTGCTACGTATCTCCATATACCTTCTGGGAACTCGTAAGACACCTAGACCCGAGTGTTATCAAGGACCGCAAGTATCAAGGAGCTGGTCAGTTTTCATTCTATAAGAAACAGTTAATGAAGTTCAGATATTTCAAGGTGTTAGATGCTCCTCGCGCTGAGATTGAAAAGCGCTTACTCCCCAAGAGTGACAAAGTGCATGCCGGGTTACCAGATTATGAGTTGATTTACCCCTGCTTGGCAGCCCTCCGAGAAACAAAGTCCTTAGATGCCTTCTATGAGACATACATCAAGGATTCAAAAGGGGAATGTCATGAAATACATGATTGCGCAGAAAGAGCATACGAAGCGCTAGAAGAAGAACAGGGAAAATACATCAAGTTTGTCGATCAAATCATATGCAAGCTCCATTCCGGGCAAGTTGATGTAGCAACGCTACAAGACCGTCATCAAGCGGTTCTGAGCCTGATGGAGGGAGATGTGATCGTGATGAAAAAGCGTGGTGCATCTGACAAGGGCCTAAGAGACAAGCTCTTGAACAGCACGTACGTATACTGGTCATATATATTTCATCGCGCACTCAAATACTCAAAATCCGATGGAAAAGTTGATAAGAACGATTATGTAGACGGGTGCATCTGCCTTCATCTAAAGCTGTGGGCCCCCTTACCTGTCTGTCTAGTGACCGCAGACTGCGGAATGAGGGAAGCGCTTGAAGAAACGAAAGATCTATTGAACAAATCTGACATCGATAACACAATTGAAGTGTTATACTTACCTGACAAGAAGAAGTTTTCTCTTTCTTGATCAGTTGTGTCTGGGCGTAGCTTTCCCGTGTGTACATGCTTGCTCGATCAGTTCCCTCGTTAACGCAACACAAGTTTCCTTCTGATGCGAGTCTTCTCTGAACAGGTGTCCACATGATAGCATAGAGGATGTGACCATATCCGGCATACCTGACAACCAGCGATCGCCTTGAGAGAGAAATAGGGTATGTGTCCTGCGATTGATCATTGACAATCTCTATAACTTGCCAGTTACGGTGTCATGTTAACCGACGAACTGATTCCGATGAAACGGCTTCCTCAGGTTTCCTTTTGACAGTAGAGGAAAGGAGTCATAGAATGCGTAACGTTGGGGGAATGGTTGCCTGGCAAGAGAGAGATTGTGGGTAGAATAAGGAGTTGGGCATCCAGAGAAATATGCCGCGACTATCTATACGCAAAGAAGCTCTACGAGATCTCGCGATAAGGTCGAAGAACAAGTGTGCCTTTCCTGCTTGCGACCATACGATCCTTAGTGAGGAAGGTGTGTACGTGGCGGAGCTTTGTCACATTGAGGCGGCAGAACCGGGCGGACCACGGTACAATCCAAATCAAACAGACGAAGAACGGAGAGCCCCATCGAATCTACTGTTCTTGTGTCATGAACATCATACGGTGACAAATGACGTAGTTCAGTACCCTGTAGCCAGACTTCAAGAGATGAAGAGGGCTCACGAGGCCTTGCCTAAGGTTGTTTTCAATTACGAGCTCCTACTACAGCTTCTAGATGAAGTGTTTGCCGAGCAAACGGTGATACGGAATCTCTTAGAAGTGTCGTCACAAATTGGCACTACCAGCGCGTCATTCCCGATCGTTGGCCCCGAGCTCCAAGACAGTTGGACGCCAGAAGAGGGTCGCTTCTACCAGACTCATACCGGCCCGAAAACTTGGTTTAAGTACATGATGCGGGATGGGTGGTTACATATCGAACAGCAACTTGAAGACGGAGCTATTGCGTACTACGAAGTGAATGAGCAAGGAAATGTTAGAAACCCTCGCCTGCCATACCCCATGCGTGAATACCGTGTCCTGATCCCAGAAGCTCTAGTGCTGAATAGGCAGCGAATTCCATCCGCGATTGGTACACACGCAATCCGGACTACGTTGAAATGGTCTAAGGGCACGGTGATTGAGCACTTTGTGGGTGAACGCTTTGCCGGCGTTGAATGTCAAGCAAGGTGTACCATTGATCAGAAAGAACGGACTATCACTATCCTATAGTGCCACGATGTCAAACAATCGCGTGAAGCGGACCGGGTGAAACTGCGGTGGCAATTCAGAGCAGCTTTGGCGACAGTTCCAGCGATGCTGCCCGGCTCGCTTACGCGCAACGTTGTGCTCTTACAAAAAATCGAAGAAACATCATGCAGGATAAATTAGATCAACCGAGCTCGAATTTTGGTAGTGATGAATCGAAGGTTGATTCGGCAGGGAATTCATTCAAACCCCGAGTCGAGCGGAAAGATCGCTGGAGAACACTATCCTCAAGAGCAAAAGTTGTTATTATTTCAATAGCAACTTCTGTTGCCCTACTTGCAGCATTATTAACAAACATATTGCTTCCGTCTTCTCCCCACTTTGCGAATTTGAAGCATTCGACCTGTAAGTGCCTCAATGTGCTTCAGGAATGAGTCGCCGTAAAGGGGCCTACCTGAACGCGTATGTTGTCCAATCCTCCGAGTTTCACAAGGATCCACATCAGAAGCACGCTCCAATCACCACACTCTTGTGGTAAGGGTGAGGGAGATTGAGTACGTACGCGATCGTCATCTTAAGAACAAGACAGTCAGTCTTCTCACACCACGCTGAGTGATATGGTGTGAGAAGACCAGGAACTACCACACGAGCGATTCGAGCCATGCCCAAATGATAGCATAGAGGATGTGATCATATCCGGCATAGCTGACAACCAGAGGTCGCCTTGGGAGAGAAACAGGGTATGTGTCCTGCGATTGATCCTAGAAATTACCTTCGTCGGGTCTCAGGCTTGCCAAGAACTGAAACCAAGGATTATCTGTTACACCGACAAATGCTTCATAGTCGTAGAACCCAACTTTAGTCCATCTAACGCCAAGCCCTTACCGGTTGCTGGAGCACACAGCGTGTAGGCAATCCACGCGTAGGGCTTGGTTATCTCTATGGTGCCGTTCCGAATATTCCTCTTATTGACTCGACGACGTCCGTGCCTGGAAGTATGCAAGGCATGAGGTCTCTGGCCAAGAATATCCCATGCCTCTTACGCTGTAATCTCCATTGCTTAATGTGCTCAGACGTATCTTTGAATACCCCAGCAACAGTCGCAATCGTTGAAAGGTTAGGGGGAATGAACGAAAAAAGCGCCAGTATCCAGCTCAATATCAGTGATCGGGTTGCCTCCGCTTCTGGATCGACGCCGGTGCTATTCTTTGCGTATATGTCAACAGCAAAGCGAACAAGATCCCCGGTTGCCTTGGCTGGATCTTTCTCAGAATTCAGCTGCTCTTCAATACTTCGGATCTTCTTCACTGATTCTAGTTCACGAGCTTCTACGCAGGCTTGGAGAAAGTTTTCTCTATCCGTCGGTTTGAAATATTGAACCGCCAAACTTACGAGGCCCGGATATACCCTAGGCCGAAAGGTAGCTATTGCTTCGCTACCTGGATCTGTGGCCGAAACAAGGCGAGATGCAAGATCCTTTGGTTCTAGTGGAGGAGTTAAATAAGTAGCAGCATTCGGTACGAGATCGAATATTCGCCGCATCAGGTTACGTCTTTGATGGCCTGGAATATAAAGGTGCTCATCGGGATTAATAGCAGCACCCCTCTTACCAGCAAAATGCACTCTGAATCTAGTGAATAGGATATTCAAGAGTGCATTAGAAATGCCTCTTTCCTCGTACGTGCGTGCTAAACGGTTCCTAACATCACTGTTGGCGAGCATGGCCCAATAAAACCTGCGTCCCGTTATGCTCTTGTTCGCTAGAAGTGATGCAAGGTAGTCTTCAGAAATCTTCTCTTTCTTACGTAGATGCGGAAAAAGATATGTTTCCGGAGATGTCGGACCTCTCCCTTTGACATACGGAGTCAGAATCCCAACGTTATCAATCAATGGTCTAATGAAAGACGTGGATTCGCTTATCGTTTCGCGAAGCGCCTGCTCTTCGACGCCCTTTTCTAAGACTATAGACGAGAATAGATTTAGGAACGTTTGTCGAGATGTCCCGTCAGTGATTTTCTTGGCCACCTTGTTTATCGATGGCGCTAGCCGGTCTTCTGTCCACTGCCTGACTTGTCCATCATAGGCAAGAGTATCGGCTAGAATAATGTGATTGCAGAACTCTAGCAGAGTCCTGACTTGCGCAGGCGAGCACTGATCCGTTGCGATAAACGTGTTCAAGGCAGTGTTCAGGAAGGAAGTATCAGATTGAATGATTTTCACTGTTGAGTACCTCCCCTACTTTTGGGCTAACAGTCTCTTTCTAGCCAATATTGGGTCACACACCGATACTAGCTCATTCAGTGCACAGTAGCAAAAACGTACAGTATGTTCTTGAGGGTTTCGCACGACGGTCTTGCGGGAGTAGACATGCTTGTGCGAAGGCTCCTAACGCAAACAATACCATCAGAATACCGCACAGGTATTACTCTGCGCATGTCTTCCTCCTTGCCTCAGTATAGCACACCCTCACACACCTTTTTCCTCCTTATCGCAGGCGATTACTAGGGGCCCCTTGGCACCTTTGCTCCCGTTAGGAAACAGAGTTGTTCATCAGCCAGTGCTCTGACGAGACTGTGAATATGCGAAACAAAGCCACTCAGGGTTGATCTTCGAGAACGTCAATTGCGCTCGATTTCCCACTTCGTTCACCCCGCCGAATCCTCTGACAATCCCTTAGCTCCTGTAGCGATCGATGGAGACTCCGTTCGATTGCAGTCTCATAGCGTGACAGCTTCGATAGCGAATTTGAGCCACTGCTGTCAAGCACAAAGGCCTGTCCAAGCGTCGCATTCGGCGTCAGTCTTCCAAGGTCAGCTTTCTCTGCTTCCCTCAACGCACGGGCATGTTCCTCTGCGTTGATGATCTCCGCTGTTGGCTCCACAAACGCAAGGAATTACGTTACGCCTTGCCTCGGCTTCCGCTCGATCCTTCAGTACTCCAAAGAAGTACCATGCAAGGATTCCAGTCTCCAGAATCCCCGCTCGACGGAGCCTCCAAGCAGTAGATATGATCCGGTCCACTAGAAGGTTCTCCATCTCGCCAACCGGTTTCAGATCCGTGCAGATAGCCTCGGAGAATGCTTCAAACTCATCAAGATCCTCTGTAGGCAGAAGGGCAGACGCAGACAGTAGGCCATGCTTCAGTGCGTTCTGTCGGACAGCATCCTTGCCTTCCTGCGTTCTTGCTCCGGTGCTTAACCGGGCATTTCGACGATTTGCCGCTATACTCTTATCAGAGGTCATTCGAATGCATCTCTAATCATGTCCGGTAGTGGTTCAAGACAATAGAGGGTGATCTAAGAGTGAAGGTTGTTCGGTCTGGCCTTATATAGAAGTGACCTATTCCCATTCATACAGCCACCTCCTGCACCAACTTGACCTGCCTAAGGCATTCGATGATCTGGTTCCAACTCGTACTGATTAGGGGTACCAGTTCGAAAGTTGTCCACTGGGGACTCCCATCTGTGGATATGGCTTGGCAGGATCTCTCCGCGACCATATACTATAACAGATTCACTAGTAGGGCGCGGGAGAAGTAATATGAATGAAGATTCTACAAATGCGTCTCGGATGAACCTTCATGAGCTTGCGCAGCTAGCACTCTCTTCGTTGACGTTCACTTCTGCAGAGGAGCGCTTATTCAAGGAAGTCGAGCAAGGTGATCGCATCGTTTTCACTAGCGGTGACTCTGACAAGGACAATCCAGGCAATGCAGGATCCTGGGGCAAGGACCGAACGATTAGAGCTAAGTGCATTGAGTGGTTGTGCTATGACAAGCAAGTCCAGGACCGAATCCATTCTAGAGGTATTCAAATACAGGGCGCGAAGATTAGTGAGTCACTCGACCTGAGCTTCGCCCGCGTTCCATTCTCCTTGGCTCTTGCCAAATGCGTATTCACGCATGAGATGGTTCTCCATCATGCGCGTATTCGCGCCTTGAATCTCCAAGGTTCACACGTGGAGTCAATCTTTGCCGATGGACTGAACGTTGGCTCTGGCTTTTTCCTAAGAAACGGCTTCAAGGCCGAGGGTGAGGTCCGACTACCTGGGGCCACTGTCGGAGGAGACCTTGACTGCGGCGGAGGCCAGTTCATCAAGAAGGAGGGGGCTGCGCTTGGCGCTGATGGTGCACAGATTAAGGGCGACTTCTTCCTAAGTGATGGCTTCAAAGCTGAGGGTGAGGTCCGACTACCTGGGGCCACTGTCGGAGGAGACCTTGACTGCGGCGGAGGCCAGTTCATCAACAAGAAGGGGCACGCGCTCGACGCTGATGGGGCACAGATTAAGCGTGCTGTCTTCCTGCGCAACGGCTTCAAGGCCGAGGGTGAGGTCCGACTAACTAGGGCCACCGTCGGTGGGGACCTCTCCTGCAGCGGCGGCCAGTTCATCAACAAGAAGGGGCACGCGCTCACCGCTGATCGTGCACAGATTAAGGGCAGTGTCTTCCTAAGTAACGGCTTCAAAGCCGAGGGTGAGGTTCGACTGCTTGGGGCAACCGTCGGAGGAGACCTTGACTGCGGCGGAGGCCAGTTCATCAACAAGAAGGGGCACGCGTTCGACGCTGATGGGGCACAGATTAAGCGTGCTGTCTTCCTGCGCAACGGTTTCAAGGCCGAGGGCCGGGTTAGTCTTATAAGCGCCATCATGGAGAGTTGGCTCATCTGGAAAGATGTCCTGAACCCTGATGAGACGATAATGGACTTGCGAGGGGCCCACGTTGGTACACTGTGGGATGATCCGAACAGCTGGCCGGAATCTGGCAATCTATACCTTCACGGCTTTTGCTATGATGAGATTGCCGATGATGCACCCGTGGATGCCAAGCAACGCATTGAGTGGCTGCGGCGCCAGCCATCGGGGCATTTCTACCCGCAACCCTACGAACACCTTGCTGAAGTCCTTTGTGCTGAGGGACATGAGAACGCTGCAAAGAATGTTCAGATTGCGAAGAATGTTGACCGTAGAAGAAGGGGGACCATGACACCGATCGCCAAGCCTCTCCACTGGCTGCTTGGGTTGCTGACCGGATACGGGTATCATACGTGGCGTCCTCTGCTGGTAGGTCTCTTGCTGGTGGGTATCGGATGGGGCCTTTTCCATGGTGGTGCACGGGCGGGAGTCATCATGCGTGTTGAGAGGGATCAATTCGTACCCGTAGATGAGGCAGTATCTCTTGTGCAACCGCACTTCCATCCGCTTCTCTACTCGTTTGACATATTCTTGCCCATCATAAACTTCGGTCACGCAGATCTCTGGGCACCCAATGAGGCTATCAAAGGTCCTCTGTTGAACGTCGGTGGTCGTGTGATACCAATTAGTGGCCTTGTTCTGTGTTGTTACAAGTGGGCACTCATTGTATTGGGCTGGGTGCTGACTACACTATTCATTGCTGGACTGACCGGAATTATCCGGCGCAGGGTGTAGCTGGAAGGGGTTGAACGGTTCACCTACGGAACAGTCAATCATTTTGGACGCTCTCACATATACGGATTCGTTGTCCCGGCTCCGCTCTGGAGAGGCAGCCTAGCGCGTGAAGATGAGAGGATCTCCGTCAGGCTACTCCATCAGGGGGAACTCGTCCCTTGAGAGCTAATGTTATACCTACGGGGTTCGAAAGTAGTCCACTAGGGCGTACTGATTGCCAGAGGCATCGAGTAGCGAATTGCTTACATGGCATCGTTGTCCCCCTTCTCACAGAATGATCGTATTAGGAGACAACCATATCTTTGCCCCGGGGAATAAGTCCGTGAGAGAATATTCCAGGGGTGAACCTCCCGTTTCGAGTACATCTCTTGGGCGAGGCAACGATACGATTTCGTGTACATTCTTGTCGAGGTAATGCGTCCCCTTGACAACCGCTCCTCTTTCTCTTATACTGTGAGTTGATGTTAAACATAACATACTAACGATATCCGTTAAGGTACTCAGTACAATGCAAGTAAAGTGCCTAGTACCTGCAAGTACTGACGCCGACAAAGGCGGTACCAATCGGGTACCGGAGTGCTACTACAAGAGGAGGTGAGAAAACAATATGGCAAAACCGGTGAAAATATCAGATGGGCTTTACGAGGAGCTTAGGATACGCAGTGACAACGAGGGCCTAACGCTTCAAGACGCACTGCAGGGCAAGCTCGATGAGGGTCATACAAGGATTGCACAACTGACCAATGAGCAGAAACAGCTTCAGGAAAGCTTACAACGCAAGAACAAGGAATTTGTGTCTCTGAAGGAGGAGGGCACCGCTATCAGCCGTGAGCTTTCTAGCAGAGCAGAACAGATCGAACGGCTTCGGGCGCAACTGCAAAGTACGAAAGCTCGGAGAGACCAACTCACTGAGCAGAAGCTTGAACTCTCCGGGAAGCTGCAACAAGTGGAAGAAGAACAGCAACAACGGGCTGAACGGGCCAAGCGAAACAAGAAGATCCTCCAAACCGTGGGGATCATCGCCGCCGCGCTCGCCGCCGCAGAACTCGTATACCAGTTATGGGACTACCGGAAGAAACGCCGGGAAGAGAGGGGACAACCTGCAGCACCGCAACCCCAGGTTAGCGCTGTTTCCTCCCCTTTGGCTGTAGGGAGGTGGCATTATGAATAAGATCGACGCTTGGGAGAGCAAGGTTCGGGCTCACATGAACCAGTTCGCCCGTCAGGTCAACGATGCTTTGGGCTTCGCTATCCACCATCACAACGCTTCCTACACGCAGGATCCTAAGCATGTCTCCTTGCTTGCCTTTGATGATCCGAAATGGCCAGAGAAGCTCACCAAGCCGGCGAAGAAGATCGCTCGGGTTAGCATAGCGATCAAGCAAGCCATCCGCGCGGAAGAAGAGGGCGACCAACAAGCATTTGACAACGCCATGCAACCCATCATCGAGTTTACCAACGGCATGCACGTGCGGCTGGAGTGGACGCGAAGTGAAGGCAAGTATCAGCTTCAGCGCAACCATGAGGGACCCGAGGAGGAGTACCCGTTCTACGCCTCATTGTTGGTCCTGGATCTTGCCGATTATCTAGTGCAGTACAACGAGTTTCTCCATTTGGGAATCTGCCGGCATTGCGCCAAGCTCTACCTCAAACCAAAGCATGGGGCGAAGAGCCGCTATTGTAGCCGCGCCTGTGGTCAGAAGGCTTATCGTGAAAGGAAGAAGGAGGCAGAGAAGTAGATTCTTTTTTTGCTTTGCTGCGTGACGATGTCTAAAAGACATACGAACAAAGGACGATTAGTAAGCGAGAAGCTCGGATATGAGAGCGCTGAGCCTCCACAGGAGGACACAGCAACGGACAGCTTCAAGGTCAGGATCATTCAACCGGAATCTGACGAGCTTTCCCAACAAGCCAGCTGTGGTTTTCGTCTGTTGGCAATGATCATTGCAAAGCAGATCAGACAGGGCGAAGTTGATGAGAGGCGCTCCATCTTCAGTGAGCTCGGGTTCGCATCCTCGCTCGGAGAGTCATACAATGGTTTTGACATTACCTGATTGTTGGAGGTGAACTTAACGGTGAACGTGGTCCTCTATGCCAGGGTATCCTCGGAGCGACAGGCAGATAAGGGGCTCGCTATCCCGTCTCAACTGCGAGAGCTTCGGCGGTTCTGTGAAGGTAAAAGCCATACTGTGCTAAGAGAATTCACCGATGAGGGATTTAGTGGCACCACCGACAAGCGTCCCGGCTTTCAGGCAATGATCTCCTACTGTAGGCTAAACCATGAACGGTTAGATGGACTGTTGGTATGGAAGTTCAACCGTTTCTCCAGGGAGAGAGTCGATTCGGCTGTTTACAAGCGCTACCTGCGCAAGCTGGACATCACTGTGATATCGATCACAGAGCCTATCGCCGAGAGTATTGACTCAGAGCTAATGGAAGCATTGGTGGAGGCGATGGACAGCCGCTTCTCCAAGAGTCTGGCCCAGGATGTGATGCGAGGGATGCGTGAGGTTGCTAAACGCGGCTTCTATCCCTTCTCTGCTCCCACCATTGGCTACAATCGCAAAGAGATCAGAGATGGGAAAGCCAAGCGATACACCCTAGTCCCCGATGAACAGGAAGCTCCATTCGTAGGGCGGATCTTCGACATGTACGTGAACAAACAGATGGGGGCCAAGGGTATTGCGGTGACATTAAATGATGAGGGTCTAACCACCAAGAAGGGTAAGCCCTGGAGCACGAAACGGATTCTAAGCATCCTGTCAAACCCGATCTACACCGGGACACTGCACATTGAATTCACCTGTGACAACGCGCGTTACCTTCCACCTGAGGACCGCTCCGTGACCGTGGAGAATGCTTTCGCCCCTCTAATCGGTGCGGATATCTTTGCTCAAGCACAACGATTAAGAAAACAACGAGCAAGGACGAGCCCGCGATGTCTGGCCAGTCATTATCTCCTAATCGGTCTTCTCACTTGCCAGCAGTGCGGTAGTAAGCTGTACGGAGTGTCGGGGAAGTCCAGCCGCCATTTCTACTATGCCTGCAAGCGCTACTATGAATCAGGCAAGAGAGCGTGTGACTTTGGGATGGTCAACCGTAACCGGCTGGACAACATTGTATTGGAGAAGGTCGCCGAGGTGTTGCTGTCAGATTCCAACCTGCAGCTTCTAGCTGAGGAAGTGAACAAGGAGCTATATGGAAACGAGGAGAGAATCTCAGAGCAGCACCATCTCCTCACAGCCCAACTTCACAAGAAACAGAAGCAGTTGGATCGCCTTGTCGATGCAGTGGAGACAGGACAAATCACCGCCTCAGCCCTACAGCCCCGCATCAACGCTCGTCAAGTGGAGGTCGAGAAGCTCCTCATCAAGCTTCGCCAGCTGGACCAACAAGATGAGATTACCGAAGCCAGTGCGATAGATCTTGAAAGGGTCAGACCCTACGTCGAATCGCTCAAGAACACCCTCTCCACTGCCCCGGTCACAACACAACGATCGGTGCTGCAATCGTTCATCCGGGAAATCGAGGTGGGGAAAGACGAGCTAAGTATCGAATTCACGATACCACGAGAAAACACAGATAGGGAACAAGACTTCGCCTCGGTTCTAGGTACGGTGAAGTCTGGTACGCCCGAGAGGACTCGAACCTCCGACCTGCGGTTTAGGAAACCGCTGCTCTGTCCAACTGAGCTACGGGCGCATTCAGAATTCTTCTAGCATCAAGTATAATTGTTTAGCCGCTGCTTGTTCTGCCTCTTTCTTGCTTCGACCCCGGCCTACTCCTCTATGGGCACAGATCGATACAGTGACGGCAAAGGTCTTGTCATGCTCCTTCCCTTTAGTGCTGACAGCAGCATATTTCGGCCTACAATTAAACATGTGTTGCGCTGTTTCCTGCAACATGCTCTTATAGTCACCACCTGCTGATTGCTCAGCCAGCAACCACTCGATGTCGTCCCTGAGATAGCGTAGCGCGAACTTAGCCGCATAAGAGAAACCTCGCTCAAGAAAGATAACACCTACCAGTGCTTCAAACGCATTCCCTAGAATGGATGAACGTATTTGTGTACCATTTGCCCTTTCGCCTTTCCCTAAGCGGAGAAATGAGGATAGGCCAAGTTTTTCTGCTTTCTCATTTAGCATCGGCCGACTTACAGCAACAGATTTTGCCTTGGTGAGCCTACCCTCATCTGCGTTAGGGTAGTGCTTGTATAGGTAACTTGTGACGGCAAGGCCGATCACAGCATCACCAAGGAATTCCAACCGCTCATTCGAACCGCGCGGCTCTTCTCGCTCGTTAACGTACGAGCTATGCAGAAAGGCACGCTCTAATTCGTCTGCGCCTATTGTAAGACGCAGTTGCTTTGCCAATTCTTTGATCGGTTTTGCACTCATAGTTAAACTATTAGGGCGGGAGGATTCGAACCTCCGATCACGGCTCCAAAGGCCGCCGCCTTACCGCTTGGCTACGCCCTAAAGGTAAGATCTTCTGTAGGAAGGTCGGTCGAGGGTGCTCGCTCTTCTTCTCCAACGACAGACCTGTACCTTGCAAGAATTATCTCTTCCATTCTTAGCCGAAACTGGTTGTCGATGGGATGTGCTGTGTCTCGGAATTCCCCGTTCTTAATTTCTCTGCTCGGCATGGCAACAAACAGCTTTTCTTTCCCTTGAATGACTTTTACGCTGTGGATAATAAACACATCATCAAAGACTACGGAACAAAAGGCCTTCAAATTTCCCTCGCTGCGCATTGGCCGTACTTCTACTCTAGTTATTTCCACGCTTGAGATCTCTCCCTATACAAGAAATGGTAACCTGCTCATCTTAACGAAAATCCTAGAGGCTTTCAATCGGCAATTGCCCCTATTCTACAAACTCGAACGTGGTCACGCCTTCCCCGCCTTCGCGTGGCGTTGCCGGGCCATAACCCTTGACGAAAGAACACGAAGACAAGTAATCACGCACGCTATCACGCAAGGCACCTGTCCCTTTTCCGTGTAGGATGCTTGCCCGTCTAATATCGGTAAGAAGGAGACGATCTAGATAGATCTCCACCTTGGGTAATGCCTCGCCAATTGTCATCCCGCGTATGTTGAGCTGTAGGCTAATATGATCTTGTTCGGGGAACTGCAGGCTCCAACTACGTGGTTTGGTCTTAAGAGTTCCTCTTGCTGGCGCAACGTCCGACAGATCAGTAAGGAGCTTGATCCCATCAACTTCTACAGTGACCCTTCCTTTTTGGGAAACCTGGATGATCCGACCATCCGCTCGTACACTACGAACATACACAACACCACCACTTTGCAGGTCTCCAGGTGCGATCTGCTCATATTCTTTCTGACAAACGTTGAATTCTTCTTCTCCCCGCTTAAGAGATTGGCGTAACCCCGTAATCTGCTGATACCCGTCCCTTATCTCCTGTTCAGGGCGATTTGCATTAATTGCGCCAAGCAGTTTCTCGATACGTTCTTGCCCTTGACGAAGGAAGGAATCAAGCTTTCTCACATGTGCGGGAAGTTCCTCTACCTTCGTCTGTTCAAAAGACGCAAGTCGCTCTTTGTAGGTTTCTTTCAACTCTTTCGCAGAAGACAGTTCTCTCTGAAGCTCCTTGCGATGATGGAGCATCGCCTGTCTGGTACGTTGAAGATCCCTGATGATATCTTCTGTTTTGATCTGTTCTTGTGAAAGAAATCGGTGAGCACGCTGCACTATTCCGTTATCAAGCCCCAGGCGTCGGGCAATGACAAAAGCGTTGCTCTGACCAGGAATTCCTTCAACTACCCGGAAGGTTGGAGACAGTGTACTAACGTCGAATTCCATAGAAGCTGTTTTTACCGCTGCTCGGCGAATGGCGAAGTACTTAAGTGCTGTGAGGTGCGTAGAGACAGCAACAAATGCCTTCTTTTCCAACAGTTCCTCCAGAATACTCAGCCCTAGAGCCGCGCCCTCTTGTGGATCGGTCCCTGCCCCTAATTCATCCAGGAGAATCAATGAGTGGCTGTCGGCAACGCTCAATGCGCCAACGATATTCTGCATGTGCCCGGAAAAAGTGGAAAGATTCTGCTCTAGTGATTGTTCATCACCGATATCGGTTCGTATCTTGGAAACAATGACAAGTTCACTATCTGGTGAAGCAGGGATAGGGACAATCGATTGCACCATGAGCGTCAGCAGGCCGACCGTCTTCAAGGTAACCGTTTTCCCTCCGGTATTGGGACCCGTAATAACTACCATTCGAGCATCATCTCCGATGGAGAGGGAAATTGGGACTACCTTTTCTTCCGCAAGAAGGGGATGACGCGCGTCGATTAGGGATATGGAATCCGAAAGTTTGGGGAATGCGCACCTATGAACAGCGGCGTAGGATGCACGGGTGAAGAGGAAATCAATATGAGTAAGCATTGTTTGATTCCGCAAGAGAAGGCGCTCCGCGCTTCTGGCTGCCTGCGTCAGCTCGCGCAAGATGCGCAGCCTTTCTTCACGAACTGAGCTCTCCAACTCTGCAACGGCATTGTTGTCTCCCACAAGTGAAGTCGGTTCAGCGTACAGCGTCTGCCCAGTAGCGGAGCGATCGTGTACTACGAATTTCATCGCACCGGTTGCTCCGCTTCTGATTGGGATTACCAACCGGCCAGAGCGACGGGTGATCACTGCCTCACTTATCAAATCAGGATTATGGTCAATCAGCGACTGAAGTTTGTGCTGGATTTCTCCCTCAAGGGTTTGTTTCTTTCGTGTCAACCTCGCAAGAGTAGGTGACGCATCCATGCGAATTTCACCATTTTCATCAATTGTGTCATAGATCTGTTGGGCGAGTCTTTTGGGAATAGACAAGTGTTCAGCTAATTCGCACAGAAGAACGAGTTCTTTTTGTGAGGTAAGTTGGTCCCGAATTCCGCGCGTGGCTTCGATTGTTCGCAGAATCACGAGTAGTTCTTCTCCATTCAACGAGACTTGCTCCTTGATGTCATGGAACATGGGAGCAAGGTCACGCACCCCGCCAAATGAGAAATTGCTCGTCTGTTCGAGAAATGACATAGCCTCTCTTACCTCGGCTATCCCTTGCCTAATTACCACTGGATCGTCCGTTGGCTCTAGAACATCGATTGCTTGCTTGGCAAGCGATGAAAAGGAGAAGTTCTTCAACAGTTCTTTTGCGCGATCATATTCAAGATTGTGTAATGTCTTGAGGCTGGCAACTGTCATCTGCTTATAGCACTCCCTCCGGCAGAAGCTTGTTTGCCGTTGTCATCATCTCCTTGATGATCGCTTCTACAGGTCTTGTTTCTGCAATAAGCCCCGCTATCTGTCCAGCCATTAGTGAACCAGATGTAACGTCTCCTTTGTAGACAGCGCGTCGCAGACCTCCTACAGCCAGGTCTTCGAATTCTTCGAATGAACGACCTTCTTTCTCGTAATTGGCAAACTGCTTCGTCATTTGGTTGGCAATAGTACGTACCGGCGCTCCAAGGCTCCGCCCAGTAACCATCGTTGAACGCTCGTTGGCCGCTAGGATTGCATTCTTGTAATTGTCGTGAATTGGTGCCTCTACTGAAGCAAGGAATCTGGTCCCCATTTGTACTCCTTCCGCGCCTAGCATGATAGCAGCAGCAAATCCACGCCCATCAGCAATCCCACCAGCAGCGACGACCGGCACAGAGACCGCATCTACTATCTGCGGGACAAGCACAATAGTTGTCACCTCACCAACATGTCCACCAGCCTCTGTTCCTTCAGCTATGATTCCATCAGCTCCTGCCCGTTCCATGCGTCGAGCAAGTGCTACTGCTGGAACAACCGGAAGAATCTTGATCCCAGCCTTCCCAAAACATTCCATATATTTCGCTGGATTCCCAGCGCCAGTTGTCACTACAGGAACGTGTTCAGAAAGCACAACATTAACCTGTTCATCGATGTGTGGGTCCAAGAGCAGTAAGTTCACACCAAACACTTTATCGGTCTTCCTCCGCACAGCAGCGATCTCTTCTCTAAGCTTTTCAGCTGACATCCCTCCTGAGCCAATGATCCCCAATCCCCCAGCTGCCGACACGGCTGCAACAAGCGGAGCACGTGACACATGTGCCATGCCTCCGAGAAAGATAGGATAACGAATACCAAGCATCTCACAAATTCGGTTCATCACGCTCTCCTTTTGCCATAACTTTTCTTGTTCCTACGGAATGATAACACGAACTGCTCCGACTGACATAAAGTTTTCTCTCGCCCGTTCGTTTCACTCACTCAAGCCGCCAGGATCGCCAGGCAGACCTACCTAGTACCTTTATTTTCACTCTGTCTCTTGCTTTTCCTGGCGATCTTTGCGGCTTTGCGAGAGTCCAAGTCGTTGAGTCTTTCTCTAAGCCATCTTGCGCTAAAGGTTGCGGAAGCCCCTCCTAGGTTGGACAATGCAAAGCTATATCTTAACTAGAGGGCGGTGAAAGGGGAACTTATGCACAGTAGTAAAAGAAAAGCCTCCGTCTATCTCGCTCTCCTTTCCGCTAGCTGGGAAAGACTACGGCTTCATCCTGCGCAATCGCGCACTGTTATTCGCCTTGCCTATCCAGTTGCCCTAGGGATGCTCTCTATTACTTTGCTAAATGTAGTCGATACAGCGATGCTCGGCCGATTGGGCTCAGTTCCCCTTGCCGCTGCAGGAATCTCTGGCGTTTGTTACTTCGCTATTGTTTTCTCGATAGCAGGCATCGGGATTGGCGTTCAAACACTTGTATCCCGTCGCTATGGAGAGGGAAATCACAGGCACTGTGGCGAGGTATTAAACGCAGGCTTGCTGTTGGCCTTGATCACTGGAATTCCGCTTCTTGTTGCGGCACCTTGGATTACAGAGGCCATTTCTCCCCTATTGTCCGCCGACCCAGAGGTAATGCTCCTTGGGAAGATGTATTTACGATATCGCTTCCTTGCCGCAGTCTTCCTCTTGACTAATCAGGTATATGTTGGTTTCTTCACTGGAATCGGTCACACCAAACGGCAGATGACCTCTGCTATCCTAATCACTGCTACCAATATCCTCTTTGACTACTTGCTGATTTTTGGTCACGCCGGTTTCCCACAGATGGGGGTGGTTGGGGCAGCTGTGGCATCAGTAATTGCAACTGGAACAGGAATGATTTACTTCACATTGGTAAGTACATTAGGGCCCTATCGAGCAAGATACCATCTTTACCGGGGCCTCAAGCCGGCTTTGTCTTGGTTCAGAGCTATCTTCCGACTGTCTTTACCCGTAATGGGGCAGCGCGTCCTATCTAACGGAACCTTTTTCCTCTTCTTCTCAATTGTCTCTCGCATTGGAATTGCCGAGCTGGCCACAACCAACGTACTCCGCTCTGTGATTGGCCTTTCTCTTATGCCAGCAATTGGGATTGCTGTTGCCGCAGCAAGCCTGGTTGGCCAAAACCTGGGCGCTAGGGATCCGGATAAAGCGGAAGGATTTGCCTGGGAAGCGGCAAAACTAGCAGCATACCTGATGGCTGCCATTGGGATCCTATTCGTCGCGATTCCTAAGCAGATTTTCTTAATCTATACATCCGATGCAACTGTGATTTCCTTGGGCCGGCTTCCGTTGATCCTACTTGGAGTTATCCAGGCATTTGGTGGAATCGGCGTGGTTCTTAGTAGGGCACTACAAGGAGCAGGAAACACTCGTTTTGTTATGCTTGCCGAGCTTGTGGTCTGTACCGTCTTGTATCTTCCTACGGCCTATTTCCTCGGAGTCAAGCTGGGCCTGGGAATCACAGGAGCGTGGTCAGGGGAGTATATCTACTGGATTTTTCTTGCAGTAGTCATGAATTGGAAATTCCATCAGGGTACATGGAAACATATCAACCTATGACATATAGTCTTTCACAATCAAATCACAAAGCTAGGAGGTAGGGTAGAATGAAGTCAACGAAGCTACGTGCTTTTCTGTTTTTGCTTGTGTTATTCTTGTCTGGCTGTGGATTATCTCTAAATCAGCCAGCCGTAGGACCAGACGGAACAATCGCTGTTTTTCTCGATGAGACTGGTGCATATGACTTTCTCCCTGAGGGTGCAGTACTCACCCTTCTGCACGATGGCAGTATTACACAGATTGAGAGGGTAAACCCTGCTAATCCAGCCGGTGTACTGGATTGGTCGTTGGACGGTGATGAGCTCTTGTTTGTGGAGACTGAGGTCAGCGAGTGGGGTGAACCGAACGCTTGGAACCTATCTCTGACAGACGCGCAAGCAGACTCTGAGCCTCTAACCTTCCTCAGTTCCACGGAGCCAATACTAGATGCAGCGTTCACTGCGGAGGGTAACGTTACATACCTGCTCTTTGACGAAGAAAGATCTGGCAAGCTCATGCTCCATGACCGCATAGAGAATACCGATACGTGTTTGCTTGGTGACGTTCTTAGCTATCGGCCCGCAGCCTCCAAGCTCTCTCTTACAGTCATTCAGTTGGATGAGAACGAAGGGCTGCCTAAGGCACGCGTCTCTACCTATGTACCTACTACGGGAGAAATGGAAACGATTGCTTCCTTCTTCCTTACCCGGCAAATGGAAGAGACCCTCTTTGTTCTGCCAGGGTGCTTTCTTTGGGATATGGATTCCTCAGGAACTTGCTTAGCTCTAGCGCTCTACGATCAACTCCTTGTTGAGCCCGATGTGGACATCGATGCGCCTTCCCTCTACTTAGTAGACGCGATAGAAGAGACAGGCAAGAGAATTGCCCTGCTTGCCGTAATGCCAGCTTTTTCTCCGGACGGTTCGCTCCTAGCTTACATTGGATCAGAGAACGAGGAGAACCCAGTCGTGTATCTGTACAACCGGGAAACAGAACAGAAGGATAAAGTGCCCAACAGTGATGGGGCAGTTACCCTCTTCTGGATTGACCAGAGAACACTGGGGCTTACCTTTGAAACCGATGTCGAGGTATATCAACTAATGAAGATCCTTCTTGATACAGGAGAGGTACTGCCGCTGACAGGTTCATGAAAGGGCCCAATCCCTACATCCATGATTGAACTAATGGAATGATAAAGGTTCTCCTTAGTTAGTCTGGCTAAGCGTGAGCTTGCTTTCCAGGATATCCACAATCCGCTGGAGAAGTTGCCCTTTCATCTGGAGCCTGTTTCCCGCCAAGTGCTGTCGTACTTGGCCTTGCATTCCAGCGAACTCCCTTGTGCCAGCTTCCTCTTCCTGGCGGCCAAACCGCTCACCTAACTCTCTGACCCCTTGCCGGTGTATTCCTCCGCCCTGTGGGGCCATTCTTGTTCTCATCCTTTGCCAAGCTACGTTTCTTTCCCCACGTAGTTCAGCTAAGTGTTTCGTAACAAGCCCCCTCAGGCTATTGCGTAAGATGTCCCCCTGCTTGGCAGTGAGAATTGTGCTTAGTTCATCTATTGCGCTCTGGGTATTCTCCCTCAGGGCACTTAACTTGCCTTCTATCTGAGTACGGAATGCTTCTAGCCTTGCGTCAAGCTTCTCCGCGCTACCATCAAATCGGAGCATCTCTTGAGCAAATGCTTCCCTCTTTTCCGAAATCGTACTCGCTTCATCAAGAATGCCAACGAGAATATCGTGTACTTGACGCATTTGACCGCTGGTCAGCTCTAATCTGTTTATGGTTATGAGAAGCGCTAGATTGGCTTCGTTTCCCCTTGCATAGCCTTCTACCTGCGCGCTTGCCGGCAACGCGGCACACAACCCCATGATTACAACAACTAAGATCGTAAAGCTAGATTTTTTCATGGTGTACCTCCTGTACTACTTACCCAAATCCTATCGCAAAGTTATGAAGGAGTTACCACGAAATTGTGTCAATTCTATGAAGAAACCTTCAACCTGGTTTTCGCTCTTTCCTTGTGTAAACAGATCAGACCTTGCTTTCCCTCTCCGTCGACATAAACATCCAGTCCATCCTTAATATAGAAGTGCTTTACCCAAGTATCACAGAACCGGACTTCCTGCTGTTCTAGCAACACCCGGTTAAATCGATCTCCCAATTCCGCGTCAAATGGAAGATAGAGTACATTGCTTGCTACCATGTCAGCGTAGAAGTGCGTACCATAAGAAAGTTCTGGGCAGAATGATCTTGTGGCCATTTCCACAACAGCACATGCGCCCGCAATTTCCGCGTACTGCACGGGCACCCCTAGTTGCGGATTTGAAGTTCCCCATCGCCCAGGTCCAACCAAAATATATTTCTCACCATCCAGTTGCTGGTCGATCTTTCCCACTCTGCGAGCAATTGCGTGGGCCTCCTCCCAGTAGTAAGTCAGAGGATCCACAAAGATCAAGTGCTTGATTCTTTTGTGTTTCCCATTTCCTAACACACGATTACACACAAGGAGAGTTCTCGCAGCTGAAGATGGCGGAAGGGAAACCCGCCGATGCTCCAGTCGGCCACCAAGAGGTCTTGCTTGCAGTAAATAGAAGAGAGGAGCCTCGGAACCATCTTTACTCAGCTGAAAATTGACAGCGAATTCGATATCAACCGGTAATCCAAACAAGTCCTGCAATCTGGACAGGAGATCATGCATAAGTGGCACAAATGGCATTACAGTGTTTCTGTTGATGAAACGGTTGAACGAAGCTATGTATCGTCCCTCAGACGGCAACATGGAAACAGGTTCACTTATTGATCCCTCGGGGTCGATTACTGAACAGATCTTTTGCAATAGAGGATTCCGTAGCTTCGAAAGAGGTACTTGCCTAAGCCCTCCACCGTTCATGTCAAGAATATCAATAGTTTCTTGCGAGTAACGTACTATCGCTTCTACATCTGAGCCCTCTGGTCGCAACCCCGGAATTTCAGGTGAAAAAACGCGCGCGTACTCGCGGCCAACAGCTCGTGTTCCTACGCCAATTACACAACGAACAACGCCATCTTCTGGCTTCAGTCGGTCGTTCCATGGGTAGAAATTGAGAGAGAAAGCAACACCTCCAATCAGCGGGTAGAAGAAATCCTGTGGGTAATGCATCCCAATCATGTTCTGAATTAGAATCGCCATTTTTTCTCGTTGCCAGGGAAGCCCATGCCGTAGGCGGTAAGCACGAGCATTGGGTCCAAAGGTTGAAGCGTAGACACGTTTAATTGCATTCTCAAGTGATTTCAGTCGCTTCTTGTGTGAGCCTACGTTGCTCAGAAACTCAGACAAGTAAATCCCGGCAAATGAGTGATCGGGATCATCCTCCATCACCGAAGATGAGCGTACTACCAACGGACGATGCTCCTGCTTGAGAAATCTATCTAGTTCTTTCAAGGCCGAGCGAGGAAATACCGCTGCAATGATCCGCTCTCGCAATTCGTCTAGACTAATTTCCTTGTTACATCCAGCAGTAACGGCCTTTCTAAGATGATTTGTTTCCATGAAATGGTCAAAAACCTCGGTAGTAACGATAAGAGAATCAGCAAAACGGATAAGCTCATCATGCCTGGTAAGAGCATTATGTCTCTCTAAGTAGTCAGCGACGAAGATCAAACCGCGTGCCTTTCCCCCGACTTGACCATTTCCAATCAATTGAATGCCCGGAGGAATAGATTCTGGTAAGAACCGGTATTCTCCGTGTTCACAACGGCCAAAGCGGAAGAAGTCGTTTGGAGAGGAACTAATCCTACTGGCTTGCCTCTTCATGATAGCTTACTAGCATACTACTCCCTAGCATCTTCTACCACTCTAGAAGAAAAAGGCAAAATCTGTATCCCTGGGTTCCTGTCTTGGTCCATGAGAGCAATTCCTACGAGGGCAAACTCACTTGCTAAATATTTCGCTAATTGACAAGGTTCCTGCTAGACTGAGCTCACTATGCCTAGCATACCTAAGACTAAAATAAACAGTCACCTTGTTAGATCTGTGTTTATCCTTGCAAACATCATTTCATATTGGGGATTGCTTCCATGGTTATTCCTGTTGGCAGCTAAGCACATCGACCAACTACTCAAGCTCCCCGTATTGCCAATAAAGGCAGGAATTGGAATTGGAGCTGTGTCCCTCTTTCTTGGAATAGTTATCTCTCTTTGGGCCACGGTAACTTTATACCTGAGAGGAAACGGCTTCCCAATTGCCTTGCTACCTCCCTTTCGGCTTGTACGCGAGGGATCATACTCTCTCTCGCGTCACCCTCTCTATCTTGCCTTTACTATCTATCTTCTTGGATGGGGAGCCCTTGCCCAATCGATCGGACTTATCCTTGTCGTACTGCCGGGATTTGTCATTATCTGGGGCGGATACACCTTGCTACATGAAGAACGGGTACTTTTGCGACGTTTTCAAGGACAATACCGCGTCTACAGACAAGAAACACCTTTTTTCCTTCGCTTTCGCCACGCTTATCCCGGACCAGGAATAGTCTTTGCCCTACTCTACGTCGTTGGCAAACTCCTCGTGCGACTCCTTTCCCCGATCACAGTTGTAGGCCGAGAGTTTCTACCGCAGAGTGGGCCAGCAATAATAGTGGCAAACCATGCATGCTATCTCGATCCGATCTTCATTACTGCGGCAACCAATCGCTATATCCGTTTTCTCACCACAGCAGAGATGATGCGTACCTCTGTTGGCCGTCACCTGTTCACGCGCCTTGGCTCAATCTCAATTCGTAGGTACACAAGTGACCTACAGGCTGTTCGTGCGCTTCTCTTTGCCCTCAAGGAAGGAGAAACAGTGGGAATCTTTGCGGAAGGTGAACGAACGTGGGATGGAAATCCCCTTCCGATTACCGCGAAGGTCACAAAACTCTTGTCAAGAGCTAATGTTCCAATCGTTCCTATTCGAATTGAAGGCAGTTATGCCATCTTCCCTAGATGGGCAAGATTTCCTCTTCCCGGAAGGATCAGAGTGAGAATCTTTCCTCCATTCTTGCCACCACTCTTGAATAAGCACATCTCCTCCATGCTGGCGATGATTGCAGCGCAAAGCGGCGGTCAAACCTGGTTTCGCCGCTCTGCTTCCGGGATCTCGCAACTGTTATGGGCCTGCCCTATCTGTCACGAGGTTGGCACAATCTATACTCATGGGCCCGTTGTCCATTGCCAGCATTGTAACAACTCCTGGCGAATTGACAGGCGATTGACCTTGCACAGTTCCAACGGAAAGACTGATTCCCTCGCTAGCCTGGCTGCTTCCCTTAAAGCCAAAGAGATATTCAAAGGACAGAAAACCCTTTCTAGTGATGGGAAAGTTAATCTTCTTGAAGGAGAGCAAGACCTACAGCTTATTGCCTCAGGGAAACTACAATATCAAGCTGGAGTGTTGCATGTCGGTTCTGTCTCGTTTCCAGTTGGCAATGCTCGTTCACTTACAATCGAAGGGAGAAACCGCCTTGACATTGGCTTAGGACAAGGACGACGAGTGCGTCTTCGTTTTCGGAGTGATAGCTCCCTTAAGTGGCAACAGTTCTTGCAGCTAGAGCTCCGGAGAGATCCATAAGGCGTTTAGAAGAAACAGGGGAGTCGGTCACAAACCGCGCTCTCCTGAAGTGATTCAACCCATGGCCCGAGGCATCGTGAGTCTTTGTGATCGTAGTGACCGAAAAGGGTAGCGTTTCCCGCTTTGCATCCGCCATTACAAATGTCAGCATAGGAGCAGCTCCTGCATTCTGCAGGCAGTGATTGAAATTCGACGAATCCATTCACCGCGAATCGGTCCCGCATGATCTCCCAGATCGATTTCTCCTTGATGTTTCCAAGCCGAATATCGGAGATAAAAGGGCAGGGAGTCACCGTGCCATCCACCTTGACCGTGAACACGAGGTATCCCCCGGAACATGCTGAGCCAACTAGCGCGCAAAAGTTGCGCACAAAACGCGCGTGCGCCTCGTTTTTCTCACATAGGATCCACTCCTTAACCTTCGCCCACTGTTCTTTGCCAAGGATCAGTACGTCATTCTTCTTCTGAGGGATATACGGGTAGAAGAGGGCGTGTGCCTTGAGCTCTTCTTTAACGAACGCGTAGGTCTCCTCAACGCGATGTATATTGAATGAATGTACAGCAGTAAAGGTGTAAACCGCAATACCCGCCTCCTTAAGACAAGAAATGCCTCTTATTGTCTGGCGCCAAGCCCCATCCA
>Ga0307427_1000387_pt1 | contig 28637 bp, 31 predicted proteins | sample SalMarWE160190MG_FD_202162 | JGI IMG/M metagenome (GOLD analysis project Ga0307427, IMG submission 202162) | Salt marsh sediment microbial communities from the Plum Island Ecosystem LTER, Massachusetts, United States - WE1603-190 | ecosystem: Environmental > Aquatic > Marine > Intertidal zone >...
ACATTGTGCCGATAACCATGCTTGCTCAGGATATTGAGACCGCCAGGGAGGTGGGCAAGGCTGTTTCTGGAGTTGGTGGTAACATCGTAATCATCGCCAGCAGCGATTTTACCCACTACGAGCCTCACTCCATAGCCTCAGAGAAAGACAAGTCCGTGATAGAGGCGATAACTAATCTGGATGAGGAACAATTATATCAGCGGCGTGAGTCGCTTAACTGTACTATGTGTGGCTATGGTGCTGTGGCGGCAGCGATTGTGGCTGCTAAGGAGATGAAAGCGAAACAAGCGACTTTGCTGAAATATGCCACCAGTGGGGATACCAGCGGGGATTTCTCCAGGGTGGTGGGCTATGGCTCCATCGTCATAAGACGGTAAAGCTGTTGGTTACTTGGAGCTTATTATCTCTCCTTCGATATCTTCTCCAACGGTGAGGATACCAAAGGACTGCGATGCCTTGCCCGGATTGAAGAAAAGAATGTCGTCAATCACCTTGTTCTGTGAAAAATGGGAGTGCCCGAAGATTATGGCATCTAATTTCTCATCGGGGAACATGGTTCTTACCTTTTTCTCCATTTCCCACGGAGCACCCCAGCCATGAGTAATGCCAATCCTCCTGCTCCCTACCTCGATTATCTCCTTGTCAGGCAATGAATTTTTCAGTTCACTTGAATCCATATTGCCGTGAACTGCCGTTACTTTTCCTAATTTGTTCAACCCCTCAAGTACGTTCAAAGTAACGAAATCCCCGGCGTGGACTATCAAGTCCACCGTAGAAAGGCGGTCAATTATCTTCCCGGGGATGTCATCAAACGAGGTAACATGAGTGTCGGAAAGCACAGCTATTTTCAAAGACACCTCCTTCAAAGAATCTTCGTAGCCCGTATATTATCACCCTGGCCATGTTGTCAACAAAGCGGTTGTGTTGACAATTAGACCTATGGTATATTCGTTTGTGTATACCGGCTACTGCTTCCAGGCTTCGACAACCTTGTAAAAGGAGGAAAACGGTGAGCAGGAGGATATGGCAGTTTGAGGTGAGTGGTGAGGAGCATGTAGTGGATTTGGAGTGGAATCCGCTTGGTTTAGCTGGGAAGCTCAGAGTAGATAACAGGCTTATTGACCAGTGGGGCCCGCTGATGAGGACCAAGGAGGTTTGGTTCGAGCTTTGGGGGAAGAAGGCGATGTTGAGTTTTGTTGTGCAGTCCCTGAAGCCTACCAGGCAGGTGTTATATATTGATGGTTTCTTTCTGAATGTGGATTCGGGCAGCCTGGAGGACTTGAGTGACCGAGGCATTAAGCTGTAATTCTGGTAGCATTAAATATTTCTGCCATTGTTCAGTCTGTGGCACTGATATAGCTCCAATAGTATCCTTCGGGATAGCTGAGCCATCCTGCTAGCGCATGCTCTCTGTTCTAACGGCGGGAAAAGGCGAGGCAATGCTGAGTCAAAGTTTCGCTTGGTGGCAAGCAAACCTGTAAGCCGAGTTATGTGTCCCCTTGGCCTTCCATCTGTGATAAACTTTCGTGTTTTCCCCCAACGAACATCACGAAGGGAGGTCACCAGTGACAGCAATCGAAGCCCAGGCCCAGGCTATTGCATTACTCAAACACTACTTCACCGAGCTAGCATTCCAGGATCTTTCACCAGCAACCCTCGCAAAATATAAACAATGCCTCGAGTACTTCTTATCCTGGCTGCAGGGGCAACCATTATCAGCCGGGGCGGCAAAGATGTTTCTTGCCGAGCTCCGGGAGCGAGGCTATAAGCCCAGAAGTGTTCAGCTCTACTACCATGCTATAAAGCCGTTCCTGGAATTTCACGGCATCCCGTTCAAGCTCAAATTTAAGAAGCCCCGAGAGTTACCACAGTACCATTCAACGCAGGACTTCAATTCGATCCTGGATATCGCCTCCAGGCGGACTGATAAGTGGGCAAAGCTTCGAGATCGAGACCAGCTCATCCTCCTCATGCTGGCTTTTACCGGGGCGAGAGCGTCAGAGCTCCTAAGCCTTCGCTCCTGTGATATCACCCGAGATTTTATCTTCATCAGGAAAGGTAAAGGCGGCAAGGACCGCTCCATCCCGATAGCCAAAATTCTCAGCGATCCGTTGAAGGACTATATTACACAGGAGAGCATTAAGCCCACCGATAGGCTATTCCCTCTTCAGCGGCGGCGCCTTTACACCATCGTCAAGCAATACGCCACGGCTGCCGGCATTAACGACGTGACTCCGCACACCTTGAGACACTATTTTGCTACTACCCTGGTTGAGCGCGGAGCTCAGCTCAAAGCCGTCCAGGAATTGCTTGGCCACGCCGATATCTCTACCACGGCAATCTACCTTGACCTTATCCCAAGCCATCTCAAAAGCTCAATCGCTCTGCTTGACGAAAGCGTAAACGTAAGCCCAAGTAAAAGCGGAAGGGGAAGTAAAAGCTTAAGCTTAAGCTTAAGCAATAAAACCCCAAAATCTAGAAGGAAGAAAGGGGGAACCCCAATATGTGGCTCAGAATTCAGGAAGGCGACACCATCCAGGCAATCATCGACTTTAGTTCCATTAAGACCGTTGCCAAGCATTGGACGGGGCAGCGAAGCGAACTCTGTCTCGGCCAGGGGTGCCCCTACTGCTTGGCAGGAAACCCGAAACGGTGGAGATACCAGGCAAAGCTCATCGTTGACAACCAGCCCGTTGATTGGGAGTTCGGCGAGCAGGTAATGAAGGACCTCAGCTTGATACCCCACGACATAAGCTACGCCCGCATAACCATTACCAGGCTGGGCGAAGGCAGGAAAACAGCCTACCAGATTGCACCGCAAAGCGAAGAGAAGCAGGAAAGCGAAGAGCATCTGCCGCCGATCGCTAATAAATACACCAGGGGGGAATATGGACACCTCGTTAAACACTAAGCCAAACACTAAAAAATACAGAGACGACGGCTACCACATCAGGAGCTTCGCCATCGAGGCCAGACGCATGGCCAAAGCAGGAGCGACAGTGGCCGGCGTCGACATTGGTACCTGGATAGCCCAGGCTGTAAAGGAGAAGTTTGCCCGCGACGTAACGAACAGAACGGGGGATTGATATCATGGCGGTTAAATTAAATTTGCTGCAGGTAGCCCTATCAAATCAGAACTATGACCTTGCCGCCCACGCCTTGGTCTACGGCATGGTCAAGGTGAAAGCAGAACAGAATGACAAAAAGAGGCGGACAAAAGGGCAACCAAAACGCTCGTAAGCACGGCTTTTATAGCCGCGCACTGACCGAGGCGGAGCAGGTTGAGCTCGACGAGGCAGCTTGCGTCGAAGGGCTTGACCAGGAGATCGCTTTGCTCAGGGTAAAGCTCAGGGAGCTAGCCGAGAACGAGCCGGACCGCATCGACCTGCACTTGGAGGCAGCCAATACCATAGCCCGCCTGGTAAGAACCCGGTATCAGATCACCAGCGAGCAAAAGCGGTCCTTGAAGGATGCCATCGCCAAAGTCCTAACAGAGGTGGCCGTTCCCCTGGGGATTACCGTAGCAACGAAAGCGTTAACAAAATGAAGCTAAGACCCTACCAACAGGAAGTAGCAAAGGCGGTACTCGATAGCGTTCAGCACCGCAGCGGATTAACCCTATCGGTGGAGATCTCCCGCCAGGGCGGCAAGAACGAACTGTCAGCTCACCTTGAAGTCCTGTTATTAACCCTTTACATGGCCCAAGGCGGTAACCTGGTTAAATGCTCACCCACCTTTAAGCCGCAGACGATCATCTCCATGCAGAGGCTAAAGGAACGCCTTGATGAGTTCGGCTTCGGCGGCATCTATCACACCGAAATGGGCTACATCATTGCCCTGGGGGCAGCCAGGCAGATCTTCCTCTCAGCCGAGGAGTCGTCTTCCGTCGTAGGCCATACCGCCGACATCCTCTTGGAGGTGGACGAGTCGCAGGACGTAGCCAGGGAGAAATACACCAAGGAGTTCCGACCAATGGGATCATCCACCAACGCCACCACGATTCACTACGGGACAACCTGGGACGACGCCACCCTGCTAGAGGAGATTAAGCAGACCAACATTGAGCTTGAGCGGAAGGACGGCATCAAGCGTCACTTCCGATATGACTGGCAGGAAGTATCCAGGCACAATCCAGATTACAAGAGATATGTCGAGAGCGAGCGGGCTAGACTAGGTGAAGAGCATCCTCTCTTCAGAACCCAATACATGTTATTGCCTATTAGTGGAGGGGGAGGCTTCCTGACCCGCCAGCAGATTGTTTCAATGATGAGCTCACACCCCCGCCTTAAGGAGCCAGAGCCCGGTAAGATTTACACCGCTGGCATAGACCTGGCGGGGGAGAGGGAGCAGACCAAGGACGAAGCCTTAGCGGCAGCCAGGCAAAAGCTCGATTCTACGGTCATCACTATCGCAGAGATAGACACCACCCGCACCGAGCCATCCCTTCATGTAGTCGAGCACTACCAGTGGACAGGCATGCCGCACAGCCAAGTCTACAGCCAGACGGTGGATATACTAAAGCGGTGGAATTGCCGCAGAGTCACCGTTGACGCTACCGGTATCGGACAGCCCGTAGCCAGCTTTCTCAGAAAGGAGCTCGGCAGCCGTATACAACCGTTCACATTCACGCAGAAGAGCAAGTCAGACCTCGCTTTTGAGGTGTTGGCCTTCATTAACAGTTCGAGACTGAAGCTCTATAAGCAGGACGGCAGCCCCGGGTATAAGCAGCTTATGTTTCAGCTAGAGAAAGCACGGCAGCAATTCCGCCCCAACCAGACGATGAATTTCTACGTTGACCCATCGGAGGGGCACGACGATTATTTGATGAGTCTCGCCCTGCTAGTCGAGGGGGCAAAAGACTTTATTCCGAGAATAGCCAAGGGAGGCTTACGAAATGAATGAATTTAATCCTTCAGAATTAGCCCGTATCGACACAAACAGGTTGGCAGACTACACCAATAACCTCAATTTCTACAACGGCAGCCAGTGGGAGAAACAAGGGAGGCACCGCCAACTGGTATTTAACTATGCTAAGGTGGCCATCGATAAGGTCACCAGCTATCTAATGCAGGGATTGACCTTCGCCTGTTACCCTGCCGAGAACACCGACGAGCTCAAAGAAAAGGTTGTCCGTGCCGAGCACCTACTCCAGGATGTTTACGAAAGCAACAACCTTCAGCAGCTCGATTGGGAGACCGAGATAGACACCGCTATCCTGGGAGACGGCTGCTATAAGGTTATCTGGGACCCGGACGAGAAGCGCATCAAGATAACCGCCCCCGATATCCGGGGTATTTACGCCTGGTGGCTTGGTGACGACTTGAGTAACGTGTGGCGGGTGGCTTCCAGGTATAAGCTCAGTAAGGCCGAGGCCGACCTTCTTTATGGCGCCACAAAAGCGGCCACCGTCACAGAGCTGTGGACAGCCAAGGACTTCGAGCTCTTCCTGGATAACGACCGCATCGAGTCAAAGCCCAACCCCTACGGTTTCATCCCGTTCATCATCTTCCCCAACTTGAGGGAGCCTAAACAGTTTTGGGGGACTTCCGATATCCCCTCAGTTAAACAGCCGCAACGGGAGCTCAATCGAGCGGTCAGTCAGTTGTCTCGTATCTTAGAGCTGTCAGGCAATCCCATCGCTGTACTCGAGAACATCGGCGAATCAGAAGATATCCAGGTCCAACCAGGAGCGGTGTGGACCATACCCGAAGATGCCAAGGCCTACTTGCTAGACCTACTCCAGGGCGGCGGCATCAGACTCCATATTGATTACATTGATTTGATTTACCGCTGCCTTCACGATATCTCTGAAACGCCTCGAGCAGCCTATGGCGGCACCGAGAGGGACTTATCAGGAGCAGCGATGCAGATTGAGCTCGGGAGTTTAATTCAGAAGGTCACCAGGAAAAGGACCATCAGGACTAACGCCTATCACCAGAGAACCGAAATGATATTGAAGCTTGCTCAGAAATACCTGGGCGAGAACCTTGACGGCATTACCCACCGAGTTGTGTGGGGAGAGATACTTCCCCAGGATACCCAGCGGCAGGCTCAGAACGAGCAGCTCCTCGTCCAGGCAGGAGTCCACAGTAGGAGGACGGCTATGGACGAGATGGGCATTATGGACCCCGATGAGGAGTTCACCAGGTGGCTTGAGGAGAGGGAGAAGATCCTCACAATGAATCAGGAGTTTAGGGCAGCCTCCACTCGTGGCGGAGCGAGAGAGAGAGCGGTTGCCGCGGACATGGAAGTGCCTGAATGATAACTCAATAACAAGGAGGAATTTATGGCAGAAGCCAACAACCAGGAAGACCAGGAAAATAAGGAAGTCCCGGAGAACCAGGACAAAGCCCCAACGGCAGAGGACATCGCCGCCATGAAGGCTCAGCTCGAGGAGGAGCAGAAGGCCAAGACCACCCTGGAGGAAGCCATGGCCGAGAAGGACGCCAAGCTCGCCGAGCTCGAAACGGCGTTAAGCGAAGCGAAGCAGGGAAGCGAAGCATCCACTGCAGAGCTCGCATCGGTGAAGGAAGCCAGAGATCAGGCCGTTTCCAAGTACCTCGGCATGGCCAAAGCCTCTAATCCCCAGGTTCCCGAGGACATGATCAGCGGCGAGACCATCGCTGAAATCGACACTTCAGTCGAGAAAGGCAAAGGCCTGGTAGCCTCGGTTAAGAAGACCCTGGAGTCGGAAACTGCGGCAGCCAAAGTACCTGCAGGAGCTCCAACCAGGGGAGAAACGACCGAAGGCATGTCCAATAAGGACATGATCGCCGCGGGACTTCGTCAAAAAGGAGGAACTAGCTAACTATGAGTATATCTTTAGCAGAAGCAAGTAAACTCTCTACCGATATCCTTCTTAAGGGGATCATAGAGACTATAATCAAGGACAGCCCTATACTGCAGGAGCTGCCCTTTATTCAGATTGTAGGTAACAGCCTTAAGTACAACCGTGAGAAGACGTTGCCTACCGTTGGGTGGTATGCACCTGTATCGGGTAACTGGACAACTTCAGAGCCAGAGTTCGAGCAGGTAACTGCTACCCTTCAGATCCTTGGCGGAGACGCCGACGTCGACAATTTCCTTAAGTCCACCAGGAGTAATGTTCAGGACCTCGAGGTTGCCGTCATCGAGCAGAAAGCCAAGGCGGTCCAGCACGAGTTCGAGAACGCCTTCCTTAACGGGTCGGGTGCCAGTGAACAGCCCTCGGGGTTGTATGTCCTGCTTTCGGACACAGCCTGGGTAGCCGATACCGTCACAGAGGTGGGTGATATCGTTATCCCGACCGAAGGCCTGGAGAACGGCTTCCGGTATGAATGCACGGCGTCAGCCGGCGATAAAAAGACTCATGCCACTACCGAGCCTACCTGGCCAACCCAGGAGGGAGCCACCGTCGTTGATGACCAGGTAACGTGGACGTGCAAGTACGGCCACCACCTGGGAACGGGAGCCAACGGTGCCACGTTGAGCCTTAACAATCTGGATAAGCTCATTGACCTTGTCAGGGGCGGCAAGCCCGACATGCTCTTGATGAGCAAGAGGAGCCGGAGGAAGCTCCAGTCCCTTATCAGGGCGTCAGGTACAGTCCTCGAGACCCGACCAGGGCTGTTCATGGAGCAGATCCAGATGTATAACGGCATCAGGATAGCCGTCTCCGATTGGATCAAGGACAACTACACCGTCGGCACTTCCACGGGAGTTTGCTCGGCTATCTTCGCCTTCCAGATGGGCGAGGGTGGCGTGTGCGGGCTATCGAGCCCCGAGATGCTGCAGGTGGAACGGCTTGGCTCACTGGAGACCAAGGACGCCACCAGGACGAGGGTGAAATGGTATGTGTCGCTTGCCCTCTTTTCCAATGTTAAAGCGGCCATGATGACAGGGGTGAAGGACTGATAAAAGCTTGCCAGAATTGCCTGGCAAGGCCACATTTTACACCTCCTGCGCTAGGGGAGGGGGATATCGACCTCCCCCTCCCTCTAACTGAAAGGATGAGATTATGGATCTAGCAACAATGAGAGCGAGAGTCCGTCAGGACCTCCAGGACGAAGATGCACAGAATTACCGTTGGACCGATGACCAGGTGGACGGAGCCATCCAGAGGGTGGTGAGGGAGTTCTCCATCGTCTACCCCATCCAGCAGCAGGACGACATCGCTACCGTGGAGAGCAGCAGGGAAATCGATATCTCCAGCCTGTCAGGATTGATCAGGGTGGAGTCCGTTGAGTTCCCCATCGGCGAGAACCCCACCTACTACCAGAAGTTTCGACTCTGGCAGGATACCATCGAGATGACCAACGAAGGAGACGGCAGCGATGCCCGGGTAAGGTGGTACAAGGAGCACACCCTAAACGGATCATCGTCGACCATCCCCGCTCAGTTCGAGGAGCTCATCGTCCTGGGAGCCACCGGATATCTTGCATCATCAGCATCAGTCTATACCGTTGACAAAGCCACCATCGCTGGCAAGTGGGCAACGATTAACTTCTTGAAGTGGGGAGAACAGAGGCTTGACCGCTACGACAAGAAGCTCAAAGCCCTCAAAAGCCGAGTGATCACCAGGGAGTTCTACACTGACAGCTGATAGCTGAAGACTGATAGCTATGTTGCATCTCGGCATTCTGAAGACCTTCGACAGCGTGAACCACAAGGCGGGAGTCCAGTTAGCGGGCTCGCTAACCACCTACCTGGATGATATCGCCGTTGCCACAAACATCGCACCGGAGGCGATGAGCGTCGGCAACTATGTCCTGATAGCCATTCCCGAGGGAAATCCCCGGGACGCCTGCGTCGTGGCTTCCTGGCCAGCAGGCAACGCAGGGATCACGGACCATGGAGAGCTCAGCGGTCTAGCCGACGATGATCATACCCAGTATCTCAATATCGCCAGGCATGACCTTACAGCTCGGCATCCTTTAGGAACGGTAGTCCCCCATGAGTCAGCCCTCAATAACATTGGCAACGTCAACGCCCCGTCACCTTCAGATGACCAGGCTCTTGCCTGGGATGCCGCTACCTCTAAATGGATTCCTCAGACCCTTGGTGGTGGAGGAGGGGGAGGCACTACCAGTATCACCTTTGTTATAGATGGTGCGGGTTCAACGATCACCACAGGACAGAAAGGTCACCTGGAAATACCGTTCGCCTGCACTATCCAACGAGTAACCATGCTGGCTGATAAGTCAGGATCAATCGTCGTGGATATCTGGAAGGACACCTATGCCAACTTTCCGCCAACCAGTGCCGACTCGATAACGGCGTCAGCTCCCCCAACGATATCCTCAGCTCAGAAGTCTCAGGATTCCACCCTTACGGGTTGGACAAAGTCCATATCCTCGGGTGACATCCTGGCTTTTAACGTCAACTCATGCAGCACGATAACCAGGGTAACCATTAGCTTGAAAGTGGACAGAACATAATGAGAGAGAAGCTAATCAAAGCCAACCAGGCCGAAAAGGAATACTTGAAAGCCAGGAGGGGTAAGTGCGACGACGCCCTGGCAGCGGTTGAGGAAATCTTCTTTGCCAAACTGCGTGAGGCTGGCTTCCAGTCCGTTGATGATTACTACGACAATGTCCGTAACTATGGCCACCGCTGGAGAACACTAACCTTTGGAAGGTACAACACTGCGGACCAGATAACCTACGGAATAGACGAAGCTTATGCCACCGGGAACGACATTATCGCCTACACCATCTTCGACCACACAATGGCTGTGCTTCCAGACGTCAAAGACGCAGAAAGCCTGGTAGACGTGGACTATTGTCAGAACCATGGCGTAGAAATCGTTTCACACGGGGCAGGAGAAACTGGATGCTATGTAGCAGAGGCAGGAAATGTAGGAGTGCTCCTTGTGCTTCATAGACCCTGCTATGCCCGAGCTATGGAATTGGAATTGAAGAAGGTTATCCAGAATGTTCTCTTGAATCACTATGGCGTCACAACTTACCTGGATAAAAACGAAATTATGACCAGGCACTTCCCGCAGCATCCCGACGGCGTCAAGATCTGGGGTGATGCCCAGGCCGACATCGGCAGAGTTAGCATGGCAGTGGGAGGATTGACGTTAGAATTTCACAAAGAAGAAGCCGAACGCATATTGAAGCTCAGGCCAGATCATCCCACCCTGAAAGAACCACACGGACTCAATCACCTGCTTGGCTATAAGATCAATCCAGGTCAATGCCTTATATTCATTATAGAGGAGTGGCTCAAACAAACCGAGAGCCAAGTCACAGATAGGAAATGGCGAACGAGATTTTCAGACCAACTGCGAACGGCGACCTAACCGAGCTTGAGGGCGTCGGGCTGGAAAACTGGGAAGCAGTCAACGACGTAAAACCCGATGGATATGGCACCTTTATTCGCAGCACTAGCATCAACCTGCAAAGGGATTTGTATTTGCACCAAAACCACCAGCAGAGCGGCACTATCCTGCGAGTTGATATCTATTTCCGCACAACGCACCACGGCGAGGCTCTAATAAAGCCCAACCTGAATATCTACAATGGCCCGCTCATAAATCCAAATCCTGGATACTGGACGACCTCCGTCCAATTCTGGCTAATAAATCCCGAAACACAGCAGCCCTGGACATGGCAAGACATAGACAACCTCCAGTTCGGCGTCGCTATGTGCAGCCACTCAGCAGGAGGCAAAGGCGGCGGATATGACCCCTCTAACTGCACCCAGGTCTTCATGCTAGTCCGCACCGAAGGCTTACCAAAAAGCTACGGCTACATCATAACCTAGAATTTTGAACATTGAACGAAAAAGAGGGAATGTGCTAAATAGCCAGGAGAACCCGAAAGCCCGTTCGTGCACGTTTTTCGCGGGGATTAACCTAAAAGAGCTATTCAGCACCAGCGAGGAGTGGCATGTCTTCCTTATCGGCTTCTTCGAGATCCTCTGTCCCTGGCCACCAAGGATCCCAGTCTCCAACCCCCAGTCCCCAGTCTCCGCCGAATACCACTACTACCTCGGCGGCAGAGCCTCCGGAGTCCTCGCCTGGATCGCCATCGCCAAGCTCATCCAGGTGACCTTCTTTTAACGTAGGACATAGAACATGAGAACCCTAAGCGCCAGCTTAACCGCAAGCCAGAAGAAACCCGACCGCCTTCCCTACGTGGAGGCCAAGGTCTACGACTTCGAGCAGGGCATCAAGAGGTTGTCCTGGGAAAGACTCTACACCGGCTCAGAAGCCGACAACCACCACGGCATCGCCTTCGACGGCCAGGGAAGCATGCACCGTATCAGGGCAGCCTCCAGTAACAAGCTCTATCGCCAGAAGGTTACCAGCCCTGATGATCAGTCCGACTATTCTCAGTGGACGCAGCTAGCTACGGATTGCCAGGGACCGTGTGCTATCGCAGCCTATGGGGCGAAGGTCTACATCTTCTACCGCACCACGGCAAATGTCCTGTGGAAGTACTACAGCCACAACTACGGCCAGGACTGGTCAAATAGCCAGCTCGTAAGCTACGCCGATGTCCTGTCTATGGCAGCCACATGGTGGGGAACGGGAAACATCGTAGTTTGCTTCTGTTGCAAGGCAGCCGAGCTCAATGCTATCGTCCTGGATTCCTCGGACCAGTCCACCAGCCAGCACACCCACAGCGAGCCGATAACCCATCCCTTAACAGCCACCTACGGCATCGGAGCCTCTTATACCCCCAACCATATTGACGTTGTCTTCGCTGCTAAGCAGACGGCGGAGCCGTACAGCTTCATCGCCCTGTACCGCACCGAGCTTGACAGCAACTACGACTGGCTGGCCTTCCAGTATTTCATCACAAGCCCCGATGGTGAAGACGTCACCTATGAGTACCCCGATTGCCACAACCCTGCATCTGCCCAGGACTACGAGAACACCCAGCTCACCGCGGTGGAAAAGTATGCCGGCACAACCGCCTACACGTTACCCCTCACCTGTCACGCCGTCAGAGGCTCAGCCTTCAGCTCCATGGCCTTCACCGAGCCAAAGCCCTTCTTGAATATAACCTCGAACTTTGGACTTAGAACATCCTCAACATCCGCTTATTGGTGGCTGGAACGCCCCGACGGAGTGTGGAGAGCCGCCAGACCAGCAGGAACCCCGTTAGATCTAACCCCCGACATCCTCTCCTTGAACCTAGAACGTAGAACATTGAACGTAGAACTTGATAACAGTTCCGCTCAGTACGCCACACCACCCGCAAAGCGAAGCGAAGTGGTCTTGAAGTTGGGCTATAGGACTTCCCAGGGAAACGAAGCGGTGGAGGTGGGGAGGTACTGGATCGACTCTTGGGAATATTCCTCTACTCCCAACACATCAACCCTCACCCTGGTTTGCCTGAACGGGCAGGGACTGGCGGAGAAGTGGTCCGCCCGTTTTCAAATGAGGTGGCCCGCTGATAAGAGAGTGTGGGAGATCATCCAGGAGATTATCTGCAGGTGGGGAATCAACCTTACCAGCCCTGGGGGAGTCCCCAGGAGCTCAGCGGTTGATAACCTCTATCCCGACTTCACCCTCCAGCCAGGAACCCAGGGAACTCAAGCACTCAACAAACTCTTATCCTTCATACCCGACGCCCTCATCTTCGACGGCAACGAGGCCTATGTTAAGGACCTCAAAGACGACGAGGCAAGCTCATATTCCTACGGTACAGGCCACGTCATCCTCCAGGGTGAATATGCCGAAGCCGTCCCGTTAACCAGGGCAAGAGCCATAGGGAGGGACGGTGAGGATAACCGTATCGTCGAGGACGCCTTCGACTGGCCTAACTTAGAACTCGGTATTGATAACTTAGAACAATCTTATGACCCCAACCTTCAATCAGCCGCCAGGGCTCAGGAGAGAGCCGATGCTATCCTGAGAAAGGCGTCATTGCGAGCGGAGCGTGGCGATCTCGTCGTCCCCACCAATGTCGGTCAGGAGCTCTACGACGTCATCACCGTCACCGATGAGAGGTGCGGGATCTCGTCTAAGAAATACCGGGTACTCGATATCGAGACCACCCTCAGCCTTCGTCAGTGGCTCTATCAGCAGAGGTTGACCATTGGAGCCCCGTAATGATTCGTTTTCCGAAAAAAAGTTCGGGACCGCAACCACCCCGAATTTATGATATACCTTAAATGAGACTTCAACCCCACTACTTTTGCCCCAAAGGAGTCAAAACCCGCAAGCGGAAAGGCGAGCCCAAAACCCGCAAGGGCGACATCAAAGTCTGCTATGTCCGAATCAAGCGTCGGTGGGTGCGAGTCGGAACGATATGCCTCCACTGCCGCCAATTCACCGTCGAAATATGACACCCCCTGGATTATTAATACACGGATACAATCACTAGAGATGTTAAAACGATTTAGGGAGAGTCAAACAAGGGAGAAATAAGGAGAGACGAAAGAAAAAGGTGTACTTCACCCACTTAACCTCATTGACACAGCAGACCCGTAGCAGTACAGTGTAGCCCAAGTGCCCTAGGATATATCTTTCTGAGCAGGGAAACAGAATATGACTACAGAAATTGCCATAATGAATAAGGAGGCTGTTGCTCTCGCGGCAGATAGTGCAGTTACAACAGGCAGAGTCCAAGACAAGATCTTTAATTCTGCCAACAAACTTTTTCCTCTCGGTAGGGACCACTCTGTAGGAATAATGATCTATCAAAATGCCGACTTTATGGGCATACCTTGGGAATTTCTGATCAAAATCTACAGGGATAAGGTGCTGCGACAGAGAAGCTTTAAGACCCTTAAAGCTTATGGTGACAGCTTCATCAGGTTTCTCAACAACCCCAATAGTGCATTTAAGGATCTCGTCTCTCAATCAGAGCAAGAAAGATACTTCGGTTTGTTTGTCGACTACCAATTCGACCGCATTGTCGATTACACTATGAAGCAAGCATTCTCCGAGAGGCACCCCAACCGTGAAGCGCTGCTCACCAAACTCAGAACAACAGCGCAAGCTGCTATACAGGCCGCTCTGGACGTTTCCACAGATAATCTCAAAAACGACAAGAAATATCAGTCTATACCAAACAGTTACTTAACAAATGTAGAGCGTAGATATGGAAAGATCACCAGGGAAGCTGCAAAACGAATTTTTGGCAAACCACCAATTTCTTTACAAATTTCTCAAGCATTACAAGGTACTATAGACAAAATGGTTATTAATGCATTCGCTGCTCACTACTTGTACCCAGACATGATTTGGAAAGATTTTACTAACTACTCTGGCGTGGTGATTGCAGGTTTTGGCGAGGACGACAAGTTTCCCTCCCTCGACTCATATAAAGTTGGCGGGGTAGTAGGTGACAGGCTTATAAGTGTGAAAGACAACCACTACAAAAGCAACAGAATCACCCCCTCGAACAGAGGTAGGATTTTGACCTTTGCACAGGAAAGAACAATACAAACATTTTTGACCGGAATCGATCCAACTTATGAAGAAAAGTTAGTCGACTACTTTGAACGAAAAACAAAGGACTTGTCTAAAGGTATTATCGCCAAAGTAGGTAGCATCGGCAACAAACAAAGGCAAGGGTTACAGAAACAAATAGAGGAGAACATAAAGAAAGCCAAAGACGATTATCAGGGCTACGTATGGAATCTCGGCTTTGACCATAGCCTTCCAATTGAAGCTTTTATTGTTTCAGTGTTGCCTAAAGGCGAGCTTGCTTCTATGGCTGAGACGCTGGTCAGTTTGGCTTCGTTTGAGCGTAGGGTTTCTCCAGGAAGGGAAACAGTAGGTGGACCAATAGACGTCGCCGTAATCTCCAAAGTGGATGGATTTATTTGGGTAAAGAAGAAGTCCTACTTCACGCTAGAAATGAACCCTGACTATTATGAGGGCACATAAGGGCAAACGGTTCGCCAGCGATTCGCACCATCCACCAGTAAAAACCCCATAGTCTCCCATCATCGTGCCAGTCCTGCACCAACCCTAGGAACAGACAACCACCACCCCACCCGAGAACCACCCGAGAGGCGGGAACGGCTACGCCGCCCGCAGGCTCGCCGATGCCGTGGACGGCTCAAACCGTCGCCGCCACCGCACGGCTCGAAGGTTAGGAATTTATACTATCCACCACCTACCTACCAACCAGCCCAGTTAACTATCCCAGGTGTCCCCGGTCCAGTGAATGATTCCATGAACGGTTCTTTCCTTTAGCCGGCGGGGTGACCACTGGCTTCGCGGGCGGGAGGGGGAAGGGTGCGGGCATCGCCGCCGCCAAAGGTAGCTAGCTCGTCAGCACAGCTCTTCTCCTGGAGGCTCAGGGTAACCGCCTTGAGGCTCGGCGGTGGCTCTGGCCCGCTGGAGGGACAGTGTCCGCCAAGCTCCGCCAGCGGCACCACCGCCGTCCTTCGTTGGTTCGCAGTCTGCCTCACTTGCCCTGACAAGTGTCGAGCCAGAGCCCGACTATCACCTCTCGGTGATTAGGCAAACTGCTTACCGGGAACGTCACCGAATACGCAGGGAGCTGTGAGGAAGGGGCAGCTCCGTTAAGGTCGCAAAGCCATTCTGGAAATTGCTTCCACCTGTCACTGCCTGTGACCACTACCTCCAAGCCACCAATCAATTTGCAGAACCTTCGCTACACTCAGGCGAGTGGCTTTGCTTCGGTGTGGGAGCGTCCAGCCAGCCGTAAAAAGCCCGCCTGGCTTTTGCGGTAAACCGTCGGCTGTCTGTCCTTAACACACGGTTTCGCTGCACCTGCAGACATGGTTCGCTTCACAGAGAAGGTCGCTTCGCTCCGTTTCGGGCGGTGCGAAATCGCTTCGCTTACTTTCTATACAGCTTGCGTCGCTTGCTCTTCGCATCGCCCTCCAGGTTTCACGGGAACGGAGGGCATAACGGAACGGCTTCGTGGTTCGCTTCGCTCACGGCGGGATGTCCCGCACCCATAAGGTGTTCTATTGCCTGCTGCTTTCCTATTGTCCACGACCGCATCGTCGGCATCGTAATATGGGTCGCCGATGCTCCGTCGCTTCGCGTTCGGCAAGGGTCACGATTCTGTGCCCAGAGGCATTGCTTCACGCAAGGGAACCCAACCCTTGCCTTCAGCAACTTTCGTCGGAAAAGAGCAGCCATTTCCTGGAAGGACTCCTTCTGCTTTTTCTGCCGAAAGCAGAACGGCGTGCGAAGCCCGCCGCCCCTGCTTTTGCTACGGCATCCCTGGCTGGTCCTCAATCACCCGCTCTTTCACCAGAGTGAAAGCGCCAGCAGGCAATCTGCTGAGTTTAAGTCAGGAGGTGTAGTCATGTCTCAGTCACACGTTCTCGCTCAGTATCCTTATCTGGCCCCGGGTCTTTGCGGCGTTCTGGAGTGTCCTCGGCTCTGTGTCAGGTCCCAGCATTGTCCGGCAGGTCAGCGTCGCGCTCGGCGTCTTATGGCAGCTCAGTCTCGGCGTCGGCTCAATGTGAAGCCCAACCGTCAGCAGCTCCGTGTCTGCAAGCTCATTCAGGACGAAGCCCTGTGTCCTATGCTCTGCAAGCAGTGTGGTGGCTGCTTTCTGCCACAGCCTCACGATTCAGAGTCACAGCTCAAACGCAAAGCACACAGGCCCCAGTCCGTAATCGGAGCCCTGGTCAGGCTCCGTGAAGATCAACAGGAAATGAAGGACGTGGCGTAATGAATGTAGTCAAAGTAACTTACAAGGTATCAGAGAAGCCAGGTCACCGCGTCATCTCGTCACAGGACGCCTACGAATTGCTCAAACCTCTGTTTAATCCCCTGCAGGAAGAGTTTTACCTTCTTCCCGTGGTCGGTCAGGAGACTATTCCAGAGAAGCTGTTCGTAGGCGGTCTCGGGTCAGCAAACGTCGACATGAAGCTCATCTTCCACAAGCTCCTCACTAACTACCCCAACTGTGGAAACTTCGTGATCGCTCACAATCACCCGAGCGGACAGCTTGAGCCTTCCCAGGAGGACAGGCTCCTCACCAAGAACACCAAAGAGGTCGCCAAGCTCTTTGGCTACCACTTGCTCGACCACATCATCTTCGCCAACACGGGTTACCACAGCTTCGCAGACGAGGCTGAATTTTAAGTAACGAAAGGAGGTATGCAGTGAAAATAGTAGTGGCACAGCCACAGAAGGCAAAGGAGTATCAGCACGTCGGCCCAATCTCCGTCATCGTCCCTGAAGCCGAGTACATCGGTTTCTGCCGGTTAATTATGGACGGCGGGTGGGTCATAACTGATAGCGAAGAGGAAGCACAGGCAGTCGAAAGGGTCATGAACGAGGTGAATAAATGATAGACACGGCAGAGAATTACAACCCACAAACCGCGGTCGAGGAGCTCGAATCCCAACAGGAGATCCTCTTAAGGTGGCTTGATAATCCCCAGGTCACCACCGATGCCGAGCAGAAACAGGCGGAGGATCTCCTGATCTCTGCCAGGTTCGCACTGAAGCAGGCAGAGGAGAAGCGGAAGGACCTCACCCGCCCCCTTGATGAATCCAAGAGGAGGATCATCGACCTCTTCAAGCCCTACGTTGACAAGCTTAGCAACGGCATCAACAGCCTCAATACGGCGCTTCACCACTACCACGCCGACAAGGTAGCTGCCGCCGAAGCCGCAAGGCTGGCGGCACTTGCCCAGGAGGCGGCTCGCATCAAGGCAGCCAGGGACAACGGCGAGCTCATACAGCCGTTGTCCAAGCCAGTTGTCCCGGAGTTACCCAAGACGTCACGCGCCCACCTGGGAAGGGTGACGTACCGGGAGGACTACGATATCCAGATCGTCGATCCTGACCTCGTCCCTCGTGACCTCTGTGAGCCATCACTGCCCAAAATTCGAGCCAGGGTGAAATCAGGTGTCACCGACATCCCTGGCGTCTTGGTATCCAGGAAGTATGTGCCCTCAGCCAGCCTGCAGGGAGGCAAGTAGCCCAAAACGCCCAAGGCGCTCGAGCCAATCGAACCGCCAAATAAAAATAAAGGAGGTTTCCAATGAACGGAAACACAAAGTACCACGCTGAGCTGAAGCTCACCATCGAAGGCCGTGAGGCTAGAATCAACGTCTTCGCCGATACCCTCAACGAGATCTTCGTCGATTTCGGCACCATCTGCAGCCAGTTCCAACCAGAGTGGAAGAACCCCGCTAGGAGCCAGGCGATGAACAACGAGAACATCGCCAGGCGCCAGCCTGTCGCTGCAACGGTCGGCAAACCCACCACCGCCAGCTCACAGCCAAAGCCTCAACCAGACGACTTCCTCGGCGAGGAACAGCCATTGGAGACGGGCGAAATCCCGGTCTGCAAAGGTTGCGGCACGGACGAGTTCATGGAGCTCATATCCTTCGGCGACAAGAAGACTGGTCAGCAGCGGAAGGCATGGAAATGCCAGGCCTGCGATAAGTGGCACTGGAACGGCAACGGGAGGGGGCGCTGAGCCCCTTCCCTTTTTTTCATTGCCGAAACACTCCCCCCTTGCCCGATGAGTAGCTAAGCTGAGTGGATTTGGAGATGTGACTTCTCACAATTCTCACACTGGAAGTGCTATAATCACGATACCTATGCGAACATCACCTTTGTCTGAGGAGTAGATAAGCCAGTCGATTTGGGGAACGTGAAGTGAAAGGAGGTTAAGAGATGGCAGAAGAACAAGCTCAGAAGCCTAAAACAGAGAAGAAGAATATTTTTATTGGGTGCGGCGTATTATTAGTAATTGCCATAGTGATAGCAGTGGGGATAGGTAGTTGTTTAGAAGGTGAATCTGAAACTACCGAAGTAAGTCTAAATGCTAAGGTTGTTTATGATGATGGCCAGTTTATAATAACGAACAATGATGACTTCGTATGGACTGATGTTGCGTTTGATTTGAATTATGGAACATGGTCATCAGGCTATACATATCATGCAAATCGTCTTGATGCTAATACTGTCTACACTGTAGGCTCAATGCAGTTCGCTAAGAGTGACGGAACAATGTTTAACCCTTTTACGCAGAAGCCTTTGAAAATGTCCATTCATTGTCAAACCCCCGACGGTAAAGACGGCTGGTGGTTTGGTAGCTGGTAGTTATCCTTGAATTCTTGCTTTCTGAATTTACGTGTAAATTGACCAAAGGCTTGGTCATTCCTTGGTCGCGGGTGTGCTAGTGTCTCCAAATGAATTAGCCGTGTAGTCTATCTACCGGTGAATAACGTTTGTGATTCTATATTGCGTCATAACTTCCAACGGCCTGACAGTAGCGATTAGCCATCGTTAAGCCTCCGACAAACCCTCAAGCTATCCCCAACCTTAGCAGACCTTCCAGCAGTATCCCCCAGGCCCCCTAATGCCCACGCCAGTCATCCATATCAGCATGACGCAAAGCGTAAACGAAGATTGCCACCCCGAGGGCGGAGTCCGAAAGGGCTTCGCCCTTTTTTTATTGAGGCAAACCCCGACCCCGTCCGTCAGCTGACGGACTCCTTTCCCTTGGCCTTTGCCAGCGGACAGGCAAAAAGGCCGAAGAAACGGTGGTGTATCATTTTGAATGAATACGAATATTACATGTCGTTGTGTTTTTTGCATTATAATTGTCTCATGGCTTTCAACTGTTATATCGATGAATCAGGCGACGAAGGGATTGACACTGGTGGCACACGCTGGTTTATTCTAGGTGCAATGATTGTTGCTGACAATGTTGACTTAAAAACTAGCGAAATGATAACTCGGATTAAATTAAAGTTGGGTAAAGACCCCCGAAAACCTTTACACTGGATAGCTATTCGTAACCACGACAAGAAACTGTATGTCTGCAGTGAATTACTTACAGAGGACTGGATATTTTCTTGCGTTGCGACGGACAAAACACATCCATTTATTCAAACGGCAAAAGGTTTACCAGAAAAATGGAACTTATATTTTTATTCAACTCGTCTATTACTTGAACGTTTGTCTTGGTATGCTCGTGATAATGGCGGCGAAAAAGCTACTTTAACTTTTGAGAAGCGCACCAATATGGATTACAAGGCATTGAATGAATACCTATCACATTTACGTCGCTGGATACCCCCGCTAGAGATTCAATGGGATTATCTCAATTGGCAATATCCTGAGATTATTGCAAAAGAGAAGAATCGTATGCTCCAAGCTACTGATTCTGTTTGCGGTGCTCTTAGCGATGCCCTTGAATATACTCCTTTGGGTAATATAGAGCCGAGGTACATCCTAACTTTGAAAGACAGATTCTACAGAAGGGGAAGTAATCTTTTTAGTTATGGACTAAAGCTCTTACATATACAAGGGGACAAAAGCGCTATACTAGGCCAACATGGAAATGAATATCCGTGGCTAAATATGATTTGAGCAAGCCCCAGGACGAAGGAGCCCACAAACCCGAAGGTTGCTGCCACCTTGACGGTGACCTTCGCTAGACCCTGCGCTTGCTTGCTCACTTCAATAGTACATAAACTCCATAGTTTTGTCAATATCTTAATACAGCTAATTTCACGATTTCTTCAACAGTCCAAATATAGTTAGTAAGTCCTGCTGCCATTCCTGGTGTCTTAGGGTAAGGATTAGCTAGCGACTTATGTTGCCGCCAGCGGAAGCGAAGCGAAGCATATAAAGCGAAGCTTCCCCATAATATCCCTATTTTACCACTACAATATACTCAATTAACATACTCGTCCTTTCACCAACGCGTGCCAACTGGCTTTTTAGTGAATAACATTGTAGCCAACCTTAGCAGACCTTCCAGCAGTATCCCACAGGCCCCCTAATGACCACGCCAGGCATCAACATCAGGATGACGTAAAGCGTAAACCAAGATTGCCACCAGGATAATCAGGCATAGAATAATATCAGGCCTCACTCCCTACATCATACGCCAAGACCACTCATTGCCGCCACAATTCTGATACTGGAAGTGCTATAATCACGATGAGTACTTCGAATAGGTATGGCACAGGAGGTTAGCTATGTTTAAGAAACTTGGTATAGGTTTCGGAGTAGCTATCGCTATTGCTGCCATTGTTGTTTGTGCTGCACCACTCAAAACGGTGGCCTACACAGTGATGGTCGATTATCAGGATACAGAGACCTATTATGTAGATGAGTCTTATGAGGCGCAAGTGGCTGAGCCACTAGACTATCAGGTGGTCGATTCATATGTCGGCGAAGAAATAATCACTCACGAAGCTAGCACCATCATTGGTGGGATAGGTGAATCTCATGATACTTGGGAAGAGACAATCCCTGTGGCTTGTGTCGTTGTAAAAAACACAGACACGGTTTCTGGAACATTTACTGTGTCCTTCTCCGTCGCCAACTCTCTCGATGCGTTTTTCCTCACCATACCACTTGATTTAGCCCCTGATGAAACAAAGACAGCCGAATGCCTTGCTTATGAACTTGGTGATTGGGAATATAGGGTTGCACCGAGCACAAAGACAGTAACAGGCACAGAATACAGACAAGTAGAAAAGCAAAGAACCGTAACGAAACAGCGTCCTGAAACCCGCTATAAGGAAGTAACCTTGCTTGATTATTTGCTGCACTACTGAAGTTAGTGAAGTGTATACCTTAGAAAGCAACGAAAGGAGGAACGATGTATGGAAAAGCTATTCACAAGGTCTTTTGTTAGAGCAATAATAATCACGGTTATCGCTGCTTTAACAATTGTGGGTGGAGTCTATGCCTACGAAACTCTTTGGTCTGGCAAGGCACATATAACGATTGAGCCGCCCGCGGGTGAGGCTCAGTTAGAAATAACAGGAGTTACCACGAGCGACAGCGGCAGCGGTATCTACGGTGGCACCTATGGCACTTGGGATGAGGCTAGCAAAACTTGGACCGTTTCGCTTCCGAGAGGAACTTGGGCAACTTTGAGGATGAGCTTTAAGAATACTGGGGGCGACCTTGTCGAAATCCAGAAGTGCGTGGGAGATACTTGCTTTGACGCGGCACATAGTGTAGACATTGCCCCGGGAGTTATGATAACTGGTAGCGGGTATAATAGCATAGCTGCCGGTGAAACAGGCCCCGTCCAATTTGATATTCATGTGGCCGCGGATGCCGAGCCAGGAACACTCCCAGAAATCCAATTAGAAATCAGGCAAGGATAGCTCCCTAGCCCGCTTCTGAATAGGCAGTCGCCTTGACAGAGAGGTTGAAATGAAGATCGGTATAGCTATAGGAGTAATAGTAGTAATCTTAGCTCTCGTTGTTTGCCTTGTTCCTCTTAAGACGGTGGCTTACACCGTGACGGTTGACTATCAGGATACAGAACCACTTAGCTATAAAGACATGGGGGCAGAGATTGTTAGCACTGGAACTTGCTATGGCTATGATAGCTCTACTGATAGAAACCGCATTTTTGGCTGGACATATGCTTATGCGGTTGAGTTAAAGAACACAGACGAGATTGCTGGAACATTCACTGTCCAGTTTGAGCATATTTCTGGAGGAGCATCATTCGTGGGCTCACAATCCATCCATCTAGAGCCTGGCGAGGAAGGTAAAGTACTATCTGACAATGTTAGAGGTTGCAGAGTCTATGAGCAAATCCCTGGAGCAAAGTATGAGGTTATCCCTGGAGCAAAGACTGTAACAAAACAGCGTCCTGAAACTCGCTATAAGGAAGTAACCTTGCTTGATTATTTGCTACACTACTAAGTTATGAAAGTCCACTTCCAACCTACGACAAAGCCCCAACCTATCCCCAAACCCAGCCTATCCCCCGCCTAATCATCCGGAAGCGGCGGAGTTATCATCGTGATCCGGCCCGACTTCATCGTTTGAATATAAGTTCCCAATGCTCATAAGATATATCTTTCCTAAACTTCCTAAGACAATTCCTGAGTTGCGCAAAGCAGTCGACTGAAAGTACATTCATTAAATGCATTCTCCCAGAAAGAGTCCCCGCAAAAATTTCTGCTGTCCGTATCTCGAAAACCTGCGGCAGTTGAATATAAGTATCGAGCGGGAAAGACTCATGCCAATGTAAAGGTACAAAGAATACGCTCTTTTGCGTGTCACAACCTTCTTGACATCCTTCATATCTTTTCGATTGAGAAGTGGTTTTCAAAACGAGACAAGGTGAATTGATATCAGCAACATACAAGATTACGAATAGTTTGTCTGCCGCCGAACCATCTTCAAATGGGAAGTTATTGTAGAGTAGAACTTGCCCTGGTTGTGGACTATGCTGCATCGAGTTACTTTGTCGGCTTGAGGTCAAAGCTATATACGGTTTCCCGATGTTCTTTCAAAGATTCCCTTGCATCCTCTAGGCTAACTGCAGATTCTTCGGAAATGCTGACTAGATAGTCTATGGGTTTGTTTATGCCCTTCTGCCTTTTTGTAATATCCCAAGGTTGTTTTGGCAGATGCGTGACTTCAGACATATCGCTTGCCGTAGCCTCTTTATACACAAAAGCCAAAGCTTCAAGCATTTTTATTTCTCTTGGCGTAAACACAGACAAATCGGGCTTCTCCAAAGCACGAACTTCGACCTCTTTGTAATTTGGTGCAAAATCATCCGTTCTTCGTATCAGCGCGATTTTTCCCTTGAAGTCTTCTGGCACATTAGCATCTCTTATCTCTAGCCAAAAATCTTTTGGTACAGGACCCTTCTCAAATGTGTGATACTTTAATCCAATAGAGGGATAGCCTGTCTGGTTAAAATGCATGAAGTCAAGAAAGTAGAGAAGCTTTGAAAGTTTGCCAAGGTTTACCCGTTTTGTGCTACCGGCAAAAAATAGTACAGCGTTCAGAAGTTTCCTTCTGTAGATATTCATTCCCACCTCCTACAACCCTAATACTATACTATCACTTGTCAACATGTAAGAGCAAAATTGTACTAGTACCCCATCCTTACTGAACATTCTGACGAAATGTGCAACACGCCACCCCCAAACTCAGCATATCCCCTACCTAACCGTCCGGCAGCGGCGGAGTCGTCATTATGATCGTGATATTCGCCGAGCTCGAGAGGGGAGGCTCTTCGGTTGCCATGGTGGGGGAGTCCCCAACCACCAGCAGGCCGAAAATTATCGCGAGAAGCGAAGCGAAGCATATAAAGCGAAGCGTTTTCACAACATTGCACAGTATACCACAGGCCCCCTAATGACCACGCCAGTCATCAACATCAGGATGACGCAAAGCGTAAACGAAGATTGCCACCAGGACAATCAGGCATAGGATAATATCAGGCCTCACTCCCCACATCATACCACGAAGATTACTCATTGCCGAAACTCTCCGCCTTTGCCCGGGGAAGTAACCAAGCGGCAGATTTGAAACGAACTTACTTGAATATACTCCCCTAAGATAGTAGTATGCTGACAGACGACTTTCTAGGAGAAAATGGTGCTTTCGTATGGGAAGGATCTGATTGAAGCTCTCGTACATAAGTACGAAGCCCTCACATATAAAGAGAAGAATAGCTACAACGAAGCTAACACTGTTAACGCATTCATCAGGCCCCTTTTTGAGGCTCTTGGGTGGGACTTTTCAACTATAGATGAGGTAGAAGCTGAAAAGACCATTTTAAAAGGCAGGGTAGATTACGTATTTAAGGTTAAGAAGGTTTCGAAGTTCTGTGTGGAGGTTAAGTCTCTCCGCCATGACTTGACCGATGAAGACAGAGAACAAGCCATTAGCTATGCATACAATAAGGGTCTGACGTGGGCAATCCTTACGAATTTTGGGCGAACACAAGTCTTCAACGCAGAAGTTAAAAGCGATCTGAAGAGCGCCCAGTTTCTGGATTTACGATGCGAAGACTACCTGACTGAGTTTGAAGATCTCTCGTTAGTCTCTAAAGAATCAGCGTTAAGTGACGAGTTAGACAAGAAAGCCGAAAAATATGGCAAGTTAGCACGTCGAATACCTATCGAGAAGAAACTTTATGAACAATTGGCCAAATGGCGCGCTGACCTATTTAACCAGGTGTATGGGTTCAACAAAAGTATTGGCATTACGCTCGATCAAACCGACCAATTGATACAGAAGCTGTTCAGCCGCCTCATATTCATACGTACTGCGGAAGACAGAGGCCTAGCAAGTAACCATCCGCTGTTAGCGGCTGTTCATCAGTGGGAAACTGAGGGGGGACAACTGCTAGAAAAGGTTATGGCTATATTTCAAGACTTTGCCCACACCTTTGACAGTGAAATCTTCCCACTAATGGATCCCTGGCAGCAGATCTGGGTAAATGACCATGTTCTTGCAGAAATCATTAATGGGTTGTACCAAGTCCCAGGGGACTATGCTAAGTACTATTTCAACATAATCGAACCTGACGTATTAGGGCAAGTGTATGAACAATATCTGGGCTACGTGGCAAAAGCTGTCAAGCCTAAACCACAGATTCAACAGACGTTCTTTCCGCCAACTGAGGGGCAAATCGAGATATCTGCAAAGAAAGAAAAACGAAAGAAGGGTGGCATTTATTACACGCCAAAATGGGTAACAGACTACATAGTTAGGCAAACCATCATCCGCTACTTTGATGAGCATAGTTATAATGAAATTCTAAACATGAAGATTCTTGATCCTGCTTGTGGCTCTGGCTCATTTCTTATCAGGGCTTATGATGAGCTTCTGTCCTACCACGCTAAGGTTAAAAGAAAACCAGTGGCCGAGTTGAGCTGGCAGGAAAGGATAGAGATTCTGACTCGGAACATATTTGGGGTAGACCTAGACCCCCAAGCAGTCGAGATAGCCCGTCTGAATCTTCTCATCAGGGCTCTAGCACAAAGGAAATTATTGCCTTCGCTGGAGCACAACATCCAATGTGGTAATTCTTTGATCTTCGGCAAAGAAGAAGAGCTTGAGAAGTCTCTAGGCAGCAATTTCAAAGAGCTTAAACCATTCGATTGGGATGTGAGATTTCCTGATATCGTAAATTCGGGAAAATTTGACATCGTTATTGGCAATCCCCCGTACGTAATGGAGCTTCGGGATAATAAGGATATTTTCAGGCAACTCAAGGCTACGCCTTTGGGCAGCAAGTATTATGAGCCCAAGATGGACATATTTTATTTCTTTATTGAGCTTGGAATCGATTTACTGAAATCCGGCGGCTATCTTGGTTTCATAGTACAACAATATTGGGTTTCACGGGCTCACGCCTCGAAGTTGCGGCGAAAGGTCTTCGATGAGACATGTCCCCTAGCCTTGGTCGACTTTGGTGAATACCAGGTATTTCGAGATGCCCCGGGGCAGCACAATATGATTACCGTTTTCAAGAAGTCCAAAGACAAGGATGCCAAAACGCTGACACTGCAACTTAAAGATGCGGAGGTGAGTGAGCAGGCAATCGCAAGAGCACTGGCTTCTGATGTCCAGGACCAAGGTATCTTTGACGGAAGGATTGTAGAAACGCCACAGCTATTTGATGCTAAAACAGATAAGGTCTACGTTATCGAAGATTCTGTCTCACAAATTTTAACCAAGCTGTCATCAGATAGCTTTAACCTTGATGATACGGAGATTCAGCAAGGGCTAGTCACTCCGCAACATTTTCTTACATCCCAAGCAATTTCGAAACTCGCCAAACCCGAAAGTTACAAAGCGAATGAAGGCATCTTTGTTCTGAGAAAGGCTGAGGTCAACAAGCTTAAATTAACACAACAAGAGGAAAAGCTCTTGCGACCGTTCCACTACGCCGAGGAAATGGGCAGCTACTATTACAATCCTGAAGTCGGGCATTACCTCATTTACACACCCATAGAGATAGCGAAGGACATTGAATCCAACCCGAACAAGTATCGAAATATCAGATCTCACTTGGATAAGTACCAGCCGGTCATAACATCAGACCATAAGCCCTATGGAATACACAGGGCACGACAACCCGAATGGTTTGAAGATCCCAAAAAGATCATCTGTGTCAGAAAAACCAAGTATCCGAAGTTTGCCGTCGTACCTGAAGCCTGGTATGGAGATCAAGCTGTTCTCATTATCCGACTGACAAAGCATACGCAAATCTCACCATATTTTGCGGTGGCAATATTAAACAGCAAGGTTGCTCACTTCTGGCTATTTCAACAAAAGAGACAAGGGAACCAGCTTCAGGTAGATAAGGAAGTTCTGATTCACTTCCCATTTCCCAGTATTGATTTGTCAAACACCGGGAGTAAGAAATTGTATGATGCCATCGTGACCTTAGCGAACAAGGTAGTAAAGCAGAGAAGGGAACTAGAGATTATCAAGAGTAGCGGTGAAGATATATTTGGTGAAAAGGCAAAAGAGCTTCAGGCTGATATTGAGAAAACCAGGCATGAAATTGACCAGCTTGTTTTTGAGCTATATGGGCTGACTGAAGGGGAAATTAAGCGCATAGAAGGCGCAGCATGATAAAGGCGATAAAGTGAAAATGGGTGTGGCATTCAATGGGATCACCCTTAGCTTAAGTGGCTAATAAGGAGAATCACTACAGTAATTATTAGGGACAAAGGAATTACTAAGTGGATGTTTATCTTTATCATACATGTCTCTCCTGACGCCCGATCAGCGTCTTTACTCTAGGTTATGCCAAATCAGCATAACCGAAGGGTGGAGAGGAGAAAGGAATGCCACACCCGCCAACAATTATACAAGAGGAGAACCAACAGCATCAACATGGATGCTTTATCTCTTGAATACCAAGGAGATTATGGGACAGCCCTTGGGAATTTGGACATCTCGGACTTCTTGAATAATCCCTTTGTCAATTGCGTACCCAGCATCCTTAGTTTTGGCTTCCCTAAAAAGCTTAGCGATTTCCTCCTTAGTGACACTTGTCTCTTGGCAGATAATATTCCCAATTCGTTTCTGGTCATTCAATATTACATCTAACTTTTCTCGTAAAGGCTTTTCATCAAATCTTTGACCCTGAGAAACGCTGAATCCGACACCGTGAAACATGAATGTAGCGTTTGCTGTAGCGTAGCGATTACTGCCAGCAAGGAAGATTACAATGCCGGAAGAACTCACATCACCCACATTATGAATGGTGAGTTCGAATGGCATTCCTTTTAGCACGTTATAAAGATTTATCCCGTCCCTAACCGTACCACCAGGCGTGGCGAGTAATAAATAGACACCTTGCACTTTTTGATTTGCACAGTTGGACATGACACTAATAAGGCTCTCTGTTGTGCTGTTATTAATCTCAGCAGAAAATGATACATAAACTAGAGGTGCGTTTTCTGGTATATTCATCTATAGACCTCCCAATTTTAATGCAGACAGCCGCCTAATCACCCGGCAAAGGCGGAGTTCGCATCGTGATCGTCATTGTGACCGACTTCGACGGGGCAGCTTCCTCAGCGGTAGCATTGGTTGCAGTAATAATAGAATCTTGCTCGGCAGCCGGCTGAGCATCAGAGAAGCCCGGCAAAAGTAAAATCACCGCGAGAAGCGAAGCGAAGATTAAGAAGCGAAGTTTTCCCATAACAGTGCAGATTTTACCACAAAAAACCCTTGACAACCACACGCCTAACTTGCTATACTTTGTTCGTGATTTCTTCCCCTCTTGTTGTATCTCTAAGCCCTGTCAGGGCTCAAACAGGGGGCGGCAAGCAAACCTATAAGCCGAGTTCTGTTCCCTGAATTTCCTCCGAAATCAAAGATTTCGGTGAGTATCAGGGTGGTGACCATTCATCTAGCCTTGATGTTACCATCAAGGTCAAGCGACCTACCCGGGGCCTCGGCCGAGCACCTCAATCGCCCTCTGTTTG
>Ga0307427_1000391_pt1 | contig 28572 bp, 28 predicted proteins | sample SalMarWE160190MG_FD_202162 | JGI IMG/M metagenome (GOLD analysis project Ga0307427, IMG submission 202162) | Salt marsh sediment microbial communities from the Plum Island Ecosystem LTER, Massachusetts, United States - WE1603-190 | ecosystem: Environmental > Aquatic > Marine > Intertidal zone >...
TCTTCTTTCTTTTTGAATGCCATAATTATTGCCTGCAATTGATCACGAGCTTGTTCGCGCGCTCTTTTTTTACTCTTCTCATTGTTCGGGAAATAAGTATAGCACTTGGCATTTTTGCTATCACTATATTTATAGCCTGGTAACCCCTTCTCGGTACATTTTTCCATTAACTACCTCCACCAAAGATCTTTCTCAATGTATTTTCATCCATAGAACCTCGCATTGATTGCGATCGTTTAATCGCCCGCCCTTGTTTTGCCGCCTTCGCAAAGGCTCGCTTACGGGCACCCTCATCATTAGGGGCAAAGTCATAACACTTCCCGTCTCCCCATGAGTAACCAGATAAGGTTACACGCTTAGGTGTACCATATTTCGCCGCTTTCTTTTTCGCGGCTTCGCGTTCTTTATCATCACCGGCAGTAAACGGATAGCGGTGACCACTAGCCACATACGCTGGCGTTTTACAAGCCTGAACTGGCATGTACCAACTCCAAATAATAAGCTGTTTGTTGTTTGGGGGGTTATTCAGATAGACGGTTAAAGTGACTACTCCCACGACCAAAGTCGGAGGCTTCTAGGAATTGAACCCACGCCTTGTAGCCCCAAGGCGATATAGATATTATAATATAGTCAATGTAAATGTCAAGTGACTATTCTCCACACATAAAAATCGGGAGACTTCTTTCCCTGAGGGTCTTCAAGTAATTACCCGAAAACCCAGTAATCCAGTTGACGCTACTTATTATATAACATAGTCAAACTAATGTCAAATTCATTCTGGCGACTTCCGCCTTTTTCATAAGAACATATCGCCAGGAGCTATAATAATTTTAACAGTATTATATTTTCTCTATCATTACAATCCAATCTTTGAAATCGCAAAGTGAGACCACAAAACTTCAATATACTCCTAACTTCGATTCTTTTTTCCTCCACATTCTGTATAATCCTTCCATGTCTGCCCTAAGTTGAGTAAGTACAACATCCATTATTTGCTCATCTGTATAATCAGGGTAATCACCAAGGGCATGCCTTAAATATTCATCTTTATGACCTAAACAAATATCACATGGAATATCCATTAAATCTATAGTAGTATCCCAACCCAGTATATCTGGATCAAGTTCCTCCGTTTCAGGAAAGTTAAATGATTGATATAGGTTTGTCACAGGATCCATCAATTTCAAGAATATACGGTGGAAATCCTTCTCCCATCCTTTTTTTAGCCCATAGGTAGGCACCACAAGCGGTTTGCCAGCAGGCACTCTTGCTAGGCGTGCCATAACAGCTTGTTTATATTCATTCCACAATCTTTCAAGGGTAGCAATTGCCTCATCTCTTGTAGCACTACCTTTTAATCTGCCCATTATCCAATCGCAATGCGTCATACTACAAATCTCTACCACCTCATCCTGAATGGTTTCTAGGGCTCCAGGAGCATTAAAACAATCGTAACCACATCTCTCATAACCGCGCTCTTCCAAATGTCTTCCAACTTCTCGCGCCAATTCATTTTTCTTGTCATTCCAGTCCCAATCATAATAGATCGTTAACAATTCCGTTTCCGTTAATGGTCCATGAGAACCTTCCGGACCCGCTATTGCCCCAAATATCTTTTTAATCGTTCTTGATTTCATTCTTTCTCCCTAATCGAATGACCAAGAAATTTCTCAATGGCTTCTTTTGTAGGACGCTGCCAACCAGGAGACTCCGCAATCTCTTTTTCATGTTTTTTGGATGGCCGAAGGTGAAAAGGCATTTCTGTCTTCAGTTTCCAGAACATAAACGGTAGCTCATAAGATTCCCCGGCCGCCTCACTTAAAGCCCATAGACCGTTTAACTCCGGATGTTCTTTGAATTTCAGGTAGAACTCAAAATATCGACGACCTTTGGGCTTTGGGCGAATACGAGATGGAAGCATTTCTATGTCGTCGATCCAGAACATAGCGCCGTAAGTTTTAGTACCACCAACATTCCCAACGGCACCAGGAGCAAAGAGCCGTTTATCTAGTTCCTTTCTGCTGTTCCATACGACGGGCTGTTTTTTCTTGATATCTGCACCCAGCTTTCCGCCCTGATAATCTACTAGTTTTCCATATTCGTCCTGAGACCCTAAATAGAGAGTTATTCCTTCTAAATAGGTAGATCCATATCGAAAACGGAGGTCATGATGGATATTTAAATTATCATCCTTCTTACTGAGTTTGAGAAGTTTTTCAAGAGGCAAGCTTTTATGAGAAGCAGATACACCTTTTAGGTGAGACCAAAGTACACCCTTCACTGGAATCTCTATTGGCTCTTTCTCCATCCAGTCCAGCCGACTCGTCCCCGATTTCTCTCCCTCTTCAGTCAACTTTGCTCCACTAATCGGCTTCACATCTTTCTGGACCACTTGTACTCCCTTCTTGTAATCATAGTGCTTCTTCTCTTTGTATGGCTTAAAACTCGCAATCTCATATGCCCACAGCTGATCATAAGATTGCCACCATTCAATTCTCTCAGCTTCATTAACCATATGGCTTCCAATCAATTCCTTAAATTCATCAAGATCAATCTTTTTCGGTTCTCCCAGTTCAATCACACCATAAATCTCACCACCCGAGATTAAGTACATTGGTTTATTCGCAATATCATATTTCTTACTTTTAAGAATCATACTCTTCTCACCATTGGCAATTAGATCTGCGTGGCGTTTAACAAGATAAAGTCCATCCCTGGTAAGTCCCGCACCAGTGATTAATCTTGAATATTTAACATCAATGGTTTTCATATAATCTAATAATCTATTAGCTATCTCAATTTCAGTTAACTTTTCCAATTCATTCTGATTAGATTCAAACCATTGACGAGCAAATCCTTTTCTTTCATTCTCAATCTCGGCGCAACGTACTTCACCAACAGAAGTTTCTAAATCTTCCCAAGAAAACTGACGGGGAAAGTGATTCCAGTTATCCATTATTTTATCAACGGCCTGTTGGTACGGATTTCTATCTTTAGCTTTCCCATATAATCGTTGTAGATTTGCTACCGGAACATATCCAAGCGCCCAGGCAGGATCAAGTCGGCCCCATTCTTCGCGTCCTTTCCCTGTGCTGGCTACACCCACAACTCTTCCCAGAGAATCTACAATGGGAGAACCAGACCATCCGGGACGCCCACGGTTCACTAATTTATATTCTTCTTGATACGGTCCTCGCTCACTTTCAAGCTCTGGCGCATATTTCAGAAGTTCCGCCTCTTTATAGAGTGGAGAAACACCTACTACCCAACCATGTGTTTCTGTACTTCCCAACGGCATTGCTTGAAGGCCTGTAATTTTCTCATTTCCTCGAATCATTGCCGTATCCATGTCTCTTGCGATCGTATGCCCAACAAGCACTTGACCACTAGGTAATACAATTTCTTTTTCTCTTCCCTCAAACATCATTCCAAAAGCACCTACCCCTTCAGTAAGAGCACAGTGGCCTGCCGTAACAAAAAGTGGATATCCCTCAGCATCAGTACCCGCATAGTAACCCCCACAATGAGAATGATGAGGTCCAATACCGCCCTCAGTTTCTCCAACATCACCAATTTCTACAGAACCAGCCGCACCTTTTTCAGTTGCTTGATAAAGAGGAGCCGTTCCCTGCGGGCCGAAGTCTTCTTCCAATTTCACCATGAAAGGATCTACTGCCAAGTTTCTTTTCATCTGTTGTGCCATCCGTTGCTCAGGTGCCATCTCTAGTTCTATTGGCTTTTGTGGAAGCTGGGCTTGCGTAACACCCTTTTTTTCCATTTCAGCACGGATATGAATGTCCATTTTCCGATCAACCTGTTCCATACAGTCAGGATAGTTTTCTCTAATTAATCGTCTCAGCTTTATCGATGCCATCTGTCCATAAGGAGGACGGTCTTCATACATGTGGATATCATCCTTTGGCACCCATCCCCTACTTGGAACCTCTACCTCATCTTCACAATGCGTTCCACCACAAGGGGAAGGTTGATCATAGGGGCGGATATTATCCATCGCTACCCAACCAATTCCAGGAACTTCTACTTCGTCTTCATAATGCGTTCCTGAACCTATCTCTCGCACAAGATCTGCAAATTCCGTAGTCCTTTTCCATTCCTCAAAAACTTCATCTCGTTTTTTCATCTCCTCACTAGAATCAGAAATATATTCACGGAGCCCCCACTCAACATGAGGTTCAAATTGGCTCGCCTTAATATGTGTCAATGCCCACTGGAAGAACTCCTCTTCTCCCATATTCGCCGCCTTGAGCTTCTTATAATATTTCCCCATCTTATCATTCTTAATCGCCTTCATCGTAACTCGTGTATGTAGTGCACCGGTCTCAGGATCTTCGTACTCCTTCAATCGTACTAATCCGAAATGACAGGGGATCTTTTCTTTCTCAATCAAGTCAGGATCGGTAAAAAACGCAAAGGTATGTTTCGACCATCGACTAATATGGCGGGGATCTGCATCTGCGCCTATGCCCTCAGAGGATGGGATCTCTACCAATAGCGTACCGCCATCTTTCAGCACACGGTAAATCTCGCTCATAATCTTTACGGGATCGCTCAGATGTTCCAGAACATGCCACGCACGGATAATATCCATTGTATTGTCAGGATAAGGAAGTCCTTTCTCTAGATCCCAAATCTTATCAACCCACGGGCCAGGTTCCTTATCTAGTCCAATAAATCCGTTGGGTTTTGATTTTCCGCAACCTATGTCGAGACGTTTAGCTCCAAATAGTGCTCCACTAACGTGCTTATACATATCTTTAACCGATTCAAACATTTCCCAGAGTTCGTCTATCTCTAATTTAAATGTAATCTTTTGTAACGGACTGAGCTCATCCCAGAATTCTTTCAGATCTTTAGGTACTCGTTCCACAATCTCAGTTCGATGGCTATAATCTCCTCGCCGTATTTGTTCTATCGCAGCATCAAGGATCATCCCCGTCAATCTTATATAATCCCGGATGGCTGCTGTTGTATAAATGGGCACTTCTACGGTTTCCATGCTTTCCTGCATTATATCAATACGATCCGAGAACACTCCTTTCCGTTCGCCCATCTGTTCAATCAATCGGCCCAAGTCTCTTTTAATATCAGCAAGATCATCAACCAGAGTATCCGGCCGTTCGTGAAGTAAAGTATTAAGGCCTCGTTCAAGATCCGACAATGCTTCATCGAGTTCATAGAATGATCTCGTTCCACTTTCATGCATTTGTCGCATATATTCCCTAATCTCGGCAGAAAGACTACCAATACGAGGAAGCATAGGCTCCTCAGCAATAGACAACCAGGCATCTAATGTATCAAGGAGATCTTTAGATTCTCGCGCTAATTGCTGTGGGCTACTGGTTTGATCATCAACTAACCCTTTATAGGTGGCGACAATCTCATCCAACATTCCCTCAGTTATATGCGGCGCCACACCGTATTCGTAAATCTTCTCCACACCACGGTTCGTAATTATCGGATCAGGAGCCTGCCCAAGCCGCTCACGGATGAGATCAATAACGGACCAGGCATAGTCTCGCACACGATCAGCATAAATATCAGTAAGCAAAATCCACGTTTGAGCCTTCAACGCTCGCAATGCAGATAATGTAGTGACAACCAGAACAGCTTCTAGAATTTGATCGAGTCGATCCCAGGGACGATCTATCGAGGCTTGCAACAATTGTCCGACCTGTCTGGCATAAGCCAGCGTATCTATTTTTCGTTCAGTCTTATCCTTTACCTTAGGCAACATCCAATTTAATTTGGCCCCTTTTTCGCCAGTTTGTTCAATAATTTCCGATACAGAGACTTCAAGATGATCACCCTTCTTTGCGGCAACTGAAGTCCGGAAGGTATTACCGAGAACAAGATATGTTTTCCCATTAAGTTCTTCTAGTTCTTTTGGATCAAGTCCTTTCTTATCTTTCACCAACACACCACAGCGGTAAACATGATCTTTGGTCTTTGTTTTTTTCTCACCTAACACGATAACTTGAAGGTCAGAATATTTTTTAACTTTTGACCATTCCCCCGTGCGCCGATCTAATGGATATTTTGAGTCTACCGTTTTATAAAGTGCACCCTCAGATGCTAAATAAGTATCCGCTTGCTTTGTCTTTGCCAGAAATTCCTTTTCAGTTGTAACTTTCCATGCAGGCAGTTCCTCTAGTTGTTTAAAAGTGTGATCTTCAAAGAACTTATGAAGGGTTTCTAGCCGTTTCTCAAGGGGTTCACTATGCAAGTCTTTATCATCTAGATAGAGGATATCAAATACTTTAACTAAGATATTTGTATCCTCCACCGTCGAGCGTCTATATTTTCCCAGCTCAGACCGTTGGCCGGTCTTTCCGTGAACTCGTTCAATCAATTCCCCGTCAAGAATAACTGCTGGAAGCTTTTTTAGCTCCTCGGCAATGTGTTTATAAATTCCAGAGTAGTCTTTGGTGGCTCCCTCCAAATAGATACGGCAGTCTCCCTTTCCATCACTTTCTAAAATAATCCGGTAACCGTTAATCTTGGGGGCGCAAATTATTCCATCTTTTAATCGTGGCCGCACCCAATTCTTTAGCAGCTTTTCTAGATGTTTGAATGAAAATTCTTCCACGTCAAATCCCGAAGTACTCTTCAGTGGCTTAAATTTTGCGAACGGTTTAAGCCCAGCAACCAATCGACCACCCGCTATTTGTTGTTCAACTAATGTCTTAAGCTCCATAATCTCTGTATTAAGGAAACCAGAAATCAGTTCACTCCCCGCCCTAGCATCTGCTATTTCTTCCGGTTTGGCCAATCCTTGTCGTAAGTGATCAATTAACATATTCAACTTGGCTCGTGCCATATCAAGTAAGGGGCCCCGCCAAGGGTAGTAAACCTCCTTACTTACTGCACTAACAATTCCATTCTGTCGTCCCACATATTCTGTTTCCGTTAATTCTTGGTTTTCTAGGGCTATCAGTTTTTCATAAAGTTTGATTCTCCATTCATTTTGCATTGTTTCATAATCTTGTCCACACCAATCAGCAATATTCTTTTCATAACGAGTCTCATTATCAAAGAATGTACTTTGTTGTTCGTAGAATCCCTCAGTCTCTACTCGTCGGGCAATATGCGCAATCCCCCCACGCTCTACCAGATAGTCCTGGAAAGTGCCATAGACCTTATCAAATCGCGCACGGTAATCCGACTTCCAAGGGATCTGCGCATTCAACAAATCAAGCTCTAAAAGAAATCCCGATATATCTTTCCGGCTGTATCCATAATCTCGGAAGACTTTCGAGAGTTCTTCTATCCCTTCAAATCGAGGAGGTAATTCTTCGGCACCAATTACTTGTAGTTCTCGCGCTCGTGTAATGGTTGCCTCTATGGCCACACCATAAAGTTCGTGAACATGCTCCTCAAATTTCGCCGCTGTATCATAACGTCGTCCTTCAAGAGCATAGACAGCAGCCTTAAATCGTCGCCAATTGGGTTCCTTCACGGAGTTATCCAAATATCCAGGAATAATTGCCACACCAGAAAGAGGGTCAGTATCCCAGGTTCGTTTAAGTCCTACTAACATCTGATCAATATAAGTTTGCGTGACTACATATTCTTGAACATCCGCTTCCGGCCAACTTATAACTTCTTTCCGCAAGATCGCCAATAACTTTCGAGTTTCGGTAACAATCCAATCCGCATACAATGGCCTTCCGATCTCTATACCGGCATAGGGCACAATCCGACCATACTTATCTCTTGTCAGTGGGCCATCCCAAGGATCACCAGGAAAATCTCGATCATCAGGGTCTCCAGCTATTTTGTAAATCAAACCCTGCATAGCAGTTACAAGAGTTGTCTTTAGCTCGTCTAAACGATTAGTCTTCCCCGCATCAGCAGCCTTAGTTTCAAGTTCTATCCAATTCTCTTTCGCTATTTCATTCTCATAGGTAGTTCTAAGCTCCCCCGGAACAACTCCTTTCAATGATACGTAGTGTTCATAAGGAACTTTTTCCTCTGCGCCACCAGTAACTTGACAGCGATACTGCGAATAATCATAGAAAGCTCCATAGACTTGTTGATAAAGTGACTCATCTTCAATTGGCAGATTTGGTAAGATCTTTTCCAGCGCCGCCAAATGGCTTTGGGTTACACTGCAAGGTATCGATAATGATACAAATTCCAATCCTTTCTTATAATCGCGAAAACTAGAGTTATAAATATTTAATGCTTCTGTTAACTCAATTGGACGATCTTCTCCGGGTTCGGCCATGTAACGACCAGCACCTTTGTCGCCGATCTCTTCTAATGCTGTTTTAAACGCACTCTCCTCAAGATCCTGCCACACCTTCGCAGATTCCAGAGTCGTTCCCAACCTATTTCGTAATATACCAACGTAAGTGTCATAAGAAGGGTTAACTAGCACATCAACAAGCCGACTTCCGACCCAGAGCATCGCATATGCCTTCATCTCTCGTAAGCGCTCAGTTTTTATACGATCAATTTGCCAACTCGTTACTTTCCATTCAGCGGCAGGCGCTCCTCCAGCAGCAACCAAACCAGCGTATTCTATACTCACAGCATTATAGAAATTAAGGATCTTCTGGTCTAAAAGAAGCTTGAATGCTTGATGCGCCGCAGCACCATCCATATATTCCGAATAAAGTTTGTCCGTTTCTTTGTTATAAGCCCCAGTTGCTCGGACTTTCTCTAGACTAGCAGTATTGTCAAGATCCGCGTCAAGCCAAGTTTGAATGTCTCCAAGCAAAGCTTTACGAGCCTCAGCTTTCCGTAGCTCAATAGTTGGCAATGTACTAATACGGGCCGCATAGGTTGCTTCGGGTAAAAGCTCAGTGGCCCTATCCATGAGTTTCGTAAATAAGCTATCTAGTTTTTCTTTGGGCGATTCCGTACCAAATTTATCCTTGATCCACAGGTCATTTGCCTGTAACTCCGTCATAGTACCATCGCGCCAAGAAGATGCCTCTAGCCTCATTTCTGGTCCTTTACTTTTATCCGCTATTATTTTTCACCGTAGTATTTCTCTAGCACCACTGATGGTATGTTTCCTCCCCAGTAAATATTGAGTTCTTCAAGGGTGAAAAAACGTTCCATGCATGCAGCCCGCATCAGTTTTGATACTATTTCTTTAGTAACTTCTTGCCCTCGCAAACCCTCGATGGCTTTCCAGACAATTCCCTCCACGTCACGCACAAATTGAGGAAGCCTGTTGTGGTCAAAGTCAGTCCAGGCATCCCAATCATGCCACAGATAGTCAATCCAATTTTGCATAGTCTCTTTTTGAGTGTCCATAGTTCCGCCTCCATCAGCGATCACAGCACCCAATAGCTTTCCGCCAAATATTTTCTTGATTGTTTTGTCCTCCATCTCCAGTACCTCCCAGTACGCTATTTTAATTCTCTCATCACATCTACCGTAAGCTGACCTAGCTTCTCATTTTCTCTTGCTAGCCCCATCAAGTAAACCCGCGCACTCGTTTCTAATCCCTGTGCCCACATCTTCTCATCATTAGGAACAGGATCTTCCAACATAGCGTGCAATTTACCATAAAGCCCTACGGCTATTCCATAGTCACTAGTTCGCATTATCCCTTCGTAGTAATTCTGAACTTCATTATGCCAAGCATTAACAATTACAGTCATAATTTCAGCGCCACCAGCAGCCACTGACGGGACTGATATTACTAATTCTTCTAGCTTGTCAGCGGCAGCACCATTAAACGCTTCTACCAGCGCGGCCTGGTGAGCAGTAAGCCACTTATTTACTGCAGCCTCTAAATCCACTTCTTCTCCTTGCGCTCGTCTATTCTGTATATCTTTAGTGAGGGCAGCAACTCCACCAGGAACAGCACGGTTAATAGTTTCTTCAGCATTAGATTCAAGATACGTTGATACTTGTTGCGCAAGAATTCCCATTACGGCAGGTAGGTTTTTATACAGCGTTCCGGCTTCGGGATAAGATGGTATCTGCCCCACGTGTGCTATAATTTCCTCAGTAGTAAGCTGTCCGGCAAGTCTTCCTGCCCATGTTTGTGCATAAAGATCTCGTAGCGTATTATTATAAGCATCAATCGCATGTTGAATTTGTGGCGTATAGCCATGTGCTAGTTTCTCCATTAGTCTCTCTCGCAATCGCTCCGTATATTTAATATCATTCTGTAGCCTCGCCTGCGGGCCAAGCCTTGTTTTACTGGCTAGCCATGCTATCGGTTTCACCATTTTACCCAAGAACAAAAAAATGTGGCCTACGACATACTGATTAATAACATTTGTAACATTCTGCATTCCAAGAAGTAAATCATAGACATCCATAAAGCCACGTAACTTTTCGGTTAGGACTGTCTTCCGAGATTTGAAGTCCTCATAAAGGGTAGTAATAGCAGTTTTTATTTCATCAATTCCATAAATGTCACCACGCCGTCTCGCATTAATAATATCAAGTTCAATTCGATCCACCATTGTATCTACATATGAAACCAAGGTTTGCTGATTTAACCTCACATTAATCTGGTTATTTAAAACAATAGGTTGTCCTCCCCTGGCAAAGAACACACTCCCAACTCGCGCAAAACGATCAAAAACCTTGGCATACCATTCCTCGCCCCAGGCAATCGCCTCATAAGTCAGTGTCTGTTTTGCCATAGCAAGTGCATCGTCCAAGCTATCAAATTGTGCTATTACATCAGTTGGAACTTCTGCGGGTTCGGACACTTCTTCCAACAATAACGTATTAATGCCCTCTGTAATGATCGCTCTTAATCCACTCTGCTCCTCAGCTGTTCCCGGAAGATCACCAGCATTAAGTTTACGCTCAAGTTCATATAATAATGCAAGTGCTTCTTCACGAGGGAGATCTTCAGCGGACGCAATTTGTGCTAAAATAGGATCAACCGCTGAACCAGGAGTACGGAGCTTAGCCCAGATATTAGAAAATGCCTGTCCGAGTTGATCCCAAAAAGATCCAATTACATTCACAATACCCCCACCACAGCCTCGACCGCTCTTTGCAGCGGGTCAAGATAAGTCTTCCCAGATTCATCTAGTCCATCACGAGCCACAGAAAATTGCCCAGCCACATTCTGATACTCTGATTTCTCATGAGATTCACCCTGGAGCAATTCTTCAAATCGTTTTGCAGCCTCTGTAGCTATTCCCAGTGCAATTTCATCAGGATCCATTCCCTTAAATGCATATTGCTCCTTTACAATCTTCTCCGCCAAATCTTGTGCGTATCGCCCCAACTCCACTTGTTTATATTGAGCCGCCAACTGAAGCGTTCCTTCAGCATCGGCTCTCATCTTTTCCCCATCGGGATCAATCTCTTGCAACGCAGGCAAAAGAATGTCCATAATCTCATCTTTGTTATAATATAACTCAATTTCAGGATAATCTTCAGCAGCCCGCAGAGTAGCTCCTTCTAATGTTCCTTCAACCTTAGCTCTAAGCTGTTCTCGCACGGGATCTAGAGCAACATCATTTATGGATAGATGCAATCTATTAATGTCTGCCAAGATTTTATCCTTCTTCATTACTCGCTCGGAAAATCCAAGCACAGGTTTCTTCTCTATGCCAGCAATCGAGAATTCTGGCGTGGGTAGTTCAAGCCCAGCCAACGAGAGATCAGTAATGGAATCCTCGATCTCGTGAACCGCCGCAGCAACAGATGCTACCTCTTGCCGATAAGGTTGCAGATCGGGATTGCCATAAATAGTATCAAGATCCCGATCAGATAATTCTGGAGCCTCCACTCTATAATTTACCAATAAGATGGCCAATAGAAAGGCCATAATGCCACCCAGCACAGGCAAGGTAGGAAGCCCAATCTTTGCCAGCCCCCGCATCCCCCATGCAACTCCTACTGGAACCGCTGTTTTAATCTTATCAATAAAGAAACGCGCCATTTGCCCAAGATAATGGAAAGCCTGTAGGGGATGTCGCCTAACTTCTCCCAAAGGCTTAACCATATATTTACTAACCCATTCCGTTTGCCCCGGCCAAAATACATGGGCCTCGACACTGAGTTTATTTATCTGTCGCGCAATAAGAGGTTTTATCCAATGACTAAACACTTTCGCTACGATAAGTGTAGTAACGGCTTCTATCGCAAAGTAAGGCCGTGCAAATCCCTTGTACCAGCCCAGCGCAGCATGAGATAGTATTCTTAATCGCTTAGTATTCTCGGCACGTCGCGTCCCCATCATGCGGGTAAATAACGAATTGGTCGCCATCATAAGCTGAGATTCAGTCCAGTCAGCCCGTCGAGCATCCTCAATAAGAGTCTCAATGGCATGACGTGCTTGTTCTTTAAGCGACTTCGCCGTTGCCCATACCGAGGCACCAAAAAAAGGAGGAGCAGGTAAGTAAGGGCTTACAAAAGGAATATATTTCAATTCCCCTGCTCCTGCAGTATAGCTATTAATAGCCTCTCTTGTCGAGGCAAGAAAGTCCTGATACGTCGCCTCATATCCAGGATACCAAATAGCGTCCAGGAGAGTCTCAGCACCGCCTAGCTCTACCTTGCGGATCAGGGTTGTCCATTCTTTAGGAATTCTCACACACCGCCATCCTCAATTTAATTCTTATTCAGTTATTTTTGGTCCAGGCCATCGGGGTTCTTTAACTTTAGCAAAAGGTCTTTGTTGTAAACCGATAGTGCTTTTACCTATAAAATTCTTCCGTACCCATGATTCAATTGTCTCTGAAAGGAGCTCGGGGTAATCACACCATAACCATCCCCTTGTTGCCCATTCAGAACATGTTTGTTCGGGCCTAGTAATTCCTATTTTTGCATATGCGTCTATGATGGCTTGGACTAAAGTTGGATCTGTGCGGACTTTTGCAAGATAGGAATTCCAAGGAACCCCGTAACTTTCAAGCCCTAGATTGTTATAGACATCAGTAGGGCCTTCTGCGGCAAGCGCATCACGAATCGCATTTTTCCATTCCGCTTCATCATAACTTTCACCGTCGTATTTTATCCCACCCGGTAATTTCGCTCCAAATATTTTTCGTATTGTCTCGTCTTTCATTTTATAACCTCCCAGTTATATTATTGTTTTTCTCCATGTTTCTTCGCCACAGATGAGCCAAGTTCCCTTGCCGCATCCTTTGCCTCGTCCTCATCCTTGAATGGATCGTTTTTCTTCCATTCTGCTATTTGTTCATAAATTTCCCTCAATCCTGCGCCAAAGTCAAGGAAGTCCGTTACTTCTCCTAACAACCCAACGTATACTGCCTTCGCCTCTTTGTACAGTACCCCTGTATCCCATCCAGCCCCCATCAACATTTCCGGTAACGGCCCTTCACTGAAGAACCATTGCGCCGCCGTCTCGCCCTCTCGCATCGCATCTTCTAGAGGTGTCACACCCGTAATTTTCGAGCGCAATAATCCAGCGCCTTGTAGAATCCGAGTTCGGCAAGAAGGCTCAGTTAAATATGCCCCCACTCGTTTCTTGTAGGTCGTCATCGCCGCACTAATCGGATGACGATCAAGTTCATCCCAAACATCTACAGGAACCAAGGCCAGATGATATAAACCTTTGAAGTCCAGATCATGAGGACCTTTTTCATTAAAGCTATAGTGAATATCCTCACCGAATAGTTGCGTTAGCCGAATCAGGAGAGATTCATCCGGTTCCTTTTCCCGTATAACTATATCCGCATCACTATCTTCATTTCCATCGTATCGAGATCCAACCAGTGAAATGTAATTAGGAACAACCATAACCGGAGCATGGGGCATCGGTCTCGCTCCCGTTATCGGAGATTTATGATCAAAATTAGGCTTCAACGTCTTCAGCCTCCTTACAACAGCTTCATGTGCCGCCTGGATGGTAGATGCACTCCACCCAGTTCCAATGTAAGTCTTGGGACTCGGCGATCTAATCTCAGCCGCCCATGCATGAAGAATACGATGGATGTTCTCTAATTTCTTAGCATCATTCATTGCCCCCAGTTTTTGTAAGAATACAGCGGGAGGATCTGTAATCTGTGTCTCAGCCATTAGCACCTCATTTTGTTCTTCATTTTATGACCTCTGGTCATTATTGTTTTCGCCAATATTTATCTGGTTATGGATCCCTTCAATTAAATACCGAAATGCGTCGAAGAAATCATTCGTTACGCCAATGTGTCCTTGTGCTTCTATATCCGCTTGTTCCGGCATTAGTTCATTCAGCAATCTCGTACATCTCGGATGGATAACAAACATCCAACCCCCATCACTTAATTCCTTCATCTTGGCGATTGTTTCTTCTTGCGCTATCTTATGTTTGTGAGTATCAAATCCAATCTTATCTAACAGCGCAGTTAATTCCGGCAAGTCACTCCCCACATCGGCAGCTTCCAGACCCGGATATTTCTCCTGTAAGGATTCTAACGTAGATTGCCAGGATTGCTCTCCCTGTAGGGATGTTCTCCGCAGTCTAATTTCGCCCAACACATTTAGAACATGATTGCCGCTCTCAGCCAGTAACACCGCTCCGTTATGAGAATAACCATAATCAATACCCAAAACATTTGGAGTTCCTTCAATTTCTTTCGTCTCGAATGGAAGTACACTTGCTCCCGGAAGGCTAGATTCAATCACGGGACCACCCTCTTCGAGGGGAATTTCTCCGCCAGGGGGAGCCACCGGCGCCTCACCCACAGGGGGTAGAACAGGTGTTGGAGCCACTGGCGTTAATCCCATTCCCAACGGAACCGTCGGGGCAATCATTGCCGCCTGTTCAGCAAGTTCTGCTTTCAGCTCTAACTCAATCATATCGTGATCATATTCTAGTCTACGGTGAAGTTCTGCCCTGGAAATAATTCTCTTATCCGCCAACTGCATAACTTCCGTAACCCGCGCCGCTCGTTCCTGCGTATCGACGTAAGGCCAAACGATAAGAATCTCACGGGTTGGAATTCCTAAAGTCGTAGCAACAAATTGTTTTAGGGGCATCGTAAAAACACTTTGGAAGTATTCATAGATCAGCGTAGGGTAACTACGACCCATTTGGGCCGCATACTGAGCATTGCCAGTTACCTCGTGTTCAGGCAAGCCCAGTCCTTGCGCCACTCGGATTCTAAACTCGTATCCATCTGCCGAAGCTGCACGGGCATTTCCACCAGCCTCAATTGTCTTCCAGTCTTCCTTGGCTCGATTAGTAGTAATTACCGACGGGCGTTCTGGAAGGTCAGTTTTTTTACCGGCAGTTTTCCCCGTCATTTGACGAAGGATCAGAAAAATAGAATCGGCCTTAGCCCGCAATTGTCGAGAGTTTAACCAATCCGTGTAACGAGTAAGTTCCTTCGAGGCAACGTAATAAATAGAAAGTCCATGGAGCCCATCATTTAGGTCTTCATAGATCCTAAAAAAAGTTACAGCCTCCCTAGGAATAATGCCCGCACCAAGTTCTGTTTTCTCTTTTTTTAGAATCGGAAAATTGTAAGCCGTGATTTTAGGCCGAAGAACCTTAGGGGACTTAGTATGAATCTTTAAACAGCGGCCAGGGCTAAGAATCTCATAAGCAGGTCGTCCTAATGGATTTCCCGTAATCGGAAGATGAACTACGTAGAGCTCACCAAATTTTAATGTGTTACTAATTATAAACCTAGCCTCAGCAGGAAAATCAGGAATAAGGCTTTCTAACTTATCGGTCAATGGATGTTTTTCTCCGTCAAGATCATGCAACTTAACCCATGGACCCTTGCCACAAATATGGATATTGAAAATCCGATGAGCATTCTGCATTAAGGGATCACTTCGCAAGAGACGGTCCATTTGTTTATAAATCGTTACTCGCTGTCCTCGCGTAAGACCGTATTCCGCACCACCCTCAGCTTCCCAATCCGATTCACGAGAACCTTCAGGCGAAGTGATATCATTACTTGTTAATAGACTCCCCAACAATGCATGCGCCAAAAGCTCTTCTGGCTCAAATTCCTGCCCCCGCAAAGAATCAAAGTATGCATCTCTAAAAGTACCAATCTTTTCAAATTGTCTCTCTTCTTTTGCGTTCACCACTCACTCTCCCAATCCCCCACTTCATCATCGCTGGCTTCCAAGAAATACTCTGCAAGCGCTTGAATCGCCGTACATGCATGATCGTGCTCGCCGTATGGCTTATCTAGCCTTACCCCCCGGATGGTTCTCCAGTGGTACCTCGGCATCTCCCACAACAGTTTAGTACATTCCTCGCTAATCATCAACCCCATCCCATCGTCTGTTTGTGTGGCAAGTAATCTTGCAATCAAACGAATACGATTAGAAAGATCCTTCCCCACTCTATAAACTGTATATCCATGTGATGTAAGAAGGGATTCAAGAGTTTGTGATTCATGTCCTATTGAAATAGCTTCAACAGGTCCATGCTTATCTTCTAGTTCTTTAATATAGCCAAGCCAATCTTGGCCCGATCCCCCAACAGGTTGAATACGTGCTTTATAAATTTCATCCAATATATACAACGAATCGTTATAATAACGAGCATAATACATCGCACCCGGATTTGCAAATCCCTCATCAAAACCAATCGCCGCTCGACCCACACCAGCGGGTAATTTAGATGCTTCTTGAATATGTAATCTTGGATCAAAGTCTGGCCACACCCTATTTGGCCCAGTAAGCTCATATTTTATATCCAGTTCCTTGGCTCTTTGTTCCTCAGTCATGCCAGAAGCTTTTTCTTTGTACCACTTTTTATCCCGATCAGGACGATCTTTCCAAGTATAGGTCAATACACGGAAGCCCGAATCAGGACGCGAGCGCAATCTGAAAAATTCATTACCCGTTAAGTTACTGGTTGATGTATAAAGCAATGTATGAAATCCTCCACCCATCATCGAAGCATGTGCCTTCTCACTTTGCTCCACTAGCGCAAACTCATCCCCCCATTTAAAATACACATCAGAACTTCGTCCAACATTGGGGTTCGCTGACTCACCTGCAATCTCTGCAATCATACCGGGTTCCATATTAACAATCTTCAGATGCCCAAAACGCAAATTCATTTTCATCCATTCTGGCTGCCGATCATAAGAAAAACGAATCCGGCCAAAGATAGAAGTAGTCGTAGATCGTCCCCCGCCATTATCAACCTCAGCTTCTCGCCGACTCGTTGCAAAACCAGACCAAAATGGATCGAATTGTTCGTGCCATAACATATATTCACAAACTGTCCAGGTAACCATCAGATCCCTAGACTTCTCCAAGAGAATTTTTCCACCTTTATTTAGTTCCTTAAGAAATTGTTTCTGAAATTTCCACATCGGATAAGGCGATTGTTTTTTATTTGCCTTATCCCAAGTCCAAACGTAGTTCTCTAACCAATATAACAACCCATTGAACCCATCAGTACATGCTTCAAATTCCTTTTTGTCATGAGCATTCAAGGTTTCTATCTTTTGATAAAGCCCGTCACCCTTCTCGGGGGCCTCACCCCGTAATTCGGCTATTCTCCGGCGAACACGGGGGCGCCTAAATAAAAACTTTGCACCGTATGTTTTTATAGTCGCCTCAGCGTAACCAGCCAATCGCATTGCCTCGGTAGGTTTAACACCCTGGGATACATGCAGTGCAAAGTCACTTTCTAGTTTACTAACCCCCACTAGCGCTCCCAACCAGGAAGAGCAGCAGCAAAGTTCTTTTTTATATCTCTATAAACTTTATTATCAATTACTCTAATAACCTCATCTGGGTAGAATCTCTTCATTCGTGTTAATTGTGTTTTGCTCTTTGCATCCATATAGCCTTTAACTTCATGCCATTCATAATGACCGTCGTCGTAGGTTACTTTGAAATCTGGCTTATAAAATCTCGTACCTCGCTTAATTCTATGAAACTCAAATTCATATGGTTCATATTCCCAATATAATACATTACCATGTTTTATAAGAAAGTTTAAGAAAAGCACATAGTTATGTTCCATCTTTGATCTAACATACATTCCTATATCCTCTCTATAACCACCATAACCCCTACGGCCTCCTTTCACTTGAATCACCTTCCCCCATCTCAATCGCTCTTAACTTTGCTTCTCCGCATAACCAGTCATTCTTCAGTAAATCAATTAATTGTACTTCATTTGTAACGAAAATTCCACCGGCTCTTCGTTTCCGTTTCTGATAGTCAGAGTTCTCAGACTTATAACGCTCCCGACCATCTTGAAGCAGAAGCCAAGCATGATCAATGGGATCAAAGTCATAAGCAGGATGGTTATCAGGCCGAGACATATTTTTATTCACATCTCCACGGGTTCTCCAGGATTTCTTGAGTACACTATACACTCTAAAGAAATTCCACGTTTACGTGCCCGCGAGCAGAAACAATCCCAGCACCAGACTCCGGTAGTAGTACCAATAACGGCAGCAAAGGTTTTATCATCCGTGTGCCAATCATGTACGGTACGGCCACAATCTCGGCATCTGGCACAATCAGCATTGTCTTCATAAGTAATAAAAAGCACTGAATTGATCCAAGCCAAGAAATGAAACCAATAGATTCCAAGACTCTTCTTTGTATAATGCAAACTCATTTTTCTCCCATTGTGACAAAATGTATACAGATATACATAACTGTATACATTTCCCACATTCCTTGCTCCCTTAGTTTTGAATAAACGACCGGCCAATCGCTATTTCAATTTTGGCCACACTGCCTTGGTCAACATCTCAATGTCATAATATATAGCTGGATAAACACACGATGCAAATAACTCTCCATCTTTCATCCATCCAAATGCGCCGTGCCTAAATCTTAGATCAAGGTCATCCCAACTACTTCCAGCATTTCTTGCCATCTCGTGCCGTTCAACCCAATTTTTACCAATAAGTGATTTGGGTGAAAACAGAGACTCACACAGCATTTGCATAGAATTTCTCTTCCAGTCTCTTGCCCTCCAGAGAAAATAATTTGCAACTTCATCTATCGGCATATTAAACGCCCTTCCGTCAAACACACCAAGCCGTGATTTCCCCAACGGATGGTTAAAAAGATCGCTGAAAATAATGCTGGTTGTTGATGCAGTAATTGAAATCAGTTTATCGCGGTCATATCCAAAGTGACCATTTGTTTCTAATTTATCAAAATCAGTTATTAGAAAACTGATCTCATCAGATTGTGTATAAAATAATTTAAATCCTTGAATAGTTTTAGCAACATCAATCGCCGCATGCATCATAGCGTCACTAAATTGTGCGTCAAACGGTTTATCAAGCGAGCTCGTATAGGAATGGAACGCACGCCCATCTACCCGGATGATAACGGGCATCCTTTTAAGTAGCCTAGATTCAGCAGTCTTTTCATAGTCTTTCATCCTCTCTTCTAGCGGCCTTCCAGTCATATTACACCTCCTGTTGAGGGACGGGCGGGATTCGAACCCGCGCTTCCCAGTGCCACAAACTGGTGGCTGTACCAGACTTGCCCACCGTCCCAGAACCAACAACGAGCATTGACCGCCCTGACTACCCTTGCGGGAGAACTCCATGGGTTCTTATCGTCAGGGCGGTTCACCACCTGCAACGTATTCACGCATTCGGTGGTTTATAAGTAGGTCAACGCAGAACCTCGACCCAACTCTTTCCGCCATTGGTGGATGAGCTATTTTTTTTCTACTTACAAGAACCACGCTTTCGTCCGCCTTTCTTCGTACTGGGACGCGGGCTTCTTGATCGAGGACCTTTTCCATCACGATCAGGCATTTTAATCACCCCCTTTTCATAAGAAATACTACAAACCATATGTAAATTCTCTAGTATCGTTCTTAAATTGTACAATTTGGTCAATTAGCTACCCCGATCACCCTCTCGGGAGAGCCCAGGGGCTCTTATCATTGGGGCAAACCCCCTAAATATTCTGCATCTTAAGCAAGCGTAGGCAAATTAGGCAGTTAGCAATCTCTTTTTTTCTAGCCCCTGGCCCGGATAACTTCGATCGTCTTTCCTTCTTCATTCAAAAGGAAAGCAGTCGTATTCCAACATACGAATACATCGCTGCCATCTTCAAGACGCAAATTCGCATGGGCAAAAGGTTGTGTACCATCCTCCGCACATTCTTTATTCCACTCTTCTTCATCGAGTGGGCCAATTATAAAATCTCCGCCGTTACCCATTGTCCGATAGTGGTCATAAGTCCACATCTGGCAAAAGGAATAATTTAGCCGCTTTATTCCGCCAAAAATCTTCCAACCATATTCTCTATCCGTCTTAATCTTTAAATACATGTTACCTCCTGTCTATCTTTTTACTAACTGCCTAACTGCTTAATCTTAAATTCACTATACTTTAAAAATGGGACTATTCCCCATGCGTAAATTCCCCAGTGGCATTCTTCCATGCAACGATTTGATCGATTGCCCAACCTGCAGCCAACATGATAGCATCCCGCAGAAGTGGTATCACCTGGAAGATTCCAAGGATATAGTTAAGACCATCGAGGACGATTGCTTTCTTCTCAGGCCCTGGTAGAGACTTGTTGACCGCCTCGCAGAGATTGATCAACCATTCAAGGTATGGTAAATACTTTGCCAAGCCTGAAACCCATTCACATACCGATCCAAAAATACCAGTCATGATTCACCTCCGTATACTTTTTTTTCACACAGGTTAAAACTCGCCAGAGAATTTCCCTGCCGTAATACTTTCCTCGCCGAATTTAACACGTTTACTTATCGCACTATCCGTATCTTGAGGAACCCGCACCATCTCATCTCGTCGCACAATAATGTATTTCCCATCGTGTCCTTCATAGTATTCCTTTTCTTTAAGCCATTGCCGGATTACTTCAAAGATCGCCGCCGATAAAGTCCGCGATACCTCTATCGGCATAAGAACCAACATCTTTTCTAGCATAACTCGCCGTTCATCCGTTATGTATAGCAGAGCTCGTTTTCGATCTAGTCCTTTCCCCAATCTTTTATCCACAGAAACCTCCCGTCATCATTTATCATTATACCACCTTTAGCAGTATGTTGTCAACTATCGTGAATGATTATCACACACCTCACGAATAAATCTCCGTTCGCTAAGAATGTTTGTTCGTGATTCGCGAACAGCCGGTCCTTATAACTTGAAGTTGCAATTTGTGACCTCAAGATCATTTACTCAATGCCTTGAGTAATTTTACTCACTATATTCTAAGCGCAACTACTTTTGCATTTAGTAACACTAACCGCCATCCGTCAATAGTTCCACAGTATGTCGGTTTTTCATCGACTTACTGTGTTAATTTGCATTCTAAATGCATAATTACTCAACTTTCTGTCCATATTCAAGAATGAACTCAGGATGTTCCAATTCCTGAAGTATCCATGTGAGGAAAACCTGCCACTCCACAAGCCTATGATCCCATCGCTGCCAATAAATATGTGCTAATGTTTTGTAATTTGTGCAAATAATACGCCGCTGTAAAAATGATTCGGGTAAGTTCTCTTTTACTGATCGCCAATCTTTTGCCTCAATAAATTCATTCAACCCATCCAGAGTTGCTGGTATAATGGGCACTTCAAAATCACTTTGAGTTAATCTTCTGCTAGTTATTGTATGCATCGTCGATTCGCTGGATTTCGTCATCCCAACCCTTACAGTATCAAATTGACTCCACCAGAACCTTGGCGCATCAACACCTATCCAGACAGCCATTGACTCTAAGAACTTAGCATGAGAGCCACCCAAATGCACTAATTTCTTCGCCACTCTTGGCATATCTTTTATATCTTGGTTATAAGATAGAGAAATTCCCAATAACGCTTCTTCATAACCAGCTTCCCTTAGAACTTTAACCTTCATTATTCTCCTTCTTTATATTATTCCCACAAAATAACTCTAAGTATAAGTTATTATATCCTCATCAGGAGGCTTAATCTCATGGTATTCTACATAACGAATCTCATCAAATCCCTCATCTTTTGTAACCATCTCATAGCCATTATACATCTTCACGAACCGAGACCGAGGAAAACCATAAACTTTAATCTCGTGATCCTTCCGCAATTCCCTTAATTGTTGTTGCTTCTTTTCATATAGTTCTTCCAGATTTAGTAAAGGCATCACGTAAGCGATCAATTTCCGATCCGCTTCAACAGCTGCATCAACTAGAAATGCCCGCTCTCGCTTAGTAACATTAGTATTATCAACACATATCACTTGTTTCGTAGACTTAAGGGCACTAGTTAAAAGGATCTCAAAGATCACCCTTACATACCATTCATAGTCCTCTAGATAACTACACCAGAAAATAGTCCTTCGGATCGCATCTTTTGAGAGAACAGTCCATTTAGGATGCTGCTCACAAAAAGTTGTCTTCCCAGAACCCGGAAGACCCACCATTATAATAAGTTCCCGCATCGGGCACCCCTTCTGCTTCTTTCCAGAGGATAAACGCCTCAACAAACAATCGGGCCATATCCAAACCCTCCAAACGGTTTCCTTTTCCCCATTCAAGGATCACAAGTTCTCCCGCCCATTGCATTATTTTTGGATCTGGAATCCTAGCCCAAAGTTCCATCGCAGCCCACAAGTCACTAAAATAATCAGGAAGATCATTCGATGTTAATGAATAAGCTCCATAATCTGTAACAACAGCCTTCGACCAAAAGAGAGTATCAGATGTTCCAGCAGTATAATATTGTATCCACCCATCTAATAAAGCAGCTTGCCATCGCAGCTCTTCATTTGTCAACGCAGCTAACCTGCTTATATACATCAAAACCCTACACCCCCCCCATCCTCTACGGGCTCATCTAACGGCCATCCTTTCATCACCAACCCTGAACCAAAAAGCTCGCCTATGTCATAAACTTCTTTCTGCTCGGCATGCAAATTCTCACCAGTTATCACCGTAGCTTTCTTTAAGCGAGCCTTAGCGGGGAAGGCTAGCGTAATGTTAGTAATAAAGTCCGCTATTGAAGGCTGTTCGGCAGTTGGCGAACAATAACCAAATAGATTCTGAGTCCATAGATCCTTCACCTCGGCAGACTCCCCTTTCGTTTTACGCTGGGTAAGTTCTACCATCGGGACTGCAACAGCTTTTTCAATTAATTCTTTCCAGATCGGATGCGCAATATCAAATACTTTAATTCCCTTTTTAATAAGACCATTCATTACTCCATGTTGTGAGATAAAGTCCAATACATTTTTGTAACCCAACATAGGGGCATGCCCTCCACCAGCGGCTGCTAGAGTTATACAATCATATTGAAGTTTAATCATTTGAGTAAGTGTCATGAGCATCAAAGATTTCCATTCCATTGCTTCCTTAACTCTACCCGGCGTAGCTCGCGTATAAAAGAAGAGCTTATCGTGAAGAATTGATTCGCTGTTTTCATCAAGCACCTCAAAACCCGCCTCTTCATCTAACCAATCCCAGTGAACAACTTCAAATCCTCGGCCCTCAAGGTTATAAGTGTGGTAAAGATCGTGAGCTGATCGTTGGCTATTAAGAGATTTTAGGGCCGGAACAATAGCCCAGGGTACTTTTGCTATGTCTTTTCCACCGCTCCCCTTTCTATATTCATGATGGGCCTCAACCCGCTCACTTGTATCAATCTCCGGATAACCAAAAATCGGACACGCACCATTCAATCGTTGTACGATCCATCTATTTTGGGTGGCCTCGTCCCAGGCAAACCATAATTCCGGACTCTTGTGCGGAAAGTAGTCTTCTAAGGAATGACTTAACTTCCGACCTTCTTCCACAATTGGCGCTGCAACCAGTCTATCCATATATGTCATCGTCGCACGCATATTTAATCAACTCCTTTTTTTCGTTTAATTGTAAAGAATTTTTCAAGTTCTGCTATTAAATCATTAGCTATAGATCTCCGAACCGTACTATAATCTAGAATCCACGCATCGTTATAATCATCCAGGGTCTTCTCGATCATATCTTTTAAAGATCGCCGGATTCTCCTGTGCATAATTCCTCCTTATACTCGTATAGCCACAGGTCTTATTCGTTTATCCTCAACCGTAAATCGCAACCAATACGCCCCCATTGGCTTTGGCGGCATTCCCTTTCTCTTTTCCCAATCACCGCGTTTATGATAACCTGGTATTTGAATGTGTAGTTGTTCGCTCTGAAATTCTTTTCCAGCTTGTGAAAGTTGTATCCTCGCCACAGGCATATTCCATCCATGATGAGTATGACCAGAAACCACAATATCCGCATCAGGTAAGAAAACAGCCCTGCGATTAGTATTAATCACTCCTTTCGTCACAGGGGCCCCGCCTCCTGATCCATGCGTGTACCAAAGAGTAAGGCTTTGTTTCTGTGTACCATTAATTGTAAAGAAAAATCGAATCCACCCCTCATATCCACCAGTATAAACATGAGATCCTGTCTTTTCATTCAATTCCTTGACAAGGGCTTCTACCAAATCATATCCATTATGCTCTAAAACAGCCCATTCATGATTACCTTGTGCCATTAAAATCCAATTCGTGCTATATCGGCGGTAAAAGTTAAAACTATCCTCTGTTATAAGATTCAGGTAATTATCCTGTGCAAATATAGCCCTAAGCCCTTTTTTCGTCCGTCTTGGATCATTTCGAGATTGCATTACGTCCGACGCATCGCCAAAATCCGCGATTAGTGCTCCTCTCTCCTTAGCCATCTCTAGATGACGCTTTTCTAATGTTGTATTTGCATCAATTGAGTCACGGTGTGCATCACTTCGAAGCAATACTCGTGCCTCCCATTTTGGACCCGCTACATCATAGTAAACATTTATTGCATCAAAATCTTTAGTGATACGCATTTAACACCATCCTCATCTGGCAGACAAAAATGCTATTACAGTTTGTCACGCACGGGTTTTGCCAAAACTGCACTTTCCTCGTTCGTACCCTATTTTTGCTTTGTTTGTCACGCATTTGTCACACACCTTTGTCACGAATTTGTCACGCATTGCCACGCATCATTTTTTTAGGTCCTGCAACACCCTTCTGCTGCATATTTGCGCATTTGTCACGCGCGTGACAAACTGTCACGAATTTGTCACTCTCACCCCCCCCTCTTAAGGGGGGTGACAAAAGATAGTGATTAAGTGATTTTAAAATCCCAGTTCATCGTTTACGAGAATTCCCCATCGATGGTCTGTTAGTTTTATGATTTTCTTTTTGTTCTTGAGTCTATTAAGTGCTGAAGATACCGAGCCCTGATTTTGGCCGAGCGTACTCATAATCTCTCCGCTGGTTAATTTGCCCATCTCTAATAAAAGGTTATAAATCTGTGCCGAGATGCCTATTTTATCTTCCATGCCGGGCATTTTTTGTACATTTTCCAAGGCAACAGTAGTTTTATTGTCATCAAATGTAAATTTAAAACCAACGGGGGCTTCTTTCTGTGTAAAGTTTGCGTTCCGATGAAATAAGCCTATGTGGAGGTCTGTATCCCCCGGATCTTGGTAGCCAACAACTTCCCAAATAGATCGTGCCAGGTTACCAAAGTAAACATTACCATAGATTGAACTTTTTTTACGCACATTTTTTGCAGTATGCGCAACTATTAGGCTAGAAATTTTAAGGGATCGCAAGGCATTGTAGAAATCAATTGCCGGTTGCGGAGAATTTAAATCTCCTCCGCTGGCTGGCCCAAGCGAATCTATAATCACTAAGTCAACATCATTATCAATAATGATCCGTCGTAGTCGGTCTACATCAGCAAAGAGAGGACGGAAACAGAATCGGTAGAGCATTTTACAGAACGGTAGTCCGAGTCCTTTACTTAAACTGTGTAATCGGTAATTAATCGCACTTCCCTCATCTTCCCAAGAGAGGTATAATACCTTTTGTGCCCTTGATTCACTGAAGAGTTTAAGTCTATCTTGTCCTTCACCTAATTGTGCTAAGTAGGCAAGCATCTGTGCCATATAGCTTTTTCCAGAGGTTTTTTCTCCGAAGATCGCTACGGGAGCTTTCTCGATTAGGAAAGGGCGCAAGATGTAGTGTATGGGCTCTGAACTGGCATTTTCTGGATCAAGCACTATGCAGGAGTCTCCCTCGTGCATCTGGGTAATAATGGCATCACAGAGCGATTCTATGATAGAAAGCCATTGTGCATAAATCAAAGCCGGTGCTCTTTCATGTAATGTTCGCGCTAATTCAGAGCGTGTCCGCGTCGTAACAAAGTTAAATTTAGCCTGATGGAGTTTAGGTGGTGTTCCTGGTAGGTTTGTACTCCAGGCGACAAACCCTGTTATGTCTCCGTTGGTATGTTCTTTTAAGCTACTGATAGCTGCCCATATACCAATCTCGTTTTCTCCCCAATGGACTTTGTAAGTGGATTCTTCACCTTGTATTTCGGGAGCTTGTTCACCAACCTGGAGAAGCATTGCTGTCATTGATGGAGAATATTTCCATGCCGATTCGATCTTTCTTCGAGCATCCTCTTCTGGAAATTTTGGCTTACACGCATTAGCTGCGGTAAGGATAAGTATTTCTGTTTCCTCTTTTGATAATCCTTGTGCTCGTAATTTACACGCATAGTGAAAAAGAGTATCGTCTCGTTGTCCTTTAACCACGCCCTTCAGAACACCCGTAGCAATTCTAGTCTGTTGTTCTTTCTTTTCTTCTTCCTTTTCGTCAGCCATAAACCATCCACGGTTGTATGGAGCCAGGCCAATGTCGCTAGGATGTTGTCCTGGTTTCCATTCGTAGTTCTTCCCAGAAAGATGATTACTTGGTGGAGCGACAACGTAACCTCCATCACTTCGCACATCAATTCCAGGCTGTATATTAACTGCATTTTTAATTTCAATCGTTTTAGGATAGCTGAAGTAATAATGAAGCCCATCACCACCCGTAGAGACAGTCGGTGTTGGTGGTAGTGTCACATAGGTATCTTCTAATTTTTTCAAAGAAATTAACCCTTCGTGACGAGGGTCTATATCTACCACAATTAGGTTTGATTCTTTTCCTGTTGCTATTGCCACATTTGCCCAAGGCCATTTCTTGAACCAAGTTCCGATAATTTCAGTATCAGTTGTGGCATCTTTTACGCCATTTTTCGTGAGAGGGTGTTTTCCTTGGCTTTCACATTTGGGATCTCCACACGTACATTTTCCATCCTTTATACCATGGCAAGGGAAAACCAACCAGTCATTATTTGCGTACCATAGAGCAGCCTTAAGGTTTTCGCTCATTCAATTACCATCCTCCTAAGTAGATAGTAGAGATCGGCCTAACCCCTTGGGAGCCAAACCTGGCAAGGCCGATCATCCATCTGTGCCTGGCCGGCCCAAGTCGGGAAAAGAAGGAAACCCGTACTTGTCAATCTACCGGCCAGGCTCTCTCCCCTCACAGTGCTGTATATATTATTATTCCTTTGGTAGAATGTCAATGTCACCCATTGCGACAGAAGCCAAAAAATGCACGAGCTGTTTGTATGCTCTATGCATTTCTTGATCTCTTTCCTTGGCTGTCATTCCTTTATTTTGATCAACTAGATGCATAATTTCTTTTTTTAGACGGTCATTATAGGTTGATTCTTTTTTCACCGTGATTGGTTTTGTCATTTGTACAGCTAATATTTTTATAGCCTTTTCTTGTGCGTTTATCTGTTTATATAATAACTCGATCTTTTTCCACAGCAGACTGCTGCTTTTCTTATTTCTTGAAAGAAACATTCCTATTGCCAGACCAAGTAACCCGATAAGAAGTAAATTCATTTCTACCTCCAGCTATGTAATCTGATCCCATAGCAGTTTTAACCCTTGTTTGTAATCTGATTTCGCTTTCAGCCAATCTTCCTTTTTCTCGTAATCTTTAAGGTATTTACCACAAAGAGCACATTTTGCCCAGTAGCGATTTAACCCTTCGGTGAAATTTATACGTTCATGCGAACATTCCATTTGATCAATTAATATGGCTAGTCCCGTGACTCGTTTGTTTAATACGCCAAAGTTATTTTTCACCACTCGCCTATTTTTGTCAAAGATACTGTAGAGAGATCCTGAGATTAGTATAGCAACAACGCTTAAGATTAGGCTGCCCAGCATAAAACAGAATGAAAGTTCCATTATTTCCTCCTTTTCCTTTTTAGAGAGTTTTCTTGATTACAGTTTACGATAGTTTACCAGATTTGGCAAGGGCAACTTTCTGTAGTCAACAACTTGTTGACCAAAGGGTGGCTATAATTTGCCACAGTCATATTAAAGCAATAGTTTTTCAACTTGACATTTTGTCTATTGTTTGTATAATCAATGTTAATTCAGATTTCTGAAGGTGGATTACCCGTAGGGGCAAAATTCGGCTCCATGCCGTGTGATCTTTTGGCTGCGGCCTTAAAAGATCCTATACTCCTTAAGGGTAGGCGTGAGAGAGTCCCGCAAGGGGCTTTTCATTTTGTACGGAGATATTCCGTACAGTTATGCTGGTTGCACAACTCTTTGTAATTGTTTTTCTTGTCTTGTAATAGTTTTTCTTAATACGGTAGGTATATTCCTATTACGACTGAGGAGTTTAGGTCTAGCAATTCTGCCACAAGCTGTTTCACAATTAGGCTATTTCAATTAGCGAATGGTGAATTAGCGTGTGTGGCTAAATGTTCCCGAACGGTAACAGTTCTACTTGGCGATAAGTGGGTACGATCGTACCCAAT
>Ga0307427_1000392_pt1 | contig 28565 bp, 28 predicted proteins | sample SalMarWE160190MG_FD_202162 | JGI IMG/M metagenome (GOLD analysis project Ga0307427, IMG submission 202162) | Salt marsh sediment microbial communities from the Plum Island Ecosystem LTER, Massachusetts, United States - WE1603-190 | ecosystem: Environmental > Aquatic > Marine > Intertidal zone >...
AGGTACAGGTATGCTTGTGGAATACGAAGCGAAGAAGGTGTTGTCAGAATATAGCATTCCTTGCTCGCGCGAAGTGCTGTGTCATACCGTACAAGAAGCTATCGATGCGTTTCGGGAAATTGGAGGACCAGTGGTCGTTAAGCTGATTTCTCCTGAAATCCCCCATAAGACAGAAGCTGGTACCGTTCAGCTAAACATTGACCATGAGACAGCCGTTCGCGATGCCTACCGACAAGTGATGGAGAACGCGGAGGAATATATGCCAAATGCTAAGATCATGGGGGTTCTTGTGCAGGAGATGATCACAGACCCAGTTGCGGAAGTGATCGTAGGAATCTCTAAGGATGCCGACTTTGGCCCCGTTGTTCTTTTTGGTTTGGGTGGAACGGCGGTTGAACTATATAAGGACCGCGCTTTAGGCATTCCACCACTCTCGCGCGACGAAGCACTTGAGATGATCAACCAAAGCAGAGCAAGCCGTCTGCTGCAGGGATTTCGCGGAAAGCCAGCAGGAGACGAATTGGCGCTAGTTGATGTACTTGTCCAGATCGGACAGCTGGCAACCCACTGGGGGCATCGAATTCATGCGCTTGATATCAACCCTTTGCTTGTCCTTCCCACAGGGCAGGGAGTTGTAGCGGTAGATGCATTGATCGAAATGGGAACTGATGATAGCTAGGAAGTGAGAAGTCGGGAGGATAAGAAAATGAACAAAGTGTTACTATCAGGCAATGAGGCCATTGCTCGGGGTGCGTACGAGGCAGGGGTCCAAATTGCCACTGGTTATCCTGGCACACCCAGCTCCGAGATCCTTGCAACCATCGCCAAAAAATACAAGGACGAAATATACGCAGAATGGTCGACAAATGAGAAGGTGGCCATGGATGTTGCAGCGGGTGCTGCGTATTCCGGGCGCCGGACCATGGTTACTGCCAAGCAGGTAGGGATGAACGTCTTATCAGATGCCCTACTGTATACTGTTTACACCGGTATTGAAGCGGGGTTGGTCGTAATCACCGCTGACGACCCAGGTATGTTCAGTTCTCAGAACGAGCAGGACAACCGATGGTACGCTAAGCTTGCCAAGATCCCACTGCTGGAACCGGCAGATAGCCAGGAAGCGAAGGACTTTGTAGTCTTGGGGATCGGATTGTCGGAGAAATTTGACACACCTGTTCTTATTCGCACTACTATGCGCGTCTCTCACTCCAAAAGCATTGTCCTCGAGGGAGAAAGGCCTTCAGTACCCCAAGAAGTAGGGCCGTTCGTTCGCAATCAAGAGAAGTATGTTTGTACGGCGATGTGGGCCAAGAAGCGGCACCCGGTTGTGGAACAGCGTTTAGTTAATCTGGCCAGGTATGCCGAGGATGCCCCATTCAATCATGTAGAATGGGCTGAGCATTCGCTTGGAATCATTGCAAGTGGTGTTACTTACGCGTATGCACGGGAAGTTTTCCCGCAAGCGTCCTTTCTCAAGCTTGGAATGACCTTTCCCCTTCCCGAGGAGCTGATCCGATCCTTTGCTGACAGCGTAGAAAAATTGATAGTGATCGAGGAGCTTGATCCATTTCTGGAAGAACAGATCAGAGCAATGGGGATCAATGTAATTGGTAAGGAGATCTTTCCTCCGTATGATGAGTTGCTTCCAGATACGCTGACCCAGGTTGGGCTGGAGAGTGGGTTGATTGATGAAGTCAAGGGAATGACCCGTAGCGTGATCGTTCCGACCGAGCTTCCCGCGCGGACACCCGTCCTATGTGCCGGTTGCCCTCATCGTTCCACCTATTATTGGCTAAACAAAATGAAGATGCCGGTCGCCGGTGATATCGGGTGCTACAACCTTGGTTGTTTGCCACCATTCAATGCACAACACACGATGGGGTGCATGGGAGCAAGTGTTGGTGTGCTGCACGGTATGTCAATTGCTGGTGTTCCGGAGCACGCAGTGGCAACAATTGGCGACTCCACTTTCTTTCATTCCGGGATGCCTGCGTTGCTGAACATGGTACACAACCAGAGTCGTGGTGTTGTGATCATCATGGACAATGGCACAACAGCGATGACGGGACATCAGGATAACCCAGGTACGGATTGGACGCTCCAGGGGAAGGATGCCCCGCACGTTGAATTTGAACCGCTTGTGCGTGCGATGGGAGTAGAAAAGGTGCTAACAGTGAACGCGTTTGATATTGGCGAGGTAGAAAGCGGTTTGAAGGAGTGCTTAGCTTACGACGGTCCTTCTGTGTTGATTACCGAAGGATTGTGCGCGCAGCTTGACCGTACGCCTAAGCCCTCTTACATGGTAAATCCAGACAAGTGTATTGCCTGTGGCGCCTGCCTTAAGTTGGGATGCCCGGCAATTCTCAAGGCCGACAAGGTGGATGAGAAGACGGGTAAGCCAAAGGCTGAGATCGATCCCGCGCTTTGCGTGGGGTGTGATATCTGCCGTCAGGTATGCCCCGTTGAGGCTATCCAGATATCCAAGGACAGAGAAAGCCAGGGGGACAGATGAAGAATATCAGCTTTCTAGTGGCTGGCGTAGGAGGGCAGGGAACGCTTCTAGCAAGTGATATTCTTGCCGAGGTTGGAATGGAGGCTGGCTACGACGTGAAAAAATCTGATGTCCTTGGACTGGCTGTCCGAGGAGGAAGCGTTCTAAGTCATGTAAGATGGGGAGAGAAGGTGGCTTCCCCAGTAGTGAGAAAAGGGGATATGGATTACTTGTTGGCTTTCGAGCCGTTGGAGGCCATGCGTGGGGTAGAGTTTCTGCATCCTAAAAGCATTGTGTTGTGCAACACAAAGGCGATGCCTCCGATCACAGTTAGCGGTGGAGATGAGGTTTATCCAACGCATGAACAGGTTATGAGGGTACTCCAAAGCGCTGCGGGAACAGTCTATTTCGTCGATGCGAGTGCCGAAGCGGAGCGGCTGGGCAACCTGAAAGTAACCAACGTGGTGATGCTAGGCGCATTTTCTACCCTACTTGATGTTCCGAGGAAGACCTGGGAAAGCGTTATCCTAAGCAGGATTCCGCAGAAGTACGTCGCACTCAATCAAAACGCATTCCATACCGGGTGTACACTTGCTAAAAGGAGTCAACAATCATGAGAATCATGGTGATCAATCCCAACAGTTCGCAGGAGATGACAGCCTCGATTCGCGGGGTGCTTGAGCGTGTCAAGCGATCAGACACCGAGCTTACGGTTGTCCGCACAGTGGGGGCGCCTCCGGCCATCCAGTCAGCGAGTGACATCGCACAAGCCGTGCCACCGTTGCTCGAGCTTGTTGGAAAGGCGAATAAAGAAGGCTACGACGCGGTGATCTTAGCCTGCTTTTCCGATCCAGGGTTGGAAGCGGCTCGAGAGCAATCGGAGATTCTTGTCATGGGAATTGAACAAACGGCGTTGCATGTTGCTGCGATGCTCGGTCACAAGTATACCATCCTTACTCCCTTGTCCAAACGGATTCCAAGCAAGGAACAAGACGTGCGTCGGTTCAAAGCGGAGAGTGCCATGGCTTCAGTGCGAGCATTGGACCTGACAGTGACTGAGACAGAAGCCAACCCCGAACTTACTAAAGCTCGCATTCTGGAGGTGGCCCGTAAAGCGGTTGAAGAAGATGGGGCCGAGGTTATTGTTCTTGGATGTGCCGGGATGACAGGCTATGCCAATGATGTGCAACAACAGCTAGGTGTAGTCGTGCTGGATCCCACTACTGTAACGCTCAAAGTCTGCGAGGGACTGATTGACGCTGGCTTGCGTCACTGCAAACGAGCACTGTACGCAAAGGTATCCTCAGATGCCTGAGAGCACACAGTGACTAGTATTGGCCAAGGAAAGGTAAGTGGACAAGACACTAACAGCAGAACTCAATCACTTGTTCCATAATGTGGAATTATGATTTGCATGATGGCTGCTTTTGAGTATACTAATTTAGTAAGAAAGGAAAAGCATGAGGATCTTAGTTATTAACATCAATACTTCCACCTCGATTACCGAAAAGATGCGGTCAGTTATTGAGCGTGTGAAACGCCCGGATACCGAGGTAGATGTCATCTGCCCGGAAAAAGGGCCGTCGACGATCGATTCATCATATGACGAGGCATTCGCGGTCCCGCCTACACTGGAATTGGTTAAACGCGCAAATGAACAGCAATATGATGCGATTCTACTTGGATGTTTCTGCGACGCGGGGGTGGAGGCAGCGCGGGAGATATCCGAGATCCCGGTGATTGCAATGGAGGAAGCAACGCTCGCCGTTGCCATTACCTTGGGGAATAAGTTTGGCATTCTTACCGAGAAGCGACCACGGATCGCAATGAAGGAGCTGCACATACGACGGGCTGGATTACTTGACCGGTTGGCATCGATCCGCGCGTTAGGCCTTTCTACAGCAGATCTTGATGCCAGGCCAGAAGAGACGAAACAAGTTGGCTTTGAGCTTGCTCAAAAGATGGTAGAGGAAAATGGCGCCGAGGTTATCATTATGGGGTGCACAGCGATGGCCGGTTACAATGAGGACCTCGAACGCAAACTCAGGGTTCCCGTTCTCGATCCTACCGTTGTATCATTCAAATTTGCCGAGTTGATCGCTGACATGGGTGTCCGACACAGCAAGGTAGGACTTTACCATGCGCCGATTCCTAAGGGTTTCAGATGAGCAGATACTGAGGGATTCATAAGTGCACAACTCGATGGGGGAGAACAAATAAACGAATAGCTATTCCCTTTAGTTTGGTACAGTGATTGTAACAGGCTTGGAGATCAATAAACTGGGAAGTGTAATTATGAGAGAAAGCGTATTAGGAACGAGAGTGTCATCGCGGATCTCCCGTGCTTCCTCTGGAGAGCGGGAAGAGCTTCTCGATATGGCGGCGAAGATGGAGGATTTGATCCGTCTTGGTCGAGGAGATCCAGATCTAGACACGCCGGAAGTAATTGTCGATGCTGCTGTCGAAGCATTGCGAAACGGCTATACCCACTACACTCACTGGGCTGGGCTTCCCGAATTACGGGCAGCGATTGCTGAGAAGCTAAGAAGAGATAACAACCTTGAGTACGATCCCAACTCCGAGATTGTGGTTACGACAGGGGGACAGGAAGCGATGAACGTCATCTTCCAAGGTCTCATCGATCTAGGGGATGAAGTATTAATTGCCGACCCATTCTACACAGCGTACAAAAGCGTGGTTGAACTCGCTGGCGGAAAGATGGTCTATGTTCCTACCTACGAGAAGGACGATTTTGCGCTCCAACCTGAGTTGGTCCGGAAGAAAATCACGCCGAAAACGAAAGTCTTCATCGTTGTAACACCGAACAATCCGACCGGATCAGTGATTCCAAGGGAAACGCTGGAGCAGATCGCTAAGCTTGCTGTAGAAGAAGACCTGTTGGTGGTTTCAGATGAGATCTATGAGAAATTAATCTACGACGGATTGGAACACATCAGCATTGCCACCTTCCCTGGGATGCGCGAGCGAACAGTTACCTTGAATGGATTTTCCAAGGCGTATTCTATGACCGGCTGGCGAATTGGATACATGGCAGCTCCAGCGGATTTCATCGATCAAATTCAAATGATCAAATACAACATGACAATCTCGGTCAACCATGCTACCCAAGCTGCCGCGCTGGCAGCGCTCAGCCCAAAAGGACAGGCGACGGTCGAAAAAACGCGGGCGACCTATGCTGAACGTCGCCGGTTGTTTATGAAAGCCCTCGATGAGATGGGTCTCACGTATGGGTACCCAGGTGGCACATTCTACATCTTTGCCAACATTACTCCTACCGGGAAAACAGCATTCGAGTTTTGCCGTGATCTCTTGTATGACACCAAGATACAGATTTTCTCGGGAACAACCTACGGACACGCACAGGGGTACGTACGTATTTCACTACTGGGTCCGGTTGAGCAGCTCAAGATTGCTGCAGAACGGATGGGCGAGGCAGTCTATGATTATATATCTGCGAACAAGAAATTAGGAGTGAAAAAATGATTTTGGTAACAGGGGCAACAGGTTTTTTTGGGATCAACCAAGTGAAGGAGCTTCTCGCTAAGGGGAAGGAGGTCCTTGCGCTTGACCTGGATGATTTTCCTGCGTCGACGCAATCGTTTTTCACAAGGGAAGAGCGTGAACATTTGACATTCATATCGTGTGACCTCCGTAATCGTGATGCCACAAAAGCTGTGTTCAAACGATACCCGATCAAACGCGTTATACATGCAGGTGCCGTTACAGTTCTTGAAAACGAGGATGAGAGGAAAGCACGCTTAGTGATGGAAGTCAACGCTGGTGGTACATTCAATTTACTTGAAACGTCGATTGGAGCAGGTGTTAAACGCTTCATCTACGTTAGTTCATCAGGTGTATACGGAAGTCGTGGCGGGGGCGTGGTTCCGCTTCATGAAACAACTCCCTATGACCCGATGGGCCTATACGTTGCAGCAAAAATCTACAGTGAACTATTATGTCGGCGGTTCAACGAGTTTGGGCATTTTCGCGTTGCGGTTGCTCGAATTGGATCACCATACGGTCCTTGGGAACGGCCGACAGGAACGCGCCACACGATGTCAATGATTTACTCCATGCTCCGTATGGGATTTAGCGGGGAAGAAGTCCGAATCTACGGTGCGGACTCCGTGCGAGACTGGACACATATGCGGGACATCGTGCGTGGGACAACCGCTCTTATGTTATGTAGCGACGAGCGGTTGCAGCATCTCATCTACAATGTGACCACGGGGCAAAATGTTTCCACCGGACGGATTGCTGAACGCATTGCGCAGGTTACACCAAACTTCACCTATCGCTTCGTCCATTATGCCGAAGAGGCGAACATAGTCGCGCATTTACCTAACCCGCGCGGTCCGTTGGACATCACGCGGTTGCGCGAGAACTGTGGCTACAAACCATTGTTCGATATCGAAGCCGGCCTGGCCGACTACGCGGAATGGTTCAAAATGTATGGGACCATGTAATGAAGTAGAGAGAAGAGATAATATGAAAGAATAGAATAGTTAGCTTGGAGGGTTCTATGATGATTAAAACTGCACTCATTGATGTGTTAACCGATGAATTCCAGAAACGATGGCGTGAAGGTTTGAGTGGACTTCCAATTGAGCTCGGATTCGTTCAAGATCCGTCGGAGGATGCACTTAACAAGGCCATCGCTGACACAAGCGTGGTAATTACCCGGAACTGTCCAGTGAACAAAGCCTTGTTAGACGCGGCCGGCAAAAATCTTCAGATGGTGATTAAACTCAGTCGATGGCAAATTGGTATCGATGAAAAGGCATGTGCTGATCGAGACATCGTAGTGGCAAACGTTCCTCAACTTGGTTGTATTACGGTAGCCGAACATGCAATGACGTTACTGTTGATGTGCGCTCGTGACATGATTAGGTCGCATCTCGGGGTTGTGAGCGGAGAGTATCGCAAGTATGGTTTGACCCCAGCAGTCACATCAGAACGCAGCTTTGCATTCAAATGGCTTCCGGTAAACCCGTTCGAGCTGTACGGAAAGACTCTGGGTATTGTAGGGTTTGGTGAGATCGGAAAGGAACTGGCTAGTCGTGCGAATACGTTCGGTATGCGGATTTTGTATCATGATATGCGACGTGCACCGGCAAAGATCGAACAGGACCTTAACGCGGAATACTGCGAACTCGACGATCTTGTTACAGAAGCGGATTTTATTTCGCTTCATATTCCGCATACATCTGCAAGCGAGAAACTAATTGGCGGGCCACAGTTCGAGCGCATGAAACACACCGCATTCCTCATTAATGCGTGTCGTGGAGGGGTCGTTGATGAAGAAGCACTCATCGATGCGTTGAGAAAGAAGAAGATTGCGGGAGCAGGCCTTGATGTTTTCGTCAAAGAGCCTCTCTCCTATGATCATCCATTGACGAAGTTCGATAACGTTATCTTAACTCCACATACTGGCGGCGGTTCCGGGAATGGGCGTGTAGATCAGAAGAAGAGAGTTCAAGCGCTTATTCGTAGCGTTTTATCCTGAAGGAAAGTAAGTTGTATGCGTCATAGAGAAACTTGAGTTACAAAACATAACTGAAAGGAGACTAGTCAATGCACATCTTTGCAGAAAACATTGAACAGAACCAGATTAGCAACAAGGCAGTAGAGAAGCTCTTGCTGCCACGTGAGAAGTCGGTGAGCAAGATGGTTGAGGTAAAACACCTTACACTTGCTCCAAAAGGGGAAGCCGAGATACCCGTGGACACGACGCTTGAATATGTCTATTACGTGATTTCTGGGCGTGGTCTGATGCAGGGAGAACGGACCGCGACCCGCGGACGAATTCTCTATTCTGACACGGGCGTGTGGGCACCGCACGGAGGTTTCGTGCTCTCCAACTCTGGCGAGGGCGAGATGCGCGTGCTGCTTATCTCCACGAAAGTCAACGGTGAACATTACAAGTTCTCCCGCATCCGGATGAAGAACTTCCATCAAGCCGAAGTTTGGTCGCTTGCCGGATATGTTGCCCGTCCGCTCTTTAAAGAAGAGGATCTTGTAATTGCTGGAACGTTGCGTGTCCATGGTATGGATGTCGAAACGTTAGCCCCAGGATACGAAGCTGCACCCCATATCGATCCAGAGGAAGTGCTCTACGTGATTCGTGGAGAGGGTGAGATTCTGTCCGAAGGAAAACGCGAGGAAGTACGTCCTGGCACGTTGTGCTATCAACCAGCCGGAACGCTTCACGGTATCTGGAACACCAGTCGAGTAGACGAAATGCAATATATGGTGATTGAATTTGAAGACGCGAAGGAACGTTTTGCGCCCATTACATGAGAAAGGAGGTAGTCTATGTGAATTGACAAGATGTAGAGGAATGGTGTATGTAGAGAGTGGGAAAGCAAGAGATATGAGAGTTCCTAAGGAGGATTATAATGAAGCTGTTTCGGTATATGGCAATAGTGACAATGGCTGTGATGTGTTTGAGCGCTGTGAGTTGGTTAAGTTTAGCAGAAGAAACGCCACAAGATGGTGGAACGTTGGTTCTTTGGATCTCGCAAGCGCCGAATACCTTCCTTGGGTATTACTCGCTTGGGGATCAAGCAAGATATCCGTGTGACTTGATATACGACCGATTGTATACGGTTGAGCCAAGCGGCGATTTTAGCCCTCGCTTAGCAACGGGTTATGAAATCTCGGAAGATCAGTTGAACTATACCTTCTATCTGAACCCGAACGCAACATGGCAGGATGGCGTTTCGGTAACGGCGAATGACGTTCGCTTCACCGCTGAGGTTCTTGGGCATCCGCAATTCACCGGAAGCAACGTAAGTGACGTGCTACCGATTGTCGGAGCGGAAGCATATCAGAAAGGCGAAGCTGACTCTATTTCCGGAATCACGGTTGTGGATAACTACACGATTAGTATGACCCTTACGGACATTAATGTCCCGTTCTTCGAGATGTTCGCTTCGCAGCTGTGGATTCTTCCCGAACATCTGCTGCAAGACATCGATGTTGCGACCATGGATCAATCGTCGTTTGCGATGAATCCGGTTGGGTCCGGTCCGTTCAAGTTTGTCCAGTACAACCGCGGCGAATACGTGGAATTCGAGCGGTACGACGACTACTTCCTCGGATACCCGCACCTCGACCGTGTCATCATCCGTGTGATGGATCCGCAGGCCGCTGTTGCTGCGATGGAGACGGGGGAAGTTGACGGATGTTTAAATTCCAAAATTGCCGTTATCCCTGCTGAAATGGTTGAACGCCTTCAGGAAAACACGGAGATCGAAGTCTCAGTATTTCCGACGGACAGCTTCGACTTCATCGCGCTTAACCTTGAACGGGAGCCGATGAATAACCAGAAGTTCCGCCAGGCGCTGAGCTATGCGATCAACCGTGGGGCGATCATCCAGGCCGCACAACGTGGAATGGCCGTTTCGGGATACTCGATGCTGATGCCTGGAAGCCCGTACGACAATGAAAACGTTAACAAGTACGAGTACGATCCGGCCAAGGCGCGTGAGCTGCTCGCCGAAATTGGCTGGGACAGCGAACAAACGCTGATCTTCGGTTCACCTAACGATCCTCGCCGCCGCACCATCGTGACGATGCTCCAGCAGGACTTTCAAGCAGTGGGCATCAAGACCGAGATTGAAGTCTACGATTTTGCCACGTTGATGGGAAAGGCGAATGAAGACGCGTTCGATATCTGGCAGCTCGGATGGGGTTCGGGCGGGATTCAGTACCCGGGCTACACGTACTTCAACATGTTGCATTCCAGTCAGTGGCCGCCGCGCTGGAACTTTAGCCGCTACAGCAATCCACGTGTGGACGAACTCCTCGATCTGGGAGCAGTGACCACCAACCGGACGGCGAGCATCGAAATTTACAAGGAACTTCATGAAATCATCTCCGAAGAGCTGCCCTACATCATCGTGATGAACAAAGAGGGCTATTCGGCGATACGGACCCGCGTCCACAATTTCCAGGACTTCATCGGAGGGACGACGTATAGCCCCTTCGAATGGTGGGTCGACTAACCTATTAACGCTTCAGTCCGTGGGACGACTGCTAATTACGGTAGTCGTCCCACATTCTTCATGTTAGTGTGGCAAAAACTTCCGAACAGATCTTGGATGAAGGGCGGTAAATTGCATCGTCATGTTCACTTATATCGCTAAACGGCTTCTGGTCATGATACCGATCTTACTGGGGATCAGCGTTGTCATTTTTACTATTGCGAACTTGATGCCGGGGGACGTTCTCGATGTCATGGTCAACCCGACCATTGGGAAACAACAGATGGAGCTGCGGCGCGCCGAATTGGGCTTGGATCAACCGATTTACGTTCGGTATTGGCAATGGGTTACGCATGCCGTTCGAGGAGATTTCGGCTACTCGTTGGTCACTAGGGAGTCGGTGGCCCGAATTATTGGTGACCGGATTCCCAAGACGGTTTTACTTATGGGTGTAGCGTTGTTGATCAGCCTGTCCTTCGCGATACCGGCTGGGATCATCTCGGCGGTGAAGAAGTACAGCCTGATCGATTACATCTTCACTATTGGTGCCTTTGCGGGGATCTCTGTTCCGACATTCTTCTTCGGTCTGATCCTGATTTACTTTTTCTCAGTTTGCCTCGGATGGCTCCCCAGCGGGGGAACCCATAGCTTCTTGGGAAGCCCTAATCCTGTTTGGGATAGGATCTCTCACTTGATTATGCCCTCCTTGACACTGGGGATGTTCTATATGGCCCAGTTCACCCGGTATATCCGCTCGACTTTGATCGACGTCATGCGCCAGCCGTACGTGGATACAGCCCGTGCCAAGGGAGTCATCGAGTGGAAGGTTATTCTCCATCATGCAGGACGGAATGCGATGATTCCGGTGATTACGCTCCTCGGACTCCGTCTTCCTTTTATTTTCGGCGGTGCGGTTCTTACAGAGACGGTCTTCGCCTGGCCGGGGATGGGGCGGTTGCTGGTGACGTGTGTGTACGAGCGGGACAGCGCCACACTTGTCGGCATTACTCTGATGTTGGGCCTTCTCGTCGTGTTGAGCAATCTTCTTGTCGATTTGATTTATGTCATTGTCGATCCGCGGATTCGTTATGCGGACTGAACGGGGTACAATGTGAACGAAAACAGCTTCTTTCGCATGTCTTTCCGGCGCTTCCGTTGGCACAAGTTGGCGGTCATCGGAGCGCTGTTCCTCTTGGCAATCGGGGTGTTGGCGATTCTCGCGCCGCAAATTGCGCCATTCGATCCCTACAAGATGGATGTCATGAACATGGAACAGGCGCCGAGCAAGACGCATCTGTTGGGAACTGACAATATCGGACGCGATGTTCTCAGCCGGATCATCTACGCGTCCCGAGTTTCGTTGTCGGTTGGTTTGATTAGCGCATTGGTCTCGACGGTGATCGGCGTGACGCTCGGAGCCATTGGGGGGTATTTCGGCGGTATGATCGACAGCGTTGTCATGCGGCTATGCGACATCTTCTTGTCCTTTCCGATGTTGCCCATTGCGATTGTGATCGTCGCGGTAGTCGGACCGAATACATCCAACGTCATCCTGATCGCAGCCCTTCTGTCGTGGCCTGGATTGGCCCGCATTGTCCGCGGCCAATACTTAACCCTTCGTGAACAAGATTTTGCTCATGCAGCTCGTGCGCTTGGCGTTGGTTCATACCGCATAACATTTCGCCATCTTTTCCCCAATACCATGGCACCGGTCATTGTGTGGGCAACACTAAATGTAGCGCAGGTAATTCTGCTTGAAGCGGGGTTGTCTTTCTTAGGCTTAGGTGTTCAGATTCCTACAGCTACGTGGGGAAACATGCTTACGGATGCGCAATCGATTCGAGTCATTCAAGAATTCCCGTGGATCTGGATTCCGCCCGGGCTTATGATCCTGTTGACTGTGCTTAGCATCAACGTATTGGGTGACGGGTTGCGCGATGCACTCGATCCGTCCCTAAAACGATAACAGTGACTAGTAAGAGGAAAGAGATTATGAGGCGGGATAGAAATGAAAGGGAGGACTCTGTATGAGTAACAAGAATCAATCGATTTTGACATCTGTCAAGCCTCTTCTCCGAGCTGTCTTCTCGCTGAACCGCTTGATTGAGATAGATAAAGGGACGGCTCCACTCCTTGTACATACAATACCGGATGATCTGATACCTCATGAGTTGTTCGATTCCTACGAAGAATGCCGTACGACATTAATAGATGTGGATGCAGAGGTGAAAGACCTTTCCATTGAGCCGCCGCGAAAGCAATACTTACTGGATGTCGTCAGCGCATTAATAGCCCAAGCAGATGAAGGAGCGGGAGCGGATATCCCGTATCGAAAACGTGTGGAGCAATTCACAGGGCTTCCAGGCGAGATGGTGTCCAGGCAGAAGATTGCACAACTCCAAGAGAACCTATCGATTGAATTGGCCAGAGCTGGGTACCACGGTTCGCTTACTAAAGCGCTCAATGATTGGAGAGAACAGACAGCGATTGATCCAAATACGTTTGTAGCTAAAGCGAATACCTTGTTCACTCAATCGCTTAGTGAAACCCGGACTAAGGTTGTTGCTCTTCCCGAGGAAGCAACAATCGAGTTTCAGCCGGTCCACGGTGTGTACTATCGAGGGTACTCCGATTCTGCTGGTCCCTACCGGGCGCACATTACGCTCAACGCGGATCTTGAGTGGCCGATGGCCGCGCTTAAGCATGTGATTTCTCACGAGGGATGCCCAGGCCATTTCGCCATTAGTGCGTGCCGGAGGAAACAAGCGGAACAAGGACTGCTTCCCCTTGAGGAACGATTCTTCTTTGCCAATACACCGGTGACATCGATCAACGAAGGAACGTGCAATCTCGGTGTGTATCTTCTTGGATGGTTCGACTCATTTGACGACCTGATTTGCCTGCGGTCGGATCTGCTTCGATCGGCGCTGCTGTTGAACATGTGTTTCTTGTTTCACGAGTACGGCCAATCCGAGGAGGAGGTTGTCGCCTACTATAAAGAGAACGGTGCCGTATCGGAAGCGTCCGCTGCTCAGACGATGCGGTTCGTTAAACATCCTCTATGGCATACCTCGAATCCGCATTACTGGCATGGCACGAATCGAGTTTTCGATGCCTATCATAGGTGTATGCGCGAAAACCGGATGGATCATCTCATCCAATGCCTATACCGAGAGATCCACACGTATCATTCTTTGGGCTTAGCTCTGGGTTTGGATTCCTAGGAGATCGCACAGATGACCATGGATATGTATCTTCGCGGTACGATTCTGGCGAGTCCGTTCCATGCCCCCATCTCGGGAGGTCTATTGGGCATCCGGGACGGGAAAATCGATGAGGTGCTTCCCTCCTCGGCACTCAATCCCGGGCAAGCTGTGGAGGATTTTGGCGATCGCTTCTTGATACCGGGACTGATTGACACGCATTGCCATTTAGTCTTTCGCGGTAACGGTCACTGGGGAGATGGATACATCAAGCATCATACGAAAGAGCGGTTACTGCTTATCGCAGTGGGGAATGGACGCCGGGCACTCAGTGCTGGAATCACGACGGTAAGAGACCTTGGTGCGCCGGGACGCATCCTGTTCGAACTGAGAGAAGCGGCCGATGCAGGGGATATCGAATTTCCACATCTTCTCCTTTCCGGGCCGCCACTGACTCCGACCGGAGGACATGGATGGGATCTTGGCGGCGAAGTTGATTCCTGCGATGAGATCGTGAAAGCGATCCGTTCGCTGGCCAAACAAGGTGCGGATGTTGTGAAGGTCATGGCATCCGGCGGTGGAACTCGTGGTACGAGTCCGGGCAAGGCTGCGTTTTCACTCGATGAATTACGCCTCATGGCAGAAACCGCTCATGCCTGTAGTCTTCCGATCGTTGCCCACGCGACCTGCCCGGATGCGGTTCGAAATTGTGCGCTTGTTGGATTCAATGGGGTGGAGCATGCCGGATTTTGGATTGGAGAACCGCTCGTGAACCGGTTCGATGAAGACACTGTTGAACTCGTTGCGAAAAACGGGGTTGTTGTTGCCCCGACCCTGCAGGCCTCATATCGCACTTTGCATGAACTCCTGGGTCAGACGGAGGCTCAGAAGACACGACGACGTCAGCTTCTCGACGACGCGCTTCTCAACTTTCAACGCATGCAAGCGCACGATATCCGCTTTGTTGCGGGTACCGATGCGGGGTACATGCTCAATCCATTTGGCGATCTGACACTTGGTCTTCGGCTTATGGTGGAAAACGGCATGACGCTGGCTGATGCACTTGCTTCAGCCACGGTCAACTCGGCGGAGGCATTGGGAAAGAAGGGAGAGATCGGTGAACTTGTTCCAGGGGCGAGGGCTGACATTATGGTTGTTGAGCAGAATCCACTCGAAGATGTGCACGCGTTGAATAGGGTTTATGCAGTCTTCCTGGATGGACAACGCGTGTTATAAGGAGAGGTGGCATTGTCTCTTTCGGCAGCCAATCGACTGCAGAAAAGGCTTGGCTTGGTTCCACGCGTTTGGCTTGTTTACCTACTCCTCTTGTGAGAGCCCGAAACTCAGGAAGATACATCAACTTTTTCAAACTCAGAAGTCTTGGTCTCTACGAGACAAAGTACGCTTGGATGAATCGATATCACCAAGTAATCCCTGAGAGCACACAGTGACTAGTATTGTCGAAGGAAAGGTAAGTGGACATAGTAGTCAGTGGTAAAACCCAATGAGTTGTTCCATAATGTGGAATTATGATTTGCACGATGGCTGGTTTTGAGTATACTAATTTAGCAAGAAAGGAAAAGCATGAGGATCTTAGTTATTAACATCAATACTTCCACCTCGATCACCGAAAAGATGCGGTCAGTTATTGAGCGTGTGAAACGCCCGGATACCGAGGTAGATGTCATCTGCCCGGAAAAAGGGCCGGTGACGATCGATTCTTCCTATGACGAAGCATACGCCGTTCCGCCAACGCTCGAATTGGTAAAAGATGCTCAGGGAAAGGGGTATGATGCTATTCTTCTTGGTTGTTTTTGTGATGCAGGGGTTGAGGCAGCGCGGGAGATATCCAAGATCCCGGTTATTGCCATGGAGGAGTCAACGCTCGCCGTTGCAATTACTCTGGGGAACAAGTTTGGCATTCTTACCGAGAAGCGACCACGGATCGCAATGAAGGAGCTGCACGTACGACAGGCTGGATTACTTAACCGCTTGGCGTCGATCCGCGCGTTAGGCCTTTCTACAGCAGATCTTGATGCAAAGCCGGAAGAGACGAAACAAGTTGGCTTTAAGCTTGCTCAAAAGATGGTCGAGGAAGATGGTGCCGAGGTCATTATTATGGGGTGCACAGCAATGGCCGGTTACAATGAGGACCTTGAACGTGAACTTAACGTTCCCGTTCTCGACCCCACCGTAATCTCTTTCAAATACGCGGAGATGATTGCTGACATGGGTGTCCGACACAGCAAGGTAGGACTTTACCATCCGCCGATTCCTAAGGAGTAGCGATAATACATGTCCATATAGTGATGGGGGGCAGGTGAAAGTGATGAAAACCGTACTGGCAAAACGAGCGTCTAAGCGTATGCTGACAGCGCCAGAAAGCGAGCGAGAACGTCTTCTTGCCATGGCTCAAGGGCTAGATGACGTCATAATGCTGGGAAGGGGGGACCCTGACTTGGAAACCCCGCCTCATATTATTGAGGCAGCAGTCAAAGCACTCCGAAATGGGTATACCCACTATACACATTGGGCAGGGATGTTGGAACTTCGTCAAGCAATTAGTGACAAACTGAAGCGGGATAACAGGCTCGTGTACAACCCTGATACGGAAATCGTGGTAACCACTGGTTTGCAAGAAGCAATCTACGTGATATTCCAGGGGCTCTTGAATCCCGATGATGAGGTTCTAATTGCCGATCCGCTCTATATGTCTTATGATCGGGCTGTAAAGTTTGCTGGGGGAAAAACGGTTTTTATACCGACCTATGAGCAAGATAATTATGCCCTTAAGCCAGATATAATCTTGGAACATATCACTCATAGGAGCAAGGTTCTTGTGTTGGTCAGCCCGAACAATCCGACGGGGGCTATCATTCCTGTGAAAACACTGGAAGCAATCGCTGATATTGCTAAGGATAAGGATCTCCTTATCATATCCGATGAAATCTATGAAAAATTAATATATGATGGTTCTAAACACATTAGCATCGCATCGTTCCCGGATATGCATGAACGGACTATCGTTCTCAACGGATTTTCCAAAGCATATTCAATGACTGGATGGCGCATTGGATACATGGCTGCGCCTGCCGACTTCATTAAGAAGATCCAGATATTGAAACATGGCTTAACAATTTCTGTTAACCATGCGGCTCAAGCTGGGGCAATTGCTGCCCTTACAGGAGGCGAGGGATGTATTCATCAAACTGTCGAGATATACAGGGAGAGGCTCAATTTCTTGATGTCTCAATTAGACACAATGGGGCTAACGTATGGGCGCCCTTCAGGGGGGATGTATATATTTGCGAATATTACTTCTGCGCATCGGACCTCGGGTGAGTTCTGCCGTGACTTGCTGATGGATAGCCACGTGTTGCTCTTTCCTGGTACGGCCTTTGGCAATGCCGAAGGCTATGTTCGAATTCCATGTCTAATCCCTATCGAACAGATGCGAATTGCTGCTCAGCGGATGGGAGACGTCGTTCGTGACTATATTAGCAATGACAGGAGTCGCACAAATGGAGGTGGGTAAATGATAGCAGTCACAGGAGCAACGGGTTTTCTGGGGATCAATCTGGTTAAAGAACTTCTCTCTCTCGATCAGGAGGTACTTGCTCTAGACATATCGGACTTTCCACCTGCAAAAAAGGCGATTTTCTGTGACAGTGAAAAGCGCCGGCTGGAATTTGTCCAATGTGATATTCGCGAGGAGAAAACCCTTCGCCGTATATTTGATGCACACCGTATTGATACGGTGGTCCATGCAGGAGCTGTTACTGTGTTGGGGGAAGAAGACGCAACGAAGGCGCGCCTCGTCTTGGAAGTGAATGCTATGGGAACGCTTAATCTTCTGGAAGCAGCGAGAGTTGTAGACACTTCTAGATTTGTTTACGTGAGCTCATCTGGTATTTACGGGAGCTTCGGTCGTGGAGTGATCCCAGTTCATGAAACGATTCCTTATTCCTCCTGGGGACTATATGTGGCTGCAAAGATTTACAGTGAGCTGATGTGTCGGCGATTCAATGACTTTGCTCCCTATCGGGTCGTGATTGGACGGATTGGCTCACCGTATGGCCCTTGGGAACGGCCAACAAGCACAAGGAAGAACATGTCGATGCTTTACAGGATGGTACACATGGGATTTACAGGAGAAGAGGCCCGCATTTTGGGCTACGACTCGACGCGTGACTGGACGCACATGCGGGATATAGCCCGTGGAATAGCGCTTCTTGCGACCTGCGATGAAAAAACGATGAACCATATAGTCTATAACGTGACTACCGGTGAGAATGTCTCTACAGGATCTATTGCCGAGTGTATTGCTAAGGTCACACCACGTTTCAAATATTGTTTTGTCGATAGCGCTGAAGAAGCTAATGTGATTGCTCGTCTTCCAAATCCACGGGGGCCTCTTGATATTACACGCCTTCGCCGCGATTGCAGTTTTGAACCCATGTTTGACATTGGCACTGGCTTGAAGGATTACGCGCAATGGATTGATGATTATGAACTACGTTAATAGGCTTTGGATACTCTTACCTGATAGTTCAAGTGTAGTAAGCCCACCCGAGGTGGAGAACTCAAATAGTGAGTTGAGGCTATCGATCACATGGAAGTGGAGAGGAGTATCGAAGTGACGAAACTCCCGAGAGTAGTTGTCGCTGATGTGCAGACGGAGGAATCTGAGGAACGATGGAGAAACGACTTGAATAAGATATGGCAGAAAACCTTGGAAGTTAAGTTTTCCGATTTTCGCACTCTGCTTGAGAGCTCTGGTTTTGTCTCTTCACGTGCCGCACACAGAGCAGACGAACAAGATGTTGGGAAAGGCTGAGTTCCAGATCATGAAACCAGCCGCCTACTTGATAAATACCGCACGCGGCGGAGTGGTTGATGAGGACGCTCTTGTTTGGGCGCTCAAGTCTGGAGAGATAGCCGGAGCGGGACTAGATGTCTTTGCCAATGAACCGTTACCGTTCGATCACCCACTCTTGCAACTAGATAATGTGGTATTGAGCCCGCACATTGGCGGCGGTTCTGGTACTGGGCGAGCAGTTTTGACACAAGAACTTCGAAGAATAATACAGGGATCAGTAGCGGATTTATGAGGTTGCTCATTTGGCTAACTAGTTAAAGATTAGGTAGTAAGTCTAATGAGTGGAACTAAAGTAAAGGGAGGTGGGAATGCAGAGAATAGCGCAAGAAGTTTAGCTTGTAGTTGTTCAAGAAAATAAGATTAAGGAGGTAAGAATGTCTAAGCGAATGTTCTCAGTTAGTTTGCTTATTTTGGTGGTTGTTTTGTTGGGACAGGTTCTTGGGATGGCGGGTGGAACACTGCGCGTGGCAAAGACATCGGACGCAGTGAGTTTAGATCCACATGGAGCAGCGGCTGGACCTTCACAGGAGGTTTACCTCAATATCTATGAGACTTTGACATGGATAGCCGCTGATGGAACGATAGAACCGTGGCTTGCAACGTCGTGGGAACGGATTGATGACTTGACGATGCGCTTCTACCTACGAAAGAACGTCAAGTTTCATGACGGGACCGATTTCAACGCTGCTGCAGTCAAATTCACCATCGAGCGAGCGATCGATCCTGATAATCCGGCGCGGGTCGCGGGTGAGCTAGGGCCAATTGCCGGCGTTGACATCGTGGACAACTATAGGGTAGATGTGACTACCTCGGAACCGTTCAGTTCGGTTCCGCTGTCCGCAGCACACGTTATTTCAATCGGGATGGTTAGTCCTTCAGCGGTAGAAGAGTACGGCGATGATTATGGTCGCCATCCTGTTGGTACTGGACCTTTCAAGTTTGTGGAGTGGATTGCGAATGAGCGTATCGTTTTGGAACGGTTCCCTGATTACTGGGGTGAACCGGCAAATCTCGACAAGATAGTTTACAAGGTCATACCCGATCTACAGTCTCAGCACTTCGCGTTGGAGAGAGGAGAAGTTGACCTCCTACTGAACCCAGAGCCAGCCCGAGTACTTGCCTACAAGAGTTCACCCAAATTCACCGTATACGAAACGCCGGGACTGCGGGTCATGCTTTTCGGGTGTGACATGGCGGAAGGCCCAACTGCTGACAAAGCGGTTCGGCATGCCATAGCACATGCCATTGATGCGAACCTGTTGTGTCAAGCGATTCTCGAGGGCACGGCAGTTCCCGCGAACAGCTTTCTAGCTTCCGGGTACTTTGGCTATAAAGACGTCGATCTGGGGGGGCGTTACTCTTACGATCCCGACAAGTCAAAGGAGATTCTGGGGACGTTAGGTTGGAAGGACCGAAATGGGGATGGCCTTGTCGAAGATACAGCTGGACAAACGCTCAAGATCACAGTCTATGCACCGGAGGGCCGGTATCCTAAGGACCGGGAAACGGCGATTACCATACAGTATATGCTGACGAAGGCTGGCTTTGACGCGAAAGTACTTATCGAGCCTTGGGGAACTTACATCGCATCGCTATCGAAGCCCCAGCTTGACAAGGGGCACGAAAAATACGATCTTTTCTTAATAGGTTTCGCTACTGCCCCTGATGCTACACAATTCCTCGACACTCTATACCATTCTAAGATGATACCCCAAGCTGGTTATGGCGGCTGCAACTGGACCTATTGTGAGAATGCCCAGCTCGATGAGCTGCTTGAAACTGCCCGGGCTAGCTTCGATCAGGAGGAACGGGCTGAATTATACGGCGAGGCCCAGGAACTAATGGCGGACGAACTACCCTCCATTCCCTACGCCGTTTTGGAGGAGATCGTTGTAACAACTACAGCGGTTAAAGGCTACCAGATTCATCCCCTTGACTTCTACAAAGGGTACTTCTACCCCATTGCAATGGAGGAATAAAGGGAAAACGGGAACGGGGGCAGCCGCCCCCGTTCCCTTTAGTGAGCATTAGTCCATAAGGGGCAAGAAGTGGGCGGATATTTGATTCGTCGTTTATTATGGCTTGTGCCAACAATTCTTGGAATAGTCCTTATTATTTCTCTGATGTTAGAAGTAATCCCTGGGGATCCGGTGCTGATGATGCTTTCCGAAACGGCAAGCAATGAAATGAGGGTGGCGGTGAGGCACCAGTTAGGTCTCGACAAGACATTTTCCCAACGGTTTGGGATCTATGTATGGAGACTAGTTCATGGCAACCTGGGAAGGTCTTTTATGAGAGGGGAAAAAGTGAGTAAGCTTATCGGCAAAACTTTTTCTGCCACGGTCCAATTAACTCTGGGCTCACTTTTTCTTATGTTGTTGATAGGAGTGCCCCTCGGGGTTTTGTCTGCACTCTATCCTAGATCCAAATTTGATTTCATGACTCAAGGAATAAGCTTGGTTGGAGTATCGATGCCCGCGTTCTGGATTGGCCTAGTACTGATCTATCTTTTCGCGTATCTTGCAGGGCTATTCCCTTTGGGGGGTAAAGGCGGAGCAGTGGGTTTGATCTTGCCTGCGTTTTCTCTCTCATTATCCTCTATAGGATTTATAATAAGAACTATACGCGCAAATATGCTTGAAGTCATGGGTATGGAATATATTACTACTGCCCGAAGCAAAGGTATATTGGAAAGCACAGTGATCTGGAAGCACGCGTTTAGAAATGCTATACTTCCAGTTCTTACGGTTATTGGCCTCCAATTCGGCCGACTGCTTGGTGGAGCTGTAGTCACAGAGGTGGTGTTCTCTTGGCCGGGCATGGGGCGGCTAATCGTAAACGCTATTAACACTCGAGATTACCCTTTGGTTCAAGGGGCAATACTTGTTTTTGGTCTTGCTTTTGTTTGTCTTAATCTCTTGATTGATGTTTCCTATACATTGTTAGACCCGAGGGTAAAATATGGCTGACACAAGGTTTAACCGAATCGGGTATGGCTAGCTAGCTTGTCAATTCTCAATGGGATCCCAACGGAACTGAGTTTCCGCTCTAGCATGAGGTGGGGTTTATGAAATGGGGTAAACGCTTCCTTGACCATCGAGGCGTGGTATTCGGGACGATCGTTCTTGTCCTGCTACTTATTGCTGCTGTATTTGCTCCATACTTAGCTCCATTTGATCCTATGGAGCAAAATTTGCTTGACAGAAGAAGTCCTCCTGGTTTTGAACACCCTCTGGGAATGGATATTTATGGGAGGGACATGTTAAGTCGGATCCTTGTTGGCAGTCGTTGCTCCTTATTAGTAGGGGGGAGTTCGGTTCTAATCGGCCTGGTAGTAGGAGGGGCTTGTGGGTTGATAGCGGGCTATTATGGGGGAGGTTTGGACAACTTAATCATGCGGTTTATGGATCTTCTGCTCGTATTGCCGAGCCTGATTCTTGTCATAGTGATAGTGACAGCGTTGGGGCCAAATCTTCTTAACGCGATAATTGGTATAGGGGTATGGTTTATACCTAACTATGCCCGTCTTGCACGAAGCTCCGCGGTTTCACTTCGGCAAAAGGATTTTGTAGAAGCGGCAAAGGCCATTGGTTGTAAGGGATTTCGGATCGTTGCACGCCATATACTTCCAAATGCTCTGTCAAATCTCGTTGTTTATTCAACATTAAGCGTTGGCACAGCATTCCTCTTGGAGGCAGCGTTAAGTTTTCTTGGGCTTGGCGTACAGCCTCCAAACCCTTCGTGGGGCTCGATGATAAACGAGGGAAGGAGTTACCTGCAAACTGCTCCTCACCTCGTGACTATCCCTGGCCTTGTAATAATGCTTGCGGTGATCGGCTTCAATACGCTAGGCGAGGGTCTGCGAGACATTATCGATCCGAGAAGCACGCTTAAATAGCGTAATCAGGAGAGATTCAGCAAACCCATCTAACAGGATGAAGGAGAGAGCGATAAAGCGGCGAATGCGGGAAGCGAATTTAGGGTAACCGGTCAAGGAAATAGTTGTTCTGGAGACTTTGGTGTGAGGAAGGACTAGTTTGATTCAAAAGATAAGGAGAGTTTAAGTATGCAAATACTCAATCCAGAGGGTATCTATAACTTTCCGGGCTTTGCCTCTGGGGTCAAAGTTGGCAATACGATCTACTCTGCTGGGCGCGTGCCTATCAATCTTGAGGGTAATGTGATAGCCCCTAACGACGCCAGGACTCAGACCGAACATGTTATGGAAGATCTGAAAGCTATCTTGTCAGAGGGAGGCGCGACCCTTCAGGACGTAGTCTATATGCACACTTATACGCTGCACAGCGACGATAAGCCAATCATACATAAGACTCGCCAGCGTTACTTAGGAGATCACTTCCCGCCACATACAGGAAGTATGACAAGTGACCCTTCTTGGGTGGAACGCGGCATCAGAGTGGAGATTGAGGTAATAGCGGTGTTGGAGGATTAGGATGTCTTCTACAATAGCAGTAGCAGCGGGTGGTGCGCTCACCACACAGGTCTGGGAGCTTGACCAGCTTATAAGGAGACAACCAATCGGCCCTATTTAGTGGCTAGCTAATCACCTAGGAGTAAGCTCATGTCTAGAGGTGTAGAAGTTCCGTTCTATGACCATGCGGCAGAATACCGGAGTATAAAGCCAGATATCAATCGTGTAATTACACATGTACTCGAAAGCGGCAGTTATCAGAAGGGGAAGGAAGTAAAAGCTTTCGAAGAAGAATCTGCGGAGTATTCTGGCGTGAAGCATGCCATCGCAACGGGATCCTGTTATGATGCAATGTTCAGGGCTCTTCTAGCATTTGGAGTGGGACATGGAGATGAAGTCATTACGGTAGCTAACACTGATATCGCAGGTACTGCGGCCATAAGCCATACTGGGGCGTCCATTGTCTGGGTTGACATCGATGAGCGAACCTACAACATCGATCCAAGAAAGATTGAGGAGAGGGTTACACCACGAACAAAGGCTATCATAGTCGTTCATATGTATGGGCATCCCGCAGACATGGATCCTATCATGACAGTGGCTCGACATCATGATCTCTTTGTGCTGGAAGATGCGGCACTTGCCTTCGGAGCTTGGTACAAGGGAAAACGGGTAGGCACGATAGGCGATGTGGGCTGCTTCAGTTATGCTCCTTCCAAGATCTTAGGCGGATACGGGGATGGAGGCATGGCGGTAACGGACAACTCCGAGATAGCTGAGAAGATACGCAAGCTCTTCATCTACGCGGAATCGGAGGAAAGATACATCTTCGTTGGTAGTCAAAGGATCCACTCAGGCTATCAGTTTTCGACTGAGGGATATCACGAGCGCATGGTTGAATTACCAGCAGCTTTCTTGCGAGTCAAACTGAAGAGGATCGATGAGTGGATTGCTAGGAGAAGGGAGGTCGCAGCGGCTTATGACGAATTTCTAGGCAATTTGGATGTGGTTCTTCCCATAGAGTCGGAAACGGTCGAACACGTTTACCGAAACTACACGATTAGAGTGAAAAATCGGGATGAAGTAAGATACAAGTTGGCAGAAAAGAGCGTGGAAACGGGGATGCATTATGTGCCTCCGCTTCACCTACAGCCAGTTTATCAGCACCTTGGATACCATGAGGGTACGTTGCCTGTTACAGAGAGCGTCTCGGCTGAGCTGTTTACCCTTCCGATTTACCCCCACCTCAGCCAAGAGCAAATTAAGTGGGTTTCTTTGGCACTAAAGGAGTCTATTCGTGAAGTAAATGGGCCGTAGTTGTTGGATCATTGTGGTAGTGTAGCATTGAATATATGAAAAGGATGAGCAGCAACGATTATCCTTTGAAGCAATTTGGATTGACACAGCTGAAATAGCAACTATTATTGTTATTGGAACATCGTACCTCATTATGGAAGGAGGTGCTTAAAACCAACAAGACATGCCAGGTGTAGTCATGAACTACAGTTGATGTTATTTACGGAAATAAATTGACTTGTCTTATTTGAAGGAGGAGTAAAGATGCACGTTGATATACAAGATGTTAAGGCTAAAGAAATCTCTGAGGCTACAAGCGAGAGGATTTTGCTGCCTCGCGAAAAGAGCGAGACTCAACAGGTAGAGGTTAAGCATTGGATAGTTGGCCCACAAGGGGAAGTAGAAATCCCTTCAGAGGAGAGATTTGAAGCTGCGGTCTATGTACTCTCGGGGCGCGGTCTAATGCAAGGAAATCGTGCGGCTACAAGAGGGATAATTCTTTACACGGACATGGCAGTTTGGTTCGCAAAGGGTGGTTTTGTGCTATCGAACTCGGGCGAAGGTGAAATGCGTGTATTGATGATCTCCACGAAGACGGATCGGGAGCACTATAAGTTCACACGTCCGCGAATGAGTTATTTCTGGCACGCTGAATTCCGCCTGCAAGCTGGCTACCATGCCCGTTCATTCTGGAAAAACGAGGATTTGACAACTGCGGGAGCACTTAGGACCCATGGTCTTGAGGTGGAAACGCTCGCTCCAGGGTACGAGGCGGCGCCTCACACAGATCCGGAAGAGGTTCTCTACGTGGTGCGTGGAGAGGGGGAGATCCTCTCAGAAGGCGAGCGAAGAAAGGTAGCAGCGGGGACACTCTGCTACCAGCCCGCCGGGACACCGCATGGGATTTGGAACACAAGCCAGCTAGATAACATGGAATACTTGGTCATGGAGTTTAATGAGGCAAGCAAGCGTTATGCACCGCTTATGGACTAATCTTGCGTCAAGACAAGGGGGTGATATATCCAATAGTGACAGTTGCGGTTAGTCTCTTCCATTTTGAAGGTAGATACGCCTGAAGAAACCATCAAGCAGATCCGCCAGCTCGCCAAGATCGGGGTGGACGTGGTCAAGATTATGGCATCCGGCGGCGGAACAAGAGGCATTTCCCCAGGGAAAGCTTCTTTTGCTCGGAGTAAACTAGAGATGATGGCCGAAGAGGCCCATGCATGAGGGCTTCCGATCATTGCACATGCGATCTGCCATGAGGCAGTACGAGACTGCCTTCTGGCTTACTTCGACGGCCTAGAGCACGCGAACTTCTCGCAAGGAGATGAACTACAAAACAACTATAGACGAAGAGATTGCTGCATTGATGGAGCAGGATAACCCGTTCATTGCTCCAACTCTACAGGCTTGCTACCGCACGCTGCACGAGTTATCTGATCAGTCGGATGTTGCACGAGAGAGATTGAGGAAACTGCAGCAGTTTGACATTACTTTTGTTGCTGGGACCGATGCGGGATACATGCCCAATCCATTTGGCGATCTACCCCTTGGGGTAAAACTCATGGTGGAAAACGGCATGGATATTCAAGAAGCCCTTGCTTTCGCGACGGTCAATGCAGCAAGAGTTCTAGGCATCGAGGGCAGCGTTGTCACGCTAACGCCAGGAAAGAAAGCCGATTTTGCGGATCTAAGAAGAAATCCGTTGGAGGACATCTCAGCGCTTTGTGAGGTTGAGGCAGTCTTCCTGACAGGTCAAGGCATTATATAGTCGGAGGTGATGCTATGGACTGGAACAAGGCACAGGAATTACAGCAGATGATAGGGAGATGCCCTCGGGTTAGGCTTGCTTATCTGCCTACCCCTATCGAAAAGAGCGACCGCTTGACCAAGCAACTGGGCGGCATTGAACTCTATTTTAAGAGAGAAGATCGAACTGGGATAGCCTTGGGTGGAAGCAAAGGCCGCCAATGCGAGTTTCGTCTTGGTCCTGGGGTAAAGCAGAACGCAGATACACTTATCACTGGAGGCTCGCTTTGTCCCAACAACTTAAGTCTCCAAACCGCTGCAGCAGCGAGAATGTTAGGTTGGGAGGTTTATCTCCTCTTTAGGACTTCAATTGATCAGAAGGAGATCATCTATCAAGGAAATCGTTTATTGGAGTGGCTTATGGGTTCGCATATGGAACTACATGATGTGGAACTTAGCGCGCAACCAACCATCATGGAAAACCTTGCTGAACAGTTACGTGCAGAAGGACGAACTCCATATGTCACAGGGCTTACCGATTATTACCTGGGAGGTATTGCTTATGCCAACTGTTTGCTCGAGATCTGTAAACAATTGAAAGAAGCAAGCCTTGAGATTGATTACTTAGTCTTACCTTCCGCCGGCCCGACCGCGGCGGGTCTCTACGTGGCAGCTTCCTATTTGGATGTTGATTTCCAGATTCTCGCCGTTAATTCTGGTTACTATGAAGTACCCGAGGTTCCACATGTCACTATTGACCAAATCACATATATCGCCAACCAAACTGCTGAACACCTACAGCTTGGTGTGCAACTCGACAGGTCACGTATTGACACTTACACTTTTGAAAAGAAAGAGGTGACAGAGGAGCGCGTGAATGTGATGAGGAAAGTAGCAAGTTTAGAGGGAATATTGCTAGACCCCATTTATACCGGAGCTACGATGGAAGTCCTATTCAAATATGCTAAAGAAGGCAAGCTGAAGCCGGGCGACAAAGTTCTGTTTATGCACACTGGGGGTACTGCCTCATTGTTTAGCTATTCTGAGAAGATTCTCACGGCGGGGAATAACGAATGCTGAAAGGCCACATTCCATTGCTGACTTAATCTTGACAATCGATTTCCAGTTACTTACAAGAGGGGAAGGTGGATTTAGAGAAGGAAGTAAGCGCTGATATGAACAGGTACTTAGCTAGGTCGTAAAAACTGTTTTATTCTTGGAGACCCAGTATGGGTTCACTTCTTGATTTCGTTCCTGATCGGCTAAACTCCGATAGTGTTAAATAGAATCACTACGGAAAAAACGTGTTGCCATTATAGGTAGCGGATATGGATTTCAAGGTTGCCGAGCCAATAATACAAGCCTTGCATAACCGTGTTGATCATGGAGTCTTTGGTTATCCTGTTGAGCAACTGGAATTACGTGAGATCATCACCAATCGACTCGGTCACCTCTACAATTGCAGGGTGTCTCCCGATGCATTGGTCTTCTTGCCAGGTCTCGTATCTGGCTTCAACCTAGTGTGTCATGCCTTGACGTTGCCAGGTGACGGTGTTCTAATGCAAACCCTAGTTTGTCCTCCCATTCTCAGTGCACCAGCAAATGCTCATCTCACTCGAGATGAGATGGAGCTAACACCACAACCAGATGCTTGTTACACGATCGATTTTGATTGCTTTGAAGCAACAATTACACCCCGAACACGTATCTTCATTCTGTGTAATCCCCATACATAATCCGGTGGGGAGGGTTTTCCAGCACGGCGAACTTGAGCAAATGGCCGAGATCTACCTTCGTAACAACATCATAATCTGCTCTGTTGAGATCCATTGTGAGTTGCTATTCCCGAAATATCGCCATGTTCCAATTGATTCTCTGGCTCCCGAGATCGCTGATCTTACCATCACGCTGATAGCGCCAAACAAGACATTTAACATTGCCGATCTTCGCTTTTCGGTGGCAATTGTACCAGACCCACGGCTGCGAGAGAAGCTTGAAGTCTGCCAAACAAGGCTTGGTCCCTGGTATAGGCATAATGGGGTATGTAGCCACCTTGGCCGCCTATCGCTTTGGTCAGCCATGACTGGTTTGCTGGATTACTTAGAAGCAAACCGGGATTTCCTTGTTCGGTATGTAACTACTCAACTACCTGGCGTCGCGATTAGCGAACCTGAAGGAACCTATCTCGGCTGGCTTGATTACCGCAAAGCCAACTTTCCTGGAAGTCCTCATGATTTTTTCCTTAACAAAGCTAAGGTTGTCAAGGGTCGGGTAGGTTTCCCCGGTCGATGGTCGGCTACATGTCCCCGCCCTTTTCCTCCGACGTGTTGTGTTGACGCATCTCCTTTTCTCCGGTGATTGAGCCTCCAGTGTCGAGTCTTCTCTGGCGTTGGCGGTAGCTCTCTCCTGTTATCTCAATGAACTGGGAATGATGAGTAAGCCGATCTAGAGCAGCTGAGGCGAGGAGTGAGTTACTGAACACTTCTGCCCACTCCTCTGGTGC
>Ga0307427_1000393_pt1 | contig 28435 bp, 23 predicted proteins | sample SalMarWE160190MG_FD_202162 | JGI IMG/M metagenome (GOLD analysis project Ga0307427, IMG submission 202162) | Salt marsh sediment microbial communities from the Plum Island Ecosystem LTER, Massachusetts, United States - WE1603-190 | ecosystem: Environmental > Aquatic > Marine > Intertidal zone >...
TTCAATGAAGTTGGAGCTAAGCAGTTACGTACGGATGAGTTGAGTGTATATGACCGTATTGTACCAGAGCAAAAGCATAAGATTTGTTTGGCTCATTGGCGTAAGAGCAAATGCAGAAGGGCTCGTCAACTTGGCTGTCAGTTGAAGACGGAAGGTTTGCAATTTGAATCTGAGGATATGTTAAAGTTAGTTGATTTATTGCGTCAGGAACCCCGTCCACCCACATTGCCGGAAGCTGTAGAGAAGCTTGTTCGTAGATATATTAACTGCCGCAGGGGAACGCTTTGGAATGTCAATTTACTACTGCAACATATTGAGCGGACATGGGAGCGTGTTAGCAGCGATGAAGGGGATCGGACCAATAATGCTACTGAACGGCTTATTGGTTTGGATTATAAGATCAGGGTCAAGACTATGAGAGGTTTTAAGAATGATGATAAGGTATTAGGTCATTGTTACTTGTCGGAGTATCTGCGAGGCATAGATGGCATATGTGATTTGCGAAAAGTGGTTTGACAGCCACTGGTTAGGCCTGGCTTTGAAAAACTCTCCCACAATCTTTGGGACAGTTATGAATCGACCACAATGTTGACAACGTCTCTCAAGTTTTAAGCTGTTACCAACCGATGGAATGATATAACGAATCAATTTTAGCCTCCTTGCTGTGTTTTTTATTAAACATCGGCAAAGAGGCTTGTTTTTTATACCTTAACCACAAATCTTGGGACAGTTACAGAGAAAAAAGCAAAGTGCTTCAGCCCTGCCCACGGTGGAACTTCAGCACCACAAAGAAAATGGAAGACACAGCGAAAAGGGGCAAGGATAAACATTGGGTAGAAGCCTGGCAAGATTCAGCGATTAAAACAGACTGTTCCTGTACATTACATTGAGATTTTGGTGTAAGAATTTATTTTTGATGTACTTATCTGAAAACTGGCAAAATTCTATGAAATATACAGGTTAATCAGTTTAAGGATCGGATTTCTCGCGAATTGCACCGCGCAGGCCCTCCATTTTCAAGTATCCTTTCTTCCATACAATCAAACCCGAGATAAGAAAAACTAAAACATACACTCCTGCAGCATACCACGTTCTTATCTGGCTCATCACTAAGCCAATTACAGCATATAAACCAGCCAGCCCATAACTAATCGATACGGTCTTTCTTAATGGAATCCCCCTGTCTATCATTTGGTCGTAAATGTGGCCACGGTCGGAAACAAACAAAGGCCTGTGGTTTAGCAGCCTTCTGACTAATGCGACGGCCGTATCGAGAATTGGCAAGCCAAAAACAACTATCGAAGCCATCCACCATCGCGGAACCCTCTCAGCAAACAGAAGCATTACCGCTGCGACCACAAAACCCAGGAGCATACTGCCGGCGTCACCCATGAATATCTTGGCTGGATACCGGTTAAAAGGCAAGAATCCACAAACCCCGCCAACAAGACCGAGGCAGACTATAATGCGGACTGGGTCACCGACCTCGCTATACCCCCATGTCGCCAGGTGCACTGACAACAACAACATCGCCATGGTTATTATTGCCGTAACCCCGGCACAAAGGCCATCCAGTCCATCCAGAAGGTTCAGAGAGTTTGTCGCACCAAGAACAAAGAATACTACGATAACAACACTGAAAATCATCGCAATGCTGTTCGACAGAGATATATTCAATGGATCAGTTATGCGGTACAAGTTCGGTATAATGCCCACCATCAGCAGAATAACAGCGGCGCAAATCTGGCCAAAGAACTTTTGGCGTGGTTTCATGTCAAATATGTCGTCGGCGAGCCCCACGAAACACGCTATCGCCGCCCCTGCTAATATTCCGAGGAGCCACTTAAGCGCTGGGCTGGAGAATTCTTCGTGCGATAGACAACCAATGCCCACCAGCCCTCCGATTATCAACCCAATCAGCATCCCCACGCCACCAAGGTATGCTATCGGTTTCTTGTGTGTCTTGACAAGGTCATCGGGTCTGTCAACGATTCCGAACTTTATGGCCACTCGCTTGCACAACCAGGTAGCCGCCAACGAACCAGCAAACGACACCACCAGCACGGGCCAAAAGTGAATTACCCAGCCTATCGGTCGTTTGTCACCTATTAACTGCTCGAACATCAGATTTTTGTTTCCCTTAAATCAGGCCGTTGAAGCCAAACCTCACCGTCATATCTCAGCATAATCAGACCGTCCTTGAAGCCATCGAAACGGATATTGGGGTGCTTGCCAAGTAATTCTTGAAGTATCCACTTGGGAAAGTTGGCACCTGCCTTAATTGACAATGGAACGCCGCCCCCGAACCGCGGATTTATCTCAACAAATTTCACTTTACCTTCAACGGTCAGAAATAATTGCAGAGTTATCACACCAGGCCCCGCACGAAGTGTTTCAACCAACCTCGTCGCCTCGCTCATGATGCGAGGATGCTTCACTACCTGTCCCTTACTTACTTCGCCGGCTCTAACCTCGATGCGTTTTCTCGGCACAACGCACCGAACTTTCATGCCGAAATCAACATATACATCGCACGTATACTCAGTACCTTCGATAAACTCCTGACAGATAGCATTAGGAATCCTTCCGGCGAAAAAAGATAACTCCTTTTGGTTGCGCACAACAGCATTTCCTCTGCTGGCATAACCGTCCCAAGGCTTTAGAAATCGCGGCCAACCGAGCCTCTTAGCTTCCGCCCTACCCGACAACGCCGAGCTAATACTCACTGTCGCTGGAGTCTCGAAACCGTTCTCGGCCAGAAAACGACATGTCTTGCGTTTATCCTGGCAAATATCGATTACTTCAGGACTTGATACAAGTATGCGGCAGCCCGCCCTGGCAAACCTCGGCTTATTCTTGGCTAAAAGTTTTAAGTCTAAATCAACAGTTGGAATAAGCAACTTCACACCGTTGTCCTCGACAATTGAAAGTAGTTGACTGATATAGCCAGGATGCGTAATAGGTTTGACAACAAATTCACGATCGCACATTTGCAGTGCGGAACTCAACTCACTGGTGTCAGTGCCGAAGAACGAAGCATCCACCTTGAGCTGCTTTGCTGCCTGACGAAAACAGTTAAGCAGGGAGACCCGCCTGCCAATACACGTAAACAAAACACTCAGTCCACTTCGATAACGTCTTTTTGAGACTTTTTTTCGCATGACAGAGACATGCGCACTCGAATGGGGCTTTGCCATAGTTACTCCCATCGGCAGATGAGAAATTGATACCTTCTATAAGAAAAAGGTGAGAGACGGGATTCGAACCCGCGACCCCCAGAACCACAATCTGGTGCTCTATCCAACTGAGCTACTCCCACCACAATAATCGATTATTTACTATTGATTATTGATTATCGTCAAGACATCGTTGGCTTGTCCACCAAAAAACCAATTCTATCGGTCCTGCCCATTTACGTCAATGCCTATCCCCAGAGCTATTCGGTGAATTTGCCACCCTGAGTGCGATTCCTCAGTTTTACACTTTGCAATTTTACTTTTAATTTTCTTTTATAGCTGCTTGTGCCGCAGCCAATCTTGCAATCGGCACTCTAAACGCCTAATGTTTTCTACAGAGCAAATCAGATTTGCAATTCGACTCAATTACGGTTAGATTAACCAGCGGAAATTCGCTGTTAAGCAGCAAGTCTTGCGCAACAAAGCAGCGATGATATGTATATACATTATACGAGAGGATATATATGTCAGAGAACGAGCCTACGCGGGAGCAAGCGTGGCGACTACTGAACGAATACAACAAAAATGAAAGTCTCATTAAACACGCACTGGCCGTTGAGGCTGTAATGCGGTACTGTGCTCGCAAACGCGGCGAAGATGAAGAAAAATGGGGCACCATCGGCTTAGTGCATGACCTCGACTATGAGCAGTTTCCCGACCAGCACTGCAAAAAGACCGAAGAAATCCTCCACGATAATAACTGGCCTGAAGAATACATCCGCGCAGTCCTGTCACACGCATGGGGCATGCACACTGATGTTGAACCGGTCACCGACTTGGAAAAAACTCTTTACGCTGTTGACGAACTTACCGGCCTGATTGTCGCCACTGCGCTGGTCCGGCCCAGTAGGAGCATTCTTGATATGAAGGCCAAATCCGTCAAGAAGAAGTGGAAAGATAAGGCCTTCGCCGCTGGTGTAAACCGCAGTGTAATTGAAAAAGGCGCTGAAATGCTCGATGTAGAACTGACTGAGCTTATCACCGACACAATTATGGGTATGCGCGAAATAGCAGACGAACTTGGTCTTAAGGGTAATGCGGATACTTAAGCAGTTATCCTTCCTTCAACAGGAGATTAGTTATAGATGGATGAATTAAAAAGTCATCGTTGGTTCAGCAAAATTATGATAATTATATTCTCGGCTGTCTTTCTTATTGCCGGCTGCGGAAAAAAGAACAAAGCTGTCTTGACCGAAACCGAGCTTAAGCGTATTGCTTTCGCACAGCGGCCAGTTGCTCCTGACACCTTGATGGTATCCGGTGAGAAAATAACCTGCGACGAGATAGCTAAGATGACACTGGAACGAAACGGCAGCTTGATATCGCTGGAAAAACTCCTGGAGCCAGTTGCCAAGACAAGCACTTTTGAGCAATTCAAGGAACAAGCCCGGCCACAGGTTCAGCACGCTGTCATGGGCAAGGTATCAAATATCCTGCTTTACCAGCAGGCCAAGAGACAGGCGGGTGACAAAATCGACCAAGTTCTTGAAAAAGCAGTAGATAAAGAGTGGAAAAAATTTATTTTACGCTTCGGAGCAGATGAGGCCAAAGCTGAAGATGAGCTTCGACAAATGGGCTTGGATCGTCAAAGCTTCAAAGAACACCAAAGAAAAGGTATTCTCACTCAGTCGTATATAGTGTCTAAGATACCTGATGACAGGCTTATTACTCACAAAGAACTGGTCGAATGCTACAACAAGATGAAAGACGAGTACTTTCTCAAACCTGCCATGTTAAGATTTCGTCTAATTGATATCGAGCCAGCAAAACTGCAGATAGCAGATCCAAATCAAGACCGGCGAGAACAGGCGATTTGGCTGGCAATGGACTTGCTGCGACGAATAGAAACAGGTGAGGATTTTGGTGAATTGGCTAAGCAATATTCACACGGACACAAGAGTGAATTTGGTGGGCTGTGGAAGCCAAGAGAACCTGATTCGCTAGCACCACCCTATGACATTCTGGCTCGCGAGGCTGAGAGTATGGAGCCAGGTCAGGTCACTGGGCTAATTGAGGTTGCAGAACACATCTTTATAATGAAGCTCGAAGAAAAACGCAACAAAGGTTATGAGCCGCTCGAAAAGGTACAAGCCCAAGTAGAACGAAAGATTATTGCCGACCGACGTAAAGAGGCGATCGATAAGCTCAACGACAAACTTATGCAGCAGGCGGCACTTGGTGACACCAGCCTTTTTGTGGAAGTATGCCTGGATAAAATTTACAAAATGAGCAACCAATAATTCGTGATTCGTACCCCGTGACTCGTGACTCGAATAGTGGGCAATGGGACACAGGCAACCGGTCACGAGCGACCAGAGACGAAATAATGGAAATTGTAGCACATGGTATTGACCTTGTTGATTGTCCTCGAATAGAGCAGATGATAAAGCAACATGGTGATCGCTTTATAAAGAGGATTTTTACTGCTGCCGAGCAGGCCTACGCTGAGGCGAACAGAAATAAAGTGGAGAAATTGGCAGGTCGTTTCGCAGCGAAGGAAGCTATTCTGAAACTGATGGGAACCGGCTGGCAAGGTAATATTGCCTGGACGGACATCGAGGTCAAAAACAACTCCGCAGGTCAGCCGGAAGTTACACTCACGGGCCAGGTCAAACAAATCGCCGAAAAGCTCGGCATAAAACATATAAGTATCAGCATCACACATACAGCCAATTTTGCGATAGCATCAGCAGTGGCGCTGGCGAAAAAGGAATAGCTCTTCAAATCCGAAATTCGAAGCACTAAACAATTTCAAAATTCAAATTGATTTGTAGAAATCTTCACAACAACGTCATTTCGAGTGGAGGCTCCAAAGGAGACGAAGTCAAGACACGTAACTAAGCGCAGAGCCCCGAAGGAAAATCTGCATGCAATAGTGCTGCTAACCCAGATTTCTCCACTCCGTTCGCTGCGCTCTCTACGGTCGAAATGACATCTTTTCTACAGAGCAAATCCAAATGACAAAATGACAAAAACGTTTTGGGTTTTGAATTTAGGTAATTGGAATCCGTTCGACGCTGCTCAGGACAGGTTTGTTTAGGATTTCGAAATTGGAATTTCGGATTTCTCCGCCTTAGGCGGAGCGGATCGTCTTCAATTTCAATCTTTCAAGGCACATAACGTTTGATTTAAGGCGTCGAAGGTTGCGGTGAACCAAACATTCGGATTTTCAAAATAATCCCTGTGGCGATCTGTAAATTTAAATTCGCACAGAACCATTCAGTCACCTTGAAACCGTTGTTAGCCCCTTATCTATGTTTACGCAGTCTTCTGCCAACGTTACGGTAGTTAATATTCGAGTTAAAAGCAAACATGGTTGATGTGAAATCTCTTGTTTTTAATAGTGTCTTTAGTGCTTTCCTAAATATGACCGACAACGAATAAATTTGTTCATTCAAATTATCCATTGTTTTTCCTAATTCTTGTGCTGTCATTTTTAATGGGCGAAAAACGACCTCTGTCATGTCATAGTGATTCCAATCATTAGGAAAATTATGAAAAAGCAATCGGTTGTTTTGTTTATATCGGTGAAACAATCTGGTGCCAGGCAAAGGAGTTAAAAATGTGGTTTGGATTACGTCCATTTCACCTTTTATGCAATATTGAGCTCTATGAAAAAGCTTTTCTTGATCATCATTATCCATACCGAAAATAAATGCACCAAGAACAGCGATCCCTGCCTTTTGAATTCGACGAAATACTTTGTTATAGGAGTCGACACCTATATTTATATTCATGTTTTTATTAATTTCTTTTAGAGTGTCTATTTCTTCTGCTTCAATCCCTAAAAATACCATTTTGCAACCAGCTTTACCTGCCCAGTATAACAACTCATCATCTTCAGCAAAGTTTAAAGAAGCTTGGCAAAACCACAATTTACTAAGCTTTAATTTTACCATACCTTTGAAAAGAGCCAGCGCTTGTTCACGTGATTTCTTTCCGTAACCTACTATATTATCATCAACGAAAAATATCATCTTTTGAGGTATTGTTTCCAACTCGGCAAGTACATCTTCAATAGGACGACGACGATATCGGTTGCCATTAAATGCTGTTACCGAACAAAACTCGCAATCCATAGGACAACCTCGTGAGGTCTGAATTGAGGCAAATTGATATTCAGGATGAAATAAATCGCGTTGTGGCATCACCGTATTTTTCAAATCAATCCAATTCCCCTTATAAAGCGTATTGAGATTTCCTGCTTGGAAATCTTTAATTACTCTGGGCCAAACAGTTTCTGCTTCTCCGATTACTACACTATCAACGTATTTTTGAGCCTCATCAGTACATAATGAAGCGTGTATACCTCCCATCACGACTTTTACATTGTTATTACGATATTTTGTTGCAATTTCATAAGCCCTGTTTACTGAGGACGTAAAAGCAGTAATACCAACTAAATCCGCGTCTTGATATGAAAAAGGGGTCCAATTTTCATCAATCAGCGAAACATTCCATGATTTAGGTGTTAAAGAAGCAATTATACCCAATCCGATTGGAGGAAAACGAGAGCTTTTGTTAATAGTTAAACCATTCCGTACTGGATTAACTGGATTAACCAATACTAATTTTCTTTTCTTCATTGATTTAGTAATTATCTCAATTTTTGGTTTAGTGCTAACTATTGCTTATATGGTTTCCGTATAAGAAACCAAACTCAGCGAATTCTGCAATATAAACCACTGTGGTTAAACCTCACAAGCAAACATGACTTTTTTTTATCAAGATGTTTTTGGAATGTAGCGATCAGCTTGCCACTTGTAAGGCGTCCTGCGCCTCGCAAGGCAGTTCGACAAGAATGAAGTAGGACTCAGGATATAGGTAGTCCTCACCAGACTCGTCAACGATTCTCAGGTATCCTTCCTTTGCTGCCTCATCGTCCGGCAGGACTCTGTAAATCTTACGCTTTTCCAAATCCTCACATTCCTTGTTCTCTATGCAAAGCGCAAATGTCTGTTCTTTGCTTTCTTTAGCCATAATTTCAATCCCGTAATCTTTTGATTTTAAACTTCTTTCTGCCTATGCCATGGGCTTCATACCAGTGAATCTCAGCATTGCAGATCCTTCCACTCCGGAGGCGGACCTTAGCAACGCCTTTAAGTTTTCACCATTTAGCGGAGCTATATTGTTTACGAAGCCGCATAATATCTCTAATTCTCCCACTGATGGCTATCGTTTCAATATTCTCAATCTCGCCTATTATCTCAAAATACATAACCAATCCTGTCTTTCATCTACCTGCCCGCTCTGTATCAAGTGCGCATAACTATTGGTTATATTGTTCTGTATAAGAACCTGAACTTATCGGTTCTGCAATATAAACCACCTATAGTATTAGAAAAATGACATCAATTGTCAAGATACGAAGTACGAATCACGCTCCACAAACCACATATTAAACATTGCCATGCCAATGCAAGTGGCCGAGGCAACACCGAACTTGCCTTGATTAAAAGGTTCAAAAAGCTATCCCGCACCAATTATACCATAGCAATACGATCACTCAGCAATTGCTTGGTAACGCTACTATGGATACAATTGGTGCGGGACTAAATATGTCTCATAGAACAAAAACAAACGAGTTTGATTGTATTGTAGTAGGTGGTGGTCATGCAGGCGTCGAGGCGGCCTACGCTGCTGCAAAGATCGGTGCCAGAACATGTCTAATTACCATAAGCAAAGACACGATAGCCAAGATGAGTTGCAATCCAGCTATCGGTGGTCTTGCTAAGGGACAGATTGCGCGAGAGGTAGACGCGCTGGGTGGTCTTATGGGCCTGGCTGCGGATGCAACCGGCATCCAGTTTCGTTTGCTCAATCGGTCAAAGGGCCCGGCTGTCCAGTCTCCAAGAGCACAGGCTGACAAATACAGATACAAAGACTACATCAGGACAATGCTCGAACATCCGCCGAACCTCACGATTATTGAGGCAATCGTCGAGCAAATATTGACGGACAGAAATGCCGTCCGTGGCGTGCTCTGCAACAACAACATAGCCTATCACGCCCCTACTGTCGTGCTGACCACAGGGACATTCTTGCGTGGCCTTATGCACATAGGCACTAATCAATTCCCAGGCGGCCGACTTGATGAACCTCCTGCTAACAAGCTATCAGAAAGTCTAAAACACATTGGATTACAGCTTGGCAGACTTAAAACCGGCACGCCGCCAAGGCTCGATGCAAAAACGGTGGACTACGATAAACTCAATATCCAGCTTGGAGATGAAAAGCCTGTGCCATTTTCATTCATGACAGACAAAATAATCCAGCAGCAAATTCCCTGCTGGATAACCTACACAAATGAGAGCATTCATAAGCTAATCAACGACAACCTTGACCGTGCCCCCCTGTACACAGGCCAGATTAAATCTATTGGTCCTCGATACTGCCCAAGCATCGAGACAAAAATCGTTCGCTTTGCAGATAAAAACCAACACCAGGTATTTTTGGAACCCGAAGACACTGAAAAATCTACTATCTACTGCAACGGTATTAGCACGTCTCTGCCGGAAGATGTTCAACAACAAATGCTAAAACTTCTTCCAGGCACCGAAAATGCGCGGATCGTGCACTACGGTTACGCGATTGAATATGATTTTTGTCCGCCAGTTCAATTAAAACCCAATCTTGAAACAAAGGATATATCCGGCTTGTTTCTTGCGGGACAGATAAACGGCACCAGCGGGTACGAAGAAGCCGCAGGTCAGGGGATTATGGCTGGTATAAATGCCACGAGAAAATTACAGGGCAAAGAGCCTATCATCCTCGGCAGAGACCAAGCTTACATTGGCGTGATGATAGACGACCTGCTGACTAAGGGAATCGACGAACCGTACCGCATGTTTACATCACGAGCAGAGTATCGACTGGCTCTGCGTTCGGACAACGCAGACCGTCGGCTCACTCCCTCAGGCAAATCCGTGGGCCTTGTCGATCAGCAGCGCTGGCAAAGGTTCTCCAAGAAGCTCGATGATATTAACAGGCTCAAGGACTATTTGCAGAAGACTCGCCCACAGGGTCTTAATCTATGGGAGCAACTCCGCCAGCCAGATAACACACTCGCCGACAGACTTTCCGACGAGCCAGACATAAAGCGAATGAATTTAGCTAATGATGTCATTCAGGCAGCAGTAATTGACGCCAAATACCAGGGCTATCTTGAAAAACAGAACCGTCTCATGGCCGGCATGCGCAATCTCGATAACAAAAATATCCCGTCCGAGTTGGATTACAATCAAGTTTCGCACCTTCGCATCGAGGCAAAGGAAAAACTCTCAGCCTTTCGCCCCGCCACACTCGGCCAGGCCTCACGAATAAGCGGCATCACACCAGCCGACATAACTGTCATCCAAGTTCACCTTAAAAAGTACTACTGACCTTATGTACAAGCTCTCCGACAACATCTACAACCGCAATCTCAAACGCAACGAGCCGAAGTTCAAACTCTGGCGCTCAGCAGGCTTGCTTCTAACCTACAAATGCAATTGCGCCTGCGAGTTTTGCTACTATAGTTGCTCACCGGAAAAAGACGGCCTCATGCCCACCGACATGGCCATCAGCGCCTGGCTGTCATTAAAGACCATCGCCGGTGACGATGCAAAGATACACCTTACCGGTGGCGAACCCTTTCTTTACTGGGAGAACCTTTGCGAAATTCTCGAAGAAGGACAGAAACAGAACCTCGGCAAAGTCGATCTCATCGAGACAAACGGCTTCTGGGCAACAAGTGAAAAAGCAGTTATCGAGCGACTGAAAACACTCGATGCACTTGGTATGCACCGACTGAAAATCAGCACTGATCCGTTTCATCAGGAATTCGTCGACCTCGAACCGGTTCGCCTGCTCGCACAACTTGCCACGGAAATTCTCGGCCCAGCTCGCGTCCTTGTCCGCTGGCAAAAGTATCTTGATAATTCCATTGATATGAAGTCACTTTCCCAATCCGACCGCGACAAACAGTACATCCAAGCAATGCAAGACTATCCCTGTCGTTTAACCGGCCGAGCTGCAGGCAAATTGGCCAAGCTCGTCGCATCAAAACCAGCAGAAGCTTTTTCGTCAACGAGTTGCAAACCCGACTTTCTTGGCGCAAAAGGTGTTCACATCGACCCATACGGGAATGTCTTTAGTGGCACATGCAGCGGCATAATTTTTGGCAATATCAACAAAAACCCTCTTGAAGATATATGGAAGAATTTTCACCCTGACAATAATGAACCTATCCACACGCTTTTCACCCACGGCCCATTCGGCCTACTCGTTAAAGCAAAACAATTTGACTATAAAGCCCTCAATGCTTACGCAACCAAATGCCATCTCTGCACATCCATCCGCCAGTTCTTCTTTGAAAAAGGCCTCGAAAAACCCACAATCGGCCCTGCCGATTGCTATTTGTCAGTAAAAAACCACTGAAACAACATAAGTTTATTTCACCACAACCCATACAGGAATTACCCACGCAGGTATCTCGTTTCACCCCAATCACCGAACTTTATTCGCGTTCCGACTGCCAGGGTTCCTCGTGATAAGTTAGCGTACCGGCCTTGGGCGTGGCCATCGTGATGGGCATTTCAATATATATCTTTCGAGAGTCTCGAACGACCCGGCCTAATCTTTCCTTTGTCACTCGAACAGGCTCGGTGATAAGCTCCGGTACACTATACGTCCAAAGACAAGAGTCATAATATGTCGGATCTTTCTGCGGCAGCAGAACCGGCTTATATGCTTTGCCATGCTCGTCTACATAACTGAGATAAGTTCTGGTAAAGACGCCATATCCCCTTTTACTACTAAAGGCTATCCACCTGCTGTTACTGGACCAGCTATGCCACGATTCGCTCTCGTCACTGTTGATATCCAGCCGGCGATATGTGTACTGACTGGTCTTTCCTGCAGATTCGAGGTCCATTATGTAAAGATCGCTGCTCTGGCGATAAACCGGAAAGCAGCCGTAGTCACACATAGTAAACAGCAGCCATCGACCACAGGGACTGATCCGGGGCAGAAGGATCGACAAACCTGTTTTGTCTGCTGAGAGCACAGTCTCCAGCTCACCCCACTCATCACGTTCGAGATCGTAAGGTATGCGGACAAGGTCGTATTTGATCTTATCATATTGCTCAGGGATTTCATCACGTTCCTCCCATGTCAACGGGGCACTACAGAAATAAAGATAACGGCCGTCAGCGGACCATGTAGGATACGTTTCAAGACGATCCTTTTGGGCAAGAATAGGCGAGGTCTTCACCTTCTCTGAGTCAACAAGGTAATAGGCCAGTAACGAATCGAGATCCAGGACATCACGAACCTCGCCTGTGGCGGAATGAAAAAAAAGTACCACATTGTTTATAGAATATGCAGCTACCCGACCGCTCGGATGCCATGAGCTATAGCCGAACTTCGTCCCGATCTTACTGACCGTGTTGTCTTCAATCAATAAAGCGGAACTGCCGTATACCGCGCTACGGATGCCGATCAGCATCTTGTCCGTACGATTGTTGCAAAACGTGTGACAGTTCAGGCAGCCATCCTTGTAATATCCGTTGTTAAGTATAAGTGATTCATCAAAGCTGTGCAGGTTGCGCTGGTAGATGCCCATTTCTCTCCAAGTGCTATGTCCCGGCCGAATCCTTCTATATACCAGAAAACCGTCGATCTTTTCATTGCTGATTCTAATAGTGATCGGTTCAAAACGCTGCCACCTCCGGGTTTGCACTTCTGAACTCGATGGCAGAGCCTGCGGTTTGACATAAATATCAAAACTGAGCTGCGCACCCCTATTCAAGCTAAGCAGCTTATGCCATTGCTTTTCGGGGATAACAATCTTCGGTGTTTTGCAGTGAACTTCGATTGGCTCACCTTCGTTGGCGTATATCCTGACGAAATACTGCAAGCCCTGCTCCTGTATCAAGAAATTCAGTGGAGCAATGTTGGGCGGTATGACGACGTCGCTATAGTCGGGACTTATTCTTGCAGGCCGAGCAACAGGATCGTACTGCTCGACAGCTACTGTGCTGCCACTGACGGCAGAAAGAAAAACAGAACTCACAAGCGCACGGCAAATGTATGCAAGAACCGTTCTCGACCTTTTGCTCTTTTGCCATTGGATCATTTTGCGGCTCCTGAAGATGCATACATATAATAAAAGAAATACGTGTCCCTGTATTTTCTTACAACTTCACCATAGGCAGCTCGTTTGTCGTCGCCATAGCTATGTAATATCCGGCTGAAATCCTCGATTCGCTGCCGCAGTAAAGGGCTTGTCTGATAACCTCTCAAATAAACTCGCTTGCCGGTGCCGGCTACATAAACCAAGGTAGCTTCCTCATAATGTCGAGGAAGCTCAAGATAACCAAAATCTTTCAGACGGTCGATATTGCTGACAAACTTGCCAAGGTGCTTGTTCAAAAGATACAATGCCATCAGGTACTCGAAAGCCATATGATTCTGACTGTTCCTCTCCAAGAGCCAAGAAAGCGCATTTTCTTCGGGTATGTTAATAGTGGGGAAATCCTTTTCCAGAGATATTGATCGCAAATACTGAATCCGACCGTCCGTCGAAAGATTTGGATCAGATTGCAGGCGATCTAAGTAGTCCCTGGCCCAGTCGGCATGGAACAAGGTCTTACTAAGTGCCCCCAGATAAACACGAGCGGAACCGATATTTCCCTTTACCATATCTATCAAGGCCAGCCGCTGCAGAATCAGAGGGCGATCTCCAATTCCTTCCAAGCATTCAATCAACGCATTTTCCGCCACATTAAGAAGACCGATATCGATATGGACATCGAAGTTCTGCCAGTAGGTCCACCTGTAGCTCACACCGGTCCGAAAAAAAAGGCAACTCGAATGTTGAGGCCAGCGGAACATATCATTGCCAAGCTGTCCCGTGAAATACAACGCTCTGTTGACCGCATGGACTACGAAAAAATTCTTTGGAGCACGCCGTGCAGCAGCAAGAACTTGCGGCCACATCCTATGACAAGCGTAGTAATCGACTTCAAACAGAGCTTTCTTCCGATCATCGTGCACATAGAAGGCAACCGCACAAGCTATCCCGAATAAAATAACCGATTCAACAAGCCATCGCAGTTTATGTAGCTTGGTGTAAGGAACAATCTCATCTTGGCCTGGCTTGTCGAAGCTGCCGTTGGGTACCTTTGCGGATTGCTCCCCATTTTGTTTGGTTGACGTCTTTGACCTTGCCCGCTCGGCAATTCTCCGGCCAACGGTAAACACGAGAGCCGCCAACACAGGGAGCAGATATAGCGCATAAACAAACGTTACATCACTCCTGCGTGTTCCATAATGCAGAATCTTCCAGGAAATAGGCAATAGCTCGCTGAAAGCATCGATGGCACTCACGCCGAATACAAGAATCCCTGCAACGTACGGAATCACTACGGCAGACAATAAACACAACAACCCCACGTACCACCGGCGTTTCAGGATAATTTCGAAAATTGCACAAAGCACTGCAAAGAACAAGAATGCACCACCGGCAATGTAGTAGAGCGTTATCGACAATGCCAGATAAACAAGCAGGTGTAAGTAACCGGCAGTTCTAAACAATGCTATTCGCAAATACAAGCACACAAATACCAGTGCCGTTGTCAGCGCCAGTGTGGTAGGAAAAAAATAAGCGTAACGGGCAAAGGTTACAAGCAGGAGAACAGGCCCAACAAAACGTAACCAACGAAATCGCGGCCAGTTTGCAACCTTCGACAGGTAGTCCAGACATGCATAGATAATCCATGCCTCTGCTGTTACAACAAGGGCACCGAGCCAGGAATAGTAGAAAAGCTGCGACATAAAAGCTGAGACATACTCGACAAACCCTCCTGGATATAACAGGAATTCTCGAAAAAATGCCCAACCCTTATAGAAAGAGGGGAAATTCGTGATCATGCCAGCCCCGTGATAGATGAGACGCAGCTCAACTTGAAGCCAAAGGTACAAGTAGAACAGAGCAAAAAAGATGAAGCCTCGGATTAGTTCGCCGAAGCTCAACCTTGACTTTCGTTCTGCATCGTCTGCTATAAAAACCTTCAAAACAGCAAGCCGACCTAATAATTTCCGAAACAAATTCAGCACTTTTCTTCTACCCCATAGAACGCTATTCACAAGGTTTGGCGACAATAGCCAAATATCAGATGTGGAGCAAAGAACGAACTCATCTATAGCGCATTTAATAAGTCAAGTAACTAATTTTATATAGATATTATACCACACATATTTGACACACGTACATCTTTTCTCGTGCCAATGAGAACACAACTTCTATGTGTTCGTTTTTGCCAAGAGTCGCTCATCGCTGGGGACATATACTACCTTGCAGCGTTTATTGCGTCAGCAAGTCTGAGCGTGCCTTCGTACAAGCTCCTGCCTATTATCGCCGCATCGACTCCCGTCTTTACCAGATTCTTTACATCTTCAATAGTAGTTACCCCACCTGATGCTACAACAGATACATCCACCGCATCAACCAAAGTCTTTGTTCGCTCAATGTTAGGCCCAGTCATCATGCCATCTCTGCTGATATCTGTATAGATAATCGCTGCAATAGGCAGCTTCGCCGCTTTAACTGCAAAATCGAGGAGCGTTCGGTTGGTATCTTTTGTCCATCCCTCAGTTGCAACCTTTGTTCCGTGAGCATCAAGGCCAAGCACAATCTTACCACTGAATTTCTCGACCATCTGCGAAAACCATTCAAAGTCGCTAACCGCCTTTGTACCGATTATTGCTCTCTCGACTCCCAAATCCAGCAACTGCTTGATAGCAGGTTCATCCCGTAGTCCTCCGCCGACTTCTATCCGAAGCTTGCCCAAGACTGCAATAGCCGAGATTGTATCTGTGTTAATCGGCTTACCGAGCTTAGCGCCATCCAGATCAACAATGTGCAGCCATTGTGCGCCATCAGCGATAAACTGCTCTGCTTGCTTGAGCGGGTCATCCTCGTAGGTTATTTGGCGGCCATATTGGCCCTGAATAAGCCTGACGCATTTGCCATCTCGCAGATCAATCGCCGGTATTATGTACATGCCTTACCTCTTCAAAAGCTCAAATAGCAATATGCACAACAACTCACATGAATTTTAATAAATTCTCCTCTCATTACAATACCTCTGTTGGGTACAAAATTTGCCCCGACCCCTGCCATATCTTTCTAAGTTTCCCACAACAGCCTTTGGCCATACATCTTATCCTTACCAATTAGATACGATGGTTCCTTCCCATCCCAAGTCCTATAATTACTTTCCTTGACAAATCGCCTAAAGTTTGAGATAATGGTTATATGGTCATTACGACAAGTTCGGTGGGGAGAAACAGCTAATGCGCCTGATTGTGAAACAAAAAGACGGCGACACCAGAGAATTTCAATTCAGCGAAGGTCCAATTAGTATCGGCAGAGTAGCTGGCAACCAAGTTCTCCTACCAGGCGGAACCGTCTCAAAACAACACGCTGTAATCTCGCTCACGGATGACGGTAAATGGCAGGTAGAAGACATGGACTCAGCTAACAAAACTTATCTCAACGATGAGGCAATCCACAAAGTCGAGATTAATACCGGCGATAGCATTCGCATTACTGAATTCACTATTGAGGTCGACCTTGAAGACAAGCCGCCCGTGGCCGAGCCAGACCAAATGGAAGATACCCTAAACCTTGAAGCAGCTCTGACAACGCCCAAGCACGAGATAGTTGTAAGAAAACCGGATGCCCAACATGCCCCCGCTATGAGACTAAGAGCCAGAAGACTGACGGATTTCTCACAGGCAACCGATACAATAACTGAAGTTGAGAATCTCGAAGCTCTATTGGTAACCCTCCTTAACATCATGTCGAGACAGTTCAGCGCATTCCACGTCTGGTGCGCCTTGAGAGAGCAGCCCAGCGGTCCGATGACGTACCACGCCGGCAAAAGACGAGACGGCAAAGCGGTCGAACTGGACCAGTTAAAACTTCAAGATAAAATTAACGAGGCTGTTGAAAGAGGTCATTCCATGGTCCTGCCGAGAGTTTCGGCCCAAATCGAGGACAAGGAAAGGATACGCTCGGCTCTGATCGCAACGGTAAGGGGTCCAGCCGGCTGCTACGGCGTACTCTACGTTGACAATGCTATGGTGCACGATCATTACACTCTCGGCGACCTTGACTATCTGATGCTGCTTGCAATACACACAGCAGCGGTCCTGAAGAAGCTAATGAGGTGAGTAAGAAGACAACATGTCGCGGAACAAAGGCAATCCTCTCCACTCTTGTTAGCATACGTATATAGATAGAACACATTTTTCATCGATATATTACCCGTTGGTTTATCAATAAATTGAAGCAAATTCAAAAATCAACTACAGTCACATTAAACAACTTGCGATAAAATATTTAATACGCTAAGATATATAATATCCAAAAATGGCGTACTTTCTGAAACAAAAGGCAAACAGAAATGGCAAAACAGTCAAATAACAAGAAGTCTAAAGCGATCTGCAGTTTTTGCGGCCGACCAGCAGGCCAAGCTGAAACACTGATAGAAGGTCCCAACAACGTCTTTATTTGTCCCGAATGTATTGACCTGTGCCATAACATTGTCCGACAGGACCATAGACTCATCGGCGGCAAAAGCATTAACACCAAGGAAATGCCAAAGCCCAGAGAGATAAAAGAATATCTGGACCAATACGTAATTGGGCAGGAGCACGCAAAGAAATATCTCTCAGTTGCTGTTCACAATCATTATAAACGGCTTTTACACAGCGACACCGGCAACGGTGACGTGGAGATAGACAAGTCCAACGTTCTATTAATCGGGCCAACCGGCTGTGGCAAAACGCTGCTTGCTCGAACGCTCGCACGCAAACTGAATATGCCGTTTGCGATCTGTGACGCAACCACTGTCACTGAGGCTGGGTATGTCGGCGAAGATGTCGAAAACTTTTTGCTGCGGCTGCTGCAATCTGCCGACTACGACATTGAAGCAGCACAGCGAGGCATTGTATACATTGACGAAATTGACAAGGTCGGTAAGACATATCAGAACATTTCGATTACACGCGATGTCTCGGGAGAAGGTGTCCAGCAAGCTCTTCTGAAAATGCTCGAAGGCACGAGCGCTAATATTCCGCCACAGGGAGGACGAAAGCACCCTGAACAATCTTATATTCAAATCGATACTACCGAGATACTCTTTATATGCGGCGGAACATTTATTGGCCTGGATAATATTATTAAGAAACGCCTCGGTAAAGAAATGATCGGCTTCGGTTCAGAACTCTCTGGTCGGACCAGCGACAAAGCCGAATATAGTGACATACTGCAGCAGGTCGTACCGGAAGACATTATTGAGTTTGGCATGATTCCCGAAATGGTGGGCAGGCTCCCGGTAATCGCAACACTTTCTGCTCTTGACGAGGATGCTCTGATGGACATTCTGACCATGCCGAAAAACGCATTGGTCAAACAGTATCAGAAATTCTTTGAGATGGAGGATGCCGAGCTTAAATTCACGGACGATGCCCTGCATGCTTTGGCACAAAAAGCGCTCAAGCGTGACACCGGCGCCCGGGCACTGAGAGCCATCGCCGAAGAGCTGATGGTTGATTTGATGTATCAATTGCCGGAACAGCCTAAGCCTGGTAAATACGTTATTACACGCGATATAGTCGAGGGACGGGCAAAGTTGCACACAGCAAAACGACTCGCACGAAAAGAGCCAGCGTAAGCGTAGAAAAATATTTAATCTCGCTCATGCCTATTCCACTACTTCCACACGCGAGAATGCCGGCATCAATAGATTATACATAAGTATCGCATCACCATTGTGCAGACGTATACATCCTTGCGAGCCTGCCATGCCGATCTGCTCAGGATTCTTGGTTCCGTGAATGGCAAAGCCGGTTCTGCCCTTGGCTTGTCCATCGATACCTTCAAGGGCAATCCATCGCGAGCCGAGAGGATAGTCTGGGTCCTCAGGATGATAAGTTCTGCCGGTAAGAGGATCTGCCCAAACCGGCTTTACGAGTTTTCCACTCGGCTTGACGACCCAAAGGCCTGTCGGAGTCTCCATACCCGGCTTGCCAAGTCCCACCTGGAAACTGCTAACATATGTATTCTGTAAATACAAATCCATTGTAAAAGCTGAACGATATACCTTTGCATGGAATGGTCCTTTGATGACCTTCATTGCCTCGCCCGCCTGAAGAGCTTCTGCACGACTAATATTGTTGATTTGCATTAGAATCTCGTATGGAACTTTGAATCGCTCGCCAATTATTCGCAATTGATCACCAGGCTTGACCTTATAAATATCGCAGAGTTTGTCGTCCGGATAGACGGTCTTGCTGAAAAGCCATCTATCAGCAAGTTGAGAGAGCTGCTTTTTTATAAACGCCCGCTGCTGCTCATCCATGGGCATCAATAAAGCGTCATTCAGTTTTTCACGCACCTCTATTACCTTACTGGGGTCTGCCTTGATTAACTTCACTGCTGCTGTAATCATCTCAGCGACCTCTGGACCAATCTGGTTGGTCGGCAGTTGTGCTGCTGCGGAGAAATCCAGCCTTGGTTCTGTCTCAACGGCAAGTTTTGTTACAGGTTGAGATACTCCGGTTTCGACCGGCGCATCAGTAAGTACCTCATCTCTGCCGAAAGGATATCTGCTAAACATAAGAACAATCACTATAGCCAAGACAATCAAACCCGATATGGTATACGAAATATTCCAACTTCGACTTCTTTGCCACCATCTCACATTAAAAGGATAGCGAGCCATTTTATTTTCCTTTCTCGTCCTTGAAATACATTACTTCCTCATCTGTCACTAAGAAATCCACCAGCTCATCACCATCTGTCACCGGAATTGAATCCACAAGCTGTTCGGCAAACGCCAGACCACAACGTAACGCTCTAAGCTGCTCGTTGGCAAAAAATCTGTCATAGAATGAACCTCCACGTCCCAGCCGATTGCCCTGTCTATCGAATCCCAACGCAGGTGCAACCACCAAGTCAATTTCTTCGAATGGCACAGGAACACCCGCTACCGGATTGCGCAGATCAGAAACGCCTGTAGAAACATCGGTCTCCAGTGAATTTATTTGAACCGGAATCATGTGCCTCTGCTGCCAGGATATTTTCGGCACTACAACGGTCTTACTAAGCTGCCAGGCATGGAGTATTGCCTCGCCAGTATCAACCTCGTGGGGAAGAGACAAATACAACATGACAGTCGATGCGACTTGAAACTGCGGCGTTGATATAAGATTTCGGCAGGCTTTACGACTCTTTTCGCTTCTTTGCTTTGGCGGTATGGCAAGCAAAGAATTCCGGAGCATACGACGCAGCTCAGCTTTATCCATTAAGCGATCCTTCTCTCAGATATTCTTTTTGTCAGGTGGCATATCTTGTATCAATTTTTGCAGCTTTTGTAAATAACGCCTGATATTTTTTTCAAAACCAATTTCTTTCGGCACGTAATACCGGCTCGGCGGCCCCGTAAGGTACTGCTGTGGAACGAATCCACCCATAAAATCGTGGGGATATTTGTAATCCTTTCCAAAACCAGCCTTTTTTGCAGCGGGGTAGTGACTATCCTTCAAATGCTTTGGGACATGTTTAATCGGCTGCTCTTTTACGTCGGCCACTGCTTTCCAGATAGCAGATGCGGCAGCATTCGACTTTGGTGCACAAGCAATATAAAGCGCCGCCTGAGCAAGTGCAAGCTGAGCCTCAGGCAAACCCACAAACTCAGATATCTGAACGGCTGCGGCAGCCAAAACAGTCGCCATAGGTTCGGCATTGCCAACGTCCTCTGCCGCACAGACTGCAATACGACGAGCGATAAAACGCACATCTTCGCCGCCGGCAATCATCCGAGCAAGCCAATAGATAGTAGCATCCGGGTCGGAGCCTCGCATACTTTTCTGAAAAGCACTTGCCAGGTCATAGTGCGTATCGCCGGTGCCATTATAGTCAATTGTCTTTTGTTGTATCGACTCCTTTGCGACATCCAGATTAAATTTTAATTTCCCCTTCTGCCCCCGAGCAGCCTGCGACAACACTCCCACCTCCAGAGCAGTCAGAGCCTTTCGAGCATCACCATCAGACATAACCGTTAAATATTCAAGCGCTTTTCCGTCAACATCCAGGTCAAATTTACCGAGTCCTCGCTCCGTGTCACCAATCGCGGTCCTGAGCAACTGGAGAATCTCCTGCTGACCGAGAGGCTCAAAACGAAACACAGTACTGCGGGAAATTAGAGGGGCATTAACTGAGAAAAATGGATTTTCCGTAGTAGCACCAATCAAGATCAAGATACCTGCTTCGACATCGTCCAACAGAACATCCTGCTGGGCACGATTAAAGCGGTGGATTTCGTCCATAAAAAGCACGGTCCTATTTCCAGCGGCTGCTAGCCTATCTCTGGCGTCGGCAATTATCTGGCGAATGTCCTTAACTGTGGCCGCAGGTGCACTGAAATAGTGGAATAGGGCCTTAGTACGATTGACAATGATTGACGCTAAGGACGTCTTGCCTACACCTGGGGGGCCGTAGAATATCAAACTGGTGAGCTTGTCAGTCTCCAGCATCCTTGTCAGGAGTTTATCCGGCCCAATGAAATGCCCCTGTCCGATAAATTCATCGAGGTTTCTCGGCCTCATCCGGACTGCCAGTGGTGCCGCCGAGTCGATATTGGCCTTCTCAGATGAATCAAACAGCTTTTTATAGGTCGTATCCTCATGCATACCAACATTATATTCCGGACGCACACAAGTGTCGAAACGTATTTTTAGGGCTTATTGAGCATTTACTCGCCAAGGTTGACTGCGTCGGCAAAGTCCTTGCTAAGTCCACAAGTGCGTGTATACTGTTACGAGCTGTCCGGAGATTTGAAAAATGACCGCAACTGCAACAGAGTCAAGTGCATATCACAGAACGGGTGCAATGGTAAAAAGCGCCCTTGGGTATGGAGCTTACATGGGACGCAATCTCAATCAGCTATTACTCGGTGATAATGACCCTTCGCGCTGCCAGGCCGAAGATGACATCAACAAGCTGTTGACAGGCTATCCCAGAAATCATAATTACAGAGTACTCAAGAAGAAGCTATTTCCAAGTTTCCGCCTTTATGACAGGCTCAGGTTAGTAACCCGGCTCTATCCTGACGAACTGGAGAGTTTTTTGGATGTCGGCTGCTGTAGAGGATTCTATGTAATGGACGCAGCTCAAAGATCGCACTGCAGAATATCGGTAGGAATAGATATTCACGAGCCGTTCATTTCTACTGCCGGCAGAGTCGGGCAGTATTTAGGTATTGAGAACGCCAATTTTCATTTGGCCTCGCTCGGCGATGTGGCAGAGAAACCAGAAGCCTATGGTGGACCATTTCAGACAGTTTTACTGATAGGCACATACCATTATCTATTCTGGGGCAGCTTTCTTTCCTCAACTGCCTACTATAGCCATCGAGAGATTTTAGCCAGGCTTTACCAAATTTGCACAGACAGGCTCATAATCTCGGCACGGTTGGAAGTAGATAGGCTGCCCGATGGCATCAGAGAAAAGGCCAAGCAGTTTAGCGGCGAAATTGCCTACAGTACTGAAGATTTTCTGGAAAACGCAGAAGAATTCTTTCAAATATACCATGTGGATTATCTGGGTGCGTATCCCCTATTTGTAATGCATAAGAAAAAACCGTAGAAAACCAAAAAATACCCGTTAATAACATTGCTAAGTCCTTTCCAATAAAGGCTTTGCAATCTTAATTTTCCTGACTGGCTTGACCAATCGAAAACTCATGAAAACTGCTGCACTCGTCATAACTGGTTTGATTACGAACAGGACCTATAATGCCAGGCGAAAATGAACAACACGCTCATAGAACCAAGACCGAGAAATCCCAATGGACTCGGTTTACGTACATCGCGCTGATTGTGGTGGTAATTGGCGCAGGCATCTGGATATGGGAGGAGCTGCTCGAAGACCACATAATTCCGAAGCGATGGGGGGTAGTTGAGCCGGGAAAGATATACCGCAGCGGTCAACTCTCAGCAACACTCGTAAAAAAAATCCTTAAGAAACACAATATTGCTGTAATCGTCAATCTGTGTGGCAATGTGCCTGGAGATAAAGATCAAGAGGCTGAGAAACGAGCCGCCACTGAGTTAGGTATTGAGATGTTGAGGTTTCCGCTTAAAGGCAACGGCACGGGTGACATCCGTAACTACGCTCAAGCGATTGCCGCTATCGTCGATGCCAAAAAACAAGGCAAACCTGTTCTTGTTCACTGCGCAGCAGGCGCTCAGCGCACCGGTGGAGTGATAGCATGTTACAGAGTGCTGGTCGAGAAAAAACCACCATCATTCGCTTATACAGAATTGGTGCGTTACGGCTGGGACCCTGACGACGACCAATCGCTCTTGACCTACATTAACGATAATATGAGTAAACTAACGTCACAACTCAGAGCCATGGGCATCATTGAACAACTGCCCCGTCCTCTGCCAATGATCCGAAGCCAACAAAAGAAGAAAAGTCCTTCACCGGATACTGTTAGCAAATTCAATCTACAAGCCGATCCGTCCTCAAGAGCCTGGGACTTCCAACATGTTCTATACAGCATTAAATGCCAATACAACGCGACCCAAATGGATTATGGGCAATTTATTGTAATCTTTTTCTGTCAAGATAGCCGATATTGTTTCTTATGAGTATAAGAACGATTATTCGCCGCCAAAATAAGCGGCTATTGGTGTCCACAGAAAAATTAGAAAATGCCTGCTTATATCATCGGAGTACCGGCATTTTTCGAGTTTTTTACAAATAGACGTACGAAAAAAAATCGAAAAAACTTTTTTTTTATTTGCTTTTCAGACTTACGAAGATAAACTTCTACGAGTATCTAAGGGAATGATACTATATCTTATGCTTGGAGGCTTTGATAATGAGAGCAAGAGATAGGCCATTCGGATGTGGGCTATTTTTGTTGGCTTAACTATAGTAGTTAAGTTAGGTCGGAAAATCGTGGTACTGAGGATATTGAAAGGAAAGTATTATGAAGCGTTTTATAGCACTGTTGTGTGTCATCTGCTTGGGTCTGGCAGTTAGTGCAAATGCAGCAGTTCAAAAGGGTGACACTGAAGTCGAGTTGCTCGGCGGTTGGGCCAACATTAACGCTGATGCCGGCGCAGACGTCGACATATATGGCCTAATGAGCTCAATTGGGTATTTCGTAACTGACGCAATACAGGTATCCGGCACAGCTATGGGTATGTGGATTGACGCGCCGGGTGCCGCATTTGACATGGATATATATGGACTTGGTGTTAAAGGTAAGTATCACTTCATGACAGACCAAAAGGCTGTTCCCTATGTAGGTGGTCAACTCCTCTGGACAAGAATAGAGCCAGGGGTAGGCAACAGCGCCGATGGTTTGGTATGGGGTCCCGTTGCTGGTCTGAGATTTGAGCTAAACGAGACTAATGACCTGTTCGTCGAGTATCAGTATCTTATGTTTGAAGATGACTTTGACAGCACTGGAATCCCATTGGGCAATTTAGCAAACCTAGGAGGTCTCGATGATTCAAATCTGATCTTATTTGGCATTGTACACCAGTTCAAGTAAGACTTCAGAGACGTGCCAACCTGCTCACACAGCAATGGGTTGGTATAAAATAAGAACATTGTCGCATGCGTATAGAAGGGCTGCGAATACTGTATTCGCAGCCCTGTTTGGTTGGGAAGCGAGTTTTGTGTCGTTTTTCCTTGCACAATAACTCCCCATCGCCAAAAAATTCTTAAAAAACTCATTTTTTTTATTGGAATTTCTCATGTGCAGAGATAGACTTCGGCGAGTACCTAAGAAATTGATGCCGTTAGTATGCTGGGAGATTGTGAGAATGAGAGCACGAGACAGGCCGAGTTTGCTATATATTCAAGTCTCCGTAAGTGGAGTTTGATTAGCCATATGGGGTAGAATTAGGTGTGAATTTGCGCAAATGTTTTAAGGGAGTTTAATGGAAAGGAGTTACAATGAACAAAGGAACATTAATGTTGGCCGCTATCGTAGTGGGTGTATGTAGTTCGATCGCGCTGGCCGGTGGGCCATTGGGGCCTCCGGGATCAACAGTGCCGCAGGGTGAGTGGGTCATTGATGGAGCATACTTCTACGAAGAGATGGATCTACAAGGCTGGGGAATCCCGACCTGGCCGGAAGGTCGTCTTGGCATAACTGATGGGAATGACATCACGTGGCTAACAGATTGGGAACCTATAGATGAGGACGACGATGATTATGATTGTTCCTGTGACCTGCTTAATTTCGAAACTAACACATGGCTTGCCAGCCTTGAGTACGGCCTTTGGGAGAACTGCACCGTTTACGTCAGGGCTGGAATAGCTGATGCGCAGGCAACGATGGGTAATGATCCCAATGCCTCAAATGCCGATTTCGGCTATGGATTCGCCTGGCAGGTAGGCAGTGGTTTCACTTTCTACCGAAGTGGTCCGTGGACATTTGGCGGAAGAATGCAGTTCGGCTCTGCCACGCCGGATAGCTGGTCCTGGAGTTCTACAGATCCAAATTTTTTCCTGGAAACCGGGGAAGGAAGTGCTGAAGGAACGGCGACAGAAACTGGGACCGCCGATCTTGACTGGTGGCAGGCCGTTGCTTATTTGGGAGGCACGTACCAGGTAAATGATTCCCTCCAGCTCTATGGTGGCGGTGGCTGGCAAACTTTACACGGAACATTGGACTACACTATAAATGGGGAATTTCTATCGGATGATCCTGTCTACGACGGCGACTATGTGTTTGCACAGAGTAGAGAGTCGGGTTCGTGCAGAATAAAGCACGCCTCGGCCATCGGTGTCTTTGGCGCAGGCTGGCAGCCCAGAGATAATGTCCGCGTGAGTGGCGAGTTTCTTTTTGGCGAACGAGGCAAGTGGGGCTGGGGTCTCACTGCCGCGATTGGCATTCCGTAAACTTTCCGATGGAACACTGGGAGCGACAGTGCTCCGAGATAGGCGATATATCTGAGTTTAGTCGCAGTGGTTCAACAAGGGCTGCGAGCCTTGGCTCGCAGCCTTTTTTGTGTCATTTTCCCCCCCCGCAACGAATCATGCTCAAAGAAAGGATGCCCAAAATTTGCATGATTTCTACATGCATGTCCGATATAGACTCATGGCTTCAGGAGATACTTATGGGTTTTACCTTATACTGTGGTTGCGAAAAAGGATAGGAGTATCTATATAATACCGTGGTACGTGAGAAAATTTCGACCGTTCGCATCGTGAGTTTTTTAAGCAAAAGGAGCCACTTATGAAAAAGATAACTATGTTATTGGCTGCCGTCTTTTTAATAGCAGGTCTGTGCAGCTCTACTACTTTGGCTGGCGGACCTATGGGGCCTCCAAAGGCTCTCCTGGGACGAAGCCAGTGGGCTGTCGACGCTGAGTATTTTCACGAGGAAATAGACCTGCGAACAGACGGCTTATGCAGGGGTTGGATTGAGGAATGGAGCGACCCCGAGCATGATACGTGGAAAATCAAAAACCTTAAAACTAACATGTTTTTCGGCAGCCTAGGCTACGGTATCCACGATAACTGGGACATATTCGTGCGTGTAGGCATAGCTGATGCGCAGGACGAAATAGCCACGGGCGCGGAACTAGACGAAGGCATTCCCGAAAAAGGCATCTATGCAAGCTACAGATTAGATGGTAGCTATGGATTTGCCTGGGGCGTTGGAACGAGGGTGAGTCTTTACGAGAGCGGCCCCTGGACTCTCGGTGGACTTTGTCAGGTAGCCGTGGCAAATCCTGGTAGCAGCACTATCAGCCGGACCTTAGAGGATCTGGATTTGGTCGAGTCGGGCACGGCCGAAATTGATTTTTGGCAAGTCCAAGTTGCCATTGGAGCAACCTGCCAGTTGGGCAGTTTTAGCATTTATGGCGGTCCATTTCTGCAGTGGATAAGGGGAGATCTTGATCTTAAATCTACATGGCGTTTTGACGGAGAGCCCGAGCCCTTTTTGCGTATTAACTGCTCGCATGATATCAAAGAAGAATCAAAAGCCGGTGGTTTCGTCGGCGCTCTGTGGGATGTGAAGGGAAAGGGAAGCTTGTACGCTGAAGCACAATATACCTCTGATTCCTACGGTATTGGCATAGGCGGGATCGTACCAATACCTTAGCTTGTGAATAAGACGTTATGAGCTCAAAGCCTGTCATAAAGGCTGGATTCTCTTAAAGAACTGTGAGGTCTTCGTCTCGCAGTTCTATTTTGCTACATGAGGATTTTATACCAATTGTGATTAGAATTTGCGCTTATGTCATCTCTGAAAGCGTGTTTTATGTCAAATATATTTTTAAGTCATTCATCTTTATGCTTTTATGGTTTTCACCCAAGTCATCTCTTCGCCGTCAAAAGCGACATGAATTTCTTCCGGCTGCCTGTCGCATTCATTCCGCGAGCCTCAAGGACTCATGACAAGCATCGCGCTTAGGCCACCGTCGATGAAAACGACTTCGATTTAGGTTCCTTATAATCTTCGCTTCTTGAAAGAATCCAGAAACTCGCCTCAGCCAGGTGTCTGCCAACCGCACCAACCGCTTTGGCATGACCTTTCTTTTCTCTGATCCGCCTATATAGCTTGCTGGTATGTCTGAATGGCAATCGCTTGTGATTAACCGCGGTCGAATTGCCTGCTTCCGAATATGCCCACTTAAGATAATGATTCACATCACTTCGCAATTTGCCGTATCTTGTATATCCTCCGCTGCTGTGAACACGGGGAACTGTACCGGCGTAGCTGGCAAGTCTCTGCGGCGTAGCAAACCTTGATATATCGCCTATCTCGTTAGATATGGCAACCGCAAGAATAAACCCTATCCCCGGAAGTGTCATCAACCTCTTGACTTGCTCGGTTTTTGAGAATACCTTTTTCATCCGCTTTTCAATTCGCTGTATCTGACCTTCAACCATATCGAGTTCACGCAGCATACAACGAAGCGTATAACGTGTCTCTGACGGTAACTGCTTAATCGTTAATGCCATTTTTTCACGTCCCTGGCGGCCAAATATATCTGTTATACCTTCAAACTCCGTATGCAAGCCATATTTGTCGAACACCGAATGTATTCTGTTCTTAAGACGAGTCCGAAGATTGGCAAATACCATCCGCGTCCGAGGCAACTCTCTT
>Ga0307427_1000394_pt1 | contig 28400 bp, 24 predicted proteins | sample SalMarWE160190MG_FD_202162 | JGI IMG/M metagenome (GOLD analysis project Ga0307427, IMG submission 202162) | Salt marsh sediment microbial communities from the Plum Island Ecosystem LTER, Massachusetts, United States - WE1603-190 | ecosystem: Environmental > Aquatic > Marine > Intertidal zone >...
TTCATAGTACTCTCTCCTTATTTATGCTTGGCGGAGAGGGTGGGATTTGAACCCACGAGGCATTTTTCAGCCCACCGCTTTTCGAGAGCGGCACCATAAACCACTCGGTCACCTCTCCCAGCTTCAGAATTCTAGCCTAAAATGGTCTCTCAAGGCAAACTTGCCGACATTTTGCCGACATTTTTCTGCTGAACCTTGGTGGATTGTTCCTCAGTTAGAGCCCCCTCCAAGCCTTCCTCAAATCTTCGTGCTGCTGCTTCTTGTAAGCCAGGCACTACATGGGAGTAAATATCTAGCGTTGTGGACACAGAGCTATGGCCCAGGCGCTCCTGGACAATCTTGGGATGAACCCCTTGCTGTAGCAGGATTGTAGCGTGAGCGTGGCGTAGGTCATGAAGCCGCACCCCCAATAGTCCGATGGACCGAGCGATTTCCTGTAAAGCCCTGCTAACAGTATTGGGCCTGAGCGGCTTGCCATCAGGCTGGGAGAATACCAGGTCCGTGAGTGTGAGTGGCTTCTCGAGCAATTTTCGGGTACGTTCCTGTTTCAGTCGGTGCTCCCAGAGCATGATTACCAGTGAAGGCGACAATGCTACTTGGCGCCGGCCGCGCTTGCTCTTTGGCTCTCTGAAGATATATTCTCCATTGCGAAGCTGTTGTAGTGTCTGTACCACCGACAGCGTTGACTTCTCCAAGTCAACATCGCCCCACCTTAGCCCGAGCAGCTCGCCTCGACGTAGCCCGGTGTAGGCATCGGTAAAGAAGAGAGCATAGTATGGCGTTTCTTTGGCAGCTTCCAAGATTAGCTGCACATTGGTTGCCCCCACCATAGCTGGTTCCTTGCTCTGTCCGTGGGGTGGGGTAACAGCCTCGGCCGGATTGCGGATCAGGATACCTTGCCTTACCCCATACTTCAAGCTTTCGTAAAGGATCCTGTGATGCTTATGGACCGTCAATGCCGATAAGCCCCCTTTACCATCTCGACGCCCTGTCTCTAAGGCTTGGGCATAGTATTTCTGAATGTGAGGGGGTCGTAAACTCAACAATGGGAGTGAACCAAGGGCTGGGATAAGATGGACTCGCACAATTTCCTCATACCGCTCGGCTGTTCTAGGCGCTGTGTTTGTTGCTACATAGTCTTGAAGCCACTCTTCAAGGAATTGAGCGACAGTGAGCCGGTCAGATTTAACATAGGTGCCTTGCTCAACACTGAGCAACAGCTCGCGTAGTCGCCTCTGCGCTTCTGCCTTACGGCCCTGAACATTTTCAAAGTGTCTCTGACGCTTACCGGTTACCGGGTCTCTGCCAATATCAATACAGAGTTCCCAAGAACCTTTACTTCTTTGTCTAATGCTTCCTTTCATTTTGTTCTCCTTTCTTATGAGTAATTTTATAGATAGGGATTTCAGCGTAGCAATCTTGGCCTTCCAGGACACAGGTTGCAGTCATAAAAGATGTAATCTCTTCTAAGCAAAATTTCTTCCAAGGAATTGTGGATTTTGGGTTCCAGATGGTACAGGTCATCAAGCAAAAGCAGAAGATTAGCCACAGTTTCACCTTTCAAGCAAGAGTCTAATAACTCCCGACATTGCTTTTCATAAAACTCCTTATCAACCTCGTGCTGATTATAAATTTGTAGGAGCTCCCCACCTGGATTGACGGACATTTGTTTAACCTCAGTGGGTTGTTTGTCTATTACAACGTTAAAATCTTTCCAGAGAAATTCAAATCCCCTCCCATTCACCTTTTGGAGCTTATGTTCTGCCTGACGGAGTATCCAATCGATAAGCCGCGGTGAGAGGTGCGACACTGTAGCATTGTCACCCATAAAATCCAATGACATTTGTGTAGTAGCCTCCCTTCGGATTTCCTCTTGTAGCTTCTTACAATTGTCTATGTATGACCTGTATTTAGCTTCCCACTGGTTATAGTCCCTCCAGAGGCTTGGAAAAGGTAAATGGCCTTTCAGACAGTCAAAGAGGCGATTTGAGTGAAGGGACTCTATAAAAACTGCCATATCGCTGGTGGGATCGGCTACAGGCTGTATCCTAATTCCCATTTTCCAATTCTGAATTAGCTGCCGCAACTCAGCTAGATGATCTCCTAGTGCTTTCTTCAATATCTCTGTTTTAACAAGTCTGATTTCCTGCTCTTGCTCGGCTAACTTGAGATGTCGCCTTAACGTCCTATCATCAGTAATACCAAAGCGTGCCTTTATCTCGGAATCCGTAAGACCTCTTTCGCAAACTTCAAGTAATCTTTTCCTGTCATTAGAATTTAGTTTTTTAGCCATTTTTCTTCTCCTTGAGGGCTGCCCAGTTCAATGTGAATATGTATTTTAGTGACCTTTTGTGAAACCTCTATGCCTGCCTTTAGCCAGATTGTCACACTTGACACCTGATTCTGCATACTTTATCATATAATTACTTGGACAAGTTGTCAAGCGGAGTTTTCATGGCTGGGATAAGAGATGCCTACAAAAGATGTTATAAAATGAGAGCCCTTGGCCAAAACGGCCTGAATATCGTTGTCTCAATCCCCAGAGTAGTTATCCAGAGAGAAGCCGAAAAGCGCAGTCTGACCATTGGGGAATTCTTGGAGCAATTTAAGGCGATAGCTCAGTACGATAACTTTGAAGGAATTATCTACACCTTTGAGGAAACCAAGAGAAACTGCCCTAGTCAAGCTAAGAGGGAGGAAACTGACAGTGGGAAGTAACGATGAGACACTGGTTTTGACTCCTAACGAGGTTCGCAAGCTCCTTAAATGCTCCCGGGGCACCATTTACGAAGAAATTCGCAAGGGCACTATCCCTTCAATCCACCTTGGCAGAAAAATTCTCATTCCCAAGGCAGCCTTGCTCAAAATGCTCGAAAACGACGGGGTTCACGGTGCAAGCCCTGAAGGTTGAGGTCTAAATGTGGCGTAGACTCACAGGGAGCCGATATTCAACGATTGACCACATCATTCCAGAATCTAAAGGCGGCAAGGTTGAATTATCTAATCTCCAAACATTGTGTAAGAAATGAAATTGAAAAGGGTATGAAACATGCCTAAAGGGGATAAAGAAATACTCAAAGCTAATACCTAAAGCTTAAAGCTGCAAATCAAATAAATCCCAGTTGGATTAAATAAATTCCTCGCCGGCTTGAAATTTCACTAAGGCAAGTGCTAAAGGAAAAATAGCATGAAATCTAAGGATATCAGGCAAAAGCAATTTAACAAAATAGGCAATTGTTACAATTATTTTTCCGTGAATAGTAGGGGGCAAATTCGTAACACGATTATACTATGTGTGCATTTCCCTCTCATTTAGAACATCATTTCCAAATAGGCATTTATCTACCAAATACTAGTCAAATCAATATCCAAATAATAACCATTTAAAAACCATTTTGCTTGCCAAATAATGTCCAAATAAATTAAACTATTTAGTATATGGGAAGATTAACTAAAGCCAAAATTGATAAGATAACAAACCTAAGGGATAAAGGATACACCCAAAAGGAAGTCGCTGAAAAGGTTGACGTTGATATTAAAACAGTCAGGAAATACGATCCTCAGAGGCAAACAGTAAAATTTGCCAGCGAGGAGGAAGAGATTTCTCTAGTCCAGCTTTTAAAGAGAATAGAGCGCTTAGAAGAGAATTTTCGTGCAATAGGATTTGGCAAAATGATACGCTGCCGCCATGGAAAACGATACTACCCAGACCCTGAAGACGAAGACGATGTCTATTACTTTTGTAATATTGGTTCTTGGGATCACAGGCCGCCAGCAGTAGAAGCATTTCATGGCCCATGCGATGAGGAAGACCACTACGATAAAAAAAGCCATGCAATTAAAGTAAGAGGTAAATGGTACGCCATGCCGACATCAGAAGAATGTGCCTCCTGTAGTCTATTTTATCCAAGAGAGTGATTAGGTCAACAATCTGGACTAATATGCAATTAGGTAACAGAACAGGCTTTCGTGCAATAGACAACAATGTAGTATTTTGGTGGTATCCAGGATTATAATGTCATAGTCCGATAAATTAGGTAATTCGGATGACCAGCTAGATGGTTTCAGACCCTCAGCGTAGTAGCTTCCTATTATTAAGACTTCTTTGCTCATAGCTCTAGTTATTTAATATAGCACTTCGTTCAAGGAATCGGGTAGCTCATGGGCGTGGTGTGCACTTCCCTTTGCTCTTATCCTCGATGCTCCGGTCTTCAAAGGCAGTAGTAAGGTTACGTTGTCTCCACTATTTTTGGTTTATATTCCGTGACCTATAAGATATGATTTATGTAATTGCCGACCAAAAGGTAGATCAGTTGAAAAAGGAAGCGGTACACAAGACACAAAGACAATTGATGGTGTCTACCGAGATTATGAAGTCACTCAATCTTAGCATTGAGCAGTTGCAACGCTATCTTGCTTATCTAGGAGATGTTTTCGGCGCACGACTACTGCATATTATTCCTGAGAGAATAAGTGATCTTCCAACATTGCAGTGGATCATTCGTCTTAGCGAGAGCTTAAAAAAGTTGGAAGGTTTCGAGGGGTTTGAAAGTCATATAAATACGTACACAAGAAGACAAGTTCGATCCAGCTACTTTGTGACAGTTGTTGCTGGCTATCTTTCAGACAAGGGCGTCGATGACATTGTTTTTGATCCTCCCGTTAGTGTTACGGGCAGGAAACCAGATATTCTAGTTGCTTTCCGAGGAGAGCAAGTCTATATAGAGTGTAAAATGATTGACACTGCACAGTTCGATTATTCAGAAGAACATAACCGTATGTTGTCAATTCTGCATAGTTATATAGATGTTCCACATCAGGTAGATATTCGATATAGAAAATCTCTTTCAGACATAGAGCTTCATCAACTGGGAAATGTATTAAAGCAAAGACTACATCAAGTAAAGGGAAATGGGAAAATAATTGATAATGAGAATCTTGAGGTGCAAGTTCAGACACGGGAGCGTTATTTGCTAAGAAGCCCCAAGATCGTCCTTTGGGGCATTATGGAGGATCTCAATGAAAAGTGCCGTTATCCGCAGCATTGCTACGGGATTGACGGTCATTCCATCTCAATTGCTGGGCCCAAAGTTGATTACTCGGACATCCTGAGATCAAAAATCAAGAAAAGCAGAAGACAGTCTCCAGATAACAAAGCTTATATACTTATGATTGACGGTAATTCGATGTTGGGGAGTCTCACGGAGAATATTCGCGCGCTATCTTCAGCTTTCCAACCTAAAACGAACACAAGGTTTAGTGCAGCTGCACTTGTAACGTATCATCCACGTTTAGGTAGTTCTAACATCAACTTCAAGTTCTATTTCATACCAAATCCATTTGCTAGATTCCCTATGAGCGAAGAGTTTCAAAGGTTGTTTTCTGCATCATCTGAAGATTAGCTAGCATTCATTTTTGATGACAAGCTGATTCAATTGATTGGGAGAGATATCACAGCGGATAGCTTGCGACAAACCGTATGGAGTACCCACGTGTGACAGAACGGACTTCGGTCACATGGTAGAGATCATTGGGCTTCTCGCTTGAAAGTCCAATCGAACAGGCCCCTGTATGACATGAGTATCGCGCATCATGGCTACACAATTGTCAGTTTTGTTTACCGGCCGGTTCATGCCCTGTCGGAAAATAAATTTGCCATCTGCACAAACCGATGCATTGTTTATGGCATGGTCACAATACACCCCAATCGTTTCCTTTTTCGATAGCGGCAAAGTGACGTAAGCCCTGTCTCTTTTCGGATGTCTGTGTGGAACGATTACGACTTTGGAGAGGAAAGTGATTCTGGCAGGGTGATAAATACAACTAATTCAGCCCGAATAATCGCAAAACCAAATCGTCTTTGTTTCCACTTGTTGATAATCCCTTTTCCCGACACATCGCTTGAAGCTCGCTAACATTATGCCAATAAGGGTCTTGTAGTCCTTGCTCTTTGAATCTTTGCCGTAATTGTTCTACAGTTTCAATAGTTCCCTCTTTAAATTCCAAGATTTGTTGCTGTTGCTCTTCATTTTCAATTTCAATACCAGCCCAAGCACGGGAAAGCTCATCAGTCCAGAAACTGCACACAGGATTTGATAACAACCCACGAAATTCAGGGTCGTCACAATCAATATAGGTGTACTTTCGCTTGTCCTCTCCCATATCACCTATTGTCTCGAATTTACCTTTCGCTTCTAACAATAATTCATACCACCAACTACCATTACTCCCATGTTGAATTTGGCGACTTGAAGGTTCTTTCAAAAGGGTAGTATATATCGCTCTTAATGTACGGCTACCAACATCTACTGAAGCATGGCATACAAAAATAATAATTTGCTTATGTTGCCAGCTTAACGCTTGTTGGAATGCCTTGACCGTATTCTCTAATTTTGTCTGCCCAGCAGGAATCATAGTTGTGCCTTCATCAATAAGCATTATGGAGTTTTCAACACCTATTGCGTGATCAAAGCTGCTAATAACGAAATTATCCGGCAATAGATTTTGCTTTTCTCTAGGGAAGTTCACAACAATTGGCAGTAAATCATAATGCCTGCCTATATTTTCAAGTAGGAAATACCCCAACGCACTTGTGCCCATACCTTTTCTGCCTACAATTAAATTGACAGAGGTAGGTTTTATGAGGTCATACCACAGGTTGTTTTCTTTATCGGCTTCGCTTAAAAATTCATTTATGTCCATTTGCCCTCCTAGAGTCAGATTTAGATAGGGTGTCAAACTTATTATACCACTGCAAGAAAGTAGCCTGGAACTTCCCTGTCTATCGATGCAATGTTTGTCTAAAGTTTATCTATAGTTGCCAGACCAAACATTTTGGACGATTGTGCAATTAGGTAACAAAACAAGCCATTATTTTGCCGACAGACTGTTTACCACTCAGTGGCACAGGGTGGCACAGCCAGATATAAACTCGGCCCCGGTGCTAGACCAAACAACCCATTATGCTATCTAGCGCCACAGGGTAGCACGCCTAGCTTGTAAATAGGGTTGATGAACGTCAGGCTGTGTGACAATATGGGCAGAACATACCTTCATTCTTTTTATTTATACTGAAATAAAACCTGTTTCTCTATGTAAATCCATTCTAATCCAAAACATCCGAAATTTCCCAAGGCCTAATTATCTTCTGATCAATATCGTGGGGAAATATCACGTTCATCTCCTCATCCACAATCCTTTTGTAAAGTTCTTTCCTCATCTCTAAGGTGGTTAAGGGATAGGTGTCATAAGCCATGATATATGGTAAAGGTAGGTGGCTAGAAGTTGGAACGAGATCGCCGATGTGAATAAACTTTTGGTCATCACTGTCAAAGATTACTACCTGATGCCCGATTGTATGTCCGCCTGTTCTAATTAACTTTACTCCATCCAAGATCTCTTCTTCACCCTCGATTAATTCCAAATTGCCAGATTCCTTCAGCGGCAAAAAGTCCTCTCGTCTATAGCTAGCTTGGGTTCTTTCATTAGGATTCATAGCGGCCTCGAATTCGGTTTTCTGGACTACGTACTTGGCGTTCTCATAGGTAGGCTCAAGTCCATTATCAGTCTCTACCGTTGCATCTCCAGCATGATCGAAGTGCAGGTGAGTTAGAATCACTATGTCAATACCTGAAGGTTTCAAGTCAAAAGGAGAAAGGGCCTCTGCTGCGGATTTAATATTGTTGATTTTGAAGATTTTCTTTTCCTTTTCAGAGAACTTTGAGCCAATTCCAGTTTCCACTATTATGTTTTTGCCATTCATCTTGACAAGGAGCACAGAGCCGGAAAGATTTATCCGATTTTGTTCGTCAGAGTCATATACTTTCAACCATAGCTTCTTCGGAACTACACCAAACATAGCTCCACCATCTAAAGCGAAAGTGTCTTTTTGGATCAGCGCGGCATCAAACTTTCCGATCTTAAATTCTCTTATTCCCTCTTTCACCTAGATTCCGTCCTTTCAATATTTTGGTAGGTTGTGTGGTCAATTATTATCTCCAGAAGTTGCCCACAAACTCGGCGTTTCATGATCTCGATTTGCTTTCGTGAGTTTGATTACCACCGGATCACTCGGTAACCTCAGTTTTTCTCCTTCCGTAAACTACTGCTCCCTGGGCCCTAAGAATACTCCGCTCATTTAAGCGGTATTCTACGTGGTTACTAATTCTTTCCCTAACCTGCCGGTGCCGCAAGATGGCAAATCAAAGGAACAAACAAAAGTGCTACTTATTGATACCCTTGGTGGAACTGGGGTTACAATAGACAGAACTTTTGAACTGGCTTTCAGCTTGACTACCTAGCCCCACAGCTTTCGTCAAATGTAATTGTAGCAACAAGAAACCCAGCTCGCAACTGAGCACACTGTTAGGCAACAAAGCGATGAACTGTTTATTCAATGCCTCGTATGTAGTCGTACCTAGGCTTCTAACTCTCTTCCCCGATCAATGGCTGCGGAAATCTTATGAAAGCCTAAGGCTAGAAGGGTCAGATTTATATATCGTGTGCTAAGTCAACTGAGACTATTCAGAGGGTTGACAAATTGGGGTCTCTATTTTCTGATAAGCCCTAAACAATAATACCCCCAACTAATGCTACGTAGCAGAAATCTAGTTAGCTTTGAATAAGCACCTCAACTGCTTATTTCTTATTCCGGTAGTTAAACTACCTTAATATTATTCTTGCATCTACTATTGAAGCGCCATTTTCAAACGCAAACACAGGGTTTAAATCGAGCTCCTTAATATCAGGATTCTCTGTAGCAAGTATAGAAACTTTCCTGATAATGTTTGCAAGAGCATCAATATCTGCGGCTTTCTGCCCTCTCACTCCCCTTAATACAGGGAATCCTTTTATTTGCCTAATCATTTCATAGGCGTCCCTCTTCGTTACGGGTGCAACCCTAAAGGTAACGTCCTTTAATACTTCGACAAATACTCCTCCAAGTCCAAACATAACGGTAGGCCCAAAGGTGTTATCTCTCGTCATTCCAATTACAGTCTCTATGCCTTTATCTTCCATAGGTGTGACAATTACTCCGTATATTTCTGCTTCCTTGCTGTAAATTTTGGCATTGTTAATAACCTCGCTAAATGCTTTTAACACTTCCTCTTCATTTTTTATATTCAGCTTAACACCGCCGGCATCTGACTTATGAATAATATCCGGAGAGACTATTTTCATTACCACAGGATACCCGAGCTCTTTGGCAATCTTAATCGCCTCCTCTTTATTTTTTGCCAATTTAAATTTTGACACTGGTAAATCATATTCTTTCAATATGGACCTAGCCTCAGTTTCCACTAAGTTCATCCGATGAGCAGCCTTGGCTTTGTCAATAACCATCTTTATCCTTTTTGATCTATCGGTAGATAAACACACAGGCTCCTCATTATCCTCTCTTAAGCTATCAAGGTATTTCCTATGTTGTACCAAGGAGCTCATGCATTTCATAGCTATTTCCACATTGCCATACACCGGCACGCCTTGCTTACTCAGTATTTCTAACGATTTTGGTTTTTCCAAGAAAAAGTTACTCTCAAGTATAATGGGTTTATTGTATCTTCTTTGCAGTTGACTAATTACGGGAGAAATTTCCTCTTCTACATTCTCAAACCCCGGGAACGTATCCTTATAGGAGCCGAAACCTCCGCAAATAACTATGCCATCAATTTCTGTGTCCTCCAAGAGAACCTTGGAACAATTAGCGAAACACCAGAGGTCAGCTTCGCTTGCAAAATCCACTGGATTCTTCAATGAATGTACTGCCCCTGTTGGTATAACCTCGCTCAATTTTTCTTGGGTTTCTTCGGAAAGGGAAGGAATCTCCAAGCTTTCCCTTTCAGCGGCATCGGCCGCCATTGTTGCGTCCCCCCCACCATCAGACAGGATGGCAATTCTATTACCTTTGGGAAGGGGACACTTAGCTAAGGCCTCTCCAACATCTAATAATTCATATGAGTTATCCACTCTGATGATTCCCGCTTGCTTGAAAGCTGCATTGTACACTTCATTACTACCAGCCAAGGCACCGGTGTGAGAGGCAGCAGACCTAGTTCCTGCAGCACTAGTCCCTGCTTTTAAGACTATCACTGGTTTGCTTTTTGTTGTTTTCTTAGCTACCTTTAAAAACTCCCTACCATCCTTGAGCCCTTCCATATACATAAGGATTGCCCTTGTATTTGGGTCATCTTTAACATAGTCTAAATACTCGTGGAAAAGTATATCAGCCTGGTTGCCAAAGCTAACCCATTTATTAAACCCCAACCCACTCTTTTTGGCAAAGAAATTTAGATTTAATCCAAAGTTACCGCTCTGGCTTATCAAGGTAAGGGGGCCCCTTAGAAAAGATACAATAGTTGCATTTAGACCAGTAGCAGAGTTATAAATCCCGGCGCAATTTGGTCCCACTATTCTACTGCCTCCCATGCGAGCCGTTTCTACTAGCTCTTTTTCAAGCTTCTTACCTTCTTCCCCCGTTTCAGCAAAACCGGCAGTGATAACGATTATCCCCTTGATACCTTCCTTCACGCACTCTCTGATTGCATCTGGAACAAACTTGGCTGGTATGCCGATAAGGGCTAAATCTACAGGCTCACCAATATCAGATATTGTGCGATAGGTCTCCTTGCCACAAACTATACTACCTTTAGCATTGACAAGATAAACATTCCCTTCCCAGGTGCTCTCAAGTAGAGATTTTGATATCCAATTACCCCATTTCAGAGGGTTATCCGAGGCTCCAATCACAGCCACCGAGCGAGGATTAAATAAGAAATCTAGGTCTTGGGCCATTTTCTCCCCAGCTAAATTTCGGCTTCTCCTAACACTGTCTTTTGTTCAAAGAGATGGAATCCTCTCCTGGCAAACATACTCAGGAATGCCTTGGGGTCAATACAGGCTTCAGGAGGTAACACGCCTTTCTCCTTAATCTCTCCGCGGCCTACCATTTGAGCACAGATTGACGCTGGGATAGCAGTTCCTGGTGCCATTGCCCCCGCTGATCTATAAACATAAGTTACGATTTCATCTCCCTTTTTGCCTTTTACAACAACATCAAGTGGCGCTGTAGTATACTCTTCCACTTGCTTTCTGAAGGAAGCTCCTTTTTGCATAACTTGTACTATAAAGTCTTCAGGCACTATTGAATTACCATTCATCTTTACAGGTTCTCTATCAGCAAAACCATGCTTAATCAGGTCAAAGAATAACCCGTTTACCCATAATGGTAAGAGGCATCCTTTATTTACTACTGTCTTCACTCCCTTAAAATAGCGAGGCATGGTTATCGGCTCGGGGTGTCCCCAGTAATAAACAGGACATTTGCCATAAGGCTCTCCAAAATCTACAATCTCTTCGCCTCCGGAGCCTCCTAGGACATTTACCAATTTCCCGTCGAGATATTGTGGGACCTCACCTCGAAGAGCATGAAACGTATGGGCTAATGCGCCCGGACCAGCGGGGTCATTTAGTGCGAATCCCCATAATAAGCGAATCTCATCTACTTGATCTAGTTTCTCAGCTGCATATTTTGCAACTACATTGCCGAATCCCGGACTACTACCAAAGCCAATACAGATGGATATACCTGCCTCCCTCGCTAATTCATCCAAGTCAAAAGAAGCCATAGTGGTGTCGTAATCATCCATAATATCAAGGTAATTGATACCAGCTTCTATGGCTGCTTTCATAGTCGGTATAGCGGATTTATAAAATGGCCCAACGCAATTAATCACAACATCATTTCCCTTTAATATCTCGACTAGTGCCTGAAAGTCAGCAATATCAACAATTTGTCTGGATATTTTGTTGCTGGCCTTAACTGACTCGTGGAGATTTTCTTCACGTATCATCCTATCAGCAATAATAACTTTTTCAACATCAGCACCTTTAATAAGATCACGAACCACCGACGAACCCACAATTCCACATCCACCAAGTACTACTACTTTCATTTTACCCTCCTTTTCAATGGTTATTTTTGCTACCTCAATATAACATATCCATCTCATGCCTTAGTAACATACCATCCTCTTTTGCAAGAGCATAGTGCAAGTTCTTGCTTACTATTTTACCTGCATCACCTCCTTATTGGAGTTTTACGGGGGCGAGCCCATTATTCTAAACCTTCACCATTGCCTCTCCCCCCAAAGTTTCAATATCCCCCATAATAGTACATGAACAGACACTAAGGAAGCTGACCCACTAGTTCTGTTAATCCTAGCTCCTCCAAGGTTAATTTTAATGGCTTACCAGTTTCATGATCCCACCCCAGTGCTCCATAGCCGATCTTCTTCATGGCTTTGAAATCGACCTTCCTTCCCGCAATTGGTCCCGTAACTGGTGCTGCCTCCAACCTTTCCGGTATATGCCATTCGCCCGGTTTCACCCCCTCACGGAAATTAAACGCTTGACGTAAGGTCTTAATGCGACGACCCACCTTTAACCCCTCAACTAGGCTGAAATCCCACCCTGTCATTGCAGATATCACATCAATTAGGGGAAGGGTTTCTGTGACCATTCCAAACCAACAAACACCAGCCGAAGTCGTCAATTGATCTAAATCACTGGAGACAGCAAATACCCGTATGTTGGCTTCAGGATCAAGCATATTCACTTTCTGGGGAAATTCTAACTCAGCGATAAAACTAAGTGGAATTTGCTCCTCATAACTATCCATAATTTGAGTAGTTGTATGCCGCCCTGGGGTAGGATCAGTAATATAACCCCAGCCATGGGCGATACTGGTTCTAGGATCGTGAGCCGGCAAATCCTGACCACCGACATGCATGGCCCATTTCTCAGAACCTCTACCTATACGCTCAGCAGCTAGCTTGGACCCATCAGCAAGCACAGCTCCAAATCTCTGTCGCCGAACTATCTTTTCTACCATAGCTACCATAGAATTGGCGTTACCCCAAGTAAGCTCAATGCCGCCGGTATCCTCCTTAGTAATAAGGCCATGCTCGTAACATTCCATAGCAAGGCTCAGGGCACTGCCTACTGAGATAGTATCCATCCCCCCGCGATTACAGATGTCATTAGCCTTAATTATTGCCTCAATATCATCAATAAGAAGGTTAGAACCCAACATACCTAAAGTTTCATACTCCACTTTTGCTGCTTTACTTACAGCAAAGGGTCCCTTGTCAACCGCGAGCCAACCTTTGCAACCCAAAGAGCAACCCCGACAGGCATGCTTTCTATATTCATATTTGGTAATTGAATCACCATGTAGATTAGCCCAGTTAGTAAATTCTTGCTTACCAGAAAGCGTCCAATTCTTGATCGGGCAATCGCCCGCAGCAAGATAATCCTCAAAAAAGCTGCAAGTACCCCACTTTCTGAACATGGGAATCACAAAATTCGTTGACTCCTTGACATCTTTTATATAACGCCTATGTAGCATAGCAAGACGCTCACCATCAGCCACTGGTACCCTTTTGGTCCCTCTAGCAGCGAATGCCTTCAAGCGCTTAGCCCCCATCACAGCTCCCAGTCCAGACCTAGCAGCGAAACTACTTCCTTCATGTGCTACCCCTGCCGATAGTGACATACTTTCTCCAGCAGGTCCTATGCAAGCAACTCTTGTCCTCATGCCTAACTCATCTTTTATCCTTTCTTCAGTCTCAACGGTGTCTTTGCCCCACAAATGAACAGCATCTATAAATTCAACCTCGCCATCATTCAAGTATACATAAACCGGCTTCGGGGAGACACCACCAAAGAAAACACCATCATAACCACTTGCCTTTAATTCAACAGCCAAACTCCCACCACAATTTGCGTCACCCCACCCGCCAGTAAGAGGGGATTTCCCGACCAATTGCAGCCTTGCACCCTGAAACCCTGTTCCTGTCAGCGGACTTGTCACAAAGCCGAGTATATTATCTGGACCCAACGGTTCCGCTTTGGGTTTCATACACTCATAGAGAACCCTTACCCCTACCCCTAACCCACCGATAAACTCATGGTAAACTTTCTCTGGCAATCTCTCTTCCTTAATGGAACCCGAACTTAGATCAATAAATAAAACTTTCCCGTTGTAACCATTAAACATTTAACAACTCCTCTTTTCTCTCGTTATTAAAAGCCTTCTGGAAGATCGTCCACTTCGCAACTAGGTCCAAAGGCCCCTATCGTCTCATATTCCGGGCCAAGCCCATCTCCAGCAAACTCCTTTGGCCCTGCCACTTCTGTCTCCCTACCGCAAGCAAGAGGACAACTAAAGCAAGGCCTCCCCTTCTTGCCTAACCTTGAAATAGTGTTGGCATAGGTTTCACCACTGATCTTTTCCCAACCGTCAAAACCAGCAGTTTGATAATTCCTAGTTACAAGTCCACTGAATTCAGTAACAATCTCAATGCAACCAGGAGTTCCCAATTCCTTCAAAAATGCGATATCTTCGAATCTAGCATTGTATTCCTCCCTAGCAGCTCGGACCGCCTTCCTAAAACCATCTTCGTCAAAAATTGGAGGACGTCTCGTTCCCCTCACAGCTATCGCCTTCAGGTTCTTGGAACCCATTACCGCTCCAACTCCAGAACGTCCCGCAGCCCTCCCTTAGTCATTTATTACACAGGCAAACCTAACAAGATTTTCACCAGCAGGTCCAATACTTGCTACTCTAGCTTTCTCATCAGTTTCAGCTCGAATTAAATCTTCGGTCTCACGAGTGGTTTTTCCCCATAGCTTTTCCGCAGCCCGAAGCTCTATTTTATCGTCATTTATCCAAAGATAAACAGGAATTGTAGATTTACCTTCAAAGATAAGCATGTCATACCCTGCGAATCTCAGCTCAGGCCCAAAAAAGCCAGCTGAGTTCGAATTAGCTATTGCCCCAGTTAAGGGGGCTTTAGTAACTACCATGTACCTGCTGGCAGCCGGTGCTCTAGTTCCAGTAAGGGGGCCTGTAGCAAAGATGAGTTTATTATAAGGGCTTCAGGGCTCTACCTTTGGGTCTATTTCATCATATAAATACTTAACTCCTATGCCTAGTCCGCCAATAAAATCCTTTGCTATGCTAGCATCAATTTCCTCGGTTGAAATGTCCCCCGTCGTTAAGTTTACTCTCAATAGCTTACTCACCGCTCTCTCCTTTCTCGGGCAAAAATACCTTGCTTATTTATTATTCGGCTTCTTATGGTGACCTTAGTTTTCATTTAGTCTGCTTCTTTGCCTCAGGATGTGCGCACATACCTTCTTTAAGGTACTCGCAGCTCTCTGGGCAATCCTTGGGAACATCTATTTCCATTTTTCCCTTTGGACATACCATCTTTGGCATAACCCACCTCTTACAGTTACTTACCAGGTCATGTGCTCTGTTCTCGCAATTATGACGTCTTGCATTTCTTTACTTAAATCGACGAAGCAAGCGCTGTAACCAGCTACACGCACTAAAAGGTTCGGGTATTTCTCTGGATGGTGCTGGGCATCTCGCAAGACCTCCTCGCTCACCACGTTGAACTGAACGTGATAACCACCTAGTTCCATTTCGGTCCTGAGCAAATTAACCAAGTTCCTTTTACCTTTATCACCTTTAAGTAACTCAGGGCTGAACTTAAGATTCAAAAGTGTTGCAAAGTGATTATCATGGTTTATTTTACAGATTGACTTTAGCACAGCTGTAGGTCCACTGTGATCATAGCCCATATAAGGAGATATGCCATCAGCTAAGGGTTGCCCTGCCTTCCTTCCTGAGGGTAATGCCCAAATCACTTTGCCATGGGGAACATTGGCAATAACAGGTACTAGGCCGTCACGAAACACACTTCCTTTAATACCTCTATATTTCTCAGTTTCTTCCACAGCAAAATCGAGCATGTCCGCAGCTATAAGGTCGACCTCGTCAATATCGTTACCATACTTCGGTGCCTTATTGATTAACATTTGCCTGACATCCTCATATCCCTCGAAATTCTCTTCGAGGGCCCTTATCAGTTCATCCATGCTTAAAATCTTCTCCTCAAATACCAGCCTCTTTACCGCAGCCATGGAATCAGCTAAATCAGCAATGCCGGTGGTTTCAAAACCTGGCCCTAAATTATAATGAGCACCTCCGTGCATTATTTCAACTCCATCTTCCACGCAGTCCTCAACACAGCAAGACAGCAGAGGCATTGGTAGCCTAACCCAATGAGCTTTTTCCACGGTTTGAGTGTCTATAGCAGAATGCCGAATGAGATATGCCAATTGCCTCTTCACTGCTTCCTTAAAGTCTTCGTATGTTTTAAAGCTCCTTGGATCGCCGGTAGGAAGCCCCATCCTTTTTTTGAAGACATGGCTCATTCCGTCATATAAAGCCCATTCCACAGCGGTGGCATAACTATACCGATTGCCCTCAGCCCATCTGGACATTTTTCCGGGAATATTAGGCTCAACGCAACCAGCGACACACCAATCATAAGCATCATCAATCTTAACACCCATCCTAAGCAACATTCGCAAGGCTGTTGGGTCGAAGAATATGGCTGGCTGGCCAGTCCCCAAGCTGACTAAATCACAAACTTTCAATAAGAAATCATCAGGAGTTTGGGGGTGTATTCTCACGTTTAGGGATGGGGCATGAAGCCTTACATCCATCGAGGCTTGCACCATCATGTAGGAAAGTTCATTAGTGGCATCTCGGTTATTCCGCGTAAGCCCCCCAGCGGTAAGGCAATGATATGGCTGGTAGCCAGCAAAATACATGGATGAATCAGCATCTAAGGCAAGAGTTATCTCTGCCATCTTGATCCACATACACTCGATTAACTCTTGAGCCTCTGCCTCAGTTAATTTTCCCTCTTCGAGGTCCTTTTTATAAAGCGGATACAAGTACTGATCCATGCGGCCTGGACAAATAGAGCTGCAATTTTCCTCAGTCCAAAGTGCTACTTGGGTTAACTGGATAGCTTGTAATGCTTCCCAAAAGGCCCTGGGTGGGTTCCACGGGACCCATTCACACATCTCAGCTATTTTCAGCATCTCTTCCTTGCGCTTCAAATTCTCCCTTTCAGCCATTTCTCTTGCCTTATCAGCATATCTCTGGCCTAGCAATTTCATAGCCTCACAGGAAATTATTACAGCCTCCCAAAATTTCCTCTTATCGAAATTGCTGATGTCAGCGTAATCCAGCTCTTTAAGTTTCTGCTCTGCCCTTTCTTTTATGCCACGGAAGCCTTGTTTTAGAACGATGTTTTCATAACCCGGATTAATTTCGCCCGGGCCATATAGGGATTTAGCATCGCTAAAAATAATGCCCGTTTTATATGCTATTCTCTTTGTTTCCTCAGGTAGATTAACGAGGTAATATTCCTCCATTGATTTCCCTTCCCAGTAGGGGAAGACTTCCTCACGAAGTATTCTCTTTTGCTCTTCAGTAATGGAATAAGGATCTTGCGGACGTGTGGAGATAGTGTCCAGTTCGTCCCTTACCCACATCCAGGATATATCCGGACAAACTTCCGCTGCACGAGGCTGGGAACCCCGTGTACCTGCAATAAGTTCATCGGGTAAGATAACGATTTTCTTTTCCTCAATAGTTTTTCTTAACGCTTTAGCACGACGAACCACTATCTCCTCACCTTCCGTCTCCCTATAGGATTTGGTATAGGAGATAGCTCTATCTATATCAATGCTAGGTATAAATGTACGATACTGATCGCGAAGACGATTAATACGTTCAGTACAACCATAAATCCAATGCTGGGTATCTTTTCTCTCTGCCACACGACCTCCTTAGGTAAGTGTAGAGGCGGTCCAAAAACTCGGTAAATGTATTAAACCAAACTGTGCTCCGTTCGCATAATAATACTGTCTTGAATCTCCCTGCCAAGGTCATTAAAATAGGCACTGTAGCCGGCTACCCTTACCATTAAAGTGGTATACTCCTCAGGGTGTTTTTGTGCATCTTTCAAGGTAGTTGCATCAACGACATTAATTTGGATGTGCCATCCCCCGAGATCAAAGAAGGTCCTTATAATTGAAGCTAGGTTTCTCAGCCCTCTTTCACCTTCTACAGCTGAGGGGCTAAATTTGATATTCAGTAGAAGACCATTTTCGTGTCTTATATGGTCATAAGAAGTTACCGACTTAATAACCTCAGTTGGAGAGATATCCGTTTGCATTTCTGGGGAAACGCCATCTGATAGGGGCATCCCTGCTTTCCTTCCTGAAGGCAGAGCACCGACAACTTTGCCAAGAGGTACATACGCCGATATTGGAAACATTGCTGTAGTGAACCTAACGCCTCTGTTGCTCATATACTTCGCAGCTTCCTCATGGCAAAGATCAGCAACCATTCTCGCTATACTGTCAACATATGGGTCATCCCTGCCATATTTTGGTGCACGAGAACTCAGCATCAATCTTAAATCTTCTCTCTCCTCAAAATTATTATTCAGAGCATCAATCATCTCCTCCATAGTAATCACTTTTTCGTCAAAAACGAGTTTCTTAATTGCAGCCAATGAATTAGCTACGTTGGCTAATCCAACGTAGCTAGGTGCCGGACCCACATTATATATGCAGCCACCTTGAGTATAATCTACGCCTCTCCCAATACAATCCTCATATAATGAAGATATAAAAGGGAAGGGCGTTAGAGCCTTGGCTGCCCGTTCACAAACCTGATTAACTATACATATATGCTTAGTAAAGTATGCCAATTGCTTTCTAAAAGCATTTTCTACTTCTTCGTAACTCTTAAACTTCTTAGGGTCACCCGTGGGTAGACCCCACCTCCCATCTTTGTTATCCAGTACCCCTGAATAACCGTCGTTCAGAGCAAACTCCAAACAGGCAGGCATATTAAACTCCCCGCCGTCACTATACTTCCACATCTTACCTGGTATGCTAGACTCACTACATCCAAACACACCATAATCAAAACTATCCTCAGCAGAGACTCCTAAAGATAACATAGTTGGGATGCCTACGGCGTCATTGTACATAGCAGGATAACCTGTCCCCATTCGTACTAAGTTAGCAAGACTCATCACGTACTTATCCGGGTTTCTCTTATTAACCCTAGCCACTATACCAGCACCAGCTAACCTTACATCAGCACACGCCTGTATAAGCATATATGTCAGGTCGTTGGTAGCATCTGTTCCATCGCGTTTCACTCCACCCACGCCACAATTCTGGTAACCCTGATAACCCGCAAAATATTTTGCACCCTCCTCGCTTTGTGGCCAGACTATTTCAGCTTCTTTAATAAAGAAGCACTCAAGTAATTCTTGTGCTTCCTCCCTGGTGAGTCTACCCTCTCTTATATCCTTTTCATAGTACGGAAATAACTCTTGATCCATTCGCCCCGGGGCAAAAAGATGTCCATTCTCCATATCGCCGCCTATCAAAGCAAACCACACACTCTGCAAGGCCTCCCGGAAAGTTCTGGGAGGATTCCAGGGAACCCATTCACATGTCTCAGCTATCTCAAGCAGTTCCCTCCTTCTCTCAAGATTCTTCTCTTCTTCAGCTAGCCTTCTAGCCACTTCAGCATGCCTCTCCGCAAGTATTTTTATCCCCTCACAGGATAATATAACGCCTTGCAAGAACTCTATCTTTTCTTGTTCTTCCGGGTGTTCGAAAGCTAGCTTAGACATAGTTTCTCTAGCTCTTTCTTCAATTCCCTTAAAACCAATTGGAAAAAGGTAAACATTCCACCCCGCTTGAATGTGGTCCATAGCAACCCCCTGCTTAATCCAAACATCAATAAGACCTGTATTCGTGCTCACTCTCCTGGTTTCCGGTGGCAGGTGGCCCAAATTCCACTCATAAAGCGATTTACCCCGCCAATAGGAGATAATCTCATCCAGTCCCCCTTTCTGTTCTTCAGTGATTAAGTACGGATCCTGTGGCCTGTAAGCAAGTCTATTCCTCTCCTCTTTGTCTAGCCAGTGCCAACACATGTCAGGAGAAAAGAGAGCGCTCCTAATCTGGCATCCAGGATTCCCTACGATTAATTCATCATCTTGTATTATAATCGTTTTCTGTTCACAGAACTTCTTGAAAAACTTTCCCCTCCTGATAGGTACTGCTTCACCTTCACTTTCCTTATAAGCCTCAGTAACAGCTCTGGCGCGATGAAGACATAGAATCGGTCTATTCTTGTAATACTGCATTCTAAGTCTCTCAATCCTAGGGCTACATCCTATTTTCTGCTTAGCCACAGGACTGAGATCTTGCTCAAGCAGGTGCTTGGCAATCTCTCCCTTTATTTCGCCCAAGGCACAACCACCTTTGCCTATTATCCTTCCTAGTGTCGTTCTCTTATAATGCTCAGTTCTCTCTATCACCATTGCTTTCTCTACCATTTTGTACTTCCTTTATTAAATGAAAATAACCAAGACCTTTTGCCACTTCAGGTGCCTATCTTAACACTCAACCCATAAACTTCCATCTCTCCTTTAATTTCCTCCATATACCCTCGCTCTGGCACCTCTAGATTCTCAAGTTCGTATTTCCTCCCTAGGATTGCATACTTCCCTATGCCAAATTTATGATACGGTAAAATTTCCACTCCTTTGATACTGCCATTTAATGAAGCCACAAACCTTGCCGTGTCGTGGATATTGTAATTAGAGTCATTTAAGCCTGGAATGATCGGTACTCTTATGATAATGTCCACTTTTTGTTTTGATAGGGATTTTATATTCTCTAAAATCAACTCGTTTGGAGCCCCGCACACTTTTTCATGCACTGCGGAATCCATGTGCTTAATGTCATACATAATAAGGTCCAAAACATCTATGACCTTTTCATAATTACCCCAAGGAACATAGCCTGCGGTCTCTACTGCCACATGAATACCTCTACTTCTGCATTCTTGAGAAACCTCTCTTATAAAATCCGGCCATAGAAGAGGCTCTCCTCCTCCAAATGTTACACCACCTCCTGAATTCCTATAGAATAGAGCATCTTTCTCTATCTCCTTAATGACGTAATCTACATCTACCGTCTTACCAAATATCTTCCAAGCTCCAGCATAGCAAGCCTCAACACATTTCCCACAAAGGTCACATAAGTCTTTGTTAAGGAGCAAACTATCTCCTTCCAATGAGATAGCATGAGTGGGGCAAGCTTCTACACATCTATTGAGGCGTCGGCATCTGTCCGGATAAAAAACTAGCTCAGGGAGACTAGATTGCCCTTCTGGGTTAGAACACCACAAACACCTCAAAGGACACCCTTTCAAGAATATGAGCGTCCTTATTCCTGGCCCATCATGTACGCTAAATTTCTGAATATCAAAGACCGTTGCGTTTAAACGTTGTTTATAGTTAACCACATAATCTCCTATAAAATTCCTCTCCCTTGATGGGACAGGATTAAGGCGAGGGTGGAGACCATCCCCTCCCTCCCTGAAACCAAATACTCTTTGACTTTCTGGCGAGGGCTCGATCCCCGCTACAGGTAGCGCACCTGCTCCAGGAAACTTAGGCGTTTTTATTCCCCCTCCTTTGCCAGATTTTTAAAAACCTCCCACTCAGATGAAAGGCCAAATTTTTCAAAAGTCACCTTCTTAGGGACACCATTTCCATCCCAGCCACGCAAGTTATAATACTCGTCTAGCATTCTATCGAATTTTTCTTTCTCCAGCCTCTGTCCTTTGAATACCCCGCCTGGTGCTGCCGTTTCAAATAGCCTCTTAGGTAAGGTATCATCTTTTCTTCTTATCCCTTTAATAACATTGAAGGCTCTCTCCAATGTCAGTGTCCTTTGCGCCGCAATTAGAAACTCTTCTTCGCTGGTATCTACCCCAGTGGCCAAAGAAAACAACTTGGCAGGCATCTTTAGAGATGATGTAATAAACCAAGGAATGTGCCATTTGCATACTCCAAGCATGTCTACCACAGCGTGTCTATTCTCGTGGTCCCAATCCATGAGAGCCTTCTTTTCGTAGGATGTTGGAAATGCAGCCGCCTTTGACCCGTAAAGTTCCTCAGCCCATTTTTCCATCTCCTCGCCGTCCACTATCCACCTGTAGTCAATATCTGAATGGCCCTCTATAGTGTCCCTACTGGCTACCGCTGTCGTAAGTGCTTGCGACTTGTAAGCTCGAACTTCATATGGCTGCATTTCTAGCCCCTTCACATGCATAGCGCAATCCTCAGCACCCTTGCCAATCATCCTAGCTGCTTTTAACACACCGTCCCGGAAAATTCCCCCAAATCCTTCCTGGGTGCCTATTTTGTGAATTGCTGAAATGATGGCATCTCTATTGCCTCGTTTCATGGCTATGCCATCGGTATCCTTTTCAGTAATAATACCCCTATTATATAGCTCCATCAGGAAACCGATTATATTCCCGGTTGAGACAATATCCAGACCATATTTATTGCAGAGATACTGTGCTTCAACCATCGTCATGCGGTCGTTGTTCCATACCGAGCTTCCGAGGCTTACCCATCCAACACACTTCTCCTTACCCATACCCATTCCAGGAATGTTGAAGACATTCATATGGTATGATGGGCAGCCAAAGCAGCCACCTACAAAAACGGTATACTGGTCGAAAAATTCATCATTCCCACCGAACCTCCCTGCTTCAAGCCAGTCAACATCCTCCCAATTTCCTATAACAAGAAACCCACTATTATAGGCCTCATCAATAACACCTCTATCCCCTTGTGCCACCATAGCCTCGCAGCCCGGACTTTCTCTGATTATTTTGTGAAACTCAGCACATGTCCTATTAAATTCTTCCAATCTAGCAATCTTTATCCCTTTGGTTCCCCTAACTGCGATTGCCTTCAGGTTTTTCGAGCCCATAACAGCACCGAAGCCACCACGACCAGCAGCACTCCCCGTTTCAGTCTGAATGCTACTAAAACTAACCAGATTTTCACCGCCAGTGCCTATGCACATAGCCACAACTGGACCTCCCAATTCTTCTCTAATTATCTGCTGGGTTTCATAGGTATCCTTACTCCAAATGTGGCTAGCATCCTTGAATTCAATGGAGTCGTCATGGATATAGAGGTACACTGGCTTATCCGCTTTGCCTTCAATAACAAGATTATCGTATCCGGCATATCTAATTTCACGGCCTATCCACCCCCCAATCCCAGAGTTTGCCAAGAGTCCATTCGGAGACATCGAAGTTACCTTCATCCTAGCAGCGCCAGGAGTAAGCGTTCCAGTTAAAACTCCGGGGCCAAAATAAAGCTTATTCGCTGGGTCAAAAGGTGATATTTTGGGGGCTACCTCATCATACATCATCTTCACATTAATACTTCTACCGCCTATAAAAGAGCGGGTATAAGGCATTACATCCTCCCTTGATGATACCATCTTCGATAAATCAACCCTAAGAATTTGTCCTGACCACCCTTGCGACATAATTATTTCCTCCCTATCGTGAGCAATGATTCGGCTATTGTCTCTACTCCAACCTCTTTTTCAGGTCCCGGAATTTCCTCGACTATTTCTATCGCTTGCATAGGACAAAACTTAACACACGCTGCCTCCTTACAGTCAACTCTGCATAGCATAACAAGGGCTCCTTCTTCTATTACAGGACAAGAAAGCAGTGTGGTTGCAATTTTAGGACAACTCTTCCCATTCCCTTTCCAAGGGCACTCCTTTTCTGGAATGTCACACTTGTCTACTACAAACGGAAAGGTTGTAGCCTTATCCTCGCGCCGAAAAACTCTAATATGAGATTTTTCTGGGTTGGCCTCTCCGGCACAATATTGCGAACAGGCAACCTCACAAATTCCACAACCATTGCACCTCGATGGAATCACTTCCAATACATGCATAACGTCCTCCATAAATTAATATTACTTGTTTCGAGGCTTCATTGCATTGCCCCAGTTGCCTTTCTTGGTCGAGGTATTTCTGGAAAGCCTATCTTCTTTGGGACGAGGAATATCCGAGCCAGAATGTAATAGGTTAAGCCCCCCGCCAATATTGATGGTATAGTCATTCCCAGCTTATTGAAAATAAACGGTATATGTATCTCAGCAGTTAACGGATTATAAATTAAGAGCGCAACGGTAGTGCCAACAACTATAGCAATAAACCCCCAAGGATTAATCCCTTTAGTGAAGTAATACGCTCCCTCTTTAGCCGAATTAATAGCTTCCTTTAGATTTAGATTGAATCTCGCCATAAAAGCATGGACCAAAAATACACCAGCTATAGGTCCAAGTACAGAAGCAGTGACAGTGATAAAATTACCATAAGAGTCATAAGCCCAAGGGGTCAGGATAAAGAGTATAGGTACTGGCAGAGAAATCAATGTCGCGTGAATCCAGCGTAGCTTTGGGAATATCCCCATCAGCATCAAGCTAACCAAATACACTTCCATAACTACGGAGGTGATATTAGCAAAAGCCAACATAATCAAATAGGCTATTGTCCAATCGCCGCCAATAAGTGCCAGTCCTTCAACCGGGTCTAGAACGCCTGCTATATTACCTACCAAGATTCCTGGTATAGCCAAAGCCCCAAACATTAGCCCCCAAGCAATTAGTATCGGCCAAAACGCGGTTGACTCACTCTTAGCCAATCGACTATACTCGGCAGAATTGCCAACCCAAGAAATGCCGCCGGCTATACATATCTCAAAAGCTATCATAAAACTAACAAATGGCTCCGGAGCAAGCCCAGGAGGTGTGTTTGAAACAACAGTATCCCATCCATAGAATGTGAGCATCCTCACGCTAATAAGTACTATAAGGATCAGCATGACCGGAAGAGTTATTCGCACCAGCCATACCATCGCACTTCTCCCACGATAAGTAATCCACCACCCAATGGCCAAGATAATAATGCCCAACAGCGCGGGATGAGTCAGAATAGTTGGTTGAACCCCAAATAGTCCTATTGTTGTACTAACTGCCCTACCAAACATAACCGGCGGAATACTCGTCCACAGCCAATAAATAGGTATTATAGCAAGCAGTATTATCTTTGCTCCTAGTGTGCCAAACATGGGGGCGAATCCTGTACTATGCTCCCCTCCCCATCTAGCGAAATAACGCCCCATAAAAGCGATAGGTATAAGTCCTATAGTGCAGCCAAGTGCCAGAACGACAATAGCAATAGGCACCGGCACAGCCATGCCTATCCATGCTCCAGTTAGAAAAAGCCATGTTGCTATAGCTCCTGCCGTCGCTATTCCGGTGTGATCCCAGAAGCCCAGTGTCCGTTCGGTGGGCAACACAGGTATCTTGCTTTTTTCTGCTAATTCTCTTCGCTCTTCTTCTATCGAGCCCGGGTTACTTACACTGTCCATAAAATCCTCCCGTCGTCGAATTTTTGTTTCTCCTTAGATTACGGATAATACCAGCCCAACCAGACAGTTCCGGCAAAAACCAAAAGACCGATTGATACAACAAGTGTAATTCCCAAGAGCACCCAATCTCTTTTGCCCATGGGCTTTACCGGCGTGTAATTATAATAGTCCTCTACTTTTTCCTTGAGTTCTGCCGCTGGATCGACTTTCCTCTCTTGACTCATCATCTATCTCCTTTCTTACAAGAAACTATCTAAAGATTCTTAAACATAATAATGCAAAGGGAAAGCTCTATACTTTAATTTAGGCAACTTTTCAACCGTAATATAACCCGGCTCACTATTAATAACATCGGGAATGCGATTGACCATCTGGGTACAGGTTGTTGTCCTGATTGCAACTTTATCATTCTTCAAATATGTATTGGGCACACCTTTAATAAACCACTCATTTATGTCTACTTCGCCCTCTCGGTAAACTTTCACAATCATCTCTCCTCGAAACGTGATCCCCTGTTCAGTATCAACGTCGATTACGTCAGATACCCCGGTAACTTGCCCCTTTTTCACGATTATATCAAGGCTTTTACATTCGATATCCACATCATCTATTGTCGGCTCAGTGCGCTGCTCTATTTCCTTAATGGTCAACCCTAAATCTGCGATAAGGGATTCTAAATTCATTCTAAAAATGCTCGGCTTTGTTGTATGCTTCTCAATATCTTTGTCAAATTCATCCTTGGTCTGCCCGACATGGCCATACTTTGCAGCCTCTGGACCATAATCGTCTATATTACATTTCTCTTTGCCAGTAATGGATTCAATAGTATGGCTAGCGCCTGTCAGCAAAGCTATTAAGTTAACCAAGAAGGTGTCTTGATAGCCGCTGCCAGTTACAGTGACTCCGTGCTTCTTTGCCAGCTTGTCCAGTTTTGACGTTAATATGGGAGAGGTCGTCCAGGAATAAAAAGCTTCCTCTGATGTTGTTATTATGTTTAGACCATTTTCAATGCACTTCTTTAAGTGGGGGTACATCCTTTCCATCTCCGTAAAGAGAGCGACAACAGCAATATCAGCTTCCTGTTCCAAAAGGACGGCATCGGCATTGTCATTGATTTTTACATTGAGGGGATAACCTAAGCCAACCACCTCCCCCAAGTCTCTGCCTACTACATCCGGGTTTATATCAATAGCTCCAACGATATCAACCCCTTTCTCAACCATAAACTTAGTCATTACCCGGCCCATCGCTCCTACCCCATAAACAACAGCTTTAATCTTCCTCAATTCTAAACCCTCCTTTCACGTAGTAGTTTACTTTTCCTAACCGTATCGTTGGCGGCCAGATCCATAACTTGTCAAAAAACTAAACTACGCATATTAACACTTATATCTTCCGCGACCTGCATTCCTCCGCAGGCCATCTCGCGATCTTGATGTAACTTTTTCTCGGTACATGTCTCGATTTCATTTTCCGTGTCTCATTCAGCATCCCTTCGCTAATCAGCCCAATTTAAGCCCGACTTGCCAATGTCTTATACCGGCTCAGCACCCTTTGGCTAAGACTTTGCCTCCACACACTCCTTCAAGAATAAACTTGGTCTGTTCTTTTATATACTCCTCTAATACATAATCTTTCCCCAGTAGCCACCGCTTGAGGGCCCACATATGTCCAAGGATGACTATGCTCTGGGCAATCATCAAAGAACCGCCTATCTTAAATTCTCCACTTGCGTATCCTCTGTCCAATATGCGCTCAAATACGTGGCTAAGACGTCTTTCCAGTTCAAAAACGCTTCTCCGCGCATTTGGCTGCAACTTCTTTGTTTCCTGGTACATAAAAACAACGGAGTCTTGAAGCTCATCCACCTTCCGATAGTAAGTATCGATAGCCCTTCGAAGAGCCTCATTCGGAGGGAGAGCATCATAGGTGGGAGAAATCGCCTCAATAAACTCTACCCCCTCAGACATAACATAATCGAAAACCAAATAGACAATATCCTCCTTTGTCCCGACATAGTGGTAAATGCTGCCGACGCTCATCCCACAGGCACTGGCTATTTGGCGAAGATTTACCCGCTCATATCCGTTCTTCACAAAAGCTGGCGCTGCACAGCGAGCTATTTGTTGTCTACGTAAGCTCACCAGCTTGTCATTTTGACTGTAGGTTCGAATAGCAAATGCCATTGTAACTCCTAGTTAGACTTACAATCGGAAAACATCGCCGAGTGACCATTCAGTCGGCATTTTATCCTGCCGCGAAATTTTTGTCAATACCTTGAATTAAATCATCTAATATGTAATCGAAGGAGAGGCTGTTAAATCATATAAAAAGTAACCGAAAATATCTAAGATGTAGCCTAGTTACTACTTTAAAGGAGGTTAAGGTCAGGCTATATGCAAAAGGTGGATAAGCTTCTAGATAGGTATCCTACTTTGAAGGGATTTTATTGGGCCAAGGAGAAAATAAGGGAGCTCCACCAGCAGCACGGCTGGCAAGAAGCAACTGGGCTTCTGAATAACATCATCTTCAACCTTAGATTGGCGGGCAACGCAGAATTAATAAGGTGGGGTAACACCTTGAAGCACTGGCGGGAGCCTATTCTAAATCACTTTGACAACAGTACTACCAATGGCTTCACTGAGGGGTGTAATACAAAAATTAAATCCTAAAGCGAATCTCTTATGGCTTAAGAAATGTAGATGTTTATTGGAGAAAGATATTCCTGGGATTTGTCCCATCTCGAAGTTGTTTCCACACAATTTGACAAGGAGCCTGTGAGCTCCTTGTCTTCTTCATCTCCTTGTATTCTAGACTCTTGCCTTCTTCTCTATTTCAGCGATAGAGCTATAACCTATTTGCTGAAATAACATAGTATATCGCTCTTCTGCTAAATTTTGCCCCTGTTTCTCTGCTTTGGAAACATCCTCAAGACATAGCTCCAAAGTTTTATCGGAGTAAGTCTCCAATTCACTGGAAAGGTAAATTTTGAAGCTAGGCCCGCCTTTAAAAGTACGGGGATATTTCCCTGATAATTCAGCCATCCAATGGGCTTCGATTTCAACAATATCCTCGATGTTGGAATTAGTTTTGAGTGGAGGAATTTTGTTGTCCATCCGAGCATACTTTTCTGTTAGAAGATTTCTGCCTTCAGCCTTAGCTTTATGCAAGT
>Ga0307427_1000396_pt1 | contig 28373 bp, 21 predicted proteins | sample SalMarWE160190MG_FD_202162 | JGI IMG/M metagenome (GOLD analysis project Ga0307427, IMG submission 202162) | Salt marsh sediment microbial communities from the Plum Island Ecosystem LTER, Massachusetts, United States - WE1603-190 | ecosystem: Environmental > Aquatic > Marine > Intertidal zone >...
CTACATCACCGCCGAGAGCGTGCCCAACTTCACCGACGGGCAGAAGAAGAAACTCCGCGCCTTCACCGATACGGGCGGCACGATTCTGTTTGAAGCGTCGTGCGGCAGCGCGGCTGTCCGCGAGTGGTTCACCAAGTTCGCCGCCGAGGTCTGGCCCGAGTGGCAACTCGTCAAACTCCCCAACGAGCACGGCGTCTGGAACGCCCTGCACCCGATGCGAACCCGGCCCGAGGCCCTCGGCGTCTGCGACGGCGTCCGCACCGCCGTCTTCTACAGCCCTGAGGACATCTCCTGCGCCTGGCAGACCCAGGCCCTTGCACGTCGCGGGTACCTCTTCGATTGGGGCATCAACCTGTATACCTATGCCACCGACGGGGCGCCCTTGCGGGCCAAACTGGCCGCACGCGGACCCGTAACGACCGACCGCTTCACCGCAGCCGTCAAGGCCGGGCCGAACAAGAGTGTCCGCATCGCCCGCGTCCGGCACGGCGGCAACTGGGAAGCCGGCGCCAACTACCGCGGTCTCAGCCACCTGGCCAGACACGTCCAGGCCAGGGCCGGCATCAGGCTCCAGGTTACCGAGCCGACGCAGGCGCCGTTCAACTCCGGCGGGGTGGCCGTCGCCGACTTGAAGCCCGGCCAGATCGCCTACCTGGCCGGCTCGGCGGGCATCACCTTCACGCCCGGCGAGCAGGCCGCCGTGAAAAAGTACCTGGCCGCCGGCGGCTTTCTCTGGATCGAGGCCGTCACCGGATCGCGCGCCTTCGACGAGGCCGCGCGCAAATTGGCTGCCGACATGGGCTGGACGCTGAAGTTTCTCCCTGGGAGCCATCCGCTCCTGCACGGCCGCATGACCGGCGCCATGGGCTACAACCTGACGGCCCGCGTCCAGTTCCGCAAGGTCTTGCGTGCCCAGCGTATCGGCCGCCCGTCCGCCGTGTTCTATGGCATTTACCAAGGCGAGAAGATGGTCGGCGTGTACTCGCCGTTCGACGTGGTGTTCAGCCTGACCGGCTGCGAGGCCCACCGCTGTCGCGGGTACAAGGCCGAAGACGCCATGGCCGTCGGCACGAACCTTGCCCTCTACTTCTCGACCCTTAAGTGACGTTGGGCCGGACACAGGCATAAGGAGGACCTTACCATGACCACGCCGATTTTTGTGATGCTGCTGATTGCGGCCGTCATCGTGTTGGTGGGGCTGGCGGGGGTGATCCTGCTCATCGTGGGCCTGGTGAAACGGTGGACGGCGCTCTGGGTCTGCGGCATCGTCGCGATGGTCCTTGCGGGCCTCGCGCTTCTGGTGGGCGTGCCCGCGGGCCTGTTGGTTTGCCTCGGCGTTGCGAGGAGCGTCACGGTCCACGAGACGGCGGTCCACGAGGCGGCGGTCGCCGAGATGGCGGTCGCCCCCGACGCAGGTTCGAGCGAAGGGGGCAACTACGTGCGGCAGGGCGACGGGCGGGCCGCCGCACACGTCGAAGGCGTCGAGATCGAGGTCCTCGAGCCCGGCAGCGGCAGGGCCAGTTCCAGTTCGCAGACCATGTCCGGCGTTTTACCGGGCAGTAGCGAGACGCGGCACGAGATCGGCCTTGGCAACGTCAATATCGTCGTCGAGAAGCGCGGCGGCCGCATCACCCTCGAGGTCAACGGCCGTGCCTGCGGCCCCGTCCACCCCGGCGATTCGGTCGTCATCACCCCTGCCCGCGACGTTCTGGTGAACGGCCAACAGCGGCTGTGACCCGTTGCGGCAGGGCCTGTGCGACGGCGGGTGGCATGGCCACGCCCGCCACGGCGGGTAAACTTGCGTGGCCATGAGGCGCTTGGCGCCGACCCCACGAGCCGCGACCTTTGGTCGCGGGCACTCTATCCCGCCGCCACCTTCTTCTTCCTCGCCTTCTTCCTGCGACCGCCGCCGGCGGGCGCCGGTTCGGCGGCGGGGACGTCGGGCGGGGTGTACGGTCCTGTGCCCTCGACGGCCCACGCGAGGTCGGCCTTGATACGCGGCGCGTCGGCGTACGGGTCGTGGTGCGTCTTGCAGTAGGCGACCAGGTCGCGCGACAGGGTCCGGACCGTCTCGCGGTGGTCGCTCTCGCGGAAGAGGTTCCGCAGTTCGTTCGGATCCTCCTGGAGGTCGAAGAGCCACGGCTCGTCTCTCGGCGCGTACACGATCTTGTACCGCGTCGTGACGGCCGCCAGCCAGTTGGGCTTGCCCGAACTCGTGCCGCGGAAAAAGGCGATGTCTTTCCAGTCGGCCGGCGCCTTGCCGGTAAAGAGGGCCGAGGCGTCGCGCCCCTCCTCCTTCCCGGCCGTCTCGACGCCCATCAGGGCCAGGATCGTCGGCAGAAAATCGACGCACCCGAGCGCTTGGGGCACCACCGTCCCGCCTTTCACTTTGCCCGGGCAATAGAGGACGAAGGGGATCCGGGCCGACGCCTCGTACGGCACACCCTTGTTGTGCCGCCCGTGCTCGCCGCACAGGTCGCCGTGATCGGAGGTGAACAGGACGATCGTCCGTTTCAGCAGGTCGGCCTGCCGCAGGACGGCGAGGATCTTGCCGACGTTGTCGTCGACGCACTTGACCATGCCGAAGTAGAGCGCCATCAATCTGCCGGAGAGCGTCCTGACCTGCTTCTTGCCCCAACTCGGCAGGTTCGCATCGGGCTTGGCCATGCTGACCGGGGCCTTGAATGCGGCCCCCGCGAAGAGGGTGTCGTACGGCGGCCGCACCGTGTTCGGACCGTGCGGGTCGGGGATGCTGACCATGTAACAGAACGGCTCGTTTTTGTGGGCGGCGATGAAGGCGCACGTCTTGTCGGCCAGGAAATCGGTGGTGAACGATTTCTCGTCGGCGCCCTGGACGTTGTACGACGGTTTGCCGCCCGCCCGCGCCTTGACGCGCGGCCCGTCGGGCGTGTCCTCCAACTGTTTCCAGTGCCCGCGGTTGAACATGTACCGGTTGTCGTCGAACCCGAACTTGCGCTTGGGCCCCCATTGCGGTTTGCCGGTGCCGTCCAGATGCCACTTGCCCGCGTAGCCGGTGGCGTAGCCTTTGCGGCGGAGGATCTCGGCGAAGGTGATGATGCCATCGTCCATGGGGATGTTGTTGGTCGTCACGGGCGTGTTCTGTGGGTACCGCCCCGAGACGAAGGACGACCGCGACGGTGAACACACCGGCGTCGTGCCGTAGAAGCGGGTGCACACTGCGCCGTTGGCGGCCAGCCAGTCGATGTTCGGCGTCTCGACGACCGTCTCGCCCCACATGAGCGCCTGCACTTTGGGCATGAGCGCCCGATAACAGCCTAGGGTGCGGAAGTTGTGTTCGTCGGTGTGGATGATGAGCAGGTTCGGCCGCTCCTTGGTGCCCGCGAGCGCCGTGCGCGAAGCCAGCCACGCCGCCGTCCCGCCGGTTGCCTTCAGGAAGTCGCGTCGGTTCATGGTTCGTCTCCTGTGTGCGCGTCTTCGCCTTTTTCCCGACCGCCTCGCCGGCCACAGCATACGGCGCGGTGCGCCAGGGGTCAACGGACGGCACGAGCCGCCGGCCACGGCACGAGCCGTACCCGTGCCAGGGTGGCCTGACGGCGCGACGCCTGCCATAATCCTGGTCACACCCCCGCAAAGGGGCTCGGTTACAATTTTGTTGACACCCTTCGGGGGGCATCTATAGAATCGCGCCCTGCATTCACCCCAGGCGGTGCGGGACTGTTTGCCGCGCGCCGGGTCGGGGGGAGTGTCTCGCCGCGGGCGCGGGTAGGGCAGCGCCCGGGGGACTCACCGAATAGTAGTCCAGGCACGAAGGAGGAGATGCCAGATGCTCATGCGGGACGCCCGACTTCGCCGCAACCTCTCCGTTCTCATGACCTTGCTTGGGGTCACGATGCTTGCGGTTGCTCCGGCCGGCGCCGAGGAAGCCACCGCACCGGCTGCCGCACCCGCGGCGGCGCCTGCCGAAGCGCCGGCTGCCGCACCTCCCGCCGCGACCGAAGCGCCCGCTGCGGCGCCTGCGGCCCCGGCGACGCCCGCGGGCGAAGAAGCCGCCGCCACCGGGTACGGTGCTGCCGGCCTGCCCGTTTCGCTGGTCCCCGCCGGCCTCCAGAACGACTGGCGGATGATGGTCCACTATTTCAAACTGGCCCGCTTCGACTTGGCCAAGGCTCAGGCCGAGAAGGTTCTGGCGGCCAGCCCGACGGCGGCGGCCACGCTGGCACTGACCGAGTCGCGCTCCACCGGATACGACCTCATCGTCAAGATGGTCCGTATCGAGGAACTACAGGAAATGGCGGCGAAGATCCTGACCTTGGCCGACGAAGGCGCCCGCGCCAAGAAGACCGATGCCACCCGAATCCAGGCCAACCTCCTGCAGCTGGGGAAGGGCCCGCGGCCGTATTTCCTGGCGATGGGCGAACTGCGGGACAGCGGCCCGTACGTCGTGCCGCACGCCCTGGCCATTCTCCAGGATCCCGGCCGCAAGGACCTCGCGGCGCTCGTGCGCCGGGCGCTGACGGAACTCGGCCGGCCGGTCGTCCGCCCGCTGGTGCGGTCGCTGCGGACGCCTGACGCGAGACTCAAGGAAACCATTATCGACATCCTCGGCGACATCAAGTATCCCTACGCCTTGCCCGCTCTGAAGGCCATCGCCGAGAACCCGAAGGCGAGCGACGGCCTGAAGGCGGCCGCCACCCGGGCCATCCTCAAAACGTTTGACAAGGCCATGCTCAAGACACCCGCCAAGACGCTCTACATTGACCTGGCCAACAAACACTACTATGGCAAGATCGCGTCCGGCGACCCGCGGCGGGCAACCACCGACATCTTCGATTGGGTCGAGGGGACCGGCCTCTTGTATCGGGCCGCACCCTCGAAGGCCGTCAACGAGATCCTGGCGTCGCGAGCCTGCTCCGACGCGCTCAAGGCCGATCCGGGGGCGCTCGAGGCCGTGGCCCTGTGGGTCTCGTCGGTCATGCAGATGGAGTCGGAACTCGGCGGCAAAACCGCCCGCGAGGCCGACCCGTTCCTGCCCGACACGATGCCGTCGGTCGATTTCTTTGCCCGCTCGGTCGGCCAGCAGCACCTGTACAACGTTCTCGACCGCGCGCTGCGGGACCACAACACGCCGGTCGCCGTCCGGGCGTGCAAGGCACTGGAGGACGTGGCGAACGAAGAGTTCCTGACGCTTTACGGTCAGGCCGACGCCGGGTCGCCGCTCGTCATGGCGCTCACGTACCCGGACCAGCGCGTCCGCTTCGCGGCGGCATTCGCGCTGGCGGCCATCCGCCCGAAGAAACCGTTCACGGGCGCCGGCAAGGTGGTGCCCGTGTTGACCGAAGCGCTGAACCTCGAGGCCGGCAAGAGCCTCCTCCTCGTGGAGCCCGACGGCAACAACCGCAACCGGCTCCAGGCCGCCCTCAAGGCTGACGGCTGGACTACCATCGTCGCGCTCGCCGGGAACCAGGCGATCTCCTCCGCCCGTGCCATGCCGCGCATCGACGCCGTCCTCGTCTCCTCGAAGACCAAGCACGTCAACCACGCCGACGTCGTCAGCCTCCTGAGGAGCGATTACACGACGGCCATGACGCCGATTATCGTTCTCTCGTGGCCGGACGACCCCGTGAAGGCCTCGTGGATCGAGTCGAAGATTCCGTACCTGAAATCCGTGGACCAGACCATCGAGGTCGATGCGCTCGCCACAGAGATCGAAAGCCTGAAGAAGGCGGCCGGGTCGCTCGTGCTCGACGCCGACGCCTCGCGGACCGCCAGCCTCCAGGCGTCGCAGGTTCTGAAGGCCATCGCCGTCTCGAGCGGGGTGTACTCGGCGAAGCGCGCGCGGCAGTCGTTGCTCGAGAGCCTCGTGAACCGGCCGGACGCACTGGTGATCAGCGTCCTCGGGGCGCTGGCCGAGATCCCCGACGGCGAGATCACCCGCGCCATGGCCGGCGCCGGCGTGGACACCGAGCGGACGAAGCCGGTCCGCGTGGCGGCCCTCCAGGCGCTGGCGCGGGCCGCACGGTTCGTCGGCAACCAACTCGAGAAGAAACAGATCGGGACGGTCCAGGCGATGGCCGGCGAAGAAGACGATCAACTCCGCGACGCCGCCGGCGAAGCCCTCGGCGCGCTCGACCTCGACGCCGCCGACGGCGCCAAACTTATCCTCAAACACGCCGCCAACTAGCGGTTACCGAAAACGCGAAGCGCTGCGGGCCGCCCGACCTGCGGCGCTTTCTTTTTTCGTTTCGCGCGGTGGTTCTCCCGAACCACCGCGTTTTTCTATGATGTGCATCCTTCCCACGGCTTCCGCCGCGGGCTATCATCTAGCCCCGTTGCGACGCCTAGGGCGCGACCAACGCGTAAGCCACGCAAAGAGCGAAAGAACGGAACCTCATGCCGCGCTTTGTGGTCCAACAGCATTTTCGGAGTAACGAGGACTACCACTTCGACTTGATGCTCGAAGCGGCCGACGCGCTTATCGCCTTTTCGTGCGGGGCGGCGCCCGATGATGTGAAGCAGTTGCCGTGCCTGGTGCGGCAGATTCAGGATCACCGCGTCGAGTACCTCTCATACCAGGGCGAGATCTCGGGCGGTCGCGGATGGTGCGAGATCCACGACCGCGGCACGTTCGAGTGGGTCGAACCCGAAACGGTCGCCGACGCCGCGGACGCCTCGCTGCTCGATCGTCTCGTCGTCCGTCTCGATGGCCGGAAAGCGCGCGGCACGTATCGCCTGACGCGCGAGACCACATCGGGGGCGGATTATTGGCGGATGAGCACGGCGACGACTGACTAAGCGGGGCCAGGTAAGTTTTTGGCGGTTGATGCGCGGCGGGCGAAAAACGCGAGGGCCGACCCGTCGGGCGGTCGGCCCTTGGTATGCAGCGTTCGGTTGTCGAGCCGGCGGAAAGCCTGCGCTACAGGCAAGCGTCCTTGGCGGCTTTGGCGATGCGGAACTTCAGGACCGTCTTGGCCGGGATGTGGAGCGGCTCGCCGGTCTGCGGGTTGCGGCCCATGCGGGCCTTGCGGTTGACGACGACCAGTTTTCCGAGGCCGGGGATCGTGAAGCCGTTCGGGGCCTCTTTGTAGGCCAGGTTCACGAGGGTCTCGACGAACTGTGCGGCGTCCTTCTTGCTGATCTCCAATGCCTCGGCCAGAGCGGCCAGCACCTGCGACTTCGTCATTGCTTTCGCCATTGACTACACTCCTTCCTGGGTTAACTGAATGTCCGTATCCACAGCCCGCGTGCGCCGAAGGCGAGCGGTCTTTCTCCCGAAAGCGGGGCGGACGTGCATTCCCCGGCCCTCACTTGGCGTCTAGGATAGAGAGTCCTCGCCCGGCCGCAACACAAAAAACCTTCAGAGGCACGTGTCTGCCCTGCAGGATGAACCTATCGCACTCAGGCGCCCCGCACCGGCCACGCGAAGAAACGGCGATGTCCGGCGGGGTCTCGGGAACTGCCCCGGAGCACCTGGATTGACGGCGGAGCCTTTGTCGATATAATTGCGGTTCTCGTTTGCGTGCCGCATGTCCGGCAATCGGCCAAGACGGCGGCAAACGGAAAGGAGTCTCGCGTGTTACACTTCGATCCTCATACACAGTCCTTCTACACGGACCTCAAGCCGCACCGGCTCGAGGACGTCGCGGAGGCGAACCTGTATCGCGACATCTTCCCGTACAGCCGGTTCCCGAAGATCTCATTCACCCATGAGCGGGTGCCGACGTTCATCCCCGAGGAAACGTGGATCACCGACACGACGTTCCGCGACGGGCAGCAGGCCCGCGCGCCGTACACGGTGGAGCAGGTGGTCGAACTGTACAAGTTCATGCACCGGCTGGCGGGTCCGCGCGGCCTGATCCGTGCCAGCGAGTTTTTCCTCTATTCCAGGAAGGACCGCGAGGCGGTCGAGAAGTGTCTGGCGCTCGGATACGAGTATCCGCAGGTCACGGGTTGGATCCGACCCGTCAGGAAAGACTTCAAACTGGTCAAGGAGATCGGCCTGAAGGAAACGGGCATCCTGACCTCCTGCTCCGACTACCACATCTTCCTGAAACTGCACCGGACCCGCAAGCAGGCCCTCGAGATGTACCTCGACACGATTAAGGCGGCCCTCGACGAGGGGATCATCCCGCGGTGCCACCTGGAGGACATCACCCGGGCCGACATCGAAGGGTTCGTCACCCACTTCGTGGTGGAGTTGATGAGGCTGGCCGAGCAGTACGAGGTGCCCGTCAAGATCCGGATGTGCGACACGCTCGGCTTCGGCGTGCCGTACGTGGGAGCACAACTGCCGCGATCGGTCGCCAAGATCGTCTACTGCCTGCGGCGCGAGGCGGGCGTGCCACCCGAGTGGCTGGAGTGGCACGGCCACAACGATTTTCACAAGGTTCTCGTCAACGCCACGACGGCCTGGCTGCACGGTTGCTGCGCGGCCAACGGGACGTTCCTGTCGATCGGCGAGCGGACGGGCAACCCGCCCATCGAGGGCCTCATCGTCGAGCACGCCATGCTCTGGGGCGAGACCGAAGGCGTCGATTACTCGGTCATCACCGAGATGGCCGACTACTACCGGGCCGAGATCGGCCAGAGCATCGACCCGCGCTTCCCCTTGGTCGGCCGCGACTTCAACATGACACGGGCCGGCATCCACGCCGACGGGCTCCTCAAGAACGAGGAGATCTACAGCCCCTTCGACACCGACAGTATCCTGGGACGGCCGATTCGAATCGGCCTCACGGACAAGAGCGGCGCCGCGGGGGTCCTCGCCTGGATCAGGGCACGATACGAACTGACCGAGGACGTGGCCAAGGAGGACCCGCGCATCGTCCGGATCAACGATTGGATCCAAGTGCTCTACGAGGCCGGCCGCGTCCCCGCCATGAGCGATGAGGAAATGGACGCCAAGGTCCACGAGGTCTTCGGAGACGTGCAGCGCAGGCCCACGACGCTGTAGTACTCTGTCGCTGCTGATTTGCGGGGTGCCACTGGCGGCTTGTCCGCCAGTGTGTGGGGAGCAGCAGGAAGGCACTGGCGGACTTTTTCGCCAGTGGCACCCGCCGTTTCACGTGCGACAGAGCAGTAGTCCGTCGGCGCGGCGGCGGGTTACTGCTTGCGGGCGCGTTCGCGCAGAATCTCGGCCACCTTCTCGTGGCCGGCCTTCTCGGCCACTTCCGCAGGTGTGCCGACGTTCGGCGCCGCAACGTCCGCCTTGGCGCCCTTGCCGAGAAGCAACTCGACGATCTGCAGGTTGCCGGTCCTGGCCGCAAGGTGAAGGGGCGTGAGGCCGGCGCCGTCGCGGGCGGCGACGTCGGCCTTTCTATCGAGAAGGCGGCGCACGATGTCGGCGTCGCCGGCGCGGGCCGCCTCGTGCAGGGGCGAACCGTTCGGGCCGGCGATGTTCGGGTCGGCTCCCTTGGCCAGAAGCACCTCGACGACGTCACGCTGCGCGTTGCGTGCGGCCAAGTGGAGCGGCGTCCCGCCGGGGGCCGTGCTGTTGATGTCGGCGCCGGTTTCGAGCAGTTTGCGGACGACGTCCTTGTGTCCGCGTTTGGCGGCCTTGTGGATGGCCTGTTCGGATCCGGCTCTGGGCTTCAGGTCGGCGCCTCGCGCGAGGAGCAGTTCGACCACATCCGCCCGTCCGGCCTCGGCCGCGATGATCAGCGGCGTGCCGCGCCAGAACTTGGCGTTTACGTCGGCCCCTTTTCCGAGAAGCAAGTTGACCATGTCGCGGCTGTTCTGGGCGGCCAGACAGATGGGCGGGAAGCCGCGGGGCCCTTTGCGACTCGGATCGCCCCCCTTGGCCAGCAGCAGGGACAGGACGTCCTCGTGGTTCCAGTTGACGGCCTCGTGGACAGGCGTGCCCGTCTTGGCTTCGGCGTTGGGGTTGGCGCCCTTGGCGAGCAGCAGTTCGGCCACGCTCGCGTGTCCCCATCGGGCTGCCAGGTGGAGGGGCGTGCCTCCCTCCGTCTGACGGTTCACGTCGGCGCCATGCTGGATGAGGAGTTCGGCAACCTGTCGGCTTCCGATCGCCACGGCTTCGTGCAGCGGGGTGGTCGCCGGCATCCGGCGCCTGGCGTGGCCGCCCTCGCCGCCGGACTTGACGGCGTGGCTGATGACGTTGGCCCGGGCTCCGCGCTGGATGAGTTTCTCGGCGATATCCCGTCGCCCGGACCGAGCAGCGTCGAACAGGGGCGTGGCGCCGCCGGCGTCCTTGGCCTTGACGTCGGCGCCTTTCTGGATCAGGAGCCACGCCGTGTCGCTTCGCCCTGCACCGGCCGCAACGTGCAGAGGGGTGCGGCCGTCTTCATCGCGGGCCTTGACGTCGGCGCCCTTCTCGATGAGCCGTTTCGCGATGCCTTGGCTGCACTCGGCCGCCACGTGCAACGGCGTGACGCCGCTTGAGTCGCGGACGTTGACGTCGGCGCCCTTGTCGAGGAGCAGGTTGACCAGATCCGCGCGTTCCCTTGCCGCCAGGCACAGCGGCGGGATGGCGTGGCGGGCGCGACCGCGATCCTTGCCGTTGACGTCGGCGCCGTGTTCGATTAGGAGTCTCACGATCGTGCCGTTACCCCTCATGACGGCCTGGCCGAGGGGCGAGACGCCGCGGCCGTGATAAAGGTTCGGGTCGGCGCCCTGTTCGAGCAGGCGTTTGACGACGTCGGCCTGGTTCGAATCGATGGCGCTGGCCAGAGGCGTCATGCCGTCCTTGTAGCGACCATCGACCTTGAACCGCTTGTCGGCCAGGAGGTCCATCAGGTTGGCGTGGCCCGCGTCGAGCGCCACGCGGACGGGCGTGCGATTGTCTTCATCCGCGACGTCTTTGCGGGCGCCCTTTTCGAGGAGCAGTTTCGCCACGTCCTTCCGGTTCGCTTCGGCCGCGTAGTGGAGGGGCGTCCAGCCGGTGCGGGTGATGGCGTTGACCGCGGCTCCCTCCTCGATGAGGCGCGCGACGGTGGCCTGGTCGCCCCGCTTGGCGGCCAGGTGTAGCGGCGTACGCCCTTCGGCGTCTTTCGCGTCGGCGTCGGCCCCTGCCTCGATGAGCCGCGCGGCCGCGCCGGCCTTCCCGGCGCCGACGGCGGCGTGGAGCGGCGTCCGGCCGGCGTTGTCGCGCGCGCTGACGTCGGCGCGGCGGGCCAGGAGGTACTCCACGACGGCATCGTGGCCCTTGGCCGCGGCAAGGTGGAGCGGCGTACTGCCCCCCTTGTCGGCAGCCAGGACGTTGGCCGTCTTGGCGATCAGGAGTTTGACAAGGGGCAGGTTGCCTTCGCCGGCTGCCACGTGAAGCGGCGTGCGGTCGTAGGCCCCGGGCGCCTTCGGATCGGCCCCGTTGCGGATGGCCTGCTTCACGGCCTCCGGGTCACCCCCGCGGATAGCCTTCAGCAGCCTCTCGGTCCTTTCCGCAGCGCCGGTCGTGGCGGGGGCGCGAGAGGCGGGTTCGGACTCGGCGGGCTCGGGCGGCGGCTCGACCTTACCGTCGCACCCCGCAAGGGCCGCCAGTGAGACGGCCAGACACAGCAGCCTAAGAGGCTGTTTCGCCATGGAAGCACATCCTCTGCGTGTGCCCGCCGCGGCGGGCATGCCACCGGCGCCGTGTCGAACCCGTCCGGAAGCGGCTCGTCGGCCAATCAACTCAGGCACCACGTGGGCACGGCGACGGGAACAGCCCTGGAACCTCGTACTTTGAACCCACCGGCCCGGCGCCGGTTACGCCGCGGTTGGCGGCAACGCCGGCAGCGTCGAACGGGCCTTTTTCGTTGCCTACCTGTTTCGTGTCCGCTAAGAAGACTAGGCAAGGCGTCGCTCGGCGCAGCGCGGGCAGCACGCCAAAGGTGACAGGATGGCTTCCCGGAAACGCAAACGCGACAGCCAGCGCGCGCCGGCCCCGTCGGCGGACGGGTCCGGCCCGAGTAACGCTGCCGCCGGCGGGCGGATTGTGGGCTGGCGGCTGTGGGTCCTGCGGTTGGTGGTTCTGGTGGCGGCGCCGGTTCTGCTCCTGGCCATCGTGGAGACGGCCCTGCGCGTGTTCGGATACGGCTATCCGGCGGACCTGTTCCTGGAGACCGAGCGCGGGGACGCGTACGTTACGAACGAGAAGTTCGGGTGGCGGTTCTTTCCACGATCGCTGACCCGCGGGCCGCCTCTTTCGTCCTTCTCCGCCAGGAAACCCGACGGGGCCTACCGGATCTTCGTCTTCGGCGGGTCGGCGGCTCAGGGTGTGCCGAATCCGGCATACGGCTTCAGCCGCATCCTCGGGGTCATGCTCCGCGAGCGGTATCCGGGGGCGCGGTTCGAGGTCGTCAATACGGCCATGACGGCGATCAACTCGCACGTCGTCCTGCCGGTCGCCCGCGAGTGCGCGGGGTACGAGCCGGACCTGTTCATCGTCTACATGGGCAACAACGAGGTGACCGGGCCGTACGGAGCCGGGACGGTCTTCGCGGGCTACCGCTCGAACCGGACGCTGATCCGGGCCGGCGTCTGGACCAAGGGAACGCGATTGGGCCAATTGCTCGGCGACGCCGCACGCTCGCTGGGAGACGACCAGCAAGGCGCCGCACAATGGCGAGGCATGGAGATGTTCCTCGCGAACCGGGTTGCGGCCGACGACCCGCGTCTCCAGAAGGTGTACGCGCATCTTCGGGCCAACCTCTCGGACACCTGCCGCGCGGCCACGCGCGCCGGCGCCAAGGCAATCGTCTCCACCGTAGTGACGAACCTGAAGGACTGCGCCCCGTTCGCGTCGCTGCATCGACCGGGCCTTTCCGACGGCGAGCGGGCACGCTGGCAGAGGCTCTACGAGGCGGCCGCGGCGGACGAAAACGCCGGCGCGTATCCCCAAGCCATCGACGGGTACCGAAAGGCCGCAACCATTGACGACGCCTACGCGGACCTTCACTATCGGTTGGGCCGGTGCTGCGCTGCCACCGAACGGTTTGCACAGGCCGGTCGCCACTTCGCGCGTGCCCGCGACCTGGACGCCCTGCGGTTCCGGGCCGACTCGCGCATCAACGCGATCATTCGAGAGATCGCCGCCGGCCGGCAGGCCCAGGGCGTGTACCTTGTGGATGCGGTGGACGTTTTCGAGAAGCACGCAAGAACGCCGCACGGCATCGTGGGCGACGAGTGGCTTTACGAGCACGTCCATCTGAACTTCGACGGCAACTACCTGCTGGCCCGAGCGATCTTCGACCGCCTGGCGTCGGTGCTTCCGCAATCGATCCGGTGCCGCGCGGCGTCTTCATCGCCGCCGTCTCCGGAGCGATGTGCCCAACTCCTAGTCCTGACCGACTGGGACCGGTATTGGATGGCGCATGACATGGCGAGCATGACGGGCCGGCCGCCGTTCACGGGCCAACTGGACCATGCCGAAAAGCGGGCCGAGCGGCTGAAGCAGGTCCGGAATCTGAAGAGGTCCGCCTCGCCTGAGGGCACCCGCGCGGCCATTGAGGCATACGAAAAGGCGCTCAAGCGTCGTCCGGATGACGTCCTGGTTCGCACCAACTTCGTCACGCTGCTGGACGCGTGCGGCAAGAGCGCAAGTGCCGTGGAGCACTGCCGGCTGATTCTGGACCGGTTTCCGGATCATGTCTCAACGTGGGGTTCCCTTGCGGTGTCGCTGATGAAGGCCGGGCGGTTGGATGAGGCCATTGCCCAATACCGCAAGATCCTGAGCGTCTATCCCCGCAGAGCGGCTGTCCACAAGAATTGGGGCGATGCCCTCATGCTGAAGAAAGAGCCCGCTCAGGCCGTCGAACGATACCGCGAGGCGATCCGTCTCAACCCCGACTACGCCCACGCGCACCACAACCTGGCCAGTGCGCTCGTCCGCCAGGGAAAGCGGGAGGAGGCGGCCCGCCACTTCGAGGAGGTCCTGCGGATACACCCCGACGCGGTCGGGCACTACAACTTGGCCAACACGCTGGCCCGGCTCGGCAGGAACGCCGAGGCCATCGCCCATTTCCGAAAGGCGCTCGCGCTGGAGCCCGAGGACCCGGAACTCGCCGAGAAGGCCCGCACGCGACTTCGATTCCTCCAGACGCATCAGCCGCGCGGCGGGCCGCCATGGTGAACTGCTTTAGAAGACGGTGTAGATGAGCGGCGCCAGGCTCGTGCCGCCCAGAACGGCCAGGGCGCCGAGGATCAGCAGCGAGATGAGAATCGGCAGCAGCCACCATTTCTTGTTGTATTTCAGAAAATCCCAGAACTCGCGCAGCAGATTCGGGCGGCGGCGCGCGGCTTCCAGGCGGAACTCGTCCGTTTCGTTCGGCGTGTCGGACATGATTGTGGACCCTCGCGGCGACGGTTTGTCAAGACAGGCCTAATCCTACAACGCCACTTCGCCATTTCGCGCGGCGGGTCCGGAGACCCGCCGCGCGGGAAGTTTTGTTGGAGTACTAAAACTGCCGGAAGTACCGTTTGGCCTCCCCCGTCTCGTCTCGGCGGACCCAGTAGGTCTTGGCGTCGGGCTCGAACTTGCGGTGCAGCGGGTCGCGACCCAGCAGCCGCATCGCCAAGCCGATGGGCGTAAGGACCACGTAGTACACCACGCCCATGACGACGTGCGATACTACCAGGCCAATCGGCAGTCCAACAAGGCTCAGTCCAACGTAAAGCGGTCGCAGGGCGGGCGGCGCCGCGGCGGCCAGCACACCGCACACGGCGGCGATGCACCACAGAACATAGGCCGCGACGCCCGCTGCACCCTGGCTCAGCGTGAACCCGAACAGGCTGTGTCGGAGAAAGACCCAGGCGCCCACGGCCGCGAACGCAACCAGCGCAACCACGCCGAATCGCCGCAGACGCCGCCGGTCCGGACGCCAGTCAATTTCGATCAAAGCCATCGTGCTAGTCCAGGTCGAACTGGGCCAGGTAATCGTCCACGTCGAACTGCCGGGCGTCGGGCTGTTCGTCCTTATAGAGCACGCAGTTCTCGAGCACGAGCACGTCCATGTTGGTGGCCATGAAGCACCGGTAGGCGTGCTCGGGCGTGCAGACGATCGGCTCACCGCGCACATTGAAACTCGTGTTGACCACGAGCGGGCAGCCGGTCTTGTCGCGGAACCGCCGGATAAGCCGCCAGTAGCGGCCGTGGCGCTCGGGGTCCACGGTCTGAACGCGGGCCGAGTAATCGACGTGCGTGATGGCCGGGACCTCGCTTCGAGGCGCCTTCAGGAGCCGGTCCACGCCCGCGAGGTCCGAGGCCCGCTCATCCGCCGGCAGCCGCTTCTCGTCGCGCACGCCGGCCACCAGAAGCATGTACGGGCTGTCCTCGTTGGGCCGCATCTGGAAATACTCGGCCACGTTCTCCCTCAGGACGCTCGGCGCAAACGGGCGAAACGATTCGCGGAACTTGATCTTGCGATTCATGATCGACTGCATCTTCGGCGACCGCGCGTCGCCGAGAATCGAGCGCGATCCGAGCGCCCGCGGGCCGAACTCCATCCGCCCGTGCATGTGGCCGACCACTTTGCCGGCCGCAATCGCCTCGGCGATCGTCTCCAGCAGCGTCTCCTCATCCGAGTGCTCGTGGTACACGGCGCCGGTGGCATCGAGGAACTCGCGGATTTGGGGCATCGTAAACGCCGGGCCGAGAAGCGATCCCTTCTGGTGGTCGTGGACGCCGTCCGCCTGCCGCGCGTTGCCCAGCAACTGGTACCAGACCAGCAGCGCCGCGCCGAGTGCGCCGCCGGCGTCGCCCGCGCCGGGCTGAATCCAGACGTGTTCGGCGCCCGCCTCTCGCAGGATTCTTCCGTTCGCGACGCAGTTGAGTGCCACGCCGCCCGCCAGCACGAGATGCCTCATGCCGGTCTGCGAGAGCACGTGCCGGACCATGCGGAGCATGATCTCCTCGGTCACGGCCTGGATGGAGGCCGCCAGGTCCATCTCGCGCTGCGTGAGCGGTGTCTCCGGCCTTCGCGGCGGGCCGCCGAAGAGCCGCTCGAACCGGCGGCTGGTCATCGTCAGGCCCTGGCAGTAATTGAAATACGACTGGTCCACCCGGAACGAGCCGTCCGGCTTCAAGTCGATGAGGCGCTCGAGGATGAGGTCCTTGTAGCGCGGCCGGCCGTAGGGGGCGAGGCCCATCAGTTTATACTCGCCGGAGTTGACCTTGAACCCCGTGAAGTACGTGAAGGCCGAGTACAGCAGGCCCAGGCTGTGCGGAAAGCGGAGTTCGTGCGACAGGTCGATGCGGTTGCCTCGCCCGACGCCCCAGGCGGCCGTCGCCCATTCGCCGACGCCGTCGACCGTCAGGATGGCGGCTTCCTCAAACGGCGACGGAAAGAACGCGCTGGCGGCGTGCGACTCGTGGTGCTCGGCGAAGACGTACCGGCCCGCGTACCCGCCGCGCAGGCCGCGATCCATGATGCGCGGCAGGTGCAGTTTCGTTCGAAGCCACAGCGGCATGGCCGTGCAGAAAGAGCGGAACCCGGCCGGGGCGTAGGCCAGGTATGTCTCGAGCAGACGCTCGAACTTCAGCAGGGGCTTGTCGTAGAACGCGACGAAGTCGAGGTCGGCCGGCTCAATGCCCCCTTCCTCGAGGCAGTAGTCGACGGCGCGTTGCGGGAACTCCTCGTCGTGTTTCTTGCGCGTGAACCGCTCTTCCTGGGCGGCGGCGACCAGGTCGCCGTCGCGCACCAGGCAGGCGGCACTGTCGTGGTAAAACGCCGAAATGCCGAGGATATTCATCGGCGCCTGCTGAGCGGTCTGGCAGAAGTTTCTTCAAGCCGGTGCGCGGCGGGTCTCCGTACCCGCCGCGGCCACGTACTGTCACGCGCGGTGGGTACGGAGACCCACCGCGCACAGATTGCGGCGGAGCGTTGGTCATCGCCCGTACCGCGCCCCTACGTCAGGCCCAGCCCTCGCAGGTTCCGCAGGCTGACGGCAATGCTCTTGAACGGGTCCTTCGTAACGGGGCACTGGTCCTGCTCGACGATGTAGTGCTTGACGCCGGCCGTGCGGCAGGCCCGGACGATGGCAGGCCAGTTGAGGTTGCCTTCGCCGACCTCGGCCCAGGCGGGCTCACCGTCGAGGATCATCCAGTCCTTGACGTGGACCTGGTCCATCCTGCCCTTGACGCGAGCGCACCAGTCGGCGGGGTCGCCTCCGCCGCGCGCTATCCAGCCGGTGTCGATCTCGGCCTGGAGGCACTTTGGGTCGGCGCCGGCATACAGGATCTCCATGCCCGTCCGGGCGCCGATCCCGGCGCGCCCGCCGAACTTGTGGAACTCGAAGTGGTGGTTGTGGTACTGGAGCGTGATGCCCTCTTTCCCGAACGCCTTGCCGAGGCGCGTGAACTCGCGCGCTCGCGCCTTCCACGCGGCAAGCGTGCTGCGGTCCTCCGGCGCCATCCAGGGGATGGCCGTGTGCGAACACTTCCAGGCCCTGAGGCGCGCAACGACGCCCCTGAAGTCGTCGCGCATCATCTGAAGGGCGATGTGGCTGCCGATGACCGTCAGGCCCGCGTCGTCCATCATCTTCGCCAGTTCCGCCGGTTTCCGGGCCATCAGCCCGCCGCCGGAGATCTGGACATTTCGATATCCGATCTTGCGAACGCGCGCGAGCGTCCGGGCAATCCGGCGCGGCTTCGTGCAGAAATCGCGCAGCGTGAACAGCGTCACCGCCAGTTGCGATCGTCTCGGTGCCGCCATGAAACGTTCCTTTCTCTCGCGGGCGTTTGCTCTGGACGATCCCGACCGGCCGCGTATGATTACTACCACACGGACGAGGGCGTTGCAATCGGTTCCGCGCCGAGGGGGGGGCGGCGACGGGCAAAGGAGTGGTTCCTGTGAACATCATCCTCATCATCTCCGACACCTTCCGTTACGACAACTTCTTCGACCGGGCGGCGATGCCGGTCCGAACGCCCAACCTCGATGCGTTCAGCCGGCGGGCCGTCAGCGCCACGCAGATGTGGAACTCGAGTTTCCCCACCATCCCGCACCGCACCGACCTGACGACCGGCCGTTACGGCTGGCCGTGGTATCCGTGGCAGAGCCGCCTCGCGAGCAGCGAGAACCATCTGCCCCTGGTCCTCGGCCAGGCGGGGTACGTCTCGCAACTCTTGTGCGACTGTCCGCACCTGTTCCGGGCGGACTTCAACCGGGGTTTCCACGGTGCCCGCGTCCTGCGGGGCCAGGAGGGCGACATGCCCTTCCTGCGGATGAACTACCCCATCGAGAGCGCCATGCCCCCCGAAAAGACCCGCACCGGCCACCACTTCATGGACCGAAACCTGCCGGACCTGGCCCGCTGGACCAACCGGTACTGGTACCGCGAGGTGGACCGCTTCCCCCCTCGCACCGCCGGATTGGCCGTCGAATGGCTCGAGGAGAACTACCGGCATCACCCGTTTTTCCTGTGGGTCGATTTCTTCGACCCGCACGAGCCGTGGGACCCGCCCGAATACATGGTCCGAAAGTACGACCCCGACTACACCGCCACGCCCATGATCCACCCCAACTACGGCCGCGCGAGCGACCTGGCGCCGGAGGAACTCAAAAACCTGCGGGCACACTACTCGGCCGAGGCCGAACTCGTGGACCGGTGGGTCGGCCGCGTCCTTCAGAAAATCGACGACCTGAACCTCTGGGAGAACTCCATCGTCGTCTTCACCACCGACCACGGCATGAGCCTGGGCGAGCACGACCGGACCGGCAAGTCGAACATCAACGACCGCGACGACCGGGCCTGGCCGATCTATCCGGAGATCGCGCACCTGCCGTTCCTCGTTGCCGCGCCGGGCCTGGAGGGCGGACGCGAGGTGGACGCGCTGCTCCAGCCCACCGACATCCTGCCGACGCTGCTGGACCTGGCCGGCGCTGACGTCGAGACGCCCGAGCCGCTGCACGGAGCGTCCTTCGCGCCGATGCTGCGGGGCGAAGCGCAGGCGCCGCTGCGCGATGTCGCCATCTCCTCGGCCTTCATCAACTGGAAGCAGGGCGAATCGTGCGCGGGGCGCCTGACCCCCGCCGTCTACACCCGCCGGTGGTGTTACGTGCCGTTCGGGCCCGAGGGGCAGCGGGAACTGTACGACCTGGTGGCGGACCCTCTCGGCGAGACATGCGTGTTGGCCGACCATGCCCAAGTCGCCGACGACCTCCAGGCCAAACTCATCGGCTGGCTCAAGGAGATGGACGCGCCGGCCGAGACGATCGCTGCCCTCCAGATCGGCTCCTGATCGCCGGATGCCTCTTGAAACAGGCGCCTCGCTTTAGGCTTGCCACGCACCCGCCGTGGCGTTAAAAGGGCTACCTGTTCCTTGCCATGACGGGCGTTGCCCGGCGCCCGAACGGATTCGCCATGCCCGACGTATCATCCGACGAGTGGACCATCGGCCGCCTCATCGAATGGACGCGCGGCTTCTTCGAGAAGAGGGATGTCGCCCAGCCGCGCCTGGAGGCCGAAATCCTTCTGGCCCACGTCCTGGGCGCCGAGCGAATCGACCTGTACCTGCGATACGAGAACCCGGTCGCCGAGGACGAGCGGACCGCCTTCCGCGACCTCGTTCGCCGCCGCGCCGCCGGCGAGCCGACCCGCTACCTCGTCGGCACGTGCGAGTTCCTCGCGCTCGCCTTCAAGGTCACGCCCGACTGTCTCATCCCGCGGCCCGAGACGGAGATGCTCGTCGAGGAGGTCCTGCGCCTGAGCGGCGCCGCCCCGGCCCCGCTCCTTGAGGAGGGCGAGGGGGGCGAGGGGGGCGAGGGGGGCGAGATGGAATCGTCCGGCCCCCTCACGGCCATCGACCTGTGCACCGGCTGCGGATGCGTGGCGGTGAGTCTGGCGGTCCGCCTGCCGGATTGCCGCGTCACGGCGACCGACATCTCGCCGGCGGCCCTGGAGGTCGCCCGCATCAACGCCGAGGCCCACGGCGTAGCCGACCGCGTCACGTTTCTGGAAGGCAACCTGTACGACGCCCTCGATGCCGCCGACGCGGCGCCTGCGGACTTTCTCCTCTGCAACCCACCGTATGTCGCGGAGGCCGAGTGGGACGGCCTCGCGCGCGAAATACGCGAGCACGAACCACGCGACGCGCTCGTCGCCGGACCCGACGGAACCGAAGTCGTCGAACGGATCCTCAAGGGCGCGCGGGCCTATCTGAAGCCTACAGCGACGCTGCTCGTGGAAATCGGCGCCGGCCAGGGCGCCAGGGCGGCCGAGACGGCTTCAACCGTCCGCGGCCTCCTCGACGTCCGGGTCCTCAAAGATTACGCCGGCCTCGACCGAATCCTTGTGGCCCAACGCGAGCCCGAGTGCCCAAACGGGGTACGCGTCGCTAAGCCGTAACATTTAGCCGCCGGGCTTGCCCGGCGCGCGCTGTTTGAATACCCGGAGGAGCGAGAGGCTCAAGGTTAGCCGCCGGGCTTGCCCGGCGCGCGCTGTTTGAATACCCAGAGGAGCGAGAGGCTCATGGATGCAATGGTCGTCACCGGCGGACGCCGCCTGAAAGGCCGCGTTCGTGCGAGCGGAGCCAAGAACGCAGCGCTGCCCATCATGGCGGCATCAATCCTGGCCGAGGGGCCCATGCGCCTGAAAGGCGTGCCCGACCTGGCCGACATCCGGACGATGACACGCCTCCTGAAGACGCTCGGCGTCCGCGTCGAGCGGGAACCGGGCGGCGACATGATCCTGCGGAGCCCTCGCCGCACCACCCGCAACCGTGCACCGTACAAGATCATGAGGACGATGCGTGCCGGCATCTGTGTCCTCGGGCCTCTCGTGGCGCGGCGGGGCAAGGCGGAGGTCAGCCTGCCGGGCGGCTGTGCCATCGGCGACCGGCCGGTGGACCTGCACCTGAGGGGACTGCGGGCGCTCGGCGCGAAACTCCGCATCCAACATGGTTACATCGTCGGCGGTTGCCGGCGGCTGCGCGGGACCGAGATGTACCTCGGCGGGCCGTTTGGGTCCAGCGTCACGGGGACAGAGAACATCCTGATGGCCGCAGTTCTTGCCAGGGGCACGACCGTCATCGACTGCGCGGCGTGCGAGCCGGAGGTCCGGGACCTGGCCCGCGTGCTCGTGAAAATGGGAGCACAGATCCACGGAATCGGGTCGCCGCGCCTCGTCGTCGAGGGCGTAGACCACCTGGCGGGCTGCGAACACACCGTCATTCCCGACCGGATCGAGGCCGGGACGCTCCTGCTGGCCGCAGCCGCCACGCGCGGCGACGTGACGGTCGAGGGCGCGCGATGGGACGACCTGTTCGCACTCGTGAGCGTGCTCCGCGAGATCGGCATCGACGTCCAACATTTCGACGACACGATCCGCGTCCGCGCGAGCCGCCGCCCGAAGAGCATCGACGTGACAACCCTCCCGTTCCCCGGTTTTCCGACCGACCTCCAGGCCCAGGTCATGGCACTGCTGACGGTGGCCGACGGCATCAGCGTCGTCACCGAGAAGATTTTCCCCGACCGGTTCATGCACGTGGCGGAACTCGGCCGTATGGGCGCCGAGATCCGCAAGGAGGGCAACGCGGTGGTGGTTCACGGGACGCGGGCCCTGTCGGGCGCAGAGGTGATGGCCAGCGATCTCCGGGCCTCGGCCGCCCTGGTCGTCGCGGGGCTTGTGGCCGGGGGCAAGACGACCATCTCGCGCGTGTATCATCTGGACCGCGGCTACGAGCGCCTGGAGCACAAACTCCGCCGCCTGGGCGCTGCGATTCGCCGCGTCAAGCAGTAGGGGGAGCAGGGCCGGCGCGCCGGGATGGCGGCCGCCTCAGTGGTGGTGGTCGTGGCCGGAACCCCGCTGATAGGGCGCAGGGACGCTGACCGGGCCGTCTCGGTCGCCGTGCTTCGCGATGCTTTCGAACGTCTCTTGGCCGCCGACGCCCACGAACTGCCACTGTCCACCTTCCTCCTGGCGGAACCACAGGGTGACTTCGAGGATGCGGTGGTCGAGCGTGACGCGCATGCCGGCCGGCGCGACGAGGCCGCCCTGTTCGGTAGGCAGTTTCTGAAGCGACATCAGGTCGCGCCGGATCAGGTTGCCGCCGCCCTCGAACAGACCGGAGACGGTTTTGCGGAAGCGTTCGAGCCCCACCCTGCGTTGAGGAGAATCATCCGGCAGTCTCTCGAACACCTTCTCGTACCGGCCGGCGAGGATGTCGTCGATCATCTCGAAAGCCTGCGCCTTGAGATCCTCGAGCGTCCGTTGCTCGCCCAGGTAGATGCTGAGGTGGTACCCGCCGCCCAGTGCCGACGTTGCAATTCCGAGCACCATCCCCGCCAGAGCCAGTTTTCTGCCGACCAGGACACCCTGCGATTGGCGGATCTTCCGCCCGGCCGCAACGCCCAGCACGATCGCCACGACCGGCACCGCGACCAGCGGCGCCACCAGAAAAGCCGTCCCACCCAGTACGCCCACGATCAACGCGACGACGGCCAACGGGCAGACGGCCGCGTACTCCGGATCGGTCGCGCGGTCGAATCGATCGTCGCTTACAGGCTCGGCCATGGCAGGTGTCTTCGTTTACGCCTTGCGCGACGGGCCGGGCAACCCCGGCGAGTGCGACGAGGCAAGCGACCGGCCGCGCCGGGCGCCCGACGACCTCATCAGGCGCGCTTGATAACGACGACGGTGCGGTCGTCGCGGAACCGGCCGCCCGGGCTGACCGACTCGGTCAGGTCCTCGAGCGCCCGGATGACCGACTCGGCCGACCCGCCCAGGTGCTCGCGGACGTTCGCCAGAACGCGGTCCATGCCGAGGTCTTCGCTGCCGGTCGTCTCGCACTCGAAGATGCCGTCCGAGATCAGGAGGAAGGCGTCGCCGGGCGCGAGCGCGATCGGCTCGCCGGCCTCGATGGGTGTGTCCGGCAGGATGCCGAGGGGAAGTCCTGTGGCGCTGAACTGCTCGTGCCGCCCGTCGGCCCGCATCCAAACCATCGGACCCTGCCCGGCGCTGGCGTACGAGACGGTGCCCTCGGCGGCGTCGGCGACCACCAGCGCCAGCGTCACGAAGCGGCCCTCTTCCACGTCGGCGGCCAGCAGCCGATTGGTGTCGCACAGGACGACGGCCGGCCGGCTTTCCCGAAGGGCCAGGGCCCGGACGAGCGCCCGGGTCTCTGCGGCCAGCAGCGCCGGTCCGACGCCGTGTCCGACGGCGTCGCCCAGCATGAGGCCGACGCGTCCGTCGCCCCAGGGGAAGATGTCGAAGAAATCGCCACCGGCGTATTCCGAGGGCCGGCTCCAGCCGGCCAGATCGAACCCGTCGAGGCCGGGTGGGTCCTGCGGCAGGAGGCCGGCCTGGATGTCGCGCGCCAGTTCCATCTCGTCCTCGAGCCGGCGTTTGGCGAGGAACTCCTCCAGCAGCCGCGCACGCTCCAGCGCCACGCCCGCCTGGTCCGCCAGCGCCGTCAGCAGGGCCGTGTCGTCTTCGGTGAACGAGCCGGTTCGCTTGTTGAGGGCCTCGAGCACCCCGACGAGTTCGCCCTCGAGATTGGTCATGGGGACGGCCAGGATGTCCCGGGTCCGCCAACCCGTCTTTCGGTCCACGTCGGGATTGAACCGTGGGTCGGCGTAGGCATCAGGGATAATGAGTGGCTGCTTGCTGCGTGCGACGGCCCCGGCGATGCCGCGGTCGGCCGGGAAACGAATGACCTCGATCTCGCTCTCGGTGAGGGTGCGGCTGGTGAGTTCGTCGGTTCCCGCGTCGTAGAGGAAGAGCGTGGTCCGCTCGGCATCGAGCAGTTCGCAGGTTTCTTCGGCGATGGACCCGAGTAGCGGATCGAGGCGCGGCTCGGAGGCCAGTCGGCGCATGACCCCGAGCAGGACTTTGAGGTGCCGGCGCAGGGTCGATTCGTCGGATTGGGGGTCGTCGCTCATCCCTGTGTCACCCCGCGGTCTCGGAACAATGATGATAACGCTGCGGCCGGCGGTTTCTCAAGGGAATTGTTCACGGTATCCGTGGGACGACCGCCGCGCGAAGCGCGTGCGACGGGCTCAGAGGTCGCGCAGTCCCTTGGGCGGGCCGAGGATTTCCGACAGGACGATGGCGCGAGCCGTATTCCTGCCGCGAAGCATGTTCCCGAGAAAGCCGGGCGCAAGGTGGGGGGCGACCGACGGTGCGGCCGCCGGCCGTTCGGTGGCGGGGTGGAGCGTGCTGCCGCGAAGGACCGAGACCATGCCCGTGCCGAGCGATCCGAGGTGCCGCTGCTCGAGATGCGCGACCGGTGCCGGTTCGTGTTTCTCCTCGGCCCGGGCCGGACCGCGCGCCGCACGGGCAGGCGTGCCGCGACGTTGGACTTTCTGCCGGATGGCCCGCCGCGCCACGGCAGCGCCGGGCGGCGCCTGGCGGCGAGGCGCCGCAGGTGTCGGAGGACGCCCGGCGCCCAACTGGGGCGGAACGGCGGTCCGCCTGGGCTGCACGGGCTCTTGCCCACGGGTCTGGGTCCGGCGTTCGGCGGCATTTTTCTCGGCGTGCTGTTTCTCAAGGTACCGCTTCAACAGGCCCCCGCCGAGCGCGAGGAGCAAGAACAGTGCAAACGGGACCAATTCCAGCCACTCTTCCATCGTTGGCTCCGAGCGGGGCGGCTACAGGCGGCCGCCCCGGTCTGGCTTTGTTGTGTCTCAGGCGCCGGGTTCGGTCGGCTTGGGCGGCTCGGTGCTTCGGCCGATGCCGTCGCGCATCGAGGTATCGGCCTGGATGTTCTTCATGCGGTAGTAATCCATGATGCCGAGGTTGCCGCTTCGGAACGCCTCGGCCATGGCCTTGGGGATCTCGGCCTCCGCCAGGACGACCTTGGCCCGGTTCTCGGCGACGAGGGCTATCATTTCCTGTTCGCGAGCGGCGGCGGCGGCGCGGCGTTTCTCGGCCTCGGCCTGGAACATCCGCTTGTTCGCCTCGGCCTGGTCGGCCTGGAGGCGCGCCCCGATGTTGTCGCCGACGTCCAGGTCGGCGATGTCAATCGAGAGGATCTCGAAGGCGGTTCCCGAATCAAGCCCCTTCTCGAGAACCCGCTTGGAGATCGAATCCGGGTTCTCCAGGACGTTCTTGTAACTCTGGGCCGAGCCGATGGTGGTGACGACGCCTTCGCCGACGCGGGCGATGATGGTCTCCTCGGTGGCCCCGCCGACCAGCCGCTCCAGGTTCGCCCGGACCGTGACGCGGGCCTTCGCCTTCACCTGGATGCCGTCCTTGGCAACGGCGTCCACTGTCGGCCGGCCGCGCTCCGGGTCCGGGCAGTCGATGACCTTCGGCAGCACGCTGGTAGCGACGGCCTCCTGCACGTCGCGTCCGGCGAGGTCGATGGCGGCGGCGGTCTTGAAATCGAGTTCGATGTTGGCCCGGTCGGCCGCAATCAGCGCCCGGACGACCTTGACCGGGTTGCCCCCCGCCAGGTAATGGCTCTCGAGGTCGCGTGTCTGGCTCGGGATGCCGGCCTGGACGGCCATGATCTTCGTCCCGACGATGACGCGGACGTCCACCTTCCGCAGCCGCATCGCCACCAGGTCGAGCAGGCCGATGCCGGCCTTCGATGCGATCGACCGGATCCACAGGCCGATGAACTGAAGCAGAAACAGGCCGATGACCAGCAGGACGATGATCAGCGCGACGACCGCGGCGATGGTGCCGGGGCCCCACTCATCCGTGCCCACCTCGCCGCCCGGTCGCTGCATCGCCAGCCACCCGGCTGCCGTGTGAAGATAGGTCAACATGGTGCGCTCCTTTTTTGACGCGCCGGGCAAGCCCGGCGGCTAACGTGCGCGACGCCTGCGGCGTCACGCCTCCTCGTCTTCCTCGACGGCGCGGACGACGACGCGGGCGCCGTGGACTTCGATGATCTCGATCTTGCGGCCGGCATGCACGAGGTCGCCTTCGGTCACGCAATCGATCTGCCGGTCGTCAAGGACCATCTTCCCCGCCGGGCGCAGGAGCGTCTTGGCGACGCCGACCTTGCCGACCAGTTCCTCGGGGTCGAGGTCCGCCAGGTCCCCCGCCTTCCCCGTGTTGGAGGGGCCGGTCAGGATAATCTTCTTCGCCATGGGCGTATGCGGCCAGATGCGAAGGGTGACGTACAGGAGCGTGGGCGCCAGGACCGTCACGATCACCAGCGTGATGATTCCTTCGGTCGTCCCCATCGTGAAGCCCACCACGACGGCGGCGATGAAACTCAGGACCGACAGAAGCGTCAGCAGCCCGCCGCTCGGCAGAAAAACCTCCGCAACCGCAAAGACGATCCCCGCCGCAAAGGCGACGACGACCAGTGTCAACGAGGGCTCCCACGCCAGGATCGTCATGCCCCGACTCCTTCTCTAGTACTACAATGCTAACTCGGGGTCAGCGTGGACCCGGCCTATCCGAGAAAACAGCAGGTCAGGCCCACTTTTGCGATCAAACGGGGCCGTTTCCGTTTGATCAGCAAAACGCTCCAAGGAGCCAAGCGTACAGCCATGCCCACGGCATTCCAAAACAAAACCAAACGCCCGGTTTTGTTTTGAATATGGGCCTGACCTGCTGTTTTCTCGGATAGGCTCTCCGGCCACAACCGCGCCACATAGCGTTGTAGGGCTAGGCCGATGCCTCTTCGCCGACCGGCCTCACGACAATCCGGTTCCCCCGCACGCGGGCCACGCGTACCTCGGCGCCGGCGTCCAGGAACTCGCCTTCCGCTACGACGTCCACGAGGCGGTCGCCGAACCGCGCCTTGCCCGACGGCCGCAGTTTGCTGACGGTCCGGCCGGTGTCGCCGACGCTGGCCCTGGCCTCCTGGGCGGCCGCCGCACCGCTGCTGGAACCGTCGGACACCGTGCCGGGCGCCAGCACGAGCCGTCCCAGGATCGGGACGCTCGGCAGAATCTTCGCCAGGACGATCGCGCCGACGACGAACGTCACCAGGACCCCGGCCGTCAGGGCCAGGCTGTTGTACAGGCCGGCCCATTCGAAGTCCCGCTTCGGCACGCCTTCGAGATTCGGCAGGACCAGAACGATGCTCGCGACGACGAGCACCAACCCGGCGCCGCCAAGCAGGCCGAACCCCGGCGTCACGAGCAACTCCACCGCCAGCATTGCCATCCCTGCCAGGAACAGCAGCGGCGGCAACCAGCCCGGCTCGCCCGCCAGGAACGATGCGGCGAACAGAATGCCGAACGCCACGATCCCGACCATCCCCGGCACGCCGAAACCCGGCGTGTTCAACTCGACGTAGATGCCCAGCAGACCGATGAGTGCCAGCAGCGCCTTCAGGTACATGTTGTTCAGCCACACGACCATCGTCTCATTCAGCGTGACTGGATACACGATGATCCGGCCCTCGATCGGGTACAGGTCGTACAGATCGTCCAGGTTGGGGGCAACGTGTTGCGCGAGGCCGTACCGCTTGGCCTTCTCGCTGCCGACCGTCAGCACTTCGGTGGAGGAGACAACGATGTCACCCTTTTCCCAGTCGCCGCCGAACTTGAACAGGTCCTGCTCCTCAATGTACTTCGTCTTGCCCGTTTGCTCGTTTGTGATCTCAACGACCACGGTCGCCATGGTGACCATGGATTTGAGCAGTGCCGCCGGATACCCGTACTTTTCGGCCAGGCTCTCCATGCGTTCGACGATGGTGCCTTCCATCTTGGCTCGGACGGGCTCCTCCATGGGTTGCGGTCCGCCAAGGGGAATGGCGGCATACGGCGTGCACGCGCCGACCGAGGCCTCGGGGCTCATCACGATTTCCTGGCACGAGAACGCGGCGATGGCCGCCGCGCTGTAGGCCTTCGAGTCCACGTAAGCGACGGTCCGGACGCCGTCGCGGGCGACGCGTTCGATCCGGCGGCTCAGTTCCAGTCCGTCGCCCAGGAACCCCCCGTTGGACGTGATGTGAAAGATGATCAGGCGGTTGCCGTCGGCGACGGCCTCGCTCGCGCGGCGGCCGACGCTGGCCCGCAGCGCTTCGTCAATCATGCCGCTGACGGGAATCCGGGCCGCAAGCAGCCGCTCGGATTGCGGCTTGGCCTCAGGGGATGGCGTGTCCGGCGTTGAGTCGGCGGCGTCCTCCTTGTCCGTCCCGGCCCCGAGCAGCGCCGGCAGGGCCAGGCCGACCAGCGCCAGGAGCCGAAGCACACGCATCGCCGTCGGTCGCGCCATCGTGGAACCCCGGATTCGTGGTGTTCGGGTTGAACGGAATCGACGACTCAAGTATACGCCCTGGGGCAAAAAGGTACCAGGATCCTTTTCTGCGTAGCACCCTCCGGGCCTTTCAGGGAAAAGGTTCCTGGTACCTTTTTGCCCTGCCGCCCGCCAGTGAAAAGAGTTACACCCATCGCACGGAGCCGGTACCCCGCAGTTGTGTACGCCGCCGCGGGCGGGCGCATAGACCGAAGTGGCGTTGTCGTCTTAGCCCTACAGCGCCACTTCGCCCTTTTGCGCGGTGGGTCTCCTGACCCACCGCGCTCGAGAGCCCATTTTCGCTGTTGCGC
>Ga0307427_1000398_pt1 | contig 28277 bp, 23 predicted proteins | sample SalMarWE160190MG_FD_202162 | JGI IMG/M metagenome (GOLD analysis project Ga0307427, IMG submission 202162) | Salt marsh sediment microbial communities from the Plum Island Ecosystem LTER, Massachusetts, United States - WE1603-190 | ecosystem: Environmental > Aquatic > Marine > Intertidal zone >...
AAATCACTCCTTGTTGTTTGGCGGCTTGAACTTCTGCCATTCTACCGGAGTGATTTCTTTTCTATAAGTCTTTGGCTTCCACCGGCATAGCCGGTGGTTTTTTGTTTCGGGCGTTCCGCCCTCAACCCCCTAAAGGGTTAAACTAAAACAGCGGTCGTGATGACCGCTGTTTTTAGTTAAGTCAAATATCTGTCAATCTAGATCAATCCTAATTGTTCTCCAACCTCTTTGAACGTCTCCAAGACTTGTTCAAGCTGTTCATCTGTATGGGTAGCCATGTAGCTGGTTCGTAAAAGCTGCCGCCCTGGAGAGACCGCTGGGGATATCACCGGATTTACAAAAACGCCATTTTCAAAGAGTAACTTCCAGGTCATAAATGTCATTTCATCATCGCCAATGATGATGGGAATGACTGGCGTTTCCGATGTGCCCGTATCGAAGCCCAGCTTTTGATATTCCTCACGCATGTATTTGCCGATCTCATTAACACGTTGGATCCGGTACGGCTCCTCTCGCATGACCTGCAATGCTGCCCTTGCCGCTGCAGCATTGGCAGGAGGGATGCTTGCGCTGAAGATCAGACTGCGGGCGTGGTGCTTGATATAATCCACCACATCAGCCTCACCGGCAATAAAACCACCCAAAGAGGCAAAGGACTTGCTAAAGGTGGACATAATCAAATCCACACCTTCCGTCATACCAAAATGAGCCGCTGTCCCCCGTCCGCCGCCCAAAACCCCCATAGCGTGCGCGTCGTCAACCATCAAACGAACGCCAAATTCCTTGCATAGGGGCACCAATTCCGGCAGAGGGGCAATATCCCCTTCCATGCTGAATAAACCGTCAACGACCAACAACTTCCCCTTGTCCTCAGGCAAGCTCGCCAAAACGCGTTTAAGATGGCCCATGTCATTATGGCGGTAGCGCTCAATCTTCCCGCCACTCAGGAAAGATCCATCCACAATACTGGCATGATCTTCCTTATCAATGATCACAATATCGTCCCGCCCAACCAGAGCGCTGATCGTCCCCAGATTAACCTGCATCCCAGTGGAAAACACCAAGGAAGAATCCTTCCCTACCCATTCCGCGATCTCCTCTTCCAATTTTTCATGGAGGGACATGTTGCCATTAAGAAAGCGGGACCCTGTGCAGCTTGTACCATAACGTTCAATCGCATCCCGAGCTGCCTGACGTACTTTGGGATGTGTGGTCAGACCCAGATAATTATTCGACCCACACATGATGATCCGACGGCCATCGTAGAGGACTTCTGTCCCCTCGTTTTCATCCAAAGGAATAAAATAGGGATAAATTCCCGATTCCTTTGCATCTTTAACCGTTGAATATTGATAACACTTAGAGAAAATATCCATGATTTCATCCTTGTCATTAATTTACATGATCATTTGTGATTATAATGGCAGTTTGAGCACCACCCTTTAACAATAAGTAAATAAATCCTTCATTTGTATTAACCCTTAATGTTAATTCAAGTTGCGTTGAGGGGATGAAGACCTTATAATAAAAGACAATAGGTACCAATGATTGAGGAGAATCCCATGAAAAAGATAGTTGGCATTTTATGTTTAATGATCCTGTCCCTTCTTATCTCAGGCTGCAATCTTCCGGGGGAAAGCGAACCTACAGTGGATATCATCGCCACTCAAGTAGCAAATATGCTAACCGAATCAGCCGAAGCTGAAGAACAAATCGCTGATACCATCGCGCCCACAATGACAGCAACTGAGGTGATTAGTGAAGCCACATCCACTCCCACCTCAACTGCCACCATAACCTCAACCGCTACCATAACCCCGACCGTCACCCAGGATCAGAGCGATCCCACAGCGCAATTAGGTTCGCCCGCCTGGACGCAGGATTTTAGCGGCAGTTCCAGCGCCTGGGACTTCGATTATGAGCAGGCAAGTTTTGAGACTAAAGACGGATATTTGAACCTGACAGCCAAAACAAACTCCAATTGGCACAGCTGGTACGTCTCAAGTCCAAAATTAAAAAACGCCTATGTTGAGGCAACCATCCTAATGGCGAATTGTTCCGGTCTGGATCGTTTTGGCTTAGCCGTTCGGGCAAGTTCGGATGGACAGCAATTCTACTTCCTGGGAATCACATGCGATGGACAATGGGGATTCTACCGAATGGCGGAAGACGTTGACATCAATGAAATCATAGGCTATCAATCTGCCGATCCCTTGAAAGAGGGCATGGATCAACCCCATCGTGTGAGCATCTGGATGGAAGGCTCCAGTTTTACCTTCTATATTGATGGTAAGGAGGTCGGGACTGCGTCGGACAGCACCTTAACCAACGAAGGGTATACAGGATTCCTGATCGCGTTCTCTAATAATCCCGGCTTTACCGTAAAAGTGGATGAATTAAGGTATTGGAATGTCCCTTAAGAACACTTTTTAATACCCAGCCTAACTAACGCCTTATTCTTGACTGCGTGTCTTGGAAAACAACAGAGTCCAATTCGCCCAACAATAAAAATCCATAGTGATGGATAAAGGATTTCCCATGAAGATCGTCCAATTCACGCCTGATGACCGACGCTGCCGCCGTGCTTTTATCAATTTCCCCTTTAAGCTGTACGAAAATACCCCTCAATGGGTCCCGCATTTTCGCACTGAAATGCGAAAAATCTTCAAGCCAAATTTTTCTTTTTATAATTATGGAGAAGCAGGCTTCTTCCTTGCAATTGATGAAAACGGTGAAATCCTGGGAAGGCTTGCTGTTGCCAATAACCATCGCTACAATAATTTTCACAATAGAAAAACCGCTTTCTTTTATTACTTTGAAACGGTTGAGGATCAAGCTGTTGCTGACGGATTGTTTTCCAAAGCATTTGAATGGGCTAAAGAACAATGCTTGAGCCACATCTTAGGGCCAAAAGGATTCACCGTTTTGAACGGTTTTGGCATGCTGATAAATGGGTTCGAACATCAACCTGCTTTTAATCAGCCATACAATCCATCCTACTACCCCCAAATGGTAGAAAACCTGGGTTTCACCAAAGTAAAGGATATCTACACCGGTCGCATTAGCAGAGAGACCGAAATTCCCGAAAAATTCGCAAAAGCAGCCCACTTAGTTGAAGAACGTGTAGGGTTTAAGGCTCCAAAAATCAACACAAAAGCGGAATTACGCGAGGTCATTGATGACTTTAAGAATCTGTATAACGAATCGTTGGCAGAACCCGCGGGAAATCCACCGCTGACGGATGAGGACATGGATACCATGGTATCTCAATTATTATGGATTGCCGATCCGCGCTTGGTAAAGCTTATTTATAAAGACGAACAACCGGTCGGTTGGATTTTGGGCTACCCGGATATTGGCAAGGCCTTACAACGAACAAAGGGCAGGCTGTTCCCCTTTGGATGGCTGCAAGTCCTGTTGGAAAGTAAAAGAACCCCTTGGATTGATATGAACGGCATCGGGATTGTTGAAGACTATCAACGCTTAGGCGGCACAGCCGTCTTATACAATGAGATTTACAAAAGCGTGAAAGATGTCGAGCAATATGAGTATGCAGAGCTGCTGCAGATGCGGGAAGAGAATATCAACATCTTCCTGGAAGCCGCAAATCTGGATATTGACTTCCACAAAATCCACCGCCTCTACGAGAAATATCTATGAAGTTCAGTTCAAACTCTCTCTGCGAAACCTAACCTGCCCAATCCTGAACGCAATTCCCCATTCACCCAATCCCTAATTACCTAATACCCAATTCCCGATTCACCTTTCACGATTCTCAAATTTACCCTTGTCAAATTGCCCATTTCCAATTATCATACTGGTATGACCACTTACCAGTCTAAACTAAAAAAGAATAGATCCTGGCAGCCTATACAAAAACCAGCTGAAATCGTCGAAACACGACTGATTGATGCTATCCTCGATGGGACTTTTCCTATCAACAGTCATCTTCCTGCCGAACGCGAACTTTCAGAGGCATTGGGCGTTACACGCCCCACCCTGCGCGAAGCGCTACAAAGGCTGGCAAGAGATGGATGGCTGGAAATCCATCAGGGCAAACCAACCAGAGTCCGTAACTATTGGACCGAAGGAAAATTGGGCGTGCTCAACACGCTTTCTGAACACCCCGATCATCTTCCCGATGACTTCATCCCCAATCTATTGAACGTCCGCCTGGCGATGGCGCCCATGTATACCTCCTCAGCGGTATCCAATGCAGCTGATCAGGTTGTCCTAATACTGAAAGATCGACATGTATTGGATGAATCACCAATAGCTTTCACGAATTTCGATTGGAACCTACAGCACGAGCTCGTTCTCCTGAGTAAAAACCCGGTATTCATCATGATCTTGAACGGATTTGAGAACCTATTTTTAAATTTAGCACCTTATTACTTTTCAATACCCGAAGCACGTCAGCATTCATTGCAATACTACGCTGACCTGTCGGAAGCAGCCGAGAAGAAAGATGTCAATCGCGCGAAAACCCTCACCGAGGATATCATGCGAGAGAGCCTGAATTTTTGGCAGCAAACGAAAATTCTCTAATTAAACCAAATGGAGGAAGCCATGAAACGCATCCAGGGTTGGGGAAGCGTGGAAACCGATTATCCGGTTCCCGAACCCGCCAGGAAATATCTAGAAAGTGTTGTGGGCAAACCGGGCGTCCAAAAAAATATCACCCTAGAAGAATTGCTTAATAAAGTCCAAGCATCAAGACTCCCTGATCATCCATTGATCACAACAGACCCCAAAGAACGGCTTGGCCACGCACGGGGTCAATCGCTAAACGATTGGATTGATATGCTGGATGGATTGATTGATTCATTTCCGGATGGCGTTGCATACCCCGCCACCGATGAAGACGTCCGGGATTTAATCCGTCTCGCGGAAGAACACCAGATCAACCTGGTACCCTACGGCGGTGGGTCAAGCGTTGTAGGACATCTAACACCTCCCAAGGAAGGACCACCAACCCTCAGTGTAGACCTGGCGAAAATGAATCAACTCCTTGACCTTGATGAGGAAAACTTGGAGGCAACGTTAGGGGCGGGCGTACGCGGTCCCGATCTGGAAGCGCAACTTGAGAAACACGGCTACATTCTGGGGCATTTCCCGCAATCCTGGGAATACTCCACACTGGGCGGGTGGATCGTAACCCGATCCGTCGGACAGCAGTCCTACCATTACGGCAGAATCGAACCCTTGTTTGTCACCGGTCACATGGAAACTCCCTCCGGCCCGATTGACCTACCGCATGTGCCCAGGAGTGCTGCCGGCCCTGATCTGCGCCATATTCTCCTCGGTTCCGAAGCGCGTTTGGGCATCCTGACCAAAGCGAGAATGCGCATCCGGCGGCTCCCAGAGGAAGAACACTTCTATTCTGCATTCTTCCCCAATTTCAATGCCGGCTTCGAAGCGATGCGCGAGATCGCCCAAGCCGAACTGCCCCTATCCATGTTACGCCTTAGTGACCCTCTGGAGACAGAGACCAACCTGCAGCTCGCCGGAAAGCAAAGTCTGGTCAATATCGCCAAGAAAGGGCTCAGCCTTTTCGGCCATAGAGACCAACGATGCATGATGATTTACGGTCTAACGGGTCATCCTGCAATTAACAAACTGGCTGATCGACAGCTCGCCCATTACGTCCGCAAGCATCAGGGCATGGTCGTCAAATTTTATATCGGTAAGACCTGGGAAAAATCTCGGTTTCATACCCCATACCTACGCAACACCCTGTGGGACCTGGGATATGCCCTGGACACCCTCGAAACCGCCCTTCCCTGGCAAAAAGTTAAGACCTGCCAGGAAAGCATCCTCAAAGATATTCGATACGGCCTTGAAGATGTCAATGAACCGGTATTTGTGTTCAGCCACATCTCCCATGTTTATGCCAATGGCGGCTCACTTTACATATCCTACCTATACCGCCGATCCAAAGACCCACAGCAGACATTAGCCAATTGGCGAAGGCTTAAAGGGCTTGCCAGCCAGAGGATCGTCGAATATGAAGGGACGATCTCGCACCAGCATGGCGTTGGTCTGGACCACAAACCGTATCTTGCTCCCGAAAAGGGGCCATTGGGCATGCACATGATCGAAAACATTATCAAAGACGTTGATCCAAAAGGGATCATGAACCGCGAAAAATTGATTGATATCAATTGAGGAAGAAATAGACAAAATGCTTACTCGAACCTGGCGGGAACAAACCTGGTCCGATCTTGACCAGTCCTGGGACATCATTGTGATTGGCGGCGGCATTACCGGCGCCGGCATCTTCAACATGGCTGCACAGAAAGGATTGAAAGTTGCCCTCCTTGAAGCGCGAGACTTTGCCTTTGGCACCTCCAGCCGATCTTCCAAACTCGTCCATGGAGGAATCCGTTACTTAAAAAATCGCCAGTTTGATGTCGTCAGGGAATCCGTCAAAGAAAGAGAACAGATAATCCGTGAATCTGGCAGCCTGGTTGACCCATTAGCGTTCATTTTTCCATCCAACGAAGACAATATCCGGGCAACCAGGATGATGAAATTGGGTGTCATCGTCTACGATCTGTTTGCACCCAAGTGGCAGCACCGAACCCTGAATCAAACTCAGGTCAGAGATGCCCTCCCAGCATTGGACTCGGATGGGCTCGTTGGTGGTGTCAAATATTTTGACTCCCGGGTCGATGATTCCCAGCTTGTGCTGCGTGTCATTATGGACGGCATCCGCTATGGCGGCTCAGCCATCAATTATGCTAAAGTGGTTGATTTCTGTAAGTCAAAGAACGGCATGGTCGAAGGCATCCTCCTCCAGGATGAGACTGGGACGCTGTCTCCCACGCAAAAAGAGCTGCGCGCCAAAGTGGTAATTAACGCCACCGGGCCTTGGTCAGATCAACTGCGTGACAAGCTCAATGGCGACCCCAAACTGCGTCGCTTGCGCGGCAGCCATCTCATCTTCTCTCAGGAAAAAATCCCTCTCCATACGGCAGTGACCATGCTGCACCCGCGGAACAATCGGGCGTTGTTTGCTATTCCATGGGAGGGCCGCACGATAATTGGGACAACGGACCTGGATCACGACTTGTATGAAGATGAAACACGCATCACACAATCCGAAGTGGATTATCTGCTGGAAGCCGCCCACCATGCCTTCCCGGATTTCCCCGTAACAGAAAAGGACGTCATTTCAACGTTCTCCGGCCTCAGACCGGTGATTAACACCAATGCATCTACCCCGTCCAAAGAATCCCGTGCCCACAAAGTCTGGGAGGAAGATGGATTAATCACAATTGCTGGTGGAAAATTAACCATCTTCCGCGTCATGTCTGCAGATGTCCTTAATTTCTGCCGCGACCGCCTGCCAAACCGGCCTAAATTTAATCACCGAGCCCCATGTTTCATCCATCCCAAGCCCCTTAACCAACATAGCGTATCCAATCCGGATTGGATCATGATGGCGGGGAGGTTGGGAAAAGACGTCAATGCCTTCTTCAGAAACGCTGATCCTGACAATCTGCAACCGATTGACCCCATGCCGGAATTCTGGGCGGAACTAGCTTGGGCTGCGGAAAATGAAGCTGTTGTCCACCTGGATGATTTACTGCTCCGTCGAGTGCGTTTGGGGCTGCTGCTGCCAAACGCCGGTCTTGACCATATGGACCGAATCCGCCAACTTGTACAGAAACCATTAGGTTGGTCAGACGAAAAATGGGAAAAAGAAATTCAACGCTATAAAGACATCTGGCGGGAGAATTACTACTTGCCAAATTAATCGGATAAAATATCAGGAATGAAATAAAGCGATTTTCGATACCATCACCGATTGATAACCATCAAAGGGAGAAAACCATGGCTGGAGAACAGATCCTGGCAATTGATAACGGCACCCAAAGCGTGCGCGCTTTGCTATTTGATTTACAAGGTAACCTCACTGCTAAAAAACGCATCCCCATTCAACCTTATTACTCGCGAAAACCAGGATGGGCAGAGCAGGACCCCGACGTATTCTGGGGTGCGGTTTGCCAGGCTTGCCAGGAACTATGGGAAACGGAAGGCGTTGATCGGAATGCTGTTGTTGGCGTGGGTCTGACAACCCAACGATCAACAGTTATTAACCTGGATGCAAACCAACAACCCCTCCGACCAGCTATTGTGTGGCTCGACCAACGCAGGACAGAAGATCTCAAACCCGTTGGGGGGCTTTGGGGGTTTCTATTCAAACTGGCTGGTATGCAGGACACTGTTCACTACCTTCAGGCAGAAGCGGAAGCCAACTGGATCAGAAAGAATCAGCCTGAAATCTGGCAAAAAACAGATAAATTCGTCTTCCTATCCGGTTTCCTCACATACAGACTGACAGGAAAAGTCATCGACTCCATTGGATGCCAGGTGGGTTATATGCCCTTTGATTATAAGAACAAAGATTGGGCAAAACCCAATGATTGGAAATGGGACGCTGTAAATGTTGAAAGGGACAAACTCTCTGAACTCGTGCCGCCAGCCGGACTATTAGGACATATCACCAAAGAAGCCTCTGAAGCGACCGGCATACCCGAAGGGCTGTCCCTTATCGCCACAGCCGCCGATAAAGCCACAGAGGTGATTGGTACAGGCTGTTTAGAGCCTCATATTGGCTGCCTCAGCTTCGGTACCACAGCCACTATCAACACAACGCATAAAAAGTATGTCGAGGTTATCCCCCTGATTCCTCCATATCCTGCAGCTGTACCGGGGGCTTATTCCCTGGAGGTGCAAATCTACCGCGGCTTCTGGATGGTGAGTTGGTTCAAAGAGGAATTTGGAAACGTTGAAAAGCGCGAAGCCGAAAAACTTAATATTGAAGCGGAAGTCCTGTTCGACAAACTTCTGCAAGAAGTGCCGGCTGGCGCTGAAGGACTCGTCCTGCAGCCGTATTGGTCGCCGGGGCTGAAACTGCCAGGACCGGAAGCCAAAGGAGCAGTGATCGGCTTCGGGGACGCCCACAGTCGGGCGCATTTTTACCGAGCTATCATTGAGGGGTTAGCCTACGCCCTGCGTGAAGGCGCCGAGCGCACGGAAAAGCGTTCACACATCCCCATCACAGAGTTGCGGGTCGCCGGCGGCGGCAGTCAAAGCCCCGGTGTCATGCAAACCACAGCAGACATCTTTGGCCTTCCAGTGTCACGAGGGCATGTTTACGAAGCATCAGGACTGGGAGCAGCGATTGATGTGGCTGTCGGCCTTGGGCTGCATCCTGATTTTAAGACGGCTGTAGATGAAATGACCCACCTCGGCGATACTTTCGAGCCCAATCGAGATAATCATAAGAAATACAATGCGCTTTATAATCGCGTCTATAAACGCATGTATGATCGATTGAAACCGCTCTACGGCGAAATCCGTAACATCATTGAATGAGAATCCATAAATCGACTTATAATAATGACGGGAGAAGCTATCCCGTCATTTTTTCTTTACAGCAAGGTAGATGTAACCAAATGAACACACCACAGGTATCTCAACACATCACATTTCTGCATGCGCAGGACCTGGCTGCTACCCAACATTTTTATGTCGACCTGCTTGGGCTGGAGTTGGCTCGTGATCAGGGCACATGCCTGATCTTCCGTGTCACAGAATCAGCCTTTATCGGATTTTGCAAACATATCCCACCCATTCCTTCCAGCAGAAGTGTAATTCTGACTCTGGTCAGCGATGATGTGGACGGCTGGTATCAAGCTCTGAGGGACAAAGGTCTTTCGACGCTAACCCAACCTGAATATAATTCCAAGTTTCATATTTATCATTTTTTCCTGGAAGACCCGGACGGTTATAGGATCGAAATTCAGCGGTTTGAAGAGCCCTTATGAAACGTTTTTTGACCTTTGTCTCACTCTTACTGGTTATCATCATCACCGCATGTACACCTGCCATCCTAACCTCGACTGCCTCTCCCACCAACCCATCCACAAAAGCATCAATACCCAGCCCTGCAGGGCATACTGAGACTCTGCCTCCCCCAGCCTTCACAGCTACCTGTGAGAACACTCCACTGCCGGAAGATGCCCAATTATCTGACCGCACAACCTATCAATTTAATATCAGCCTGAACTATCAGGAGCATCATCTCTCAGTTTCACAGGTAATTGACTATACGAATAATACTGGGGGTCAAATTTCATATCTTCCCCTTCTGGTTCCACCCTCCTACAGTGACGGCGCTTTTCATTTAGACTCCATTCAATTGGATTCCGCGTACGAGAATTCCACAACCCATATGGAAGAGGGCATTCTCCATATCCATTTAGACCCAACCTTGCTGCCAGGTGAACTATTAGAACTCTCACTCATATTTCATCTGACGCCGCCGCACAGCAATTCATCCTTTGGTTACACAGAAAGGCAGCTCCTGCTGGCAGATTGGTATCCCTTTATTCCACCCTATCTTGACGGTCAGGGATGGCTCACAAACCCGCCTGGAGCCGTAGGGGAATATCTGTCCTATCCACTCAGTCATTTCTCCGTTAACCTGATGATTTCTCCGCCTGATAAAAGCCTCATCGTCGCGGCAAGCGCACAACTTGAATCCCACGATGGAAATTGTTTTCGCTACACAGCAAAGGATGTCCGTAATTTCTCATTGGGCATCAGCCCGGAATACCAGGTATCAAGCTCGGAAAACGACCTTGCCGCTGTCCGAGTCTATACCTTTCCAGAGCACGCTGATAAAGGTCAAAGAACCGCAAAATTGGCATTAAGTGCCTGGGACACCTTTACCAACCTTTACGGCGATAATCAACGGCGTTTCATGAGCATCGTTGAAGCGGATATCCATGACGGGCTGGAATGTGATGGACTGTTTTATCTAAGCGATTGGTATTTTGAGAGCGCAGACAATTCCCCCAAGAATTATTATGAAACGTTGATCGTCCATGAAACCTCCCACCAATGGTTTTACGGGCTGGTGCACAACGACCAGGCGAACGAACCCTGGCTGGATGAAGCCCTGGCAACCTACAGCGAATTGCTTTATCTCGAATCTCATCATCCTGAGCTGACCGATTGGTGGTGGGATTTCAGGGTTTATGATTACTCTCCCACCGGATATGTCAACAGCACCATTTACGATTTCGATGAATACCGCCCCTACATCAATGCAGTCTACCTCAACGGCGTCAAATTCTTAAATAACCCCAGGCTGGCGATGGGCGATGCAGCATTTATGGCATTCCTCCATGCTTACGCCCAGGCTGGTCAGGATCACAGTGATCCAGCTTTCTTTTTCTCCCTCCTCGCTGATTTCAGCGATGTGGATATGACCCCTTTAATCAACACATATTTCAAATAAGCTAACCTCCCTCAAAAAATTCCCTTCCAGTCCAATCGGTATAATCAATCATAGGGGAATGGATCACAAGAGATTTTGGGAGTTAATCATGCGAAAATGGCGTAAGGTGCTTCACTGGATTATTATTATCAACTTCATTATTGAAATCGGTTATGGATTGTACATGGTATTTTTCGTCGTCGGCGGTGGACGCTGGCCGCTCATGGCAAAGGCAACCCAAACGCCCATTGAGGTCATCCTGAAACGACGTTTATACGCTATCGAAGCCTGGATTGCCATTGCAGGATTGGCGATTTATCTGGCATTAACAGAATTCTTGCCAAAGAAGCAATCGCTCCGCCTTCAAGATGAAAAGAATAGTGAATCGGAAGAGTCCTGAATAATCCCTTCTTAGGTCGTTCCTTAACTAACAAAGGTTATAATTATCCAAATAATTAAATCATATCTAAAGCCGTTCATAAGAATTTATTGACCTCGGAGTAACGATTGGATGAAATACTTTCTACCTTATGGGACTGGCCAGATCATTATAGAGCTTCCCGATGGCATGACTGTCGATGTGCTCGTCCCGGATTCTCAAAAGCCCATAGAACACATCGAACAAACCCTTCTGGAGGGATTTCAGAACCCGCTCGGTAATAAAAATCTTGAGGATTTTCATGATGCAAACTCCATCGGCATTGCCATCAATGATAAAACCCGCCCTCTGCCAAAACCCAATCCTTTAGAATTCCTCCTCAATTATTTGGATACCCTGGGCATAGACCGTCAACAGATTACACTCTTCGTTGGTTCCGGGACCCATGCGCCCATGACCGATGCAGAACTGCGGACTATGCTGGGAGATGAGATCGTCAATACCTATCCTATCCTCGTCCACGACTGTGACCGCTCGCCTATGGTTGATTTGGGGACGACCGATGCTGGAACGCCCATTTTCATCAATCAAGACTTTTATTCCTGCGATCTTAAAATTACTGTAGGCAACATTGAGCCCCACCACTTTATGGGTTTCTCCGGCGGCGTTAAAACAGCTGCCATCGGATTGGCGGGACGGGAAACCATCACGATAAACCATGCCATGCTCATCCAGGACAGCACTCGATCAGGCTTGTTTCAAAACAATCCCATGCGTCAAGATATTGAGGAAATCGGTAAAAAAGCAGGCATACATTTTTCATTAGGAATCATCCTGGACGAAGATAAACATATCTTGCAGGCTTTTTTTGGAGAACCCATCCCTGTAATGCAAGCGGCAATTCCCATCGTCCGACAGATTTTCGGCGTCGAGGTTGAGAAGTCTTATGATCTGGTGATCGCATCCCCTGGCGGTTCACCCAAGGACATCAACCTCTACCAAGCCCAAAAAGGGATGACCCACGCCTCCCGAATCACAAAGGACGGCGGTTGGGTGATCCTGCTCGCGGCTTGCCCTGAAGGTTCGGGAAGTAAGACATTTGAAGATTATGTCATCCATACTGAATCTCATGAGGACACTCTGAAAAAATTCAATCAGGGGTACTTTGAAATAGGGCCGCATAAAGCATTCCAGATCGCCAGAGAAGCGGTTCGCGTCAATATCCTTTTGGTTTCAGATATCCCAGCCGGTTTAGTAAGCCAGTGGAAGCTGACCCCCAGCACACCTGAAGGAATCAATCAAGTGATAAAAGCGATCATCAGCAAGCTGCCCAAGAGACCGCACATCGCAATCTTACCCGCTGCCACACGAACCATGACGGAGGTGAACGATGGCTGAAAACGAATATATCAAAAATCCCCAACTCGCTGGCAACGATGTCTTCTGGGAAGGAAGCCAGACCGGCGTTCTATTGATCCACGGCTTCACAGCCACAACCGCCGAAGTCAGGCTGATGGCGGAAAAACTGCATCAAGCCGGGTTTACCGTTGCTGCGCCCTTATTACCCGGTCACGGCACCCACCCTGATGACCTCAACCGCGCCACCTGGAAAATGTGGCTGGAAAAAACCAAACAATTCTACGAAAAATGCGCCAGAAAATGCAACCGCACATTCATCATTGCAGAATCAATGGGCGCATTGCTGGCGATTGAGCTTGGCGCACAGCATCCGGAGATCAATGGATTGATGCTTTTCGCCCCCGCCATGAAAATTAAAGGGCTTTGGGTGGCGCGAATATTAGGGCCTTTCAAGAAATACTTACATAAATCTGGCAAAGACGATGGCTTGCCCTGGAAAGGATACACCATTTATCCCTTAAAAGCTGTGGTTGAAATGTTGAAGCTGCAGCAGCATGCTAGGAAGCAGCTCTCCAAAATCACCCAACCCACGCTGGTTTTCACGGGAGAATTTGATCAATCCATTTCGGAAGACTCATCCGATATCATCCTGAACAACATCAGCGCGTCCTATAAGAAACACATCCACCTGGAAAACTCACCCCATTGCATCCTGTTAGCTGGAGAATTGGACTTAGCTTATCAGCATGTTATCAGTTTTATTGATGAAGTAAATTGACACCATCAAATCGCCATTACCATAGCGGTTTGTAATTCAACCTGATTTTTCTTTTCCATTGACACCCATGCAACATCAAGGTAAGATTGAAAACTCGGGAACAAAGCAAGTTGCAAACCTCATTTTCGTAACAAAAATGGATGTGTGAGATGGTCCCCCGTCCACATTTGCCTATATACATCTGTTCATATATAACCAGTACTTTCAGTCATAAAAAATTGACATGACACCGTTAAGTGAACTGGAGAGGAACATCTGTGTCTAAAAAAACTTATTATGATATCAATCTGAGTAAGACGGTGTCAAACAACCGTTTAATAGGCTTGTGGCGTATGATGAAGGGCTATCATTGGCTCTACATCGGCGCCACAGCGACACTGGCTGTTTCAACGATCTCACGGACCGGTATATCACTGGTACTGCGTAAATTTGTGGATGACGTTATTATTGCCGGGAATTTCGGTACTGATCTGACCTTGATCATCTTGAGTTTTATAGGCTTAGCGCTTCTCCAAGGTGGTTTTTCCTTCATCTCTGGATGGATGGCATCCAAAACCGCGGAAAGCGTGACTCGGCGCTTACGCAATTACTTGTTCGACCATCTCCAGCGGCTCCCCTATGCCTATCATGCCGAATCCCAGACAGGAGACTTGATCTCACGTGCCACCTCCGATGTTGATGCCATTAACAGGTTTTACAACGACCAGGCTATCGGCATTGGACGCATACTGATCATGTTTGTCGTCAACTTTATCGCACTCCTTCAATTGAACACACGATTAGCCCTGTACTCGGTCATCGGCATCCCCATCATTGTCGGAGTTTCAATCTTCTTCTTTGGCAGGGTTTCAAAAGCGTATGAGAAATATCAGGAGCAGGAAGCCACTCTCAGCAGCCGACTTCAGGAAAACTTGACCGGCGTACGTGTTGTCAAAGCCTTTGCCCGCCAGGGGTATGAAAGCTATAAATTCGATCAGGAGAACTGGCAGAAATTCCGATTGGGAAAGGAACTGTTATCCATTCATTCCCTTTTCTGGCCTGTGTCCGATATCATCTGTGGCGCACAAATGCTGGCCTCATTTTTCATTGGTGCGTTCATGGCACTTAACAATGAGATTTCTGTTGGCACCTATATGGCTTTTACGTCATTAGTAGTTTGGATCATCTGGCCAATGAGGAATCTTGGACGTCTAATTGTGCAAACTTCCACCGGCATGGTTTCCTATCAGAGGGTTGTGGAACTCCTTAAACAAAAGCGAGAGCCCTTAACCCAAGGCGAATATGAGCTTGAGGAAAGCCTCAAGGGCGAAATCATCTTCGATCATGTCTACTTTGAATACGAAGAGGACAACCCTGTCCTGGAAGATATTAGCTTCACCTGCCACCCAGGAGATGTGATCGCACTTCTGGGGTCAACCGGTTCTGGTAAAACAACCTTGGTCAATCTTCTACCACGTTTTTATGACGCCAATCAGGGATTGATCACATTGGACGGCGTCGACCTTACAAAATATTCACGCAAATACTTGCGCTCCCAGATCGGGATTGTGGAACAGGAGCCTTTCCTATTCTCACGATCAATTCGAGAAAACATCACCTACGGCATCCATCGCAAAGTCTCTGAGGAAGAGATCATCCAGGCTGCCAAATTCGCCGCTATTCACGATGTCATTCTGGAATTCCCCAACGGCTATGACACACTGGTGGGTGAACGCGGCGTGACACTTTCAGGCGGACAGAAACAACGTGTAGCAATTGCCAGAGCGCTATTGAAAAATCCGCGCATCCTCATTCTGGATGATTCAACCTCAAGCGTGGATACAGAAACAGAAGGACAAATCCGAGCAGCCCTGGAATATCTCATGCAGGAGCGGACTACATTTATCATCGCCCATCGCATCCAGAGTGTAATGGATGCTGATTTGATCTTGGTATTTGATAAAGGCAGAATCGTCCAAAAGGGCACACACCAGGAATTAATGAAAACAAGCGGTATGTATCGCGACATCTTTGATATTCAAACCAAAATTGAAGATGAATTAGAAAAGGAAATTGCCAGTGTCGATGTATGAAGAACTTGAAGAAAAAGAATATGGAAAACTGACCGGACACATCTTTCAGCGCTTGCTCTCATTGCTAAAACCCCACTGGAAGTGGGCCATCGGCTTCTTGATTTGTATTGCGATTGTATCTGTAATTGATTCGTACACAACCTATCTCAGTAAACGCATCATTGATGATGGCATCATTGCTGGAAGTCGCGAAGCAATCATTCGCACAATGCTGACCTATGCCGGTGTGATCACCATCCAGGCTGTCGCTGCATTTGGTTTTATTTACATGGTGGGTGTTCTGGCAGAACGTGTTCGCTATGACCTGCGAAAACGAATGTTCAACCATCTCCAGCAGCTCTCATTATCGTATTTCAGCCAAACGCCCGTCGGTTGGATCATGTCCCGCTTGACCTCTGACACGGAACGTTTATCCGATCTGATGACCTGGGGCATTCTGGATGTCACCTGGGCGGTGATTAACATCTCCACCGCAGCGATCTTCATGTTTATCATCAATGCAAAACTCGCCCTGATCGTGATTGTGATGCTGCCTGTGTTGATCGTGGTTGCTTTTTACTTCCGGACACGCATCCTGTATCACTACCGCCGCTCAAGAAAGATGAATTCCAAGATAACAGGGGCATTTAATGAGAGCATTACGGGTGTCCGGGTGATCAAAGCCTTATCCAGAGAAGATAAAAACCTGGAAGAATTCTCCGAGTTAAGCGAGGGGATGTATCAGGCTAGCTTCAAAGCCGCCTGGCTGTCAGCTTTATTCTTGCCCACGGTTCAGATCATAAGCGCCATCGGATTGGGCATTGTCCTGTGGCGCGGCGGGATGCAGGTACAAATCGGCGCGATGACCATCGGTGGCATTCAAGCCTTCGTTTCCTATATCACTTTCATCATGTGGCCCATCCAGGACATGGCGCGGGTCTATGCACAAATGCAAAATGCTGTGGCATCCGCTGAACGCATTTTCAACCTGATTGACACTGAACCCGATGTTAAGAACCGCACCAGAACCGTTAAAACGAAAACCATTGAAGGCGATATCCGCTTTGAAAATGTCCATTTCTACTATGAAGAGGACAATCCGGTTATCAAGGGGCTTAGTTTTTATGTGGACAAGGGCGAAATGGTAGCTTTGGTCGGCCCAACGGGCGGCGGCAAATCTACCATTGTCAACTTACTTTGCCGGTTCTATGAGCCCACACAGGGAACGATCTACTATCATGGCGTAGATTACCAGGAAATGAAACTTGAAGACATTCAATCCCGCATTGGAATGGTGCTGCAGACACCGCATCTCTTCACAGGTTCTATCCGGGATAACATCCGCTACGGTCGGCTTGATGCTTCCGATGAGGAAATTGAAGAAGCCGCTAAACTTGCCGGCGCACATGATTTCATAATGAAGTTTGAACACGGTTACGATCAGGATGTCGGTGAGGGTGGCAACCTCCTTTCTGTCGGGCAAAAGCAGTTGATTAGCATCGCCCGCGCCATTCTCGCAGAGCCGGAGCTTTTCATCATGGATGAAGCCACCAGCTCGGTGGACACGCTCACGGAAGCATTAATCCAGCGTGGGATGGATCGGCTGATGAAAGGCCGCACCAGTTTCGTAATCGCCCACCGCCTGTCCACCATCAAACGCGCGGATAAGATCATCGTTATTGAAGATGGTCAGATCGCCGAGATGGGGACCCACCGTGAGTTGATCCACAACAAAGGAAAGTATTACAACCTGTACACACAGCAATTCCGGCAAGAACTTGAGGCGCAGTATGACGTGTTCAATAAACCGGAGGCGTTTGAAACAGCATAATTAAGGGACAGTAATTGATGATTGGTAGGTTTTGAGGGGCGCTTCATGTTATGATTTATTATACTGAAGGTAAGTAAAACAATAACAGGAGAAGCCGTTTGTGAGCACCGATAAGAAGAAAAAGTTTTATGAACTGACAATACCCGAACGCCTGGAACGATTGGTTGAAGAAGCCTATCTGGATGATGAAACTCACGCCATGCTAAAAGATGGGTTATCCACCGATATCGCAAACATGATGATCGAAAATGTGGTGGGTATTCAAGGCCTTCCTTTGGGCATTGCTCAGTACTTCATTGTGAACGGTCGAGAAGTGCTGGTGCCAATGGCTATTGAGGAACCTTCTGTTGTGGCCGGGGCATCCTTTATGGCAAAACTGGCAAGATCAACTGGAGGATTTCATGCTTCATCCAGCGCGCCTGAGATGATCGGTCAACTGCAATTGCTTGATGTTAAAGACCCCCATCAGACTATACAAGTGCTCCAACAACATAAAAATGACCTCTTAATAGAAGCCAAAAAAGTAAATCAATTCATGGTGGAAATCGGAGGCGGACCGCGCGATGTAGAAGTACGGCTGATCCATGACTCCCCCATTGGATCATTCATTGTCTTACACCTGATTTATGATGTGCGAGATTCCATGGGGGCGAACACGATCAACTCAGTTATGGAACACCTGGGACCCATTGTTGAAGATCTTACGGGTGGTCGCGCCCATCTTGCCATTCTTTCAAACCTGGCAGATAGACGGGTTACGCGCGCCACTGTCACCATCCCAACAGACGAATTGGCTTTTGATGAATTTACGGGTGAAGAAGTGCGAGACGGTGTGATCGAAGCCTGGGCGTTTGCAGTCGCTGACCCCTACCGGGCAGCCACCCACAACAAAGGCATTATGAACGGCGTGGATGCGGTTGCCATCGCGACAGGCAATGATTGGCGCTGTATAGAAGCTGGCGCGCATGCATACGCCGCCCGTTCAGGTCGTTACACCAGTCTATCCGAGTGGGAAAAAGACGCGCAGGGAAATTTACACGGCACCCTTGAAATGCCGATGGCCGTTGGAATCGTCGGGGGCGCCACACAAGCCAACCCCGTCGCTAAAGCATGCTTGAAGTTGATGGGCGTCCAGACGGGAAACGAACTAGCTGAGATCATCGTTTCTGTCGGTTTAGCCCAAAACCTGGCTGCACTGCGAGCTTTAGCCACCGAGGGCATTCAGCGGGGGCATATGAAACTTCATGCCCGGAAAACAGATGTTGAAAAATGATCCATCTCCTCATCCCAGTTTGTTTTAAGACCTTGCGTCAAAGGTTTGTCAAGCGATTTGTTCAATGCTATATTAATAATTAAAATCCTTAACCTCATCCTGGGTTCAAAAATGGTATCTGAAAGTCTGTTAAACGTTTATATTAATCCACAATACAACTTGCAAAAAACAAGTTTTTATCTGATTGTGTAAAATCCCAAATGTCCCCTTTCTTTTCCCCGAAACGGTTCGTCATCCAATTAATCCTCATCTTTTTATTATTCACTATAGGGACGGTCATTGCCTTGGGTGTTCCGGTTGGCTGGTTGCTGGGTAAGCAAACAGATCAACAATTGCATGCCTTGATCGATCAATCCAACCAGACGACCCTGGCGCTGCTTGAGAACAAGACCATTCAACTTCAAAACCTGGCTTTATTGTTGATGGAAAGGCCAACCCTTAACCAACTCATAGTTGAGGAAGGGAATGTAACGCAATTGTCTGAATATCTTGACGAGTTTTTGGATAACGCTGCTGCTGACGGGGTGTTGATTTGTCACCAAAACAACATGATTGCATCTTCCGGAGGGGGATTAGATCCTAGTTTTTGTACCTCACCCCAACCTGAGGGCTTTAACATAACCAACAACCGTGTTTTGCTCATTTCATCAGCAGCATCAACGAATCCAACTTCATCAATCACGAAAATTATCATCGGTCAGGAGGTAGGTTCGATATTGCAGGAATTCCACATCCAAAGCGGTTTGGATTATTATTTATTTTATGATGGGGAACAAATCGCATCCAATCTGGTAAGCGATAGAGGGTTAAGTGAGATTGAGATTTCAAGCAATCTAGAACTATATGATACATTATCGGGTAACGGCGACGACGCTGGCAACACGTATATGTCCACCATCATTCCATTATCCAGTTATTCAGGATTTAAGTTGATTGGCCTGCTTGATATCAGTTCATATAGATCTCTTAATCGGCAGCTTAGGAATATCATCATCGGCACAGTCGCAGCTGTAAGTTTGATCGGCTCGGTGATTGCAATTCTGATCTCCCGCCGGATCAGCAGACCCCTCCATCAGTTGGCACGTTCAGCGGCCGCTTTAAGAGAGGGAGATTTAGCGACCCCACTCGCCACCCCCTCCAACACTTGGGAGATCACCCAGCTCACCAACGCACTTGAGGACGCCAGAGTCAGCCTGAAGCATTCCCTATATCAGCTTCGTAAAGAGAAGGCTTGGATTGAAGACCTCCTGGATTCGATTGTGGAAGGTTTGCTCACCATTGACAATGATGCGAGGATCACATTTACCAGCCAATCCATCAGCGACATTACAGGCGTTGAAGCATCCGCTATGTTGGGGAGGTTAATTGATCAATTTTTTGTGTCTTCTTCCGGTGAGGAGTTGTTCAGCCATCAAATCCCAGCTCCGAACCAGAGCCGCAGGATTCCCGTCATTATTGACGGTAAAGAATTATTACTATCCGTCTCCGTATCAGAGTTCGTCCCCCCTGAAGCCGGCAACGCCACCCGAGCGCTGCTCATCCGGGATGTGACGGACGAAGAACGCATCCATAAGCTTATCGGCGAGTTTATGGCGAATATCACCCACGAATTCCGCACACCCCTGACTGCATTATCAGCATCGGTGGAGCTGCTGATTGACCAACTGCCCACTCTTTCAAACGAAGAAATTGAACATTTGTTATTTTCACTGAACATTGGCATTGTGAATCTCCAAGCGTTGATCGATAATCTCATCGAAGCGGCGAGTATCGAAGCAGGTCGTTTCAAAGTCAATCCCAAACCCATTGAACTGAATGTCATCATCAAAGACGCCGTGGATACCATACAACCCATTGCCAAAAAACATAATGTTAAAATTACTCCGCCCAAACAAAAGCAGTCCTTTCTGGTCATGGCAGATCAGCGACGTACCGTTCAAGCCCTGCTTAATCTCTTGTCCAATGCCGTCAAGCACAGCCCAGACAATGGCTGTATCACCATCCGAACCTTAATTCTTAAGGGAAATGTTATGGTTGAAGTCCACGATGAGGGGCCAGGTATATCTTCGGGCTTTCAATCCCACCTTTTTAAACGCTTTATCTCTCCAGAAACCGATGATGAAACATCAGACCTGGGACATGGGCTTGGCCTCTCTGTTGTTAAAGCTGTCATCGAAGCCCAGCATGGAGAAGTCGGTTTTAAGAACAAAGAGAATGAAGGTGCCATATTCTGGTTTACACTTCCTATGATCGAAGGACCAAAATAAATGAAAGCACTCATCGTTGATGATGACCGCACATTGGCTGACCTGATAGGTTTCACTTTACGTCGAGCAGGCTTTGAATCCTACCTCGCCTATGACATCTCCAGCGCCCTTGAGCTTTTCAAAGAAAAATCCATTGATGTCATCATTCTGGACGTTAACTTACCTGGGGAACACGGAATAAAAAACGGCTTTGATATCTGCCAGAAGATCCGACAGACCTCTGATGTCCCCATTATTCTTTTGACAGTCCGCGATGAGGAAGAGGACATCCTAAAAGGATTAGACATCGGTGCAGATGATTACATCCTGAAACCCTTCAGCCCTCGTCAACTTGTAGCAAGAATCAAAACTGTTCTACGTCGATCATACCCGGAACAACCCGAGAAAAAAGAGCCCTTTACCTATGAAAATATCATCTTTGATCCAATACGCCGTGAGTTCACTCGAAATGGACAGACACCTATCAAATTGACCCGTCTTGAATCATACTTGCTCGAATATTTTATGCTCAATGTGGAACAGATCCTGTTGACGGAAAACATCATCGCTGAGGTTTGGGGGCCGGGAGGGGGAAGTACTGAAATGTTGCGCCAGCTGGTGCGTCGTCTGCGTGTAAAAATCGAAGATAATCCCAGTGAACCTACTCTCATCATCAACCTGCCAGGAATGGGGTATGGCTTCGGGGTGAAGTGAGAAGTACTTTTTAAACGGGGAAAACCAAATTGTCACAGGAATATCACACACCTATCACAACTCTCGTCACAGTAGAAAAATAGAATGATAAACAGGTAATGCATGCTTGGTTTTACGCGTCACAATTATTCATCATTCTGTGAGGGTAGGCTGTGTCAATTCGTCTTGAAAATATCAGTAAATATTTCGGTCACCAGGCTGTCGTAAACAATCTCAGCTTGGAAGTCAAGGATGGAGAATTCTTCGTCCTCCTGGGAGCGAGCGGCAGCGGAAAGACAACCGCTCTAAACATCATTGCAGGGCTGGTGCAGCCAGACAAAGGTAGGGTTCTCCTTCACGACCGTGATGTGACAAATCTACCCACACAAAAGCGCAATATCGGTTTCGTCTTTCAGAATTATGCCCTCTTCCAATATATGACTGTCGCCCAAAACATAGAGTTTGGATTACAGGTCCGTAAAGTACCTAAAGAACAGCGCCAGAAAAGGCGCGATGAATTATTAGAGCTGGTTGGACTGGTCGGATTGGGGGGCAGAATGCCCAGCCAGCTTTCTGGGGGACAGCAGCAGCGAGTAGCACTGGCACGGGCGTTAGCAGTTGAACCGGAAGTACTGCTTCTGGATGAGCCTTTGGGGGCATTGGATGCCAAAATCCGCGTGGAGTTACGCCGCAGCCTCAAGCGCATTCAATGCCAATTAGGTGTGGCAGCTATTTTAGTCACACACGACCAGGAAGAGGCTTTTGACCTCGGCGATCGGATCGGCGTCATGAATTTTGGCCGCTTGATCGAAGTCGGGACACCTCACCAGTTGTATCAATATCCAAAAACGGAGTATGTCGCCTCATTTCTGGGTTCAGCCAACCTCTTGTTAGGTCGTCTTCACGAAAAAGAAGTCTATATCGGCGACCATGCTTTCCCGCTGCCCGTGGAAACCATACACCTGAGTTCAGATCAACGCGCACAAATCCTTTTCCGCCCCGAAGATGTAGCGCTGTCAGCTTCAAAGAAGGATTTGGGATGCTTTCCGATTGGAAAAGGTGAGATTATTGAAAAGGGATTTAAAGGCCCTGTGGAACACCTGCGGGTTGAAATTCCCCCAATTCGCGGCGTGCGTTCCATCTCGCCATCCATTCCCTATGGTCACCCTGGCTTCATCCTGGATGTCAACCGCTCACCGGAACAAAGCACAAATGCACCTTTTGATCCAGGGCATGAGGCATGGGTGGGCATCAGGCGTTTGCATGTCCTTTCACATCCTGGTTTAAACTTCCTGCTGGTAACAGATGGTTCATTACGTAGCCAATCCGCACTCGCGCAGGGCGGATTTATGGCTCGAATGTCCCATGCTCAGCTTGTTCTTTTAGGAGTTGGAGAGGACCAAACGCGATTAGAAAAACATCTAGTAGACGCCAGAAAACAAATCGGAAGTGGGATGGCTTCGCTTGAAGTCCAAATGTCGTGTGAACCGTTCAATGTAGCCCTTGCTAATGCAGTCGAAGAAGGTCCAATTGATCTTGTGATATTGGGATGGCGTCCCACAGCAGGATACGAACAACCCGAACAGACCTTACAGATAGGTGAACACCATTTATACCTTGCTACCAATCCAATTACACATTTACGAAAAGCATTGATTTGTTTGGAAAGCGGTGAACCAGGAAAAGACAATGTCGTCTTTGCAGGTCGCCTGTTACGCCATATGGGGGCAGAAGCCACCTTAATGACGGTTGTTCCAGATAACCCCATAAATGAATACCCAACAACAAGAATTGAGCGCTTCCTGGTTGATGGACAAAAAAGCCTTGCCCTTTTCGGTGTGGAATCTCAAACCAGGATAAGAAAAGGCGACTTGCTGCCAGCTATACAGGAGGAATTGAACATGGAAGACTACGACTTGATCGTCCTCGGAGCGCCATTACCCAATCATAATCAAAAGCCGGGGTTGAACGGCGTAACGGGTGCAATCATTTCAACAATTGAAGGTTGTTCATTCTTAATCATACGGTCTCGACAATATCAAAGGCTGCAAAACCGCTTCAGGAGGACTACATGAAAAAAATATTAAATTACTTAGTAATAATCCTAATTGCGCCGCTGCTTGCTTCTTGCAGCGCTGGTGTAGAAACTCAGACCAACGATGAGGTCTCTCTGATTCTTGGCGCCTATACCACCCCGCGGGAAGCATATGGTGAGATCATTCCGCTTTTTCAGGAATATTGGTTATCTGAAACAGGACAGAAAGTCACTTTTGAGGAATCCTATCTGGGTTCCGGTGCGCAATCCCGCGCCGTTGTGGAAGGCTTTGAAGCCGATATCGTTGCGCTGTCCTTAGAAGCGGACGTCAACCGCATTCAAGAAGCCGGTCTGATCACCCATGACTGGAAAGCAGGGGAATACAAAGGGATGATCACGACGTCCATAGTGTCTTTTGCCGTTCGGGAGGGCAATCCTAAGAACATTCATGACTGGATGGATTTAACTCAACCGGGATTGGAAATTCTCACACCGAACCCCAACACAAGCGGCGGTGCCATGTGGAATGTTCTCGCACTATATGGCGCAGCTCTGCGCGGGAAAGTAGATGGTGTCCCTGGGGATGATCCTCAGGCAGCCTCGGATTTTCTGTGTGAGGTATTAAGTAATTTAAGCGTTATGGATAAGGCAGCCCGTGACAGCATCCTGAATTTTGAAATGGGCATCGGCGATCTGGCGATCACCTACGAAAATGAAGTGCTGGTGGGCAGACAGACTGGAAAAACATACGAGCTTGTCATTCCCACATCAACCATCCTGATTGAGAATCCCGTCACTGTTGTAGATGCCAATGTGGACAAACACGGCATCCGAGAGGTCGCTGAGGCTTTTGTGAATTTTTTGTACACCCAGCAGGCACAGGAAATCTATGCGCAGCACGGTCTGAGAGTGGTCAACCCAGATGTAGCAGCAACCACAACAGAATTGTACCCAGCGGTAGAAGATTTATTCACCGTTGAATTTTTCGGCGGATGGGAGAACATCATGGTTGACATCTTTGGAGAAGAGGGCGTCTACACCCAAGCCATTCTGCAAGTCCAGGGCGGTGAATAATCATGGAACGCTCGCTAGCCCAATCTGAACAAAAAGCGGGCTTATCGCAATGGCTGCTCCGCCTGCCAGCCATCCTCTACCTTTGTATAATGATTCTTGTTCCCTTAATTGTCATCATACAGGATGGATTTCGAGAAGGGCTGTCCGGCCTCTGGCATCAAATTACCCTGCCAATAGCCAGCCACGCCATACTCCTGACCTTATGGACATCTGCACTGATGACGATCATCAACGCTGTTATGGGGCTGGTGACAGCCTATGTCCTGGTTCGATACGACTTCCCAGGCAAGCGTATCCTCAATGCCATCATTGACCTGCCCCTTTCCATCCCAACTCTCGTCACTGGGGTCATGCTGGTCATGCTCTACGGTCCACAGGAAGCCTTGGGCGGTTTCCTGTCAGAAAGAATCGGTTTCCAAATCATATTCGCCCCGCCGGGGATCGTCCTAGCGCTGCTGTTCATTTCCTTCCCATTTGTCGTACGAAACATTCAACCCGTATTGGAGGATTTAGACCTGTCCCAGGAGGAAGCAGCCGTTACCTTAGGAGCAACACCCTGGACAACCTTTCGAAAGGTCGTCCTCCCACCTCTCACCCTGCCCATATTGAGCGGATCGCTGCTCAGTTTTTCACGCGCGGTGGGCGAATTTGGCGCGGTGGTGATTGTAGCCGGCAACATTCCCCTGAAAACGCAGACCGCGGCTGTGTATGTCTTAGGCGCTGTGGAATCAGAGAACCGCCTAGGAGCTAGTGCCGTTTCCATTCTGTTGATTGTTATATCCCTTTTGGTATTGATGGCGGCGAATGCCATAGAAAAGCACTGGGGAGTCCATCGGTGAAACAGAAGAAAAAAGGCTGGGGTGCTTGGATCTTAATTATGCTGGTAGTTTCTTATATGGGTTTACTGATTGTCGCCCCAATCTTTGCATTAATCAAAGGCGCGTTACAAAACGGAATTGCCGCTGTCTGGCATAGCATCACCTCAATGGCATTACTGAATTCTCTCTTCCTTTCTCTGAAAATCGCCCTTCTCGTGGTGCTCGTGCAAGCTGTATTTGGGTCGCTGACCGCCTGGATCATTGTCCGGCAGGAATTTCCCGGAAAGTCGCTTTTTAACAACCTGATTGATCTCCCTTTTGCACTCTCACCTGTCGTTGTGGGATATATGCTGTTGCTTCTCTTTGGGAGAAATGGACTCCTTTATCCGTTATTAGAATCATTGAACATTAAAGTCGCCTTTGCTGTTCCTGGAATGTTCCTGGCGACTCTTTTCGTCAGCCTACCCTTCATGATTCGTGAGATGCTGCCCGTAATCAAAAACCTTGATCGGCAACAGGAGTATGCGGCGGCAACCTTAGGTGCAAATCGGTGGACGGTTTTTTGGCGCGTGATTTTCCCACAAATGAAAAGTGCATTGATCTACGGCGTTTCACTGACACTGGCGAGAGCTTTGGGTGAATTTGGTGCTGTTCTCGTCATCGGTGGTGGAGTTCAGGGAAGAACAGAGACAGCCACTTTGTTTATTTTCCGTTCAATTGAAGAACGCCAAAACATAGAAGCCTACACAGCCTCAATCCTTCTGGGGGCATTTTCTGTGCTGATCGTTTCCCTCGCGGATCGATTTAAAAACATACACAAGAAAAAGCAAACCATTAAATCAATTTAGATCAATAATTGATTTCTCCCAAAATTGGAAGACAAAGATATCACTCAAAATAGTAAATCAGGTAATTTAATCTAAACCTACTCCCTGCCTTTTCTCCTTTTCTGTTATGATGAATGGGTTATGATCAAAGACGATGATCAACGTCAAGAAGGTCATAGATCCATTCAAACCTAAATATCACAGGAAGTAACATGAAATTTGCCGTCAATTATTCCATCCCACTCATTCACTTATTAGAAGAAAAGGCCGTTAAAGTTGATCTTATCAAGTGCCCCGATTGGGAGGGAATGCTTGAAGAAGCCAAAAAACACAACCCAATTACCATCCACTACGATCACGATGTCGGGCTGGGAAACACTTTTAACCTTGATTTGTCCAGGGTTGAAAACCTGATGAAGCAGACTGAAACCCCTCACGTCAACACTCACCTCGTAACACCCCGTAATTTCAATCCGGACGATCCATACGAATTGGAAAAAATCAATCGGCTTTGGCGTGATGAAATTAAAATATTGACCGATCATTTTGGGGCTGAGCTTATCGCATTAGAACACTTTCCTTATACTTCCGCCAATCCTCACATCCGCACAGCCGCGGATAGCGAAGTCTTTTTTAAAGTCATCCAGGATACCGGCTGCATGCTGTTATTGGACTTAGCTCATGCAAGGATTACAGCGGATACACTGGGGATTGACGTAAAAGATTACATTCAAGACCTCCCTCTTGACCGGTTAGCCGAATTGCACATCACAGGGATCAGGCTCTACGCCGGCGTTCTGACAGATCATTTCGAATTGAAAAAAGAGGGTTGGGAAAACCTCAAATGGGCGCTTAGCGAGATTCGATCAGGAAACTGGCGAAAGCCGTGCCTAGTTGGTTTTGAATACGGCGGTGTAGGAGATGTATTCGTCTGGCGCACAGATAAACAAGTTCTTCAATCTCAAGTGCCTAAACTCTATGAAATGATCCACGATTGCGATTAACCCTGCCCTGAACATCCGGAATCAAGCCTTGCTGTACCAGAAATGACAGGATTTCAAAATCTTCTTCTGGATTTTCATGAATCCGTCGAAGGATAAACACCGTTCCAGGGACGAATTGCGACAGCAGCAACCATTCCTGAGCCTCATCTTCGTATCCAGGCAGCGGATTACCGTGGGGACAAAACATTGGATCTTCCATTTCCAATTGAAGCCGCTCTGCGACTTCAGACTAAACGGCGTGTTCGATTTGATGAGCTTATCGGTGCATTTCTGAAAGAGGCAGCTTCAAAACACGGGAAAGCATCCATTCCGTGAGCATATGCCGGCGGATAACACTCATCACGGCTCTCAGGCCGTCTTTTGTCAGCACAATCTCTTTATTCTCATCAATCCTCACCCATCCATCACGACACATACGTTTGATTGTGGCAGTGACTGTAGATGCTGAAACATCCAAGGTCTCAGACAACCGGCGCCGATCACCCGTTGCGATACTGTATCATATTTCCATATTTGAGTAGACAAAAAGAGAGAACTCCTTGAAAATAGGAAAATCCTAGACCCGAAAGGAGTTCTCATATGACAGCTAGCACTGTCAAGATAATTATAGCCG
>Ga0307427_1000399_pt1 | contig 28214 bp, 28 predicted proteins | sample SalMarWE160190MG_FD_202162 | JGI IMG/M metagenome (GOLD analysis project Ga0307427, IMG submission 202162) | Salt marsh sediment microbial communities from the Plum Island Ecosystem LTER, Massachusetts, United States - WE1603-190 | ecosystem: Environmental > Aquatic > Marine > Intertidal zone >...
AAAGACGCAGCTTTTTTTGAGCGGGTCTCAGAGTTGCACCTGGAACAAGCCACCGTGACTGCCTTTGGCAGCACACGACGGGCTGACACGTTGGTGGAGGAAGACGCCAATATTCAAACACTAATCGTCACTAACACCCCAACTATAGCCGTGTTCGGCAAGAGTTGGAATCTGCACGTCCATCAGGTGTTAAACACCACTCTGGAAGAGAACCTCTGTATGATTACAGATAGCGTGCGCTACCTTAAGGCAATGGGGCGTGAGGTGTTCTTCGATGCAGAACACTTCTTTGACGGCTACCGAGCCGACCCTGTCTACGCACTGCAGACGCTGGCCGCCGCCGCCGACGCCGGGGCCGATGTGTTAGTGTTGTGCGATACCAACGGCGGATCGTTGCCTTCTACAGTAGCTGCTGTCGTCGCAAAGGTGCGTCGGGCCACCAGTACCCCGCTGGGTATACACGCCCACAACGATGGTGAGATGGCCGTGGCCAACTCGTTGGCTGCCGTAGAGATGGGAGCTGTCCACGTACAGGGCACAATCAACGGCTACGGTGAGCGGTGCGGCAATGCCAATCTCTGCTCCATTATTCCAGCCCTCAAGCTCAAACTCGGCCGTGATTGCGTCACCGAGGAACAACTACTCATGCTAACAGAGACGGCTCTCTTTGTCAGTGAGTTGGCCAATCTGAGCCTGGATACACATCTGCCCTATGTAGGCCGGAGCGCCTTCGCCCACAAAGGAGGAATGCACGTCGATGCGCTGGTCAAGTGCGAGGAGAGCTACCAGCACATGAAGCCAAACTTGGTCGGGAACTACACAAGAGTTGTCGTTTCGGAACTCTCGGGCAAGAGTAACGTGGTCTACAAAGCGCGGGAGTTCGGGTTGGAATTGAAAGATAAGCCAGTGCAAACACGCCAAGTCTTGCACCACATCAAGAAACTAGAGAGGCGAGGTTTCCAGTTTGAAGGAGCGGAAGGTTCAGTGGAACTGCTCATTCGTCGCGTCCAGCCTGACTATGAGTCCCCGTTCGAGTTACTTGTTTTCCACGTGTTGATGCGCGGACATCACAATGGAGGAATGGCCGCAGAGGCTGCGGTCAAGGTACGCGTGGGAGATCAGACAATGCACACGGCTGCAGACGGCAATGGCCCTGTTAATGCGCTGGATACCGCTGTGCGGAAGGCGCTCCTTCCTTTCTACCCCCACTTGGCCTCTATTCACCTGACGGACTACAAGGTTCGAATTCTGGACAGCGAGATGGGTACAGCAGCGCAGACACGCGTTCTCATCACCTCTAGCAACGGTTACGCCACCTGGAGCACTGTAGGTTGTTCGACCAGCATCATCGAGGCAAGTTGGCTTGCTCTCGCAGATGCACTGGAGTATGGCCTGTTGGTGGCTAGAGAGCGATGTAGCACAGAAATGGGAGCCTAAGAAGAATTCATGGAAGCAAGGATTGTCACTCTTCCCGGGGACGGAATCGGCACGGAAGTTGTCGTTGAAGGCATTAAGGTGCTTCAAGCCATAGCCGATCAATACGGGCACTGTTTCACCTTCGAGGAAGCATTGATTGGCGGTTATGCTATACAGGTCAATGGAACTCCCCTGCCGAAGGAGACCTTAGAAGTTTGCCGGCAGGCCGATGCCGTGCTCCTAGGTGCAGTTGGCGGTCCCCGGTGGTCCGATCCAACAACAGCGGTCCGCCCGGAACAGGGGCTCTTGGAACTACGCCGCCAGCTTCACCTTTACGCTAATCTACGACCCGTGCGCCTGTACCCAGATTTAGTCGACGCTTCGCCTCTACGCCCGGAGCGGCTGGCGGAAGTTGATCTGGTAGTGGTGCGAGAACTGACGGGCGGAATCTACTTTGGCCCTCGTCAGGAAGCAACAGTGGGTGATGAGACTGCCTACGACACAATGCTTTACACGGCAGAGGAGATCCGCCGCATCGCCCATACTGCCTTCCGTCTGGCGAGACAACGCCGAGAGAAGGTTACCTCCGTAGACAAGGCCAACGTGCTGGCATCCTCTCGCCTGTGGCGGCGGGTGGTGAAGGAAGTGGCGGAGGAGTACCCTACCGTAACCCTAAACAGCATGTTGATAGATGCTGCGGCGATGCACCTGCTCCGTCGACCATCTGACTTTGACGTAGTTCTGACAGCCAACATGTTCGGAGATATTCTGACCGACGAGGCATCGATGCTGGCCGGCTCAATGGGGATGCTGCCTTCCGCTTCACTGGGGGAGGATCGCACTGGACTGTACGAGCCGATTCATGGCAGCGCACCTGACATCGTTGGTCAAGGCATCGTCAACCCTCTGGCTACCATACTGAGCGTGGCGATGCTACTCCGCTATTCGCTCACGTTGGAGCAGGAGGCTCAGGCGGTTGAGGCGGCTGTAGAGAACGTCCTTGCCCAGGGCTACCGAACACCCGACATAGCCGGGTTGGAGACACAAACTACTGTAGGAACTCAACAGATGGGCGACCTCGTAGTGAGTGCATTGTAGGGAAGCCGGGAAGCCATGGGAAGCAAGAATGGAGGAGGAATCATGCGCAGTGATCTAGCTAAACAAGGTTTTGAGCGGGCTCCTCACCGGAGTCTCTTCTACGCCACCGGGCTAACTCCCGAAGAGCTGGACCGTCCTCTAATCGGGGTGATCAATTCCTACAACGAAATCATTCCTGGCCACGTGCACCTCAACAAGGTGAGTAAAGCGGTGAAAGCAGGTATCCGGATGGCCGGTGGCACCCCGCTAGAGTTCAACGTCATCGGCGTGTGTGACGGCATCGCCATGGGCCATCTGGGAATGCGCTACTCCTTGCCAAGCCGGGAACTGATCGCGGACTCCGTTGAAGCAGTAGCATCTGCTCACCGCCTGGACGGCCTGGTACTAATTCCAAACTGCGACAAGATCGTGCCTGGTATGATGATGGGTGCTGCCCGGATCAACATTCCAGCCATCTTTGTCAGCGGTGGGCCGATGATGGCAGGACGCTACCATGGCCAAGACGTGGACGTGAAAAACGTCTTCGAGGCGGTGGGCGAGTACAAGGCTGGGCGGATGAGTGAGGAGGAACTGCGGGAGTTGGAACTCACCGCCTGTCCTGGTTGTGGTTCCTGTGCCGGCCTTTTCACTGCCAACACGATGAACTGTCTAACCGAAGCAATGGGAATGGGGTTACCGGGCAATGGGACGATCCCCGCCGTTACCGCAGCTCGCATCAGGCTGGCTAAGGAAGCAGGGATGCAGATCTTGCACCTTCACCGTGAAGGCATCCTACCATCTGATATCCTGACAGAGCCTGCTTTCGAGAACGCCATTGCCGTAGATATGGCCATTGGCGGTTCAACCAACACAGTGCTGCACCTAGCTGCTATCGCGTATGAAGCACATATTCCACTGTCTTTGGAGAAGTTTGACACTATAAGCAGCCGGACCCCCTACTTGGTCAAACTCAGCCCCTCCGGCCCACACCACATGCAGGATCTAGACGAAGCTGGAGGTGTCCCAGCAGTAATGGCAGAACTGCTCCGTCACAACCTACTGCAGGGCGATGCACACACGGTGACCGGGAAGACGATTACTGAGAACCTCGATGGTGTCCGCCTCCTTTCCGATATCATTCGTCCGGCCAACGACCCACATCGCGCCGATGGCGGGATCGTCGTCCTGTGGGGCAACCTGGCTCCCGATGGAGCGGTGGTCAAGGCGGGTGGCGTCCGGCCAGAGATGATGCATCACCTGGGACCTGCCCGCGTTTTTGAGGAGGAGGGATCAGCGCTGGATGCCATCTTGGGAGGACACATCCAGGCCGGTGATGTCCTCATCATCCGCTACGAGGGACCCCAAGGCGCTCCGGGGATGCCGGAGATGCTCATGTCCACCTCTGCTCTAGTTGGAATGGGACTGGACGATAAGGTGGCGCTCCTGACGGATGGTCGCTTCTCTGGGGCAACGCGAGGGGCTGCTGTCTGCCACGTCTCTCCGGAAGCGGCTGCTGGGGGGCCGATCGCCGTGGTCAAAGATGGAGACGAGATAGAGTTGGATATTCCCCGCAAGCAGTTGACACTTCACCTTTCCAAGGAGGAGATCGCCCGGCGACGGGAGAGCTGGAAGCCACTGTCACCCAGAGTGACTACAGGGTACCTGACCCGCTACGCAGCGATGGTCACCTCGGCTAGCGAGGGAGCCGTATTGAGAATTGCCTCCCCACGATTGAGTTAAGGTAGCTAGGCACATGCGATTAGGTTTTCATTCTTGGTGTTTGTTCACGTCGGCAACGCGTTTGGCGATCATAGTAGCGGTTGATTAGTATACTCTGACGAAGTCAGCCACTTCCTTAGCGTGAACTCATAGACTCGAACGGCTTGGTAGATCTTGTGTCAGAATACCTTGTTATGTAGATCTTCGAAGAGCGCCAATTCCTCCACGCGCCTGCTTACCACGTACGGCTCATCCCGCAGACCGTAGTATGTACCGCCGCTAGGTGAGCCACCCTTTAATTTCTTCTACGGTCGGAATCCTTCCTGCTACCTTGACTTCGGCGTCAATGGACAACGCAGGCGTTATCATCACGCCTCGCGACGCAATCTCGTTCAGATCCTCCACCTTGACGATGTCAGCCTGGATCCCGGCTTCGGTGACGGCCTTCTCTGCGTTCGCCATTGTCGCACTGCACTTCGGGCACCCTGTGCCCAAGATCTCGATCTTCATCGTTTCTCCTTTGGCCTGTTAAATGGCCAGATAGATTAGATATCCACCGCCACAGATCACGAGAGCGCCGCACACTCGCTTGACCCACAAGAATGAACACGCCAGCCATCACAAAGTTGCCGATCCGCCCCACATCACCGATTAGGCGTCCCGCGGCCGCGGTCACCCCGCAGACAGCGGCAATCGTCATCAGAATGCCGATTGCGAACGTGATGGAAAGCGTCACGGATCTCCGGGTTGTCACGGTTCCCTGCCGGCCAATGTACCCAATGACCAGAGGGATGATCAACACACCCCATGTAAATGCTGCCCCAAGGGCCAAATGAGCCGCGGAAGCGGCTGAGAGCATCTGAACCTCCTAGGCAAGCGAGCCGAACAACTTCCCTGTCAGCGTCGCCGCGATCACCACGAGAGCTACATACGCCAGCGTCTTCTTTGTTCCTAGCACCTTGCGGATTACGAGCATGTTCGGAAGAGAGAGCGCGGGGCCGGCTAACAGCAGCGCCAGTGCAGGACCGTCGCCCATTCCTGAACCCATCAGTCCTTGGAGAATCGGGATCTCAGTGAGCGTGGCGAAATACATCAGCGCTCCTGCGAGGCTAGCCACAAAATTCGACATCCAGCTGTTCCCTCCTACGGCGCCACTGATCCATTCCGGCGGGATTAGCGCCCTATGTCCCGGTCGCCCCAGCAGAAACCCCGCGATCAACACGCCGCCGAACAAGTATGGCAAGATCAGCTTGGCATACGACCACGCCGATCCGCCCCACTCTTTGCCTTCGTCCTTTGAATACCAACAAATCATCAACGCGGTCAAGATGAGCAGCCACACCCCAGCAATATAGAAGCGGGAATTGTAGATGGAGGCATAAAAGGAGCGAGTGTACTCGATCGAGTCGATCTCGCTCTTCTCAATGCTCGTGATTGAATCCGACTCCGCCAGTTTCACAAGCACTTCTTCGGAGGTCTCCCCGGCTCTGGTGGCGACAATCGTTTTCCCCGTCGTTGTCACAATAGATAGGCTTCCCGGCTTGCCCCAGTTTGCGGACACAAGCACCAGAACCATCAAAGCGATGGGAATTGCTGTCTTCCAGATTGGCTTTCCCTGTTCAGGAACAGGAGCAACCATTGCTGCTGCTTGCTTTTCCGCCTCTTCCTTCCGGAACAGGAACTGCATTGCCAGTCCAATGACGACGGCGAATACGATGGCTCCTAAAGCCCTCGCCAGACCAAACTCGATGCCAAGGATGCGCCCCGTCAGGATGATCGCCAGGATATTGATCGCCGGTCCTGAGTAAAGAAACGCAATCGCCGGTCCAAGACCAGCTCCTCGCTTATAGATGCCCGCGAACAACGGAAGGATGGTACATGAGCAAACAGCGAGAATAGCGCCCGAAACGGATCCCACTCCGTAAGCCACCACTTTCCGAGCCTTCCCACCCAAATACCTAATGACGCTTGCCTGGGAAATGAAGACAGCAATCGCGCCAGCGATGAAGAAGGCGGGCACAAGGCATAGAAGTACGTGCTCTCGCGCGTATTCCTGAACCATGTAGAACGCTTCCATGATCGCGCTGCGCACCGTTGAACTGGAAAACGGAACAAAGTACGCGAATAGAAACACTCCGGCAATGATCGTAAAGATCCGCAACTCCCGTTTCAATTCACGCCACCTTCTCTCTAGTGAGTTCCGCCAGTCGGTCCAGCACCTTGGGCAGCTGCGGATGCGCAACCCGCCACATCACGCGTACGCCTTCTTGACGGGATACAACAAGGCCCGCTCGCTCAAGGACGGCGAGGTATCGGGAAACGACGGATGGGTCCACGCCAAGCTCGGGGGCGAATTCGCATCCGCATCGCTCCCCGTCCGCGAGCAACCGAAGCATCCGTTCGCGTAGCGGATGGGACAGCGCCTTTCCGACCAACGTTAATGCGGTTGTCTCTCTCATACCCACTCCCTTGCTATATTGCGCATTATTGCAATAATGATACACGGATCCGTTGCGTTGTCAAGACCGCGGGTGTTATGTACTCAAGTATGGCCCAGCCACTTCCCTGCTTGGGAGCATCACACATGGTCATCTTGTCTTCATATCGGCATTCTTTCTTCACACTTTCTACACATCTCTGACATATCTTCACCCCGGATTTGCAGTATAATAATCCGCGTCAGTTCTAAGGCATTGGGGTCGTTTGGGGCGCTCCAGCATTAAGTCTAGACAGGAGTCAGCGGTAACAGCAGCGGACGTATCTGCTGCGCTAGCCTGTCCCGAAGGAGAACGGTAAATGATGCGAAAGTATATTCTGGTATGTCTCTGTGCTGGTATCATCCTGGCGCTCTCATCGGCATCCTCAGCTAGCACTCTAACAGTGAATGAGGCCATCGAGCTTGCCCTGTCGAACCACCCAAACATCCGGGAAGAAGAACTCAAAGTTCAGCTCGCAGAGCTACAACTCCAGGCGGCACTTTCCACAATCGGCATTCCCGCTCTAGATCTTCAGATCAGCGCGCCAACATTGAGTAATGATGGTTTTTCCAACAAGGTGAGCGGCCAGTTCGGAGCAGGCTTTTCTCTGCCTTGGGGCACATCGAGCCAAGTAGTAGGCGGATTGCAGTGGGCTTGGGATAGGTTGACGGGAGATTGGACAGTTCCTGGTTGGGGAATTTCCTTCGTTCAAATAGTAGACTTCACTGATCCGGATACAGCTTCGGACCACATTGACCAGCAGCGTGACGCTGTTGAGAGGGCGCGCGAAAAACTGGAAAAGGCTCGCGCTGCCGTAATAATAGAAACCATTAGCCGCTATGGCCAGCTTCTGAGTAATGGCCAGGGTGTGGACAACGCGGAGGCAGATCTCATCGACGCGGAAGAAAACCTTGCTACCGTCGAGGAACTCGCAACCAGTGGGATAAGAGGTGAGCAGTCTCTTCTGGAAGCACGGCTCCAGCTACTCGACGCTCAGATCGAGGTGGATAAGCTACGGTCGTCGCATGAGGAACAGCTGACGCGATTCAGTCTTCAGTGGGTGGGAGCCGAGCAACTGGTGGCACTCATTCCAATGCGTCTAGATCGAGAAACGCTGATCAAAGCAGCTGCCGATTTCCTCTCTGACGAAAGCGTTATCTCAACAGCTATAGACATCTCCGCTGAAGTTGACGCCGCCAAGCAAGGGGCTCAGGAAGCCGAGCGAGCCCTTCAGGCTGCACAGCGAGCAGCTCTGCCAAGCTTATCGATCTCCGCGGGGATAACCGAACAAGGCTGGTCAGTTGGCTGCAATCTTTCCTTAGATCTGTTTTCACCAAACCGTGGCCTGCAACTCGAGATTGCCAAGGTCCAGCTTTCTCTTGCCCTACAGGCGGTGTCTACGGCTAGGATTCAACGGGAGAACTACTTGGCAGATCAGTTTCAGGCGCTGGATAACGCGCTTTGTAGCTTGAACAGGCTACCACTAGAGGAGGAGAAATTGGCATTAGAAATGGGCATCAATCAGACGCGATTTGAGGCAGGGAGCATCAGCGCGGCGGAGTGGCAAGCACAGTTGAAAGCGCAAAACGCGTTCCTCATCATGGCTGAGGAGCGAGTGACTTCGCTACTCCTTGCACTCCTTGAGTTTCGCGATGCTCTCGGTCTCAATCTGCAGTGGGAGGACTGGTTGTGATGAACCGGACAGCGTGGTGGAAGGAAGCGTTCAACTGGATGAGAAGGCGGAAACGCCGGGACTGGATTATCGGAGGCATAGTTCTCACCATGGCGATTGCGGGGCTTGTCCTCGGTCTTGTGCTCAGTGGCTCCGATGATGGAGCAACCAACATGGCGACTAACGGGGAGGCGACCTTCGAGGTCGCTCGTGGAGATATCTCACAGATCCTCACCGTCTATGGGGAGGTCGTCGCCAAGCAGGAGTACACGTTCACGTTCGACGGCGATCGAGTCAACGAGATCCTTGTGAACGTCGGACAGCGGGTGGACGCCGATCAGGTCCTCGTCGAGCTCGACAGCACACAGGAGCAACTCGCACTGCTGCAGGCGGAACGAGTATTGAACGAGGCCCGTGCTGAGGGAATTCCAGCCGTCGTTCGAGAGAAGGAGCTCGCCTACAAGATGGCCGCTGAGAATTACGAGGAAGCCACCCTGCGGGCGCCGTTCGCCGGTGTGGTCACGACGATCCAACAAGCGACGGCCTCGTCGGAAAACTGGAGGATCGCCCTCATCGACACCAGTGAGTTATACATCGAGGCAAGCGTCGACCAGCTCGACGCGCCCGACGTCGCCGTCGGCCAGACGGCACAGGCAACCATCGAGCCTCTTCCGGGCCGAACGTGGCCGGTCGAGATCGTTGAAGTCGGTGGGATGGCCGTATCGCAGGGGAATAGCACGACGGTCTCGGTCACCGGAAAACTGCCCGTGGCGGATCCCTCGATCCTCGTCGGCTACACCGTCGAGATGGAGATCCTTACTGCTCAGGCCAAGGACGTGCTCCGGGTTCCGATTTCGTCGCTCGTCGAATCGCCTCGCGGGTGGATGGTCATGAAGGTGGTCGATGGGAAGCCGACGACGCCGCAGCAGGTGACGATTGGCGTCACGTCCGACACCTATGCCGAGATCACGGACGGCCTTGAAGAAGGGGACGTGATCTTGCTCAACGCAGCCTCTGCGCCGCGAGATCGTGCCGCGTCATCGGAGCAGATGCGCTTCTTCTTCCAAGGCGGCGGCACACCGCCGGCCGGATTCCTCGGGAAGTTACCGCAATGATCCAACTGAAGAACGTCACCAAGGACTACCCGATGGGCGAGGTCGTCTATCGTGCGCTGCGCGGAATTGACCTCCAGGTCCGCCAGGGCGAGTTCGCGGCGATCACCGGGGCGTCCGGTTCGGGCAAGTCGACGCTGATGCACATCATCGGCGCGTTGCACCGGCCGACGTCCGGGCAAGCGCTGTTCGAAGGAGAGGATCTGGGGCGTCTCTCCCGGGACGAACTCGCCGAGATCCGCAACGAGAAGATCGGCTTCATCTTCCAGCAGTTCTTCCTCCTTCCACGCGCAACGGCGCTGCAGAATGTCGAGCTTCCGATGGCGTACGCCGGGATCCGCTCAAAAGAACGGCGCGAGGGAGCGCAAGCGTGTCTCGAGCGCGTCGGGCTCGGCGGACACGCCCATCATCGGCCGACGCAGCTCTCCGGAGGCGAATCCCAGCGCGTCGCAATCGCTCGCGGCTTGGCCAACTCGCCACGTCTCATCCTCGGCGACGAACCGACCGGGAACCTCGACAGCCAAACGAGCCAGGAGATCCTGGCCCTCTTTCACTCGCTCCACGACGAGGGAAAGACGATCGTGCTAGTTACACACGAGCAGGAGATCGCCCACGTGACGAAAAGGGAGATCATCCTCAAGGATGGATTGGTCGAGGAGGATCGCCGTGGGACTTCTTGAGATGTTGCGCACTTCGCTGACAGCGCTTCGCGCGCACAAACTCCGCACGTCGCTGTCGGTGCTCGGGATCGTGATCGGCGTCGCTGCCGTGGTCGCGATCATCGCCCTCGTCAACGGTGCCACCGCCGAAGTGAAGGAGCAGATCGCGGGGCTCGGCATGCGCACGATCACCATCAACACCTTCCCACAAGCGCTCCAATCGGCGGCGGCGATCCAGGCGCTGACCGAGGAGTTGACGTCCGACCTCGAGGCGGCTCCCTCCGTAGCACAAGTGGTTCCGACGGCCTCCGGTCGAGGGACCGCGATCCTCGACGGTGAAACGTGGAACGTGTCGCTGATGGGTGTGACACCGGACTACACCGGGCTGTTCGACGGCTTCTACGCGGAGAGCGGGCGATTCATCCACGCGCTCGACGAAGACCGAAAGGTCGCCGTTCTCGGCGCCGGGGTGGCGGAGGACTACTTCAGCAATGGGGATCCGGTCGGAGAGAAACTGACCGTGGAGATCTCGGGGCAGAAGACGGCCTTCAAGATCATCGGCGTGATGAGCGAACGCGGCAGGGTCGGCTATCAAAACCTCGACGACAGCGTCTACGTCCCGTTGACGACGATGCAGATCCTCTCCGGCTCGCGTCAGTTCAGCTCCTACATCGCCCAGGCAGCGAACGAGGAGGTCGTCGAGCAGGCCGCGGCCGAAATCGAAACGATCCTTGACCAGAAGCTCACGTCGACAATACCCACGATGTCCAGCGGCAGAGGGTCGGCAGTCGGCATAGTGATCGCGACGATGTCGGCGGGGAGGACCTTCGTCGGTAGGAGGTCACCGTACAGCGTGACCATCCAGAAGGAGGCGATCGAAACCTACGAGGAGAGTGTCAACACGATGACGCTGATCCTCGGCGGCGTCGGCGCGATCTCCCTGTTGGTCGGCGGGATCGGGATCATGAACATCATGCTCGTCTCGGTCACCGAGCGGACCCGCGAGATCGGCATCCGCACGGCGATCGGTGCCCGCCCGTGTGACATTCGAACGCAGTTCCTCGTCGAGGCCGTTTTGGTCAGCCTGATCGGAGGCTTCCTCGGCCTCGGCACCGGGTGGCTCTGCGGGTGGCTGGGGTCGCTTTTCGGGAGCTGGCCGTTTGTCATTTCGAGCTATCCAGCGCTTCTTGCTTGCGGGTTCTCGCTTATGATCGGCGTGACGTTTGGACTCTATCCAGCCCTTCGCGCCGCCCAACTGGACCCCGTTGACGCCCTGCGCTATGAATGACGACCTCAACCACGGATGGACACGGATGAAGAGAGTTTATAGAGTTCGTTGGGTTGAAAACATAGTCGAGAGTCTAGAGTCGGGAGTCGAAAAACAGTGAAAGACAAAGAAGCCAGAACTGAACACTGATAACCGATAACCGACAACTGATTACTGAAAGCCTGTGTAGCGTCGTAGCTTGTCTGCGACGTTCTCTTTCATGACAAATGATCTGACCGTTCCTGCGACGTTGACTTTCATGACGAATGATCTCCGCGCCCCTGCTCCTCCCCACCTCCGCACCGTTGTCCCTATTTTCCGACGCTACGAACGGTCTACATAACAGCTAACACCCAAAGGACAAGGTCCTGCTTGTGTAGCTTGGGGGGTTGTAGTAGTTGGTCTAGGGATGTACTACACCCCCCGAGTAGCTTGCCTGCCCCGTGCAATCCTATTGCACTGGGGCCTGCGACGTTGCCTTTAACGTCGGGCGCAAGACCCGACGCTACGAACGGTCTACGTATTGTGGGGATCTGTTTGCCGTAGCATTCTGAGAGGCAGGTTGGAATGACGGGTGCATACTGTCATGCCGGACTTGATAAGCCTGTCCTGTGAAATCTTGTTCTGCGTTGTATTTAACAGGGCCTGCCCCGTACTTGATACGGGGGCAACCAGAAGTCGACCTATGACCATGAACTAACGCTCCTCAGTGTTAATCCGTGGCCCGAATATGTATCAGTGTTCAGTTCGCGCTTCTTACTCAATGAACTCAATGAACTCAACGAACTCAACGAACCCAATAAACTCAATAAACTCAATAAACTTCTCCCATCCGTGGTTAGTACTTGGCAAAGAGTCCTGAAAGTGCTAGTGTACTATTGTTGAGACTAGATCACGGCGGAGGGCTGATGAGGCGCAAGAACAGCAGTAAGAATAGCATTGTCGTAACACTGGGATTTGAGGACACGCTGTGGCAAACATCGGACAAGATTGGCCACGTAGTGGAGCGTGCCTGGCTTTACATCGTGACTTTCTGCGAAGCTCAGCGACCGAAGTCGCGCGTCATTGGGAACCCGCTCGCGAAACTGACCCCAAAGAAGCTCCGCCAGCAGGTGCAGAGCAGTAAGGTGAAAAAAGCCAAGCGTAGCCAAAAAAAGGCTTGGAAAACCTGGCAAAGCTTCTTATCAGAGTGGGTCAAATGCTATGCCTCCGCTACAAAGCAAGCCTTCTGTTGGCAAATGCATCAGTCCAAAAGAACTGGAGATGAACTAGACTTGACAAACGTGCGGCGATCCCTATACTAGTTTATCGAAATGACTAAAGCCTACGGGAGTCCGTAGGTAAAGAGGCCTAGCTACGGCTGGGCCTGTATTTTGTCCACATGCACTCGTATGCCGTTTAGAAAAATGACCTGGTTAGCGGAGCGGATAAGCTGATGGGATGTGCGCTGCTTATGGCTTATCACTACCGTCTTTTTGTACTTTGCCTTCAGATGCCTCACTAACTTGGCAAAGTCGCCATCTCCACTGGCAAGTAAGAAAACCTTGTATTCCTCTACGCTGTTCAAAGCGTCGATGGTCAACTCTACGTCAAAGTTGCATTTGTGCTTCATTTGCCCAGAGGAAGCATCATAAACGCGGCCGATGGGCTTGGTGCGCACGGTAATGCCGAGGGCTTTCAGGGCTTTGAAGTAGGCTTCCTTTCGCTCTTTGGCTGCTTTGAATTCCCATAGCGTGGCCTGTGGGTGCAGGTCGCGGTAGAAGCCCTAGTAACAATTCCTTCGTACTAGAAGACCTTTTTCATGTTGTAGGGCTCGCTGAAGTAGTTGATGAAGCGCTGCCAATCGATCTGCCAACCTTGCCTCTGTAGGGCGTAGTGATAATTTGCTGCATCAATAAATAGACTAGCTGCCGGTTTGTGATTCGTCACGAGCACCTGTCCTTGATCAGTGTAAAGTACCAATGGAAATGAATCAACTCACGAGGGGCAAGCGGCGGGTAACATGCACGCATTCTACCTGGCTTGGACAGAAAGAGGTTGAAGAACTCCAACAAACTGTTGGAGAAATGGATGGAAGAACCTGCCACAGGTTGTTGGAGAAATTCCGTGAGATGATACAACCAATGGGTGTGTCCGAGTACCGACTCGTGGCTCTCGACTGCTGACTGTCTTTTCAACCCTATGAACCCCATGAACTCAACGAACCCAAGGAACTGTATGAACTTCTCCCATCCGTGGTTAGTACTTGCCAGAGAGTCCCGAAAGTGCTACTGTACTATTGTTGAGATTGGATCACGAAGGACGATGATCGTGTGAAATTGTTCCTTAGAGCTGTTGTTGAGAGAACGTGGAGCCCCAGTATTATGTCCTCGTGGGGCTTTTATTCCTTTGGAGAAGAAGCGGAGCGGAGCGCTGATGAGTCGGAAGAAGCCACATAAGAATAGCAACGGCGCGACGCTGGGGTTCGAGCAGACGCTCTGGCAGGCGGCGGACAAGATGCGCGGGCACATGGATCCGTCGGAGTACAAGCATATCGCGCTTGGGCTGATCTTTCTCAAGTACATCTCCGATGCGTTTGAGGAGCGCCGCCAAGAGATCGAACGCGAGCTTGCCGATCCAAAGAGCGAGTGGTTCGTGGCCGAGCCGAAGTTGCGCTACGAGGAAGCCGAGGATCGCGACGCCTACAAGATGGCTAATGTCTTCTGGGTCCCGAAGGAGGCGCGCTGGGCGTATCTTCAGGAACGCGCCAAGCAGCCGGAGAGCGGGGTGCTCATCGACGAGGCGATGGTCGCGATCGAGAAGGAGAACCCGTCGCTCAAGGGCGTCTTACCAAAGGACTACGCCCGCCCGGCGCTCGACAAGCAGCGGCTCGGAGAGTTGATTGACCTCATCGGGACGATCGGCCTCGGCGATGCCGAGAACCGCTCCAAGGACATCCTCGGCCGGGTGTACGAGTACTTCCTCAGTCAGTTCGCGAGCAGGGAAGGAAAGAAGGGCGGTGAGTTCTACACGCCCCGCTGCATCGTCAAGCTCCTCGTCGAGATGATCGAGCCGTACCAAGGGCGCGTCTACGATCCCTGCTGCGGATCAAGTGGCATGTTTGTGCAGAGCGAGCAGTTCATTCGCGCCCACAACGGGAAGGTAGGCGAGCTGTCGATCTACGGCCAAGAATCCAACCCGACCACCTGGAAGCTCGCCAAGATGAACCTCGCCATCCGCAGCATCGAAGCCAATCTCGGCGGGCAAAACGCCGACAGCTTTCACAACGACCTGCACAAGACGCTGAAGACCGATTTTCTGCTCGCCAATCCGCCGTTTAACGACTCCGACTGGGGCGGCGATCGCCTGCGTGAGGATGTCCGCTGGAAATTCGGTGTTCCGCCAGAAGGGAACGCCAACTTCGCCTGGGTGCAGCACTTCATCCATCATCTCGCGCCGACCGGGATTGCCGGCTTCGTCCTCGCCAACGGATCGATGAGCACCAACCAGTCCGGCGAAGGTGAGATCCGCAAGGCCATCATCGAGGCCGATCTTGTCGATTGCATGATCGCGTTGCCCGGTCAGCTCTTCTACGGAACGCAGATCCCGGCATGTCTTTGGTTCATCGTCCGGGACAAATCCGGACGACCCTCACCCGGCGCTGCGCGCCACCCTCTCCCAACGGGAGAAGGTATGCCCCGCCGTGATTCTGCCTTCCCCTCTACCTCTGAGAGAGGGGCTGAGGGGGAGGGGCGTTTCCGCGACAGACGAAGGGAAACGCTCTTCATCGATGCAAGACAGATGGGCTCGATGGTCGGCCGCACACATCGCGAGTTGACTGATGACGACATCGCCAAGATCACGGGTACCTACCACGCCTGGCGCGGCGAAAGGGGACTGGCTCAAGCGGAGCAGAGCGAAGACGTGCCTGTCCCCATGATTGATAGCTCCTCTCCCTCTGGGAGAGGCGGGGGTGAGGGTGATGTCTATCAGGACATCTTAGGCTATTGCAAGAGCGCGACGATCGACGACATCCGCGAGCACAGCCACGCCTTGACGCCCGGCCCCTACGTCGGCGCCCCTGAAGCTGAGGAAGATACTGAACCGTTCGAAGAGAAGATGATGCGGCTAACAACGGAGCTGTCCGAGCAGTTCGCCGAGTCAAGACGTCTGGAAGACGTGATCCGGAAGAATCTAAAGGGGTTGGGGTTCGATGTCTGATCACGTGGAGAGGAGTCTTGGAGACCTTTGCGCCTACCTAAACCGGGGAATAGCGCCATCCTACGTCGAGGAGGGCGGGCTTGCCGTTCTCAATCAGAGGTGCATAAGAGATCAGCGAGTTGACATCACGAACCAGAGACGCACTGATCCTGAGACGCGGAAGATACCCCCGGAGAAGCTCGTCCGAACGTTTGATGTGCTGGTCAATTCGACTGGAGTTGGCACGCTGGGCCGAGTTGCTCAGGTTCTGGAAACTGAGAAACCTACAACCGTTGATTCGCATGTGACTATCACAAGGCCCAATCCTGACGAAGTGGATCCCTACTTCTTCGGCTTTGTGATGCGCGCACTTCAGCCAGCCATTGAGGGGCTTGGACATGGCTCGACAGGGCAGACTGAGCTCTCCAGAGCTAGACTTGCCTCGCTCCGCGTTTCACTTCCTCCTCGCGGCGATCAGATCAGGATTGCCCACATCCTCGGGACTCTGGACGACAAGATCGAGCTGAATCGCCGGATGAATCGGACACTGGAGGCGATCGCCAGGGCGACCTTCAAGAGCTGGTTCGTCGACTTCGATCCCGTCCATGCCAAGGCCGAAGGCCGCGAGCCCGTCGGCATGGACCCCGAAACCGCCGCCATCTTTCCCGACAGCTTCCAAGACTCCCCCCTCGGCAAGATCCCGCAGGGATGGGAGGTAGGTTGTCTGGGCGATATCGCGCTGCATCACCGTGAGACAATCAAACCTGAGGCCATCGAATCCGGGATGACCTACGTCGCCTTGGATGACATCCCGCGGGGGTCAATTACGCTTAGCTCGTGGAAGAATGCTGAGGGCATTGCTAGCTCCAAGAGTTGCTTCCAGGTAGGAGACGTACTTTTCGGCAAACTGAGACCCTACTTCCATAAGGTCGTCGTAGCTCCAACAGTCGGCATATGCTCGACCGATATCGTAGTTATCCGAGCAAAGGGCAGCCACTGGTCATCTCATGTCCTGTTGCTGTGTTCAAGCAAGGAGTTCGTCGCATACAACACCTCAGTCATGACTGGGACAAAAATGCCCAGGACGAACTGGAAGGATATGTCCAGGTATCAAGTAGTCTTGCCAGGAAGCAAGGTTGCTGGTGCGTTCGCGAGACTCGTTGCGCCCATAAGAGATCACGTGATTCAGGGAATCCATGAAACAGTGAGACTGGCAGGTGCTCGCGACAGTCTTCTTCCCAAGCTGATTTCCGACGAACTTCTCGTCCCCGATATTCATTGGCGTGTGAGGGAGAGGACCTGATGAAGCGAGAAGCCAAGCTACTGCTGGCAAGAGCCTGCGACTCTCTGTTGCTCAGCATAGAGTTCTTTAACCGGCCATACGAGCGTGGGCGCGTGAACAGCACGCTGATCCTTCTTGATCATGCCTTCGAGATGCTACTCAAGGCGGCGATTCTCCACCGCGGGGGCAGGATTCGAGAGAAACGAGCCAACGAGACCATAGGTTTCGATGCCTGCGTTCGTCGGGGCCTTAGCGACGGCGAGATCAAGTTCCTGAAAGAGGAACAGGCGCTTGTCCTACAGACTGTCAATGGTCTGCGAGATGCTGCTCAGCACCACTTCTTGGAGATCTCAGAGGGCCATCTCTACGTACATGCTCAAGCTGGGGTTACCCTTTTTCGAGATATCCTCAAGGAGGTCTTCAACCAGGATCTGGCTCAGCACCTGCCTTGTCGCGTTCTGCCTGTATCCACTGTTCCTCCAAGCGATCTCACGACCCTCTTCGATTCCGAAATCGACGAGATCCTGAAGCTTCTCGGGCCGGGTAGGCGACGGAAGATTGAAGCGGAAGCTAGGCTGCGCCCCCTTGCAATTCTCGATGCCGCGATCAAGGGAGAGAAAGGACAGCCCAGCGCGAGGAATCTCGGCCGCATTGGGAGAGACCTGCAGGCAGGGAAGAACTGGCAAGACATATTCCTCGGGGTCGCCGCTATTGAGATCTCCGCGGAGGGTAGTGGGACTACACTCTCCTTGCGACTGTCGAAGAAGGAGGGAATCCCAATCTATCTAGTGCCAGAGGGAACCCCTGGTGCTTCCGTCGTTGCGCTGAAACGCGTCAGCGAACTGGGTTTCTACAATCTTGGGGCCAGGCAGCTCGCTCAGCACGTCGGGCTAACCACGCCCAAGCTGGTTGCCGTAGTGGAACACCTCGGCATCAGGAAGAGATCTGACTGCTATAAGGAATTCCGAATTGGCGGATCGGTCTTCAAGCGATACTCGCAGGAGGCCATACCTGCAGTCTTGGAAGGCCTGCAGAACACGAGAGTGGAGGACATCTGGCGACAACGGAAGGCCAGAAAAAGACGGAAGTGAGCTTGGTAAAGCGATGATGGAGCTACTGCTGAATAGCTGGGAATCTGGAATAGTCCCTTCTTTCCGGCCTGGATACTGTAGTAGGTGAGGACTGATGATCGAGATCTGCTCCAACCTGTTCGTGGGTGACGAGACTGATGAGCGCCGCGTGAGAGGCCAGGACGGCTGGGCCGTTGTCCACGCCTGCAAGGAACCGTACCATCGACAGCTTTTAGGCTACACAACTCGCGGTGCCCCGAAAGGGCATCCGGAGTACTTCTTCGCTGAACGCGGGAATCGTCTGTACCTGAACCTTGTCGATGTGCCTGACCCCACATACATCCGAGAACAGATCATTGACAAGGCCCTCGCGTTCATCCACGAGAAGCTGGCAGGCGGGAAGAAGGCGCTAGTCCATTGCAATCAGGGCGAATCCAGAGGGCCGGGAATCGGGTTCCTCTACCTCCTGGGACACACAGACACCCTGCCGAAAACCTCCTTGGATGATGCGTTAGCGAGGTTCCGGCAGATGTACCCGGCCTTCTATCCCAGCAGCGGAATCACCGGCTTCATCGCAGTTCATTGGGAGGAGTATGCAAGCTTGGCCAAGCCGGATGAAGATAGGAAGTCTGAGATCGGGGGGTGATGGATGACTATGGATGAAGAGCGGTACATGAGTGAGCGTGTCGACCACCAAATCAACTGGTACAGCAAGAGGAGCGCACGGAACAAGAAGTCTTTCCTGAATTTCCAGATCGGTGCAATCCTCTCAGCAGCATCGATACCGATCATTGCCCAGTTCCTGGATTTCTCTTGGGTTAGCATGACGATTGCTGTGCTTGGGGGTGTCTCGGCGGTCATCGCGAGTGTAGTCTCTCTCTCCCAGTTCCGCGAGCGTTGGACAGACTATAGAACAACTGCAGAGACCCTGAAGCACGAGAAGTTTCTCTACCTTACGGGGGCCGGTCCCTACGAGGATGAGAGGAACTTCCCGCGGTTCGTGGAGGCGATTGAGTCACTAATCAGCCAGGAGAACACAGCCTGGAAGCAGCGAGTCTACGAGAACAAGGAGGGAAGACCACGTGGCTAAAAAGAAGGTATTCATCAGTTACGACTACGACCGTGACAGGAACTACAAGAACCTGCTTGTGGCGTGGGATAAGAATGACGAGTTCGACTTCTCATTTACTGACATGTCGGCAGACGTGTCAGTCGACTCCGACGACGCAGCAGCCATCAAGCGTGCGATTTCTGCTAAGATCAACGCCACCACCTACTTCCTCTGCCTAGTCGGCAAGTACACGCACAAGAGCGGTTGGGTAGCATGGGAAATCGATAAGGCGAAGGAGTTGGACAAGAAGCTAGTTGCGGTGAAGATAGATCGCGAGTACGAAACACCGAACGGACTACTCAATGCCGGAGTGTCTTGGGCCTACAGCTTCACTCTTGACTCACTCAAGAGAGCGATAGATCGAGCGGACTAAGTGGAGCTTCTGTGCGCGCTGTAGCAGAATCCCACGTCGAAGAAGCCGCCCTCAACTGGTTCGAGGAGTTGAAGTGGTCCATCCTCCACGGCCCTGATATTGCTTTCGATGGTGTTATGCCAGAGCGCACGAGCTACTCCGACGTTATCCTACGCGGACGTTTGGAGAGCGCGATCGATTCGCTGAATCCTGGGCTACCGCGGGAGGCGAAGGAGGACGCACTGCGAAGGGTCCTCCACATTGACTCTCCTTCCCCCATCCTCCGAAACCGTGCGTTCCACAAGATGCTCACCGACGGTGTTACAGTCGAGATCGTCGAGGATGGACGTGTCCGTGGTGAGCAGGTGAAGCTCATCGACTTCGAGAATCCGGACGCGAACGATTGGCTGGTGGTGAACCAGTTCACGGTCGTCGAAGGTCAGCACAATCGCCGGCCTGACATCGTCGTTTTCGTCAACGGTCTCCCACTGGTCGTGATTGAATTGAAGAATCCGACGGACGAGAACGCGACGATCGAGACGGCACGCAAGCAGTTCGAGACGTACAAGGCCGAGATCCCGTCCCTGTTCACGACAAACGAACTGCTCGTCATCTCCGATGGGGAGCAAGCCCGGATGGGAACTATAACATCACCCAGGGAATGGTTCCTGCCGTGGAAGACGGTTGCGGGTGAACGCGTGGCTGCGGGCACCGAACTAGAACTTGAGGTGTTAATCAAAGGCGTCTTTGATAGAGAACGGTTCCTCGATCTGATCCGTCATTTCGTTGTCTTCGAAAACGACCGGGATGTGATCGCGAAGAAGGTCGCTGCTTATCATCAATTTCATGCGACTCGCCGCGCCGTACAGTCGGTTGTCCAAGCCTCGAAACCGGAAGGAGAAAAGAAGGGTGGCGTGGTGTGGCACACGCAGGGGGCGGGCAAGAGCCTGACGATGGTCTTCTTTGCCGGAAAGATGGTCCTTCACCGCGCCATGCGCAATCCAACGATTGTCGTGATCACGGACCGAAACGACCTCGACAACCAGCTCTTTGGAACGTTTTCGCGCTGTTCTGAGCTTCTTCGCCAAGCTCCGGTGCAGGCCCAAAGCCGAGCGGATCTCCGAAAGAAGCTGCGCGTTGCCTCGGGCGGGGTCGTGTTCACTACGATCCAGAAATTCTTCCCTGAGGAGAAAGGCGATACTCACCCCCTGCTCTCGGACCGCGACAACATTGTGGTGATCGCGGACGAGGCACACCGAAGCCAGTACGAGTTCATCACGGGATTTGCAAGACACATCCGCGATGCGCTTCCAAACGCCACGTTCATCGGGTTCACGGGCACGCCGATTGAGTTATCCGACCGCAATACCTTCGCTGTATTTGGGAACACAATCAGCACGTACGACATCCAGCAAGCCATTCGGGATAAGGCAACGGTGCCTATCTACTACGAGAGCCGCATCGCGAACCTTGATCTACCTGAGAGCCTCCTCCCTCAGATTGATGAGGAGTTAGAAGAGATAACCGAAGCCGAAGAGACCGAGCGGGTCGAGCGATTGAAGACGAAGTGGGCACAGCTCGAGGAGATCGTTGGGACGCCCAAGCGCTTGACGCTCGTGATCGATGATCTGCTTTCCCACTTCGACGAGCGGCTGTCGGGGATCGAGGGGAAGGTATTGATCGTCTGTATGAGTCGACGAATCTGCGTCGAGGTCTACAACGAGATCATCCGACATCACCCCGAATGGCACGATGAGGATGATGAAAAGGGCGTCGTCAAAGTCGTGATCTCCGGCTCGGCGTCGGATCCCACGGATTGGCAGATCCACATTCGCAGCAAGGAGCGCCGCGACCGCCTGGCGGAACGGTTCAAGAATCCGGACGATCCCTTCAAAATCGCCATTGTGCGTGACATGTGGCTCACCGGTTTCGATGCTCCGTGTCTGCACACGATGTACGTCGACAAACCCATGAAGGGGCACACACTGATGCAGGCAATCGCGCGGGTGAACCGGGTCTTTCACGACAAGCCCGGCGGACTCATCGTGGATTACATCGGTTTGGCCGACGCTCTCCGCAAGGCCCTTGCCAACTACTCCGAAGGTGGCGGACGGGGCGAGATCAAATACGATCAAAGAGAAGCGGTAGCGATCATGCAGGAGAAGCTCGAGATCTGCCGGGACCTCTTCGACGGCTTTGACTACATGCCCTACCTCAAAGGAACACAGCAGGAGAAGCTTCGCTTCGCGCCGCTGGCCGAGGAACACATTGTCCAGCAGGAAGAGGGAAAGGATGCCTTTGTCAAGGGAGTCGTTGCACTGTCTAGGGCGTTTGCGCTCGCTGTGCCACAACCGAAAGCTATCAAGGCACGCGATGAAGTTGCCTTCTTCCAGCATGTGAAGGCATCTCTCGTTAAGCACACCCTTACGAGCCTCCGGCCTGAGGAGGAGTTGAGTGCCGCCGTCCGTCAGATCGTGTCCAAGGCGATCGCGCCGGATCGTGTGATCGACATCCTCGAAGTGGTCGGCATCGACAAGCCGGAACTCTCGATTCTCTCTGACGAGTTCCTTGCCGAGGTGCAGGGTATGCCCCAGCGAAACCTGGCCGTGGAAGTGCTGACGAAATTACTGAACGATGAGATCAAGGTGCGTCGGCGAACCAACTTGATCCAGTACCATCAATTCTCCGAGATGCTCAAAGCGACCATTCACCGCTACAAGAATCGCGCCATCGAGACCCTGCAAGTGATCGAGGAGCTGATAAAGCTCGCCAAGGAGATGCGTGAGGCCAACCAACGCGGCGAGAAACTCGGCTTGACCGAAAAGGAGTTGGCCTTTTACGACGCGCTTGAGACGAACGATAGCGCCGTAGCCGTGATGGGCGACAAGGTGTTGAGCCAGCTTGCAAGAGAACTCGCTAACACCGTTCGTAAGAACGCGACTATCGACTGGACCCTGCGTGAATCTGCGCGTGCCAAGCTGCGGGTGATGGTGAAACGCACTCTGCGCAAGTACGACTATCCGCCGGACAAACAGAAGAAAGCAACCGAGACGGTCGTAGCGCAAGCCGAGCTAATTGGGCAAGAACTTCCGGCTTAGGAGGAGGCTCAGACTTGACTTTCAATACAGCATGTGACCCTTTTATTCCCCTCAGCCGGGTCGTATAGGCCAAAAGGACCTCGTAGATGATCCTTCAACCTTCCACTGGGCCGAGCCTGTTTTAAGTACGCTAGGGGCCGTCAACCAATGGACCCTGTGTCACTATGGTAAGTCGGGGATCACATGGCAAGTGAAAGTCCAGATCGGGACCGCTGACAGTAGTGAATATGGCAAGGCTTCGTCACACAAGACGTGCCAAGGGAGTGTTTCTTCTCCGAGGAGGGTTGACTTCGGTGTTAGTTAGTTGTCTGAAGCCTCGCACGCGTGTATCATCTCATTAGGAGGTGATAGCATGCCTGCAAACGGAGTACATCGGCTGTTATTAGTACCAGGAGATCTGTGGACCGAAGCTGAGACACTTCGAGAGCGGTTGACTTGCGACGACTGTCTGTCAATGGATGCGGTGCGGGAAACTGATCTTGTTGGAATCTGGTCCACTGCGGAAGTCGCAAAGGAGATCGTTCTACTTGTGTCAGGAGAACTTCGCTCTGGAGACAAGGAAGGCATCATCCGAACGTTGAACTCCGAGGCAGTACGCGGCTCTACACAAGAGTTTACTGCAAGCATCGCTCCTCTCAACAAGGCTGACGTTCAGGCTTCACTGGACCTATATTGTGAGCTTCGGCACAATGGCTGGCAGATGCAGATCAGCTATGTGCCTCCTCCAACCCAGGAGTACGAGCCTGAGTTCGGGTTCCTTGGTTTGCACTACGATGTTGCTGCGATATCTGAACGTATCTCGTTCGGTGAACATGGCCTAATACCCCAGGACCTGTTCGACGAAGTAGTGGAGCGCGGGCTAGTGCCTGAGAAATTCTGGTACTGGGATGAGGAAAGCGCAACGCTGTGGAACAAACTTGCTCTCCCTGAGTCCAGCTACGATCTTGTAAAAGAAACGACTGCTCTGGTGAAGGATAACGCCGAGGATGTGGTCAAGAGAGTTCTCCAGGTGAACGACCGTAAGGCTGTCGACTTTATCGACCTAGGTGTTGGCACCCCGAGAAAGGATGAAGCACTTCTGGAACAGATTGTGAGTCAGAGTGAAGAAGGTTCCATCGTCACTTTTTTCCCCGTTGATATCTCTTTTCCCCTGATGGAACTCACTTTGCGTCGAGTCCTCCTGCAGGAACGGGATGTTCTCCGGCCTAAGGAGAGAGGCATAACTCTTCGTACAAAGCCTCTTCTTGGTGATTTCGAGTTGCTGAATCTTACAAGGTATCAAACCTTTCTTCGGGGACATAATGCCCGCCTGTTCTGCCTGTTAGGGAATACCTTCGGCAACCTATTCGAGAGGCAGACCCTGGGCACTCTTTCGGGGATTATGGAGGAAAGGGACTTCCTGCTTGTTGATACTGAGTTCCTTGACGATGTCGAGAACAAGGAATTAGGTAAGCAGTATGAGACTCAGGCAATGTACGATTTCGTGTCACATCCCCTTTGGCTGCTAGAGCCACGTCTTGAGGGATTGAAGAGAGGGAACGTGAGTTCGATGAACGTTGAGGTACTACAAGAGCGAGACCCCATTGCTAGATTCAAATTCAGGTCGCGAAGCCGAGACGGGAAGCTTCAACGGTTGCACCGGGCTGCTAGAGCCGAAGAGCGGCTAAGTGATGTAAGTGACAGTAAAGTGGTTGCCATGTATCACGTTGAGCACAGTGATAACAAGCTTCTTATGGCCTGGAGTACCAAATACAGGAAGCCAAGCCTTGAAGCGTTTCTAAGTGAGTTCTTCGACATATGCCACTCCTGGCTGAGAAACCGCTACGGCATGTATCTCTTGAAGAAACCGAGATAGGATGCCTTCGACAACGAGCTACGTGTACGCGTGGAGAGAGGAAAGCTCTATTCCGTCAGGCGTTTCGTCTATCTTCTTCAAGGGTCTTTGGTTCAGGACAACAGCGGCAAGGCTTTCACCAGACCAGGAAGAAACCAGCTGGGTGTTTCTCAGAATCACAGTAAGTGACCAAGAAGCACCGACAGAAATAGGTATGGTTATTCGAGATGTGGCCGAAGTTGCACGATTGCTCGATGTGTTTTCACCTCGTGTGACTCGATTTTCGCAGCCATCCGCTTTCAAGATCGCGAGAAGACCGATGCATTACTCGAACCGTGCTAAGGCTTTCCTTACCGACCTAGAGAATCAGCATAAGATAATGCTCAGACTGGACCGACTTGTGGCGGAGTTGGACAGACGACCGCAAAGGTCTGTCCACGGTGGTTTTGCCAATCTCAGACAAGAGTTACCATCTAAGCTCTGTAGTCACGAGAAAGAACTGCTCGAAGCTAGGCGCGCGTGCGACCATGTGACCAACCGGGCTGACAGCTGGCTCTTCTGGATGACCATAGCTGCAACGCTGGCAGTGGGGCTGGCTGGTGGCCTCCTGGCAGTCTTTCTTAGCAGATAGGTCTTTCTCGAAACCAACAGGAAGCCGGCCTCCCAATATGAGAAGGGGCTTTGTTGTGAGAGCCCGTATCCCGTATCCCTGAGCCCCGACTGGGTCGCCCAGTCGGGGCACGCGAATGCCACACTTCTTGGTTGTTCTGTGAGGAATTCTGGTGACGTATACCATAATTCCTGAAGGAGCAGGCTAGAATAGGATCTGTGTCAGTCGAACTAATATTAGGAATGCGTTTGTTCTCACTACCTTCTCCCCATTTGCGCTCTCCCGCTCGCGGCTATCTCAAGTTTACCTCTCAGGAACCTCAACATTGTCTCAAGGAGACCTCAAGAATACCTCACACAGCCCTCGTAGACTTCGTTGAGTCTATAGAGTTCATTGGGTTCATTGGGTTCATACGGTTCGTTGGGAGAAGCAGTTAAATAGGGAAATAGTTGAATGGTTAAATGCTTGAGCAGGAATCGCGAGCTGATTGCTGAGCGCTGATAGCTTCCTTTCCTGAAAGCTGACGGGTGACCGCTGCTTTTCTTGCTGAAAGCTGATCGCTGACGGTTGGTTGTCCTGAAAACTGATAACTGAGGACTGATTGCTGTTTCTCACCTATTCCTCAAGGAGCAGTCTGAGATAGCAGCCAAGTTCCCAGAATTCCTTAAGTCCCCCATCGGATTGAATAGCTGGGATGCGTTTTAGCGCGTTCGATGTCAGATTCCTACCCATCAGTTGCTTTCTTGTCGCGGCTATGATCGCTATGGTGTCTGCCCTACGACTCATCCCAGATTCCTCTTAGTCCCTATGCTTCTGGCGAACGGAAGGATGAGCGGCCTTGAAAACCGCCATAGCAAAGCGGCTACGGTTTTCAAGAGTCGCGTTCATCCTCTTGTTATGTGCTTTCTCATTTCTTGCCTTCAATGATTTGTAGCCTGTTTATTAATGTAGTGTGTGTTTTATTGGACACACTTATTCTGTTCTTTGATTACTCTCAGCCTTGGTGAAAATTCTAATATCTGTCCAAAATCTTCATAAATTTCAATCGCAAGTTGTTCTATTATTTCAGGTGAATAGTTCCCATAGTACTTCGAGCTGGTGTCGAAATCAGAGTTATCAATACTGAACAGCTCGAAAGCTTTTCCGTCTTTAGTTTTAAAAAATAAATAATACCCAATTTTCCATTTATCTTGACTCAGTCTGTGATTTAAGTGCAATTCATAGAATTGAAACGCTAGTGCTGATTCTTTACCATCTCCAGCATCATCAAAACATCCATGACCATCTAAGCAATCATATTTTGACTTGTACTCTTCAATTAATCCAAGTTTCTCAATAGAGGACAATTCAATTAACCTTGAAAATAATGGTTGCATAATTTCTTCACTAAAGTCCCCATAATAATCATTTCGAGTTTCAAAATGTGAGTAGTTTTTATAGAAATTCATCAGAAGAAATCCAATGTCAGTAATGGCAAGTTTAGACGTATCTATGTTCTTTGTGATTTCCTTTATAGAGTCATAACTTGGGTCAATCCTGTACAGTAACCAATGATTCTTTATATCGATAAGAAGTTTTACATATCTATTTGCAGCAAAAAATCGGTCGATTAAATCAGAAAATTGAACGAGTCTATTCTTTAATTCTTCTCCTTCCACAACTCTTATATCATATTTCTTTTGTTGTCTAATTTTTTCAAGCCAAGTCCGTGCAGCGGTTGTTATATAGGTTGACACAAATATCACCAAAAATGATGGCTGCTCCGCATCTGCCCAAGCGATTTTAGAATTTAGATGCTCAGGTGGAACCCCACCACTTTTATAATGTTTACATTCAAAAAACCATTTGGTTTTCTTGTCCGCTATTGGATTTGAAAAGTTGTAATATCCTTCTATATCACGCCCACTATCAGCGCCACCCTGTCTCCAAATTACTTGCTTATAACCATACTTAAGAAGCAATTCAAAACAGAGCCTTTCAAACTCTGCAGAAGAAAGCATTGGAAATTTTATGTCATCAGTGGTGTATATCATATTTTCGTTCCGCCCAACTTGTTATTCTACACAAGATCTCCGTTTGCCAGCAAGAAAGCTCCCACACCATCTTTTTTACGGTAGTTATGGAGATTGTACATAATCTGGAGTCTAAGTATGAGCAAGGTTGGAAAGAAACTGAAAACGATGCTGGAAGGCTATGCGAAGTTCCTGCGAGATCGGGACTTAGTGCCCCCAAGTACCAATCACACCTGGTACGATGGGTGCGGGAGTTCCTGCTATTCGCGGAGGAGCATGGCGGCTACACGTTCGAGCAGACACTAGACCTGTTCCTGGCCGCAATTGGCAAACCCGTCGGCATCAAGCCGTGGCAGATCCAGCAAGCACCATCAAACCATCTCTTAGACGCTCGCTAACTGTTGCCCCTGTTCCAAGGAAGTACGAAAGCACCAGTCCAGTTACCAAGGCCGACAGCTATTGTTATGGCGATTATGAAGGCAGGGAAGGGGTGAATGCAATGACTAACCTAGCAAGGTGGTTTTTGCCCCACCTTCTGTGTATCCTAAAGAGAAGGAGGGAGGTGGTCGGAGTGTCAGGAGGTCGTGATCGGGATGATAAACGCCTCGCGGAGTTGATTCTCTATATCAGCAGGAAGTCGGAGGGGAACCAGAGATTCGGCGCGACAAAGCTCAACAAATTGCTTTTCTATAGCGATTTTTCGGCCTATGCGCAGCTTGGTAAGTCAATCACTGGGCATGAATATCAGAGATTGAAGAGAGGCCCAGCGCCGAAGCATCTCTTGCCAGTTAGGGACCAGCTAGTCAAGGAAAAGCGCCTTACTGTTATTCCGCGCGACTACCACGGCCAGACGCAAGACCTGACGATTGCTCTTGATGCACCCGATCTATCCATGTTCGCAGGCGACGAGATCGCTCTAGTCGACGATATTATGGATGCTGGGGTCAGACCTTCATTCTTTGGATTTCATCGTCTCACGAACGTGTTTCGGGTAAATCCATGAACGCATACCGCTAAATCGTGATGAGTAACAGAAAGCCAGTCCATAGCCGGGAGTCCAGAGTCGGGAGTCGGCAGTCGAAAATGGAGAACCCAAGACTGGATGCTGATCGCTCTTTGCTGAAAGCTGATCGCTGACGGCTAATGGGCCAGGTGACAGCGCCTCCTGGTCATCTTAGCGTTCGTTGATTGACAAGTGACAGCATGTCCTGGTCACTCGTTGAACCTTCGCCTTGGGAGTATGTAGGGGACCTCACAAAGAAGTGGT